>Ga0209515_10007419_pt1 | contig 13209 bp, 11 predicted proteins | sample Subgroupgradi54m_FD_187454 | JGI IMG/M metagenome (GOLD analysis project Ga0209515, IMG submission 187454) | Subsurface groundwater microbial communities from S. Glens Falls, New York, USA - GMW60B uncontaminated upgradient, 5.4 m (SPAdes)... ...
AAACTACATCTGCATCCGAAAGTTTCGTGTTCCAGAAATTTTGCCAGTGTATCCCAATGTGATCCCGTTGATCTGATGCCATTTTTTTGATCCAACTAAAAACGACGAGGAAAGGGTTAATTTCAAACCCTATGGCCGTTACTCCCTCTTTTGCCGCTAAAAATAATAGCCGCCCGTCTCCAGAGCCCAAATCATAGATCCTCATACCGGGTTTGAGTTTTGCTAAATGAACCATCGCCTGTGCGGTTGGCTTCGTTGATGGGACAAACGGTGCGCCAGTAACGAATGCGATAGTGAGAAAAAAGAGAAAGAGCACAAACCCTAATTGGATAAGGGAAAATACTATTGGGAGCATGCTGTTGGTTTTTTATGATTGAGGTTTTGCATAGACCACTCGCCGTTTTTGGTCAAAACTTCCTTCACAGGTATATAATGTAAGTTGATTTTCCTTGGAAAACACGGCGTCTACATCGGTTGATTGGATCGCTTTTGATTCTGTAACGATATAGACCTTCCATGTATTGTTTTGTTGTACTTCAATGGTATCGCCAGGAGTCAGTTTGTACAGATCGCCAAACAAACTCCACCAATTGTGGCCATACAGAATGACATTACCTTCTCCCGGGGCCGCAGATGTCGAAAGCCATGCAATGGCGCTGGTAAATAAATCCCATTCATTGTCTTTGATTAATGCCGCCTGAATAGGCAATATTTTATTTAATTTTGGAATTCGGATAGCAGTCGGAGGAAATTTGGTTTCCGGTGCGGGAGGTGTTTGCGATTGTACTGTGTTTCGTCTTGATTGATATTGTCCGATACTGGCGACTATCCGTGGACTACTCAGTAAAAAAAATGTCAGTCCCAGAAGAATAGATGCAATAATCCGCTGCAGCAATACTGCATGAGGATGTGTAGGCGGTAATGATTGAGAGTGTTTACGTACTCTGCGGGGATGTTTATGTCTTCTCATTCTCCGATTTTACCCTAGAGAAGATCATCAGTGCAACACCACTGACGAGCATGCTTAATAGAATTCGTAGTCGCAATATGCCTGTTCCTCCGGTCGCGGCTAAAGTGTTTGCTCCTAGTACTTGTCCAGCGGTTGCGCCCAGTACTTGGCCACCCGTAGGTTTTTCATTAGATGGATCTCCTGGCATGCAGTCATTCACTGCTCGAACGACAAAGTAATATGTAGCATTAGGGTTTAATCCTCCTATAGAATAAGAAGTAGTATTGCCGGTATTTGGAACGCCGAATTGGTAGCTTCCAGGACTTGTGCCGTACGAAATCATATAATATGTTACTGGGTTTACGGCAGTCCACGTTAGTTGTGCGGTGGTGCCACTGGTTCGTACGACAGACGTCAACGTTGGAGTTGGTGGTTTTTGTGCGCCACATTGACTCGCACCACCAATTCCTCCGCCGGCCGAACTACTATTGCTTCCTCCACCTGAGCCACTACCAGGAGTGGTGGTGGGGGTTGGTGTTGGGGTAGGCGTAGGTGTTATTTCTCCGGGTGGTGCGGTTGGAGTAGGTGTGGGAGTAGTCTTTGCTGCTAATACTCTGAAAAAGCCTGCGGTCAAAATATGTCCAGACGAAAATTCATTAGTATCCATGAAATCAAATTGGAAATATCCAGTTTTATTGGTCGTATATGAGCCACCGAATGTGGCACTGCCACTTGCGGGAAAGGTTACGCTCCCGAGGTCAATGGTGGCCTCCGGTGACTGGACATCGTTGCTTGCGTGATGGAAGTCGTACAGTTGATTTTCGTTTAAACCCGGATTGCTAGGATCGCCACTGGTGCGGTCAGTACCGATTGGAGCTTGTATTACTCGGCTTATGACGAACCAGTAATGAGATGTTACTAACGCTGGATGTAAGTTAAATCCGGTGGTGTGAATTGTGACCGTATCACCTACGGTGTAGAAGTCCGGAGAAAATTTGTATTGAGGGAGTGCTATCTCACCGCGAAGCCCCGTTGTGGTAGGAGACCATCCGGGAGTACTACCGGCTCCAAACCATGCATGCACCATTGACGGTGCGAGAGTTAAGAAGAAAAAGAAGAGTCCAATAAGTGCTGACAAGATAATATATTTTTTCATTAAAACTTTTTTAGTGAAACGTACTGAGAATAATTAAGGTATTATAACATATAACCTAGAGCATGCAACAGGGAAAAATATCTAGTATCGTTATCTGATTTGATCTGTTATAATAAGCTTCTTGAACTTATACAGACATGCCCAAAAATCTCATAAAGGCTATTATCGGTCGTAAGCTTCTCTCCTTTTTTTTTGATGTCCTCGTCATTGCAGGACTTGTGGGGTTTGCCCTCTTCCTGGTACGACATCTTGCGCATTTTGAATACTTATTTGCAGGATATCAAGACCTCATGTACCATGCGTACAAAATTAAGTCGATTGCTTTGTATGGCATTCCCTCTTGGGATCATATCTGGAGCAACGGCATAAATCACTGGAAACTCTATCAATACATACCCCATGTCTTAACTTTAGGTATTGCAATGCTTTTCCACGTTTCCATCACCAAAGCAATGAGTTTTGCCATTATTACTCTTTTTGTATTTTTACAGGTAAGTGTCTATGTTTGCCTCCGGTTTTTGCGAGTATCTCGATTGTCAACGATTCTTGCTATTGCCGTCAGTCTTACTACCTTCGGATATTGGGGATTGATGGGAAATTTTGGCATCATGTTTCCATTCCTCCTTCTTCCGTTCATTGGGTATATGTGGATTACCGATGTTACCCGGAAGAAAAATTCGTTTTTGCTTCCGGCTCTTGCCGGTATTGCCTGGGTATTTCATCCAATTTTAGGCTATACCGTAGGGGCGTTATGGTTTTTTTCTTTTGTCCCTGAATTTTCCTCAAAAAATATAGTACATTTCTCAAGTCGACTAGGGGTATTTTTTTTAGCCTCCAGTCCATTTTGGTTTAATTACCTTACGAAGGGATACACATTTTCCAATCCTATTCTTTCCTCAAGAGATTTTATTCAAATGGTTGTAAGAGGTGATGTTATGGGATTAGGGCAACTCTTTTTTATCGTTCTCTGCCTGTCGTGGGTTATCGTCATTATACGAACGAGGCATATCGTGCGATGGGCAAAGATTCTCCTTCTCTATTGTACGCTCTATCTTTTTGTTATTTATTTAGGAATGCAAGGATATTTACCGCGTTTTGTGCTTTCTCTCCAACTTGGCCGTGCTATTCAGTTCATTGTTTTTCTTCTCACGTTTGTATTTGGGATTATATTTGATCAACTTTTTATCATACAGTCGCGTTTTACAAAAACTATTGAATTATGTTTTTTGGCGTTTATTATGGCAGAAATTATCGGTATGGCCGGCGTATATGCTCCGGCCCCTCTTGCATCAATAGTAAATCCCGTTGCTGAATATTTTAAAGTTGCATCCCCTCCGACCGGGTCAGTTTTGTATAAAGACGTATCCGAAGCCAGTTATTTTAGCCCTCAAAATGTGCGTTTTGTTACATCGTTTAATACGCATTTGGAGCCGCATCCTTTGGCGCAACGACTGCAACAGATTTTCGGCAATGACCAGGCATATACCGGTATCTCGGCAAAGCAAATTACTCTTATTAAATCCTATGCTTATGTGTTAGGAGTGGAGTATTTATTCCTCCCCACTTTTTCGCCTGTGATTCCAGAGCTTACTGCATCGACATCCGGCAAAACCGCATTTACTCGGGTTAATGGGGGGCCATCGGTTCCTACACAATATACTATTCTTCGAAATATCGATCCGGTATACAATGCCTACTTTGTGCCACTGGACGCACCCCTTGACCTTAAAACGCTTCCTCAACCGACCTTACAAGCTGCCTCCAATGAATTATGGGATGAGCACATGATTCGTTTGGAAGAGGAGATAAAAGGACAAAAATTTATACCGACTGCTATGAAATTCATCAATCCAGACAGACTGGAGATTGATCTTACGAAGAAACCAGCAAACGTCCATACTATTTTAGTAACGCAAAGTTATGACGCCAATTGGCACTCTCTTACGATACCGACGGCAAAAATTGTTCCCACGTCGCTCCGTTTTATGTATATTACGCTGCCAGGAAAAACGAGTGAAGATCTTTTAGTATTAAAAAATTCCTGGCCGTGGTGGCATTGGCCACTACAAGGTTTAGGCTTCTTTACGGTTGTACTGGCGTTCATTTTTGAACTCGTATGGAAAGGAAAGTACGGCGGAACGAAAATATAGATAAAAATATGAACAGATTAAAGCCATCAAGCAGAATCACCTCTTCCAGAATATCCAATACAACGGTCATATTTTTATTTGCCGCACCGATTGTCGTTATCGTGTATCTTTCCTATATTTTTAATCCGGCGCATATCGACAATTTTTTTATGTACATTATTCAGCTCATAGCTGATGCTATATCCATAACTGTTTTGCTTAGTTTATGGCTCACTATCCTTATGGATGTGATTATTACTCAACATCACCGTGCTCATGAAGACAACTCTGAATCATATGCGTTTGAAAAGGAACCTACGATTGACGTATTTATTACCGTAGCCGGTGAGCCCATTGAGATAGTGCGAGAGACGGCAATTGCTGCGGTTAACATGCACTATCCTCACAACACTTTTCTCTTAGACGATGGTCACTCATCGGAAATTAAGAAATTAGCAGAAGAGCTGAACGCAACATATACTACTCGAAAAGATAATCTTTTTGCAAAATCGGGGAATTTAAATAATGGGTTAAAATATAGCAAAAGTGATTTTTTTGCTATATTTGACGCGGACCAGGTTCCCGCTCTGGATTTTATAGAGAAACTCCTCCCCTATATGGCTGATCCCAAATTGGCTATGGTACAGTCTCCTCAATCCTACAGAAATATTGATAAATTTATAGCTTCTGGGACGGCGCAAGCCCAAGAAATTTTCTACAAGTACGTCTGCCCGGCAAAAAATATCTCAAATTCCGCATTTTGTGTGGGAACCAATATGATTTTTCGAAGAGTTGCTATTGATGAAATAGGCGGAATAGCTCAAATTGGGCATTCGGAAGACGTTTGGACATCACTTCTCCTCCATGAAAAAGGATGGAAGACACTGTTTGTCAACGAAATTCTTGCTCAAGGTAAAGCTCCCGAGACGATTTCTTCGTATTTTAAACAACAGCTCCGTTGGGCAAAAGGGGGCATGAGTATGCTGTTTTTACAAAATCCCCTTTTTTCTCCCACGCTTAGCTTAGACCAAAAGATACAATATTTCTCGTCGAATTTTTACTACCTCGTAGGGTTTTCGATGCTCGCGTACCTTATTTCCCCTCTTGCTTATCTTTTGTTCGGTATTAAAGCAATTCAGACAGAGTCGGGTTTGGTATGGCTTATCCATTATTTACCTTATTTTGGATTGTACTATTCGCTCAGCTGGTTATTACTTGGTAAAATATATATTTCAACACTGGCAACGGCTCTGGCGAGTTTTTATCCGTATATATTAGCTTTTTTTTCCATAGTGTTTGGTACAAAGCTTCAGTGGACGGCGACGACATCACGGGGAAGCAGCAAAATAAGTATTATGAAGTGGATTTGGCCACATGTATTTTTTATTATATTAACGGTCTTTAGTTTCATCGTCGGTTGGTATAACCCGAGCGCGAATTTTTGGGCAACCTTGTATAATACGGGATGGGCAGGCGTTAACATGTATCTTTTGATTATTTTTGTCCTTGCAGAATACAGAGAATCACAGAAAATTCAAGCTTGATAATACTGGTATGAAAAATAAATCATTTATCCCTTTTTTCATAAATGCCACATACTTTCTTGTGGTATTTTTGGCTGCATTTTCTCTTGCGACGCTAGCACTAGCAAGGAAAATTAACTCGTATGAATTTAGCAGAGAGCGATTAGTATTTAACGTAACGAAAGAAGAAATGGAAGTTTCTAATCCCGTCAGCGGACGCATAGAAAAGATTTTTGTTCAGAATGGACAGCATGTAGCCAAAGGAGAGCTCCTCATTAAAATGAGCGATCAGGAATTAAAGGCAAAAATTCAGTCCCTTGAACAAGTGGCGGATTCTAATTTATCTGCTCGTACTGAAGCAAGTCTTCTGAAGACGCAAACTCCGTTTCTGGAAATTCGTGCGCCCAGCGATGGGGTCATATATAAAATTCAGGTGGGTGAGGGAGCAACACTCAATCAAAATTCGCCTTTGATAACCATGTTTGCCGATGCAAATGTAAAACTTTTTGGGTACGTGAAAGCGCAGCAATATGATGAAATTCAAAAGAATAAAGAAGTTGAAGTCTATAGTCCTCGTTTTGAGCAATCATATGGCGTGGTTTTTGAAGGGGTCGGGCGGGTAATTTCTGCGACACAATATGATGTGAGTAAATATGAAGTGGAATTTCATTTTAGAGATCCCAACGAGGGCCCTGCGTTTATTCAGGGAGAAGGACTAGAAGTGCTAAAAATTACGAAACAGATCGAAGTCAAACGCCCCGCTGAAGTTGTTGCTAAATTTTGGAACAGTTTTATTATAGGAAGGTAATTTGATTAAAAAAAAACTTTTTATCGGTGTACTTTTTTTCTTTGCTGCCCTTCTCTGGATAGTAGTGCATAATCGGCAAAAAATTACCACATTCGTGACGGCCACACTTCCTTCTTCGTCTCGTCTTCGGACGGTATATAAAACAAATAGTTGGTTTTCTTCTGCCTATCATTTTCCCTCATATCCGCTTTTTGCATTTCCCGGAGCGTATAAATTTTCGGAGCAAGGGTTGAGTGTTGCTTATCCCCTCCCAAACGCAACGCAAAATGCCGTTTTTGGTGTTTTTGATGAATGGTGTCACTTGAATATTGGAGGAAAGGTCACTGATGCAAAAATAACTGGATACGGAGATTGGAATGTTGAAATTGCAGTAGTGGAGCCTTTAGGAACGTGGCAGGTATCACTTATCCAAGGATTTCCGTTTGCGTATCTTTCGATGCCGCAAAAAAATCTTCACATTTTTTGTAGAAGTGTCACGATAGCAAAAACACAAAAGGGAGTATTAGTCACTCGAGGACAACAACGTATGATTATTGAAGGGAATGGCGCTACGTCCGTTGACCTTCGAAGTGCCACAGATGTTGATCTTGCTTCCGATAGAAAGCAATACCGCATTGCGTTTCTTCCTTCGGGAGATGACCAGGTCGCTTTATTTGAAAAACAAGCATGGCAACCTATTAAGCAAACACGGATGGAATGGCAGGTGGATCCATCAAAAAAAGTCATCCAAACAACCTACAGGTGGATAACAGGAACAAATCAACCCTTATTATTTACCATATGGCCTCATATGCAAGTAGTCTCACCTTCTCTTTCTCAACGCGGATCGTACCAAACGGTTTATGGCGAGCTTCGTCTGGTAGAAGGGAATGCGTTTACCACGGTTCTTCCGTTTCCCGATCTTCCGGAGACGTTTTCTAAAGTGACCAATGCTTCGTATCAAGAAGCAATACGCAGTCAGGTTCAAAAAGACACACTTCTTTATATGGATGTGAAAAGCGATCCGCCACCGGGTGTTTATTTTCGAGGGACGTGGCTCGGCGGACTTACATCGCTTATCCAGCTTGCTGACCTTTATGACCTACGGGTCGAACGGGAGCAGTTGTTAAATAAATTAGAAGAGGTGATAAAGATGAGTGTGACTAATTTTACCTATAACCCGACGCTTCATCTTTATGTCGCAACCAATGCTGAATTCGGCAACGAAAAAGGCAATGATCACCATTTCCATTACGGGTACTACATCCGTGCCGCTGCAGTTCTCCTACGTTTCAGACCGTATCTTTCTAAGGGGCTTTCTCCCGTCATTGGTGAAATGGTTGATGATATCGCTTCAACAAACAGAGACCAAGAGCGATATCCTTTTCTTCGAACATTTTCTCCATATGAAGGCCATTCTTGGGCTGATGGAGAAGCAAAATTCGATGACGGAAATAACCAGGAATCTACATCAGAAGCACTGAATGCATGGTACGCTGTTGCCATCTGGGGAAAAATAACGAAAAATAGCCAAACTGAACAGACCGGCACATGGCTTTTTGCACAAGAACTCCGCGCTGCTCAGGTTTACTGGTTTGGAATAAACAATCCATTTCCAAACGGGTATCAACACCAAATGGCTTCATTGGTATGGGGAGGAAAACGGGAGTTTGCCACATGGTTTAGCCCAGATCCCATGCATATTTATGGTATCCAATTACTTCCGATTACGCCGGCGTCAGGATATCTTGCGACGCTTGCTAATCAAAGAACAATAGGCGAAATACAAGCATTGGTAAAAGAACCACAAAAGCATGAATGGGGAGATCTATATACTTCATTTCTTTCCTTTTTTGATAAAAAAGGAGCACAGACTCTTTTAGGGGATGTGAGAAGCGCGGCTGGTATGAAAATCCGTTCCCTTCTTTATCAAACGGTCTATCAGAATCTCTAATTGCCTTTGTGGGCGCACAGGGACTCGAACCCCGGACCTTTGCAATGTGAATGCAACGCTCTAGCCAGCTGAGCTATGCGCCCCACAACAAAGGAATTATAGCAGATTTTACCCTGATTGCGTGGCGAGGGTGCGTTCCGAGGAAAGGCCAAATTGCGTCCCGTGTTTTTTATACAAGCCCCAATACATTTTCTTCTGTTTGCGTCCCGTGGAGAGCGTAAGCCAGGTGCGGCTATCTTCGATCTGTTGGCGAAGAATTTTAAGCACGGATCGCAATCGTTCTAAAAAATTCACATGATAGACGCCAGGATTGACCGGCACTTCACTAATCGCCTTGTCTACTTCTTGATGGAAGTTTTTGATAGACTCCGATAGTGCTTTGAGTTCCGCGCGAACTGCCTGGAGTTGTTGTCGCACATGCATTGCATCAAATTCTGCAATCGATGATGGCGACACTTCTGGTTGGCGAAATGGGCTGATTGGTTGTTCCCGTATCATTCCCCCATCTCGTTCCCCTTCTGGTGATTTTTGAGGTACCTGTCCCAAAAGTGCTGCAAGAGCATCACTAGCTACTTTTCCTGTTACATCTTTCATGACGGTGCTGGTCACAGAACTTCCGACATGCCGCATCGATTCCAAAATGCTATCATTTTGGTAGACTTTTGGTTTTTGTTTCTGTACTATGGGTTGAAAAACAGTATTCATGACAGAGTTCTCCTAGCCTTCCCTATATTACAAAGAGGCTAAAAAGTCAAGCGTTTTTTGGCGACGAAGCACCGAGGCGATATAGTAGCGCTGCCCCTCTAATGCCTGCTTTTCTTCGTCAGTTTTGGCGGTTTTGATAACGGTATCAATATCATCATCAGATATGATGATCCCTTCAGTATCCGCAATTTTTTCCAGAGCAAATTCAAGCGTTAAGGTGCGTTTTGCTTGTTCTTCGTATTCTTTACGAACACTCTCTGCTGTTTTTCCTGTGGAACTTAAATATTGCTCGACGGTTAACCCCAATTTTTTGGTCTGATCAATAAGTTCAGAAAGCAGACGGTTAACTTCATGGTCAATAAGGATGGTGGCAATGGATACCTTCACTGTTTGGAAAAGTGTTGCAAGCAGTTCTTCCAGTGTAGGCTTGGTTTCTTCTTCTTTTTCCTCTCCCTTGGCCGGTTCCTGGCCTGGTACCCAAATCTTTTTTGCTTTAGAAGCTTTGAGATTGGAAAGCGCCTTTTTGTAGTCCCCGAGGGCAATTTCGGGTTTTTCCGCGGTGAGGGCACGTATCACCCAGTCTTTTTTCTCCGTTGCCTCTTTCAGTTCAATTTTTGGGGTAACGATGGGGTGAAGTTTTTGTTCAGTTACCGCCTTGCTGTATGCCTCGGGGATTACGTGTTTGAGCACTTCTTCATATGTTTCTCCACGGTCAAGTTTTTCCTCGACGAGCTTCTTTGGTGCTTTGCCTTTGCGAAAGCCAGAAAGCTCCGTTTTTTGGACAATTTCGGCAACGACGTGATCATACGACTTTTGGACATCCTGCCATGGGACGGTAATGGTAAGCTCGATGGTTCCGTCACTAAGGCGTTGCATTGCGGTATTCATGGGAGCAGTGTATCACATTTGGCCTTATTTGAGAATCCCTTTATCAGCCTTACGCGATAAAGTAGCCTTTGGAAAAGAGCATGAAGAAAAGAAAAAGCAGTATGGTTCCTGCGATCACATAGATTTTTTGAAGTCTCCTATCGGGAAGAATCGCCAGAGAGAGAAAAAGCGGAAACAGAACGACCACATAGCGCGGAATGCCAGAAAATGTGCCGCTTGATGCAGGAAGCAGAATTGCCAGAAGAGTGAACAAAAGATAGCTTTTTCGTATTCCCCTCTTCCAGCCGACATAAAGAAGCATCGCCGTAGCCAAAACGCAAACGAACTCAAAAAGCGCTACCCACCACTCATAAATATGCGGCGACACCGTCACAAGAATTTTGAGGTAACGAAATACGGTCTGGAGTGGAAAAATTATGGCATTCACCGAACGATTATTTTTAAATGCGCCTTGCGCTTTGATAAAAAACAATGGATCTCCAAAACGATAGGCGTTGTACCATATATAACTAACTAGACCCAAGGGTACCAGAAGAAGGGCTCCCCCTGTGAATCTCTTTTTGTTACTCTCTTTGGGCCAACACAGTACGTATTCCAAAAGTAGTGCCGGAAATATGGCAATGCCCACCAGACGAGTAACAGAAAGGAACGCTCCCGTAATCCCGGCAAGTATCCACCACTGGCGGCGGGCAAAGTAAAAACTTAGTACCAGCAAAAATAAAAAAAGACTCTCTGTATAAATACTTGCATAGAAAAACGAGGTAGGAAATGCAAGAAGTGCAATGATTGTGCCCAAAGCGATGTTTTTTGAAAAATCTAGGCGAATCAGTTGGTAAAGCACCAATAGCGCTGCGAAAAAAAGTGCAGATACCAAAAGTAAGGCGCTTATGTACTGGATGGGATCAAAGGGAAGAAGATTGCCAAATGGAATGGTTACGATTTTGATCATAAGCGGCCATAACGGAAAAAATCCGGCATTGATGGTATAGCCTTTTGCAGCAATCAGAAGATAGTACACGCCGTCAAAATTTCCCCAGGGGGCAAGGAGCGGGTGCTCGATCGGATTTTCCGTCGGCGTAAAATACGTCAGGAGGGTGTATTCGTATCCTTTGCGATCTGGGAGAAAAAAGTGAGAAGCAACCAGTGGGAGAAAAAGAAAAATCCGCCATGCAATAAATATCAAAAGGATTTTTTTGATCATTTTAAAATCCCAATGGGAGATCGATAACCGGCGGGGACAGGCTGGGGTCGCTGGTGTTATATGATTTTACCGAAGTAGAAAGGCTAGATACCGTAGTATCAAGATTTAAAAATGCACTGGTCGTGGCAACGCCAGAAAGTTGCCTTATAGGAGTAGGAGTGGGGCTGGCAGTGGGAGAAGGCGTTGGAATGACTACAACTTGAGGTTTCTGCATGACTTGGCGGATACCTAAAAGAAAGATGATGCCAAGGATAACAATTGCTGCAATCACCCAGGGAGTGTGCAGAAGGTCCCACAACTCCTCTACTTTTGAAGGTTTCGTTACTGGCTGCGGCTGCCCTTCCATTGATGGACTAAGCGGCGCTTGGGTCATTGGTGATGGTGGTTTGGTTTCTTCCATACATTAATCTTGATATCGGAGTGTGTTGACGAGTTCCCCAAGAAATGAACTCCCCTCTTGTAGCTCCTGTTTTGCACTTGCGATATTTCCCTGTAGTCCTAGAAATTTTCTATTCATCTCATCTAAACTATTCGTGTCCCAGGAAGAATTGCTACTATTTATACTATCTATTTTTTGTTGGTAGAGGCTCTTTTTGTTGTTAATTTGCAACACCCATCGATCCATTGTTGCTTGTTTTTCGGGAGTAAACGCACCGCGGGTGGTATTGATGAGCGTTTGTGCCGTGGCAAACGTAGTATCAAATTGTTTTCGCAGTTCGGCAAGTTTTCCTACAGATATGCCGACAATCGTTTGCCGCATGGATTTCTGAAGGATCAAGTAGTGAGATTCCAGTTGTTTAGAAATGGTACCGGCATCGTCGAGTGATCCGATGGATGGAATGAGTTTTGCATGAGTTTCCAAAAACGCCACTTCATTGCGGATCAGTGTCTGGTAGAGAAGTTTTTCTGAGCTCCCCATGCCGGTATTTTCGTTAAGTTTCTCATTGAGAAGGAGGAGATATGCGCGAAGCAATTGATCGCGTTGGGCAAGCATGATGCGGGTTTTATCGAGCGCCGCTGTTTGACTTTCTAGGCTTTTGAATTTTTGGTATTCATTTTTTGCCACCTGAAAGTCTGTGTAGGTTTGTCTATAGAGATCAAATTGGTAGAGGTAGTCTTGGTAGGCGGTATCAGAGGAAGCGTAGATAAAGCTTCTCAAAGATGTGAGTACAAAAAGAAGGATGAGCAGTACCAAGAAAGCCTTCCGCATAATTTTATCGTACATCGGTGTCTGTGTTGGGTCAAGAAGGGTGCCGAGGAGAGGAATCGAACCTCCAAGGGTTTCCCCACAGGTTCCTAAAACCTGCGCGTCTGCCAGTTTCGCCACCTCGGCGTATAGCTTTATTATATCGCCCTTATAGCGTGACGTCGATGAGGGAAGGCTTGGTAGGAGTAAACGCCTCGATTTTATCGATAAAAAAGCGGACATGATTTGCCCACGCTGGAGAAGCAGCGTAGATATAGCCGATTTGCTCGATGGTTTTGGCCCCTTTATCCATATAGTTATACCGAAGGCCTTCAGAAACGGCAGTGATTGCGCTTTTCCAGTCGGTAAATGCCAACCCCCACTGGGCACCGGTAGGGATTCCCCATCCCCAGGCGTTAAAAGAACCATAAGGAACTTGTTTTCCGAAGGTAGATTCCGTACCAGCAATAGCAGGAACAAGCTTCCAGTCTAAGTTAAGGCGGTCAGCCTCAGTAATAAAGTGCCCAGCCTCAGAGGCAAGGGGCGAATCATAGGAAAGCAAGAACTTGCGAAGATGATCCACACGTTTATCTTTCTCTACCAACTGAGAAGAAAGGGTAGCGGCAGATTCCGCCTCTTTGCCCACGGCGAAAGCAGGTTGAAACTGGGCCCAAATGAAGGCTCCCACAAGGAAAATGGCAAGAAGGCTAAATTGGTGTTTCATAAGTTTA
>Ga0209515_10007420_pt1 | contig 13208 bp, 14 predicted proteins | sample Subgroupgradi54m_FD_187454 | JGI IMG/M metagenome (GOLD analysis project Ga0209515, IMG submission 187454) | Subsurface groundwater microbial communities from S. Glens Falls, New York, USA - GMW60B uncontaminated upgradient, 5.4 m (SPAdes)... ...
CAAGTGGTCTTTTTTCACAAAGTGGCATACCTACAAGTGCTGCAAGAGGGATAATAAAATCTGCTTGAGGGACAAGTTTTGCCATTAGGTTTTTATCTCTGCAATCTCCAGAGATAAAATGAAAGTTCGGATGATGAGCAAAATGTAGTAATGAACTTTGTCCCCACATAAGAAGATCAACTATTGTAACATCATGTCCTTCTTTTAAAAGGTATTCAGTGAGAACTGATCCAATATATCCTGCTCCACCTGTAATTAAAACGTTCTGTGCTTTCATCAATACCACCCATAGATTTTTAAATGTTATTTCTCTCTTTTTTCCAATGGAACAAAAGGTACTATTTATTTCTTATGATGGACTTCCGTATAATAAACTCCGCACAAATGCATTTGCGCAGGAGCTTCTTAAAGAAGGAGTTTCTACAGAAGTTTTCTCATTTAGAGATAATTTGCATGCACCTTTTCATGGTCCTGAAAGTTATAAAACAAGTGCTTTTGCAAGACTTTCTCTTTTAATAAAAGCGTTTTTCTTTTTAGTAAAACAAAATCGCAAAACAATTTTTGTTGTTGCAAAAGCCGGATTTCATTCGCTTGCTCCTGTTTTGGTAAGCTTCATTAAAGGAAATAAAATAGTTATGGATTATGATGATTATGAATATTCAGAGAATAATGTATTTCGAAATCTTTTTTTTTATTTGCTTCTTTTTCGCGCAAAAATAATTACTTGTTCAAGTGTATTCTTAACTGAATTTATGAAGGAAAAAATAAAGAAAACTGTTTATCATATTCCTGGTTGTTTAGATGCATCTTTGTTTTCTCCAATGAATATTTCGAAAGAAAAATTATTTACTTTTGTGTGGCTTGGAAATGTATCTGATCAGGAAGTATTGAAAAATTTACTTTTTTTAATTGATTGTTTTGTAGATGTACAAAAAAAGAACCCAAAAACTATTCTTCGTCTTAGTCTAAAAGGCGAACTTTCTTCTAAAATAGAAGAAGACATTAAAAAAAGAAACGCAAAAAATATTGAGATTGTTTATCAGATGGATAGTTTGCAGAATTTTTATGCAAAAGCTCATTGCGGATTATTTCCGTTAGTTACAAAAAATAAATATAATGCTGCAAAATGTCCAACAAAAGTTGAGGAATACTCTTTTATGAAACTTCCCGTTATTTGTACAGGATATGGAGAAGTAACCAAAATGGTTATCAATAAGAAAACAGGATTATACGCGGATTCAAAAGAAGACTGGGTCAAAGCGATGCTTTTTCTTTCACTTCATAAATCAAAAGCAGAAGAATTTGGAAAAAATGGACGTAAACACATGATCCAAAACTATGAACTTAAAAAGCAAATGAAAAGCTTTAAAAAAATTCTTGAAAACCTTTAGAATACTATTAGATAAAAGAAAAGAATATACAAAAGAGGTTAGGTTTGGTGTATAATGGATGATGGTATTGATGTTGCAATAATTGGCGGTGGAGTAATAGGACTTGCAATTGCACGAGAACTTTCAAAAGACTATTCTGTTATGCTTTTTGAAAAATCGCATTTTTTAGGAGAAGGACAATCAGGACATTTTTCAGGAGTAATTCACAGCGGACTTTATTATCCGAAAAAATCAAAGAAGGCAATACATTGTGTACAAGGAAATAAGGATATTTATTCTTTTTGTGAAACATACAATGTTCCTTATAAAAGTGCTCCAAAAGTAATTGTTGCAAAACAAATAGGTGAGAAAGGGGTTCTTGAAGAATTATTAAGATGTGGAATGGAAAATAAAGTTTCTGGTGTGAGGCTTCTTACTCAAAAAGAAATTCAATTGTACGAACCGCACGTAGCAGGTGTTTGTGCACTTCTCTGTCCAACGACAGGAATTATTGACGGACCTACTTTTCTTAAAACACTTGCAGGACACGCGCAAGAACAAGGAGCGCATATTCTTAAGAATACAGAAATTACAAAAATTTCTCAGAGATCAGAAGGTTTTGTTTTATCTGCAGTGTATTATGAAAAAAATGCTGCTGCAAAAAAAGAAGAGTTATTTTCTTATGTTGCAAAAGACAGAGGAGAGATATGTGCAAAATATGTGATTAATGCAGCTGGTTTATACAGCGATGTTACTGCAAAACTTATTAATCCAGAATCACCTTGGGAAATTATTCCTGTTCGAGGAGAATACTATGAAGTTCATGGAGAAAAAGCAAAACTTATTCGAGGAAACGTGTATCCTGTTCCTGAAGAACTTGGACTTGGTATTCACTTAACTCCGACAATGGGAGATATAATGACAATTGGTCCAAGTGCAAAAGTTATTGCACTAAAAGATGATTATGAACATGATCGTTTGTCAAAAGAATTATTTTATGTTGCAGCAAATAGTTTTTTTAGAGATAAACCTTTTTCTCTTGAAGATTTAAAAATGGGATACACTGGTATTCGAGCAAAATTAAAAAATGGAACTGACTGGGTTATTGCAAGAGACAAAAAATATTCTCACGCAATCCATTGTGTGGGAATAGATTCTCCTGGGTTTACTGCATCGTTAAGTATTGCAAAGAATGAAATAAAAGTACTTATTGATGAAATGGAGAAATGAAATTATTAATGCGAATTATTATTTCTGATGTAAAATGAAACTTATAAACATTATTGAAAAGGAGTATACGGGTGTTTCTAAAACGGTTGTCAATAGTATTGTTTCTCCGAAAAAAGATGAAAAGTTAGAGTATGCACTTATGCCTTTGCAGAATACCTATGCGAAAGGTGTTCATACTTTGCGAAATTCTTATGTTCGAAAGGAAGAAGTTCCGTCACAATTATGGTATAAAAGTAATGGTCAGAAACTTGTTCGTCCGTTGTCATTTCGAGAAAATTTGCTTGCGAGAGTTGATAATTTTGAAACGCTTAAAAATAAGGACGGTAGTGTAAGGACGATGGAAGAGAGATTAAAATTTTTTAATATGTGGTTTGATTCATGTACGGGACTTGCGTATTCGTCTCAAAATGAGAATGATTTTATGATTATTTCTATTTGTGAAGAGTTAATTATAATGCCTGAAAATTTTCGTAAAGAATATCTTTTAATAGATTATACACATTTTCAAAGTAAAGGATTTTCTTTAAAACGTTCGCAAGCAAAATATTGTCAAGCCTTAACTCATTCTGAAGTTATAACCCATCCAGCATGGATTGCAAGTGTCGAAGAAGATATTGGTTTATTGTGTACGTACGCTTCAATTGTATTTGACCAGACGAATGAGAGAAGAAATGAATCAATGAGTTTTTATTTAAAAGATAAAATGGAAAAGGATCAATTGAGAGGTATGTTTGTGAGTAATCTTGATGACAGTTCGTTTGCTTCTGCTAGCAACTATTTTTACGTCGATAGTTCCTTTTTACGAGCAGCACCCTTATCGTAAATTTTTTTTAAATCATTTTCTGACAAAAAAATATATTTTTCTATATTTTTTTTTTTTTTTAATCCGTCGCTAAACTCTCGCTATCCCACATGTCTTTCGGATTATCTTTTCGTGCAATAATAAATTTATCTATGACAAGATAATCAATACCTGTTCCCATCATGCATCTATATGCATCTTGAGGAGTACATACGATTGGTTCACCTCTGATATTAAATGAGGTATTTACCAGAACGGGAACTTTTGTAATCTTTTCAAACGATTTGATGATGCTGTAATATCTCACATTTTGTTTTTTTGTTATTGTTTGCAACCTTCCAGATCCATCAACGTGCGTTACTGTTGGTAATAATTTTCTTTTTTCTTTTTTTATGGGATACACAAAAAGCATAAATGGTTCTTCATCTTTATCGATGTCAAAATATTTATGAACATCTTCTGCAGTTATAACTGGTGCAAATGGTCTGAATTTCTCTCGGTGTTTTACTTTTTCATTTAAAATTTCTTGCATTTTTGGGTTTGTTGGGTTTGAAAGAATACTTCTGTTTCCAAGTGCTCTTGGTCCCATTTCCATTCTGCCTTGAAAAAGTCCAATAACATTATTTTTTGCAATGAGTTTTGCGGTTGTATCTGCCAAATCTTTTTCGTTTTTGAATATTTTATATATAATGTTGTTGTCGTCAAGAAATAGTTTTATTTCTGCTGTTAAAAAAGAAGGTCCAAGATATGCATCTTCTTGTATAAATGTTCTCTTTTTTTCAAGAATGCAGTTATATGTATAAAGTGCAGCGCCAATACTTCCTCCTGCATCACTTGCTGCTGGTTGAATAAATACTTTTTTGAAAGGAGTGTGGTTTGTGATTTTTCCATTTCCGACGCTATTAAGTGCGCATCCTCCCGCCATACAGAGATTTGTTATTTTTGTTTCTTTGTAAAGTGCATTAAGAATGGTAAACAATACTTCTTCATATAATGCTTGCAGTGATGATGCAAGATTTTGATGGTGTTCCGTTACAGGGTCATTTGGCTTTCGTATTGGACCAAATTCTTCAATATACTTTTCTGAAGGCATATGTAATGCATAATGAAATGAAAAATATTCCATATTTAGTTTATAACTACCATCTTCTTTTACAGTTATTAATTTACGAAATTTATCAAGATACACAGGTTTTCCATAAGGTGCAAGACCCATAACTTTGTATTCTGAATTATTTACACTAAAACCCAAATGCGCGGTTGCAGTACTATATAGAAGACCGAGTGAGTGTGGAAAATGAATTTCTTTTTGAAGAGTAATTTTATTTTCTTCTCCAACGCCTGCTGAAGTTGTTGCCCATTCTCCGACGCCGTCAAGTGTTAAGAGAACTGCTTTTTTAAAAGGCGATGCGAGAAATGATGACGCTGCATGAGAAAGATGATGATCAATAAAAAATATTTTCCCCTTATACTTTAATTCTTTTTTTATAATTTTTGGAATGCGAATCTTTTTATTCATCCAACTGGGAATTGCTCTTGCAAATTGACCAAATGATTTGGGAAATGCAAAAAGATGAGAACTGAGTAATCGTTCGAATTTGAGAAGAGGTTTATCATAAAATGCAATGTAATCAATTTCGTTGATAGAGATGTTGCATTGTTTTAAGCAAAAAGAAATTGCTTGTTTTGGAAAACTTGCATCATGTTTTTTTCTACTAAATCGTTCTTCTTCGGCTGCAGCGATGAGTTTTCCATTTACAACAATTGCAGCAGCGGCATCATGATAAAAACAAGAGATGCCAAGAATGATAATTCTCTTTTTTTGCATCGGATTATTTTCTTTAGCTTCAGCAGTCATAGTATCTTGTTTATTTTTCATTAGAACATTCTCTCAAAATCTTCTTTTGAAGATTCTTTTCTTATGATCCAGTATGTTTGTACTTTGTTTTTCTCAACTACTTTATCTGATAATTTATCTTGTGATTGATTGGATGAATCCGCTTTCATAAAAGGAAGAAATTCTTTTTTTGTAAGTTTTGCAGGGAGTGCAATTATTCCAACACCAATAATATATGTCACAAATAAAAGGATAATTGTTATTGTTTCGGTAATAGTACTTCCAAATAATTGAAATCCTTTTTTTATTCCATTCAAAAATGAGTTAACTAACATCTTCTACCTTTTGTTGTTTTATAAGATACTGAATTCTTGCAAGTACGAGAACAATAATCGCTGTCCATAGAATTGTTAAAACAATGGTTTGAAAAAAAAACTGTTTGCGAATAAAGGAGAGTATAAGACTAAAGAGTGTTACTGCAATAATAAATCCTATTCCTTTTCCAATATTTTCAGAAATGTTCACTTTGTGGAATAGTTTTGTGCTTTCTTTTAAGCTTTTCTACGAGTCAAAAAGTATTTCTCATTTTTTTATAATATCTTGATGAGGGATATATTCATTTTAGAATAATGCATAAATAAATGGTGAAATTGCAGAGCTACTGCCAAGAATAACGAAAATTCCGACAAGAACAAGCATAACTATTATTGGGAGAAGCCACCACTTTTTTCTTTCTTTCATAAGAGTCCAGACTTGTCCTGCAAGAGATTGTGACATAATAAACAGGGAAGAGGATTTATTTATAAAAGTTTTCGTTTAGAAGATTCTTATGCGAAGTAAGTTTATCTGCCAAAACATTTATAAACTATTTAAAATATGCAAGACCTTATGGAGAAAAAAGTACTTCCTTTAGCTGCAATGGAAAAAATGCTTAAAGCACATGGTGCAGATAGAGTTGCGGATGAAGCAAAAATTGAACTTCGAGATTATCTTGAAAATCTTGCAAATCAAATTGCACAAGATGCAATTAGATTTTCTCTTCATTCGGGAAGAAAGACAATAAAATCTGAAGATATTAAACTCGCTGTAAGAAAGTAAATAAGTAGAAATAGTTTTCTTTTAATCTTTCATTTCATAATTTATTTTTGTATTTCTTTTTCAATAAAGAAAAAAAATTATTTCATATCTTTATCTTCATAAAATCTTTTGCACAAATACTATTTGGAAAGACTACTTTTAATTCTTCTTCAAACTGAGTAAGGTCTTTATATCTTTGTGAAAAATGCATGACTACGAGTTTTTTTGCATTTGCGGTTTTTGCAATGTGGGCTGCTTGTTCTGTTGTCATATGTTTATACTCTTCTGCTTTATGTTCTTCATCCTGACAATAGGTTGATTCACTGACGAGAACATCAGAATCAATTGCTAATTCTACTGCATTGTTGCAAATAGCAGTATCAAGAATAAATGTTATTTTTTTTCCTTTTTCAAGATTGGCAATATCTTTTAAGAGAATGGTGTTTCCTTTTTCAATAATTTTTCCTTCTCTTTGCAATTTTCCAATGAGAGGTCCTTCTGCTATGCCTGTTTTTTCCATTTTTTTCTTATCAATTTTCCAGACATCTTTTTCAACAAGAGAATATCCAAGGCAGGGAATACTGTGATCTAAATATGCGCAGTACATAAGATAATCTTCTGTTTCATGACATACTTCCATTTTTGCAGGATCAAGTTCAGTTACGGTCATGTCTACTTTTTCAGAAAAAAAACACATTTTAAGCATATGATTAATTCTTTCTTTCGTTTCCTTCGGTCCGAAAATCTGAAGAGGAGTTCCTTCTTTTGAATTGCCTATTGTCTGCAAGAGTCCAATTAATCCACCGACGTGATCTCCATGCCAATGACTGATGAATATTTTTTTTACACGATTTCTATTTATTCCTGCAATATTCATTTGCCTTTGTGTTCCTTCGCCGCAATCGATGAGAATTCCTTCTTCTTTGTATTCAAGAAACATGCCTGTAACATTGCGATCTTTTGTCGGTACCATCGATGATGTTCCTAAAAATGTGAGTTCCATAATTCTGTTTGAAAGCAGTACTTTTATAAATACTTTGGTCTCTTGTTTGTAAAAATGGATGAAAAAATTGTATGTGCTTTTACTGGAGAGAGAGTTTGGACAGTTGATTCTGACTCCGCAAGAGAACTCTATAATCAAAGTAGATATGGAGAAGTACTCGCAAGTAAAAAAGTACAGTTGTCGCTTATTGAATCATTATATCTTATTGAAAAAGAAAAAATTAGTGTTTTTGACGGAAAAAAAGAACTTTCTTTTGAACAACTTTTAAAAAAGGCAAGAAAACTTGAGCCAAATGTTCTCGTACGTTATGCCGTCTATAAAGATCTTAGAAATAGGGGTTATGTTGTAAAAACTGCTCTTAAATTTGGAGCAGACTTTAGAGTATATGATAGAGGAGTAAAACCTGGTGAAGATCATGCAAAGTGGATAGTATATCCTGTTGATGAAGCATCAGCACTTACTTGGTATGATTTTGCTGCAAAAAACAGAGTTGCACATTCAACAAAGAAAAGATTATTAATGGGTATTGTTGATGTTGAAAATGACGTAACCTTTTACGAGATACGATGGACACGACCATAATTACACCAATCTTTGGAATCCTTGGACTCTTTCTTATAATTACAGGAGTTCTTGTACGCAAGCGAAAAAAAGAAGATTTGTTTTACATTTTCGGAGGATCTTCTCTTGCTGTATACAGTTTTATAAAAGGGGACATTATTTTTATCATACTTCAGATTGTTTTTACTTTAGTTGCAATTTATGATTATTGGAGAAAATAGTTAAGTAAAACAGTTTTTTATTTTTTTTAAAGAACAAGTTTTTCTTGTTGAGATTTCTATTTAAAAATCATTCTTAGGTATCTTTAAATAATATCATTTCTTTATTTTTTTAATGGGCTTAGAACAAATTGAGAATGCAATTGCCTTTATTCGGCAGAATGGACCAGTATTACCTATTCAACTTACAAAAATTTTAGGGGGAAACACCATGCTTTCTGGTGCAGTACTTTCGCAATTAGTTTCTGAAAGAAAGATTCGTTTGTCACATGCAAAAATAGGAGGTAGCTCGGTATATTACATGGAAGGGCAAGAAGTAAAATTAGAAATGTTATTTCAGTATCTTAATGAAAAAGACAAACAGACCTATGACATTTTGCACAAACAAAAAATTCTGCATGACAGTGATCAAACAACACTTATTCGTTTTTCTCTTCGACAATTAAAAGATTTTGCAAAACCTTTGGAAGTTACGTATGGCGAACATACAGAACTTTTCTGGAAGTGGTATCTTATTTCAGATGAAGAAGCAACAGAACTTATAAGAGCATATATTGCAACTGTTTTTCCACAAATTCAAGATGCAAAAGGAGAAAGTGGAAAAGAAGAGAAGAAACAAGAAATAAAAAAAGATGTCAAAGATGAACTAAAAAAGGAGATAAGATCTGAGTTAAAATCTGAAATAAGACAAGAGATAAAACCTGAAGTAAAGCCGAACTTTAAATCAGAATTAAAATCAGAATTAAAATCTGATTTTAAATCAAATATAAAACCTGATTTGAAATTAGAACCCAAAAATCATTTTATGCAAGATGTAAAAAGAATGGTGAATGTCGAGGGAAAAAAAGAAAATATAAAAGAGAGTATAAAAGAAAACATAAACCAACACGTAAAAGAGCAGGTAAAAGAACAGGTAAAAGAACATTCTGGAGAGAATGTAAAAGATAATGTAAAAGAATCTCAGATGAGTATGGCAAGTGTTAATATTGCAGATATAAAAGATTCATTTCTTCAGGAAGTTTCAAGTTTTTTTAAGAAAAAAAATATCACCATTCAATCATTTACTCAAATAAAAGCTGCAAGCGAATGCGATTTTATTATTTTACTTCCAACAGCAATAGGACCGGTACAGTATTTTTGCAAGGCAAAAAACAAAAAAAAGATTGCAGAATCAGATATTCATGAAGTATTTACGCAGGGTCAAATGAAAAAATTACCTGTGCTTTTATTGTCTTATGGAGAACTTACAAAAAAAGCAAAGGAACTTTTAGAGAAAGAATTAAAAAGTATAACTGCTTTAGACTTATCTTAGGATGGGTAGATCACTTAGATTATTATAAATGGCGAGAGGTATTGTCTATGAAAAAACTATTTTTCATACTATCTGTATGTTTGCTTATTTTTAGTGCATGTTTTAAAGAAGCTGAACCTGCAAAAGTAACCAATGATGTTTTACCATCCTTAGTTGAAAAACCCATTGCACAGGTGCCTCAACTTGAAAAGGATGTTACTGATTCTTCAAGTGATGCACAAAAAAAGTTAGAAAGTCTTTTAGGACAAAGAGCAGTGTTAGATGCAAATTTTAAAGAGGGACATATTGGAGATACTCTTGTGTTTGGATATGCTATTCGCAATCAATTTAATTATTTGACCAACTTTTCAACAAGTATTTCTTTTGCAAGTTATCTTCCCTTGTCTGGTGTTTCCTTTGATGCAAATAAAGAAGTAATAGGTACATGGATTGACAAAGCTTCTTTTCAAACATTTGAATTAAAAGAAAAAGAAGTAAAAATTGTGCCTCTTATTTTTCATATTCAAAATAAAGTCAATGATCAAGATGAAACCCAATTTACAACGTATACTTTTAATCTTGTTTTGAAAGCGAATCAGAAAGACAGTGGCTTAAAAGAATATGATAGACAAGATATACATGTAAAAGTTACATAAACTTTTTATTATCTTTTTACATATTTTTCTTTTACTTTTCTTTTTTTATTTTTTTGTTTTCTTTTTTTTAAGTTATTTTTTGTTTTTTTATCTTCATTAGTTTATTTTGATTATTTTTTTTGTTTATTGACAACTCATTCAAATATGCAGCTATCAAATTTTTTAAATCGATCATATGCATTTTTAGGTTTTCCTGGAACAAAATGATGTGATGGACATCTTGCTTCGTATAACTCTTTTGCTCCAACGATAACAATTGCATCATTATAATCTGCGGGATTTCCATTTACTAATCTTTGTGTTCTTGTCGCAGATTTTGAACAAGGTCTTCCTGTTCCATTCATATAAGTACAGATAGCAGTAAGATGAGTTACTTCATCAGCAAGGGCAATTACATTTCCAATTGTTTTCGTTTTTCCAAGGGGAAAGTCTTCTCCTCTAAAATCTTGATTGAGTGCAGAAACAATAACAAGTCGTCCGTCATTTACAAGGTATTTACAGAAGTCTATAATTTCTTCTCCAAAAAATTGTCCTTCATTAATGCCCACTACTCGCGTATCATCTTTGAGTTGTGTATACATGTGGTCTACATTTTCAGCCATGAAAGAATCCATTGCATTGCCTGCATGACTTCCTACTTTATTTGGTCCGTATCTTGTTTTATCAATTACATGATTAAACAATTGTGTCTTTTCATCAGCAACTATGTATCTTCGTATGCGTCTGAGAAGTTCCTCTGTTTTTCCAGAGTACATTGATCCAATTATTATTTGTAAAGAATGATACTCACGCTCCATTCTTATTTTTGAAAAAAGTATTTTTTAAAAATCTTTGTTGTATCTGATGTGTAGAAAAAAAGAAAATGTTTATGAGACCGTTTAAGGAGTTTCTTTTCCCTCAATTGTCTTTTATTTTTTAATAAGGGTAATTCTTTTTTTTCTCATCATCTTTTTATACCTCCTCGTTTTCTTTTTTTGTATGGGAACAAAATTAAAAGATTTGGTTGAGAAAAAAACAATTTCCTTTGAAGATTTGCGAAATAAAAAAATAGTTATTGATTCTTTTAATATTCTCTATCAATTTCTAACATCCATTCGTCAGAGAGATGGGTCTCTTTTACAAGACAGTCAAGGAAGAGTAACAAGTCATCTTTCAGGACTTTTTTCGCGAACTGCAAAACTTCTTGAGTATAATATCATGCCCGCGTTCGTTTTTGATGGAAAACCACCTGCACTAAAACAGAAAGAGAGAGAAAGAAGATCTGCACTTAAACAAGAAGCTTCGGTAAAATATGAAGAAGCAAAACAAAAAGAAGATATTGAAGATATGCGAAAGTATGCTGCACGAACAACTGTTTTAACAAAAGAAATGGTTGCAGAAGCGCAAGAATTAATTTCTGCAATGGGTCTTCCTATAATTACTGCTCCGTCGGAAGGAGAAGCGCAGGCAGCATACATGGTAACAAAAGGAGATGTATATGCAGAAGTAAGTCAAGATTATGATTGTCTTCTTTTTGGAGTAAAAAGGCTTGTTAGAAATTTAACAGTTTCAGAAAAAAGAAGGGTTGGCGGAAAATCTCAATTTGAAACAGTAAAACCAGAAATGATCATTTTACAAGACAATCTTACGCGACTTGGTGTATCACAAGATGAATTAATTGTACTTGGTATTCTTGTTGGAACAGATTTTAATTATGGCGGAATTCCGGGAATTGGTCCAAAGAAAGCATTAAAATTAATAACAGAAGAAAAAGATTTTGACAAGATATTTACGCAGGTAAAATGGGATGATTATTTTTCTTTTTCTTGGCAGGAAGTTTTTGACACATTAAAAAAAATGCCTGTATCCGATGAGTATGATTTAACTTGGAAAAAACCAGACGAAGAAAAAATAAAAGAGATTCTCTGTGTGAAACATGAATTTAGTGAAGAACGTGTTAATGCAACAATTGAACGATTACAAAAAGAAAAAAAGAAAAATTCTCAGACAGGACTCGGACAATGGGGTTAGGATGAATATAATTAACTGTGTTATTTTTTATTGTTCAATCTGGCTCAATACCTCGCAACTCTGTTGCGAATAGTTGTACAGATTGAACACCAAAAACCCAATCGTTATCAAATCTTTTCGCATACCTTGCAGCTCTGTTACGATTGGGTTTTTGATTCTTAATAACTTTTTCTTAATACCTTAATAAATGTAGAGAAACTTATTTAAATAAAATCTCTTTTTAGTGTTTCATGCTCTTAAAATCAATAAAAGTTTTTACTGCTGCGCTCTTTGTAAAATTTGCATTTTTTCTTCTCACATCTGTTATTTATCTTCTTTTTTTAGAATGGATGAATGTTCTTTCTTTTTCATGGAAATATGTTCTTATTCTAACTATTTCTCTTCTCTTTTTTTCAGTCATTTTTACGAGAGTTGAGTATGTTCCTCTCTCAAAGAGGTTTTCGTGATTTGGCTTAGTTACACTATTCTTTCTGCAGTAGCAGTTGCATTTTGCGGAATTTTATCTAAGAAAGCACTTTTTACAACACACTCAACTTCATTTGCAGTTACACAAAAATTTTTTGAAATATTGATTCTTTTATTTTTTATTCCCTTTATTCCTTTTAATTATTCATTTGCAACATATCTTACTATTATTTTTATTGCACTTATCGGAGCGTTTGCGTATATTTTAGATGTTAAATCATTTAGGCATGTTGAAATTAGCGTGAGTGCGCCGCTTTCAAATATTACTCCTATATTTGTTTTGTTTCTTGCATTTATTTTTCTTGGTGAAAGACTTACGTATCCTCAGCTCATAGGAGTTCTCATCCTTTTGAGTGGAACATTTATGCTTGAATATAAATTATTTCAAAAAAGCTTTTCATTAAAATCCTTTTTTACTCAGAAATATCACCTTTTTTTAGTTATCTCTTTTTTGTTATATGCAATAACTGCAACTATTGAAAAAAAACTCATTGTTACCGTTAATCCTACAAGTTATCTTGTTCTTGTCTGGTTTTTTGTATTTTTTTTTATTGGGATATATCAGATGATTTCCTTTGGAACAATTCCTTTGAGAAAAACAATTAAAGAAAATGGATTTCTTATTTTCGCAAGCAGCGCATTTGCAGTATTTGCAGGGTTTATGTATCTTCACGCACTTTCTCTTGCG
>Ga0209515_10007421_pt1 | contig 13207 bp, 9 predicted proteins | sample Subgroupgradi54m_FD_187454 | JGI IMG/M metagenome (GOLD analysis project Ga0209515, IMG submission 187454) | Subsurface groundwater microbial communities from S. Glens Falls, New York, USA - GMW60B uncontaminated upgradient, 5.4 m (SPAdes)... ...
CAGCGCGAGACGAAAACACGCCGAATCTTTCACACTCTGCTGAAGGATTCGGCGCGTTCCTTTGATGCCGTTGGGTGCTGAATGACCGAGTGCTGATAGGCGTTGGGCACAATTCCGGGCACGGCCTGTCGATGACCCACTGCCAAAGCAGGCGCGCTTTCGCGATGCCGACCGCTCCCTCGATCGCTTCGATTTCGATTTCAACAAGAAAATGAACCGGGCGCTCGTCCACGAGCTCGCCACGGCCCGCTTCGTCGGCCAGCGCGAAGACGCCCTCTTCCTCGGCCCACCGGGCACGGGCAAGAGTCATCTCGCGCAAGCGATCGGCCGGGCTGCGATTCAGCAGGGCTACCGCGTGGTGTACCGCGAAGCCCACACGCTGATGGAGGAGATCGCCGAGGCCACGCTCGACGGGACCCGCAAGGCGTATCTCGCGGACCTGGCCGCCGTCCCGCTGCTCATCGTCGACGACCTGGGCATGCGGAAGCTCCCGCACACGGCCGCCGAGGATCTGCTCGAACTGATCATGCGCCGGTACGAACGGGCGTCCACGCTCTTGACCTCGAATCGACCGGTGGACGACTGGGGCAAGCTCCTCGGGGATACCGCCGCCGTCACCGCCCTCCTCGATCGCCTGCTGCACCACGCACACGTCCTCAGGTGTGGGCCCCGCAGCTGGCGTACCAAGGTACACACGGACTTGCGTCCAGAGGAGGGCGTGAGATAGAACTCCATCCGGTCTCGGACGCCACGCCCGTGGTGGCCGGTTTTGAAGTGTCGATCAGTGGCCGGTTTTCAACCGTCCACCGAGGATCAAGGTCCAATTGGCACTGTTGTGGCCGATTGACGCTTTGGTCAAAACGACATCGATCGAGTTGCGCGGCCTGTCTTGGCCCGAACGGCGGCAGGCGGTCAAGGGTTCGATGGCGGTGCGTGATGTTAGTCTCGTTAAGGATCGGTGTGTGCTATTGGTGGATGACGTGACCACGTCAGGAGCGACGTTATGTGAAGCAGCAACAGTTCTGCGAACTGGAGGCGCAGCGGACGTCCACGCAGTGACGCTCTGTCATGCCGAAGGATGACGGTCGCATCGCAAACAAGTGGCTGCGGGACGCGCGTCGCGGATCCGGTAGCGACCGACCGTCAATCGTCAGTTCGAGGATGAACCGGTTTGTATCGGCAGATCAGCTCTTCAGACTCTTCCCGCAACAGGCCGGCTTGAATCAGCGGCCAACGGTGACAATACCATTCTCCAAGGCGCCTTGGATCCAAGCACGCTGCCCCTGCGTTTTGGTCTGGCACTGAGTAAACGATACGGCGTACTCGGCTGAACACGGCGCTGCCGAGGCACATCAGACATGGCTCGAACGTGCTGAACAGCTCGACCCTTGCTCGCTCCGCTTGAACGGCTTTTCTCAAGCGAGCGGAATGCCTCAAGATCAGTTTGTGCTCCGCGTGAGAAGTCCAACTCCAATCGGAGATATTGGAATTGGATTCTGAATCTACGCAAACTCCGTCAATGACAAGCACCGCACCGACGGGGAAATCTCCGCGGTTCAATGCTTGAACGGCCTGTCCTAAAGCCACCCGCATGAGTTGGCGGTCTGCAGACGAAAAGACTGCCGGCACTGGGAGAGTCATGCAGTGCACTTGGCTACCACCCTATTGAAGTGGCGAGGATAAAGTATCAGGCCCGTTTCCATCCGTGAATAGGTCTCATCGACTAGGATATCCCAGTCGTTGTAGTACTGTCGTAGCTCACCGTCGTCGAAGAGCTCGTTCATGTACTGACTTGTGTGGCGTGGCAGAGGAACCTTATTCGTTATTACTACGACTACATTATGGCCGCCGGTACGGGTACTCCGCTTAAATCGGTCGATCAATCGACGCGCGTCGAACGCGGTTAACAAGTGGAGAAGTCCGTGTGCGAGAATTAAATCGTACTCATGATCGAGCTTGAAAGAAGTGATGTCCTCCAAAATGGTGGTCAGCTTGATCGCTTGTTCAGTTGCTACTCTGTCTAGTTTGTTGATGGCTCTTGGCGAAATATCGACAGCAGTGACGCAAAACCCGAGCCGGGCGAACATAAGACTATGCCGCCCGTCTCCGCAGCCCGCATCAAGCACTCGCGCCCCTTGCGGTAACCTGGCGATGATTTCGGCATATAGGCAGCATGGCGGTCCCCAGATGCTTTCGGTATCGCTTTGAGAGTAGTCGCTGTCCCAAGGCGCCCCCTCTCTCATGGTCACGCAGTCCTTTCAAGCCGAAGATCGTTTACGCTACCGATCTGACCACTCCGTGTCTGAAAATATAACATCCCGCCTTTCAGAACGCGCCCAGCCTCGAAGACTTGGAACAGGAAGGCACCAGACCCGTAGGTGTGCTGATCGGAAGGTGAGTAACGGAGCAGCACGCAGCTATCAGTGATCTCTCCGTCCAAGCGAAAGGACTTCGTCGTATGAGTTCCTTCCCCTCTCTGGTTCTCAGCCGTGAATGTTCCTGTTATCGCATGCCCATCTTGTTTCAAATGGAGGTCGAAGCCATATACCGTGTTGTTGTCTTTCCGCTCACCCTTCCACGCGCCATCGACTAGGACCCCGCGGTAAACGAGCCTCTGGTACCAAGGCAGGATCGCTTCGTTCCTGAACGTGGAAAACAGCCACACGATAACTGCGGACAGAACACCGCTAACAACTCCCACCATAATCAAGTAACTCACCTCGTAGCTGGCGGGAAGATTGGAACCTGCGGCAGGAGAAGATGAAGTCGAACTTCCCGGGCCTCCACAGCCTACGAGCAAGAACAACAGAAGGCAACCCACAGAGAGGTCGAGCCCGCGCTGACTCACACTTTCAGTCCTCATCGCCCACTCTCCTGTCCGGCACCAGCATTTCATTTCCACTAGACTAGGGATGGCTAGGCACTTGCAACTTCCGCCCTCTTGAATTCACGAATCCAGAGGCTATTGTTGCGGGAGGCTCGGTCTAACGAACTCAAAAATCGTCGCCAGCATTAAATAAACCAAATCGGCAGGATCAGCAAAGCTTTCGACAAATCAATCCTCAACTCTCGCGGGTTAAAGAGCATGTTTTGGCGGAGGCGGCGCAGCCTATCACAAATGCTCGGCTGCAGAGAACTCTCCAAATAGATCTTTTCTTGGCAGCAGTCTCCTGTCACCGAGGTCAGGAACGCAAGCGTCGCTAGTAGGTCGGGCCCTCGCCGTGGCCAGAATCAAGTCTTTCCGGAACAGCGCCACGCCGACGGATTGGCCAACGATGCCAAGGCGAAAGTGAGCGGCTAAGCGACGGGACTTCGGGACGCATATCCCGGAGCTGCCGAGCGCGGCCTAGATTGCGGTTCGGCATCAGAGGGCATCGGACTGAGTCATTCGGCCAGGCAGGCGATTAGGGAATAGGGGCCGAATATCAGTCTGTCGCCTTCGAAACTAACCGTGAGCTGGCTCTCGTCGGGCTTTTCGAGCTTCAGAAGTTGGATCAACGTCGATGGCTCGACGAGAACAGGGGAAGTCCAATCTCCTCGCGCGGCCGTCTGCGACCCGACATCGCCGCAACGGATAATGAGGCGGTCGCCTTCGATCGTGATCGTGACCGGCGGTTGACGCATGGTGGCTCCGCGCTTCCTCTTGCTCTTCGGCGGTTTGATTGCCGCCGCCACGACTCGTACGACGGACAGGAAATCATCTCGGTCGATCACGGCGCTGTGGCGCTCGGCCTTCGCACCCGCCGGCGTCGCCTGATGTTGTTGATGCTCAGACGCTACCGGTAAAAACACTTTGTGAATGTAGGCGGAGAGCTTGTGGGTCTGCGGAAGACCAAGCGTCGCATCTCGAGCGTCCAGCAACGTTCGCCAGGCGCTCTCACTGACGGGACACGGCCGACGATCGGGGAAGCGATCGCCTGTGAAGTAGACGAAGACGCATCTCGCGTCGATGTCGTTCTGTCGGAGGAAGTACAACAGCGCGAGACGATTCGCGTACTGATAGTAGCTGGCCGTCCAGCAGTAGTGACGGTGCACTCCCAAGAACTGCCGCGCCTCGCCGAGCGCCAATTCGATCTGCTTGAGCCCCTCCTCCTTGGCGCGCGACGGAGCGCCTGTCAGCTCCGGATGGTTCGCCTTGGCCTCGATCAGGATCCACTCAGAACCGGACGTCGGACTGTCCAGCCGCGCAAGGCCGTCCCAGCTTTGCTGACGACCGGACTGTGGCCAGAAACTCTTCCAGCGGGTGCGGGCAGGATGATCGCTGTCCAGAAAGTCCACACCCTGCGGTTCCTTCTCACGCGGGCCATCCGGATACAGCCAGTGCAGGGACCCGTCCAGCCGACGGACGGCCGTCAGAATCGCACTGTCCAGCGCGACGGGAAATCGCTCGCGGTACTCGCCCAAATGAAACGCGCTGCCGTAGTCGGGACTCATATGAATAGTCAGGTCAGCGAAGCACTTACTCGGCCTCGAAGCCTTGACTCGTGAACTTCAGCGTCCGGCTGTTCTCCGTGACGGTGCGCACGACGTTGTCTGGAGCGCCGGTCGGGATCCGGGCTTCGATCTCGAGCGTCACCACCACGGTCGACCCGACTAGGCCAACTAAGTGCGCAATGACCTCCTCGGCGATTCGGCTCGAGTCACGACCGACGCGCGTGGGGTCAAGCGTGACGGTGCCGTGGAATCGCTTGGGCTGCGTGGGCACGGGCGTTTTCGCGTCACCTGCCCCAGCGCCTAAACCTGTCGCAACCTCGTCCCCTGACGTCGGCGCTGTGGCGGACCCGCCCGTCGTGGGCTTGGCTGCCTCCGCATCTATCTGCCGCCGCGCCAGCTCGGGCTTCACCAGCAGTCCCGTGCTGTCGGCGGACAGCGACAGCAGTTGTCCACCGCGCAATCCCCGGTAGCGTCCCGCACCTTCGTCATGGCTCTCGGCGTACGCGAACGTTTCCGTCTGCCAAGTGAGCAGCGCCAGCCCGTCGCGGATCGCCTGCACCAACACCTCGGGCCCGGCGAGCCTCGGCAGGTAGAGATAGCGTGCAAAGTCCTCCACGAGCTGCTTCACCGCCACGTGATCGCCGCGCCAGAGCGGCACGTCATCCAGGTGCTTGCGAAGGATCGTTGGGCCAAGCGAGGTTACGAGCAACTCGTCGCTCCGGAGCCTTTTGCTCGCGCGTGCGGCCAGCGCGTCGCCAGCGGACAACCGGATCGCCTGCCATGTGATCGGCGCCTGCGGGTTTGTCTGCTCCGGCACCAGCAACCACTGGTAGGTCTCAGGCAGTCGCGCCGTCACCGCGCCGTCCGCAGCCTGCTTCTGGGTCTCGGCCTGCCGCACCTGATGCGGGTCGAGATTGAGCGCTACCTGATCTACCAGGATCGACTCCCACGCTAAGAACCTGCGTACGGCCTCGTCCAGGTCCTGCAACCGCACCTTGTCCGCCGCGAGGAAGACCAGCGTGTTGCGGTAGAGGCGCGGCGTGTTGCCACGCGACTCAAGAATGGTCTGCGCCGCCGTCTCGGCCGCGTTGCCAGGCTCCCTGCTGCAGGACTGTTCCGCAGTCAAGGCGAAGTGCGTGGTGCTGGTGGGCAACAAGATCTCACCTGGGAATCCCGTCACCAAGGCGGACGGCACGGTCGTGCGCACGCTGTGGGGCGAGTTGGCCTACCAGCTTGGCGGCAAGAAGGCGTTCGCGCGCGTCAAGGCCGACGATGAGAATGCCACGAACCCGGGCGACGTGCTGCGAGAGCTGTTCAAGGAGTACGGACCATGCTTGATTCTGATCGATGAGTGGGTCGCCTACGCGCGCCAGCTCCACGACCAGAGCGATCTGCCCGCCGGCGGCTTCGAGACTCAGTTCACGTTCGCCCAGGCGCTTACCGAGTCAGCCAAGCTCGCAGGCAACTGCCTGCTTGTAATCTCACTGCCCGCCTCGGATACGCAGGGTTCGCCGCATACGCAGGCCGACGACGTGGAGGTGGGCGGCATTCGTGGGCGCGAGGCGCTCGACCGCCTGCGCAACGTGGTGGGGCGAGTCGAGTCGTCGTGGAGGCCCGCGACGGCCGAGGAAGGCTTCGAGATTGTGAGGCGCCGGCTGTTCGAGCCGCTCGCCGGGCCCGACCCCTTCAAGCAGCGCGATGTGACCGCGCGCGCCTTCGCCGACCTCTATCACGCGCAAAGCGCCGAGTTCCCGCCCGAGTGCAAGAGTGGCGACTACGAGAAGCGGATTCAGGCCGCGTACCCGATCCATCCGGAGATTTTCGACCGGCTTTACAGCGACTGGTCGACGCTGGTGAAGTTCCAGCGCACGCGCGGTGTGCTGCGCCTGATGGCCGCGGTGATCCACAGCCTGTGGGAGAAGGGTGACCGCAACCCGCTGATCCTGCCGTCCACCGTTCCGATCGACGATGCCCGCGTGCAGTCCGAGCTCACGCGCTACCTTTCAGACAACTGGGCACCCATCATCGAGAAGGATGTGGACGGGCCCAACTCGCTGCCCTTGAAGCTCGACGCCGAGCAGCCCAACCTCGGCAAGCTGCACGCGACTCGACGCGTGGCCCGCACCATCTACCTCGGTTCGGCGCCCACGACAGCCACCGCGCACCGCGGGATCGAGGATCGCCGGGTGAAACTCGGATGCGTGATGCCCGGCGAGTCGCCAGCCGTGTTCGGCGATGCGTTGCGACGACTTGCGGCAGCGGCCACTTACCTCTACCAGGATGGTCCGCGCTTCTGGTATTCCAGCCTCGGCCATACCGGCGACGCTCGTGTTCTTGGATTTTGAGAGCTGTTCGGCCACGCCGTACTCGCCCTCCGAGAAACCCGACTGCTCGAACCAGGTCACCGCCCAGCGGCTGTCGGCGTCGAAGTCGCCCTCCTGCTCGGCCAGCGCCTCGTCGAGGGTCTGATTGATGAGCGCCAACGCCTCGCGCACGGAAAGCGGCTTGCCCTCAGCGTCGAGCACTTTGGCGTAGCGGGTGTATACGGCCATGCCAGGGCCGATGGCTGCCTGCGCGAGGTCCACCGGCGCGATGTTCCCGCGCTGCAGATCAGCCAGCGCTTGCGGCAATTCGGCCTTGAGTGCGTTGACGAACTCGCGGCGCGTTGCCGTGGGCGCATCGGCCGCGCGCGGGCGGCAGACAAGGATGATGCTAGAGGCGAGGGCGTTAGCGCCAATGCCGATGCTGCGGCCTTCTCGTTCCGTCCGCATCGGCCAGGTGCCACTGATGCCAAAGCCAGCCTGGATCACAGCATCAAGGAACGTGTCCCAGCCGGTGCTGCTGGTTCCTTCCTCGTCATCTGTCTCCGCCTGCTTGAAGGCGTAGTAGATAGTGACCGGGAAGCCCTGGTGGGCCTGTTCGGCGAGGCGGTGCATTGCCCGCGTCATGCCGTCAAGGAAGAAGGCCTCGGCTTTCTCCTTGCTGCTGTGGCGGTATGGCGTGGCCACCAACTCTTCGGCCTTGGGCACTGCTACCGTAACGAAGAGATCGGGAAAGATCGGCCTCAGCGCTCGACGCTGCCAAGCATAGAAGTAGTCGGACAGGTCGGCATAGCCGATGTTGTCGTAATACGGCGGATCGGTCGAGACGATCTTGTCTTGAGTGACACCTTGAGACGCGGCGTCTGCTTGACACGCATGGCCTGTGCTTGTGGCAGACAGGGCCAAGGCAATGACGCGGGCGACCGCTTCGCAAGTCTTTTCGAGACTGCCGCTTGAATCCGCAAAAGGATTCGCCTCGGCAAAGTCCCATGTCATCGGTAGCGCCTGCCGTCGAAACGTACTGACAACCAGTTCATTCTTCGGCGCGGCACTCCAGGTGCAGAGCGTCGAGTGGGACTCACTGAGTTTCTCCACAACGAAAGCGAGATATACGGCAACAGCATCGGCGTATGCCGGGGCGCCTGTTCCAGCGCTGTTGAGTGGCTTGGCGTCGTCGGGCAGGCCGGCGGCTAGTCCCTCGCCCTTCACCCGCTCGCGCGCTTCGTGCACCAAGTCAGAGAAAGTCGTTAGCGCCACCAGCTGACGGCTGGTGAAGAGGTCCCCATATACATCCAGTCCATAGTTGGAGACATTGACGCGGCACTTGCCGTGCAATGGCGTGTCGGGCTTCCACTCCGGCGTCACTTTGAGCGCAACTGCCTCGATCTCCGGTGTGGGTGGTAGGTACACCCGACCACGATCACCCGCGGCAACAATAGCCATCAGTCGCGCGCCGATTCTCCCGGCCTGTCCCTCAGTTCGGATGTAGTCGTAAGGGAGTGGGGTGCCAGACATCACACACTTGAACGCCGCACGCTTGCCAGCTGACGTTCCGGTTTTCGCCCCCTCCGCGTTCTTCGGCCGGCCCACCTTCACCGTGAAAAGGTACCCGCGCCCTTCGATTAGCGGCTCGACGAAGGCTTCCTTGCCAGGTTTGTTGGCGAGCATGAAGCTGGAAGCCAACGGTACCTCCACCTCCGCGAAAGCAGGGTTCGGGCTCTTCACCGTGCGCGCCCAGAGCCAAGCGATCACATCGAGCTTCTGGCCTACAAGCGGTTTGAGATCTTTGCGTTCCTTCGCCATGTCCGCTGTGATCTCGATTTTCGGGTAGAGGTGCCCGATGCGTTTCTCGGCCTCGTCGCGCATCCATTGGCCGTAGTAGCGGACATCTTCGGCCAACCCCGCTGCGCCCTTACCGTGCCATCCTCCACTGCGCGCGATCTCGGCGCGCGCCTCCGGATTCACGGGCGGCTTGCCGGCGAACTTCGGTGGAATCTCGATCATCGCCTTGTTGATCAGCACCGCCACAGGGTTCAGATCGCTTGCATAGCTCTCGAGTCCCAACCGCTGCGCCTCCAGCGGCAGCGCCCCGCCGCCGGCGAAAGGGTCGTGGAACGCGGGTAGCTTCCTGCGGTCGAACAGCTCCTTGACGCGCGGATGATCGGCGTTCTCTGCGCAGGCCCGCCGCCAGCTTTGCCAAATCTCATCGCGCGCCGCTTGTAGCACCGTCTCGTTGGTGGTGTTCTCCCACAGCACCAAGTCTTCGACGATGCGGAAGAGCCGCTGGCGCTCTTGGTCGGCCAGTATGCCGTCGAGGGTCGGCGCCGGACCAGGCTCGGGAACTGAAAGCCCTGATCCCTTGGCCTTGCTCGAGAGGGCTCTGGCCTCCTCCCACAGCTTCAGTCGGGCCTTGAGCGCGCTCTCCGCCTTGCGGTGCAGCTTGGGGTCCGCCCGCAGGACGTCCACGTACGCTGAGGGATCGTCCACCATCTGCGCGAAGATCACCGCCCGCGCCGCCGCCAGCGGCCGGCGTGCCCACCACAGGTGAAGCGTGCTCGGGTGCCCGCTCGCCAATTCAGCAGGGTAGGCCAGCGAAGGTGGTCATCGATGCCGTTCGCGAGTGCGAACCCGGCGAGGACGACGCGGCCGCGTCCATGAAAGGCGACAAGACGACGGTAACCGCGGAAGAAATCTTTCGGAAGAAGCCATGACAGCCCCGCGAGTGCACTCCTCCGGTTCGCCCACTGTGTCGCCCCGGTTGCTGAACATGCGGCAAGCGGCCGTGTATCTGAGCCTGTCGTACTGGTCGCTCCGTGATTACGTGTTGGCGGGCCTGATTCCCGTTATCGAGCTGCCGCCGTTGCGTCCAAGAGAAGGCGAACGCCCGCGGAAGACGCTGCGGAGGGTTCTCGTGGACGTCCGCGATCTTGACGCCTTCATTGAGGCTCGCAAGCAGGGGCGCTCTCAGGATGTTCAATCCCGCGCGCGCCCAATCGACAACAGAAATCCCGGGGTGAATCGGGCCAATGTGCCCGCGCTGTGCCCGAGTGCAGAGGTTGTCGATCGACGCGCGCCACGTGGAGTCTTGACGGAAGGCTCGTGACTCGACTGGCCTCACAGATCGCCGGAGACGCACGAGATGCCGGAGATGGCATCGAGCCCTACCCGCCTATCGAGCGTGGCCCTGATCCGTTACAGGGCGTTACGACGGGGCCATGCTGCGCTGGCTGCGGTCGTACGTTTAGGCGGACGAGGAAAAATCAACGGCACTGCCGGCCGTCGTGCCGGGTGCAGGCGCTCAGGCGCCGTCGTGATGAGCGGCTCGGCGGGGTGCTCCTGAACGAAGCCGGAGACATTTCGTGGAACCCACGCTATGGTCTGTTGGACCGTTCAGCCCGTTCGAGATCTTAGGTTTTCTGAGGACCCGAATCAGGCGTTGCGTCGTGCCGGAGATCTCTGGCCTCATAGAGAGTTCTTCTCGTTTGAGACTGTCAACATTTGTCAACAGCCGCGGACATCACACTCGTTCCGATTCATCAGCACGAACGCGGCGTCTGACGAACCAATCGCCTCTTTCAGATGTTAGCTTTTGTTAGTGGTCTTCACGCCGACTTCGCCTCACCGCAATTCCTGACGCGCTACCGATTCCACTTGCAGCGTGACTTACCTATAGGTAAGTTATCTGCGTGCTCAAGCTGAAGGTTCACAATCTCATTTGCCGGCGGTGCGGACACGAGTGGATACCGCGCCAAACGAAGGTCACCATCTGCCCGCGCTGCAAGTCGCGCCTCTGGCAGACGCCGCGACCACGGCGACAGAAGAAAGGCGGTGCATGATGGGTTGTCTTTACAAGCGGAAACAGAAAATGACGGACGGGACGTATCGCGAGTTGCCGACGATCTGGATCAAGTACTACCAGGGCGGGCGCGCCGTCCGCGAGAGCACGGGCACAACGAAAGAGACGGTCGCCCGGCGCGTCCTACGAACGCGGGAAGGCGACGTCGAGCACGGCATTCCGATCGTGCCGAAGATGGGCCTGATCACGTTCGAGGACGCGTCGGCCGATCTGCTCAACGACTACAAAGTCAACGGGAAGGGTACGCACGCGGACGCGAAGCGGCGGATCGAACTTCATTTGAAGCCGGCGTTCAAAGGTAAGCGGCTGATCAGCGTCACGACGACGGAGATCCGAGCCTACGTGGCGGCCCGGAAAGACGCCGGCGCCGCGAATGCCACGGTCAACCGGGAACTGTCGGCGCTCAAGCGCATGTTTACGCTGGCCGTCCAGGCTGGCAAGATCCACGCGAAGCCGTACATTCCGATGTTGCAGGAGAACAACACGCGCAGGGGATTCTTCGAGCGTGAGCAGTTCGAGGCGGTCCGCGCGCGTCTGCCGGAGGCGGTCCGGCCGGTCGTGACGTTCGCCTATCTGACGGGCTGGCGTCTACGGAGTGAGATCCTGCCGTTCGAATGGCGACAGGTGGATTGGACGGGCCGTGTCGTGCGACTCGACCCTGGGATGACGAAGAACCGGGAAGGCCGCAGCTTCCCGTTCACGATCGCGCTCGAAACACTGCTCAAGGAGCAGCACGCGGCGCATGAGCACTTGAAGAAAGCGGGCCGGCTCGTGCCGTTCGTCTTCCACCGAAACGGAGAGCCGATTCGGACGTTCCGCGGCGCGTGGAAGACCGCCTGCACGGCGGCCGGCGTGCCAGGGCGCATCCTGCACGACTTCCGCCGAACCGCAGTGCGTAACCTGGAGCGGGCCGGCGTGCCGCGCTCAGCCGCGATGGCGATGGTTGGCCACAAGACCGAGGCCATCTACCGCCGGTATGCGATCGTCGATGCGGGTGCGCTGCGCGAGGCTGCGGCGAAGATCGATGGCGCCGCCAATTCCGTGACGGGCACAACTACGGGCACAGTGACACCAAATCAACAGCAACCCGTAACCGCGCACTCCGCGTAACGCGCGCATTCCTTCGGAACTTGGTGCCGGGGGAGAGAATCGAACTCTCACGACCCTTTCGGGTCCCAGGATTTTAAGTCCTGTGCGTCTGCCAGTTTCGCCACCCCGGCCGAGCATAATCTTCTCATCTTCGGCAAAGTCGGTGTACCAATCGTCAGGCCTCCAAGAACCCGCCAACCTGCTGACGGTAAACGACTCAGTGTTCTCCGTCGTAGAGAGTCGTGATACCGAGGACCCCAAAACCTGATGAGAGCTGCTTCCTTCTGTGTAACGCGACTCCCCTGCCTTTTCGCCACCGCGTTTCTCGCATCAACCGCCGTCCTCGCGCAGCAAGCGCCGCAGCCGCAAGCGGCTTCAGAACGCCGGACGCTTGCCGCCGAACGGCTCGCCCCTGGCGAGTCGATCACGCTTGACGGCCAGCTCGACGAGGCCGTCTGGCGGCGCGCGCAGGTCGGCAGCGACTTCAGGCAGATCGATCCCGACAACGGGATGCCCGCGACGGAGCCGACCGAGGTCCGCATCGCGTTCGACTCGAACACGATCTATCTCGGCGTGATCGCCCACGACTCTGAAGGCTCGCGCGGGTTGACCCGGTATCAGAAGCGGCGCGACGAGTACCTCCAGTCGGACGACAAGGTCGTGTGGACGATCGACACGTTCCTCGACGGACGGAGCGGCTATTTCTTCGAGACCAATCCGTCCGGCGCGATGTCAGATGCGCTCATGGGCACCACCGGCCAGAACCGGCAATGGGACGGCATCTGGGACGAGCGTGTGAGCCGCAACGCGAACGGATGGGCGTTCGAGGTCGCGATCCCCTTTCGGACACTGAACTTCAATCCGAACAGCGATACGTGGGGCTTCAACATCCAGCGCAGCATCTCGCGGAAGAACGAGAACACGATCTGGATGGGCTGGGCCCGCAACCAGGGCATTCAGCGGATGACCAACGCGGGCCACATCACCGGCCTCACCAACGTCACCCAGGGACACGGCCTCGACCTCAAGCCGTACGTCCTGGGCACCGCGCAGAATGCGCCCCTCCTGAACCAGAAGATGAAGGGCGACGGGCAGGCCGGCGTTGATCTCTTCTTCAACCCCACGCCGGCGCTCCGCACGAACCTGACCCTCAATACCGACTTCGCGCAGACCGAGGTCGATCAGCGGCAGGTCAACCTCACGCGCTTCTCGCTGCTCTATCCCGAGAAGCGCGACTTCTTCCTCGACGGTTCGACGTTCTTTGACTTCGCGAGCCCCGGCGCCACCGGCGGCGGCGGTTACCGTGCCGCCGATCTCGGCAACGACCTCATCGTCAACCCCTTCTTCAGCCGCCGCATCGGCCTGAGCGACACCGGCAGTCAGCAGAAGATCCTGTACGGCACGAAGGCGACCGGTCAGCTTGGCGGGCAGGACACTGGCGTCCTTCACGTGCGGACGGGCGACGACAACGGGCTGATCGGCGAGGACTTCACCGCGGCGCGGCTGA
>Ga0209515_10007422_pt1 | contig 13207 bp, 10 predicted proteins | sample Subgroupgradi54m_FD_187454 | JGI IMG/M metagenome (GOLD analysis project Ga0209515, IMG submission 187454) | Subsurface groundwater microbial communities from S. Glens Falls, New York, USA - GMW60B uncontaminated upgradient, 5.4 m (SPAdes)... ...
ACGCCTCGGCAATCTCCCCCATCGTATGCCCCAACGCCCTCATCTCCGCTCTCCTGTCCCGCTCCTCAAGCCCCAACTGCCTGTCTCCTTTTCCCATAACCACCCAGAGTACCAGCCCGCAGGCCGCCGCTCCAAGCGTTGCACTTCCTCATTGAACCGGGGAGCTGAAAATGCAGATGGCCTTTGATTTTGTCTAGGCGCCAGCGCTTGAGGCGGGTGTCGTAAGCTTCGTTGAGGTTGTCGATGCCGAAAACGGTGTACCCATCGGCCAACAGGAACTGGCGACTTTGGAGCCGATGAAGCCGACACGGCCTGTCAACAGGATGGTTACAAGTTTAACGTTTGTACCGCTCAAGATCTGCCTCTACCATCATCTCGATTAGGCCCTGGAAAGAGACCCTTGGCATCCAACCCAGGTGTCTCCTAGCCTTGGTGGCATCGCCGTGGAGCCGATCGACCTCGGCGGGGCGGATCAGCGACGGATCGAGGACGACGTGCTGCTGCCAATCAAGACCTGCGGCTCCGAAGGCGGTCTCCACCAATTCTTGGACTGAGTGGGTTTTGCCGGTGGCGATGACGTAGTCGTCTGGTGTGTCCTGTTGGAGCATCAGCCACATCGCTTCAACGTAGTCGCCCGCAAAGCCCCAGTCGCGACGGGCCTCAAGGTTGCCGAGGCGCAGCTCTTTAGCCAGGCCGCACTTGATACGAGCGACACCGTCGGTCACCTTTTTGCTGACGAATTCCTTCCCCCGGCGAGGGGATTCGTGATTGAAGAGGATCCCGGAACACGTAAACATCTTGTAGCTTTCCCGATAATTGACCGTCACCCAATGCCCATAGGTCTTGGCCACTCCGTAGGGACTCCGCGGATAAAAGGGGGTGCGCTCGTTTTGAGGCACCTCGACGGTCTTGCCGAACATCTCGCTAGAGCTGGCCTGGTAGACGCGAGCGTGCGGGCACTCCATCCGGATCGCTTCGAGGAGCCTCGCGACCCCGAGGGCGGTAAACTGGGCTGTCGCAACAGGTTGTGCCCAGGAGGCAGGGACGAACGACTGAGCCGCCAGGTTATAAACCTCATCGGGCTGCACTTCTCGCAGGATGGGGATCAGGGAGGATTGATCGAGGAGGTCGCCGGAGCAAAGCGTGATCCTTTCCAGGAGGTGCGTGATCCGGGTCAGGTTGTCGGTGCTGGACCGGCGGACGATCCCGAAGACCTCGTAGCCCTTCCCTAGGAGGAATTCGGTCAGGTATGAGCCGTCCTGGCCGGTGATCCCGGTGATGAGGGCTCGCCTCACCGCCGACCTCCAGGGCTTGCCTGGCGGGCGCTCACGCGATCGAGGAGAAGGGGAAACTCCTTCCGCAGACAGTGCTGGACACCATTAGGCAGGATGCGTCTCGCCGGCCACAGCACCCATCGGGCAAGCGGCCAGGAGAGATCCACGAGGCGGTAATAGACCCGGCAGACCTTCCAATGCGGTGGGACGCGCTCGAACGATCGCTGGAGGACTGCGTAGACCTCTTGAAACAACTGCTCACGGTGCGCAAACGATTTGGTGTCGAGGTAGCGGTGGCTGTTGGCGAGAAACCGGTTGATCCGATCGATGCGGAAGTGGTGACCCACCCTGATCCAGAAATCGTAATCCATGCAGTAGTGGAGGGTGGGATTCAGCATACCAACGGGATTTGCCTGTGGAATCGGGAAGATGAAGCGTCCTCCTCGGTGTCGTTATCCTGCCTGCTGCTCCAGAATCTCGTCGGCAAAGTTCCATGCAAGCAGCAGCGTATAACTGGGTGCAAAGATGAAGATCGTACCACATTCATTGCCAGCAGACAAGTTCATAAAATCACCGCAGGATACCCCTCAGCTTGCTGAGGGGAGGAATGCGTCTTTCTCAGGTTTGTTCTTTCACGAAGATGCCCCCCAGCTTGCTGGGGGGCAATTCACTTCGTTGAGGGTCGATACCCCGCGGCGTGCCGCGTCCGGGTGTGAGAGGCTGGGGGTGTGAGTGAGCGCATCCACCGCAGCCCCAATGTCTCCGTCCTGCTCTCCCACATCGTCTGTCCGGCGAAGCACCGACGTGCGGGGGTCTCGGCGGACGTGGACACGGGGCTCCGAGATGTCTGCCTCGAGATCGCGGCCAGGTACGAGATCACCTTTCTGGAGATCGGCACGGACCGGGACCACGGGCACGTCCTCGTGCAGACGATCCCCTTGGACAGTCCGACGAAGGTCGTGCGGGTGATCAAGCGCCTGACCGCCCGCGAGGTGGTCCGCCGGGTCCCCGCGGTGAAGCCGGACCGCTGGGGCGGCGAGTGCTGGTCGGACGGGTACTCCATCAGCACGGTTGGCCGTCACGGGAGCGAAGGGGAGATTCAGCGATACATCGCCTCCCAGGGGCGGCAGCAGGAATACACCCAGCTGCACACCCAACAACTCCGACTGTTCTGAAGGTCTCCGTCCCGTGCCGGATACCCCGCGGCTTGCCGCGGGGTAGTTCATATTGTTGACGCCTCCTTACAGCACTGGAAGAGGTGGCAGAGACGCTCAAAGCACATGGAGTCGAACTTCTCACGGTGTCCACCGACCTCACCGACCCTCATGGGGCCGAGCGCTTTGTACAGGCGACGCTTGACCGGCATGGACAGATCGACGTCCTGGTGAACAACGTCGGCGGGTCGCGCCGCGGGGAACTGGAGGCCCTCTCGGAGCAGGATTGGCGGGAGGTGTACGAGCTGAACTTCTTCTCGACGCTGCGGATGGTCCGGCTGGTGGTGCCGGTCATGAAGCGGCAGGGCGGCGGACGGATCATCAACATCGCCTCGATCTGGGGGCGGGAGTCGGGAGGGGCGATGACCTACAACGCATCCAAGGCAGCGGTAATCAGCCTCTCCAAGTCGCTCGCCAGGGAACTGGCTCCTCACAATATCCTGGTCAACAGCGTGGCGCCTGGCTCGACGCTCTTTCCGGGCGGCTCGTGGGACAGGCGGCAGCGCGAGAACCCGGCTCAGATCGCCCAGTTTATCAAGGACGAGCTGCCGCTTGGCCGATTCGGCCGCCCCGAGGAGGTCGCAGCCGTCGTGGTCTTCCTGGCATCCCAAAAGGCGAGCTTGGTGACCGGAGCGTGCGTCACGGTCGATGGCTGTCAGTCGCGGTCACTCATCTGACCGGCCGCGTCGGGCGGGCTAGAGGATGGGCTTGATATTCCAGATCTCCCGGGCGTACTCAGCGATGGTGCGGTCGCTGGAGAATTTACCCATCCTGGCAACGTTCAAGATGGCCTTGCATGCCCAGACCGCGGGGTCTTTGAATGCCTGAGCGACCCGTTCCTGGGTCTCGATATACGACTCCAGATCGGCCAGATGGAAGTACGGGTCCCCCCGGTCCAGGACAGACTCATAAATCCAGCGAAACCGGCCTGGCTCATCCGGGCAAAACAGGCCGGACACAAACGTGTCCATGAGCCGTCGTATATCGGGGTTGCGATGATAGTAGGTTCGAGGATGATACGACCCTCGCTCATGCATCTGCCGGATCTCGTCGACCTGTAATCCGAAGAGAAAAACATTCTCCTGACCCACCTCTTCCATGATCTCGATAGTGGCCCCATCATGGGTGCCAATGGTGAGCGCCCCATTCATCGCGAACTTCATGCTCCCCGTGCCTGAGGCCTCCGTCCCAGCCATTGAAATGTGCTCGCTCATATCCGCGGCGGGAACGATCTGTTCCGCCAGGGAGACACGGTAGTCTGGAATGAAGACTACCTTGATCAGCCCCTGGACCCGGGGATCGGTGTTGATGACCCCACCCACACTGATAATCAATTTGATAAGCTGCTTCGCCGCCCAATACCCCGGCGCTGCCTTACCGGCAAAGATGTATACACGCGGCACAGGAGGCGCTTTCCCGTCCTGGGTTATGCACTGATACTCATGGATGATCTGCATGACATTGAGTAGTTGCCGTTTGTACTCGTGGATCCGTTTGACGTGAACATCAAACAGCGCATCGGGACTGACTGCCACCCGGCAGCGGTCATGGATGATCCGGGTGAGGAGCGCCTTGCTGGATCGCTTCACCTTCATGAATGCCTGCTGAAAATCCGGATCCTGCGCATAGGGTTCCAAGGCCCTGAGCTTGCCAAGGTCAGTGATCCAACCATTCCCAATGGTGTTGGTAATGAGATCGGCTAACAGCGGATTGGCTTGAAGCAACCAGCGTCGCGGCGTGACCCCATTCGTCTTCGTGCTGAATTTGTCCGGCCAGAGTTGATAGAAATCCGGCGCCAAGGAGGTTTTCACCATTTGGGTGTGGAGAGCCGACACCCCATTCGTAGAATGGCTACCGACAAGCGCCAGGTTAACCATGCGCACAGCTTTATGCTCCCCTTCCTCAATCAGGGACATGCGTCGCAATCGCTCGTACTCACCTGGCCATACGGAGGCCACCTGCGCGAGGAACCGGCGGTTGATCTCGTAAATGATCTGAAGATGCCGTGGCAAGACGTACTCGAACAGCGAGACCGACCACTTCTCTAACGCTTCAGGCATCAAGGTGTGATTGGTATACGACAGTGCGGCCTGAGTAGTCTCCCAGGCTTTCTCCCAGGGTTGGGCATGTTCGTCAACCAGAATGCGCATCAATTCTGCGACGGCTAGGGCTGGATGGGTATCGTTGAGATGAATGGCGACCTTGGAGGCGAACTGGTCAAAGGTGGCATGAGTCTTTTCATATCGCCTGACAATGTCTCTGAGGGCGCATGCCACAAGTAGGTATTCTTGAATCAGTCGCAGTTCCCGGCCCGCTTCGACCAAGTCAGAGGGGTAGAGGACCTTGGAGATGGTCTCCGAGGCGATCTGTTGCTCTACCGCCTTCAGGTAGTCCCCCTCATTGAAGATCTGCATATCAAATTCCTCGGACGATCGCGCCGAGTACAATCGCAGCACATTCACCGTCTGGCCACCGAACCCCACGATCGGCATATCGTGCGGAACGCCGATGATAATCTTCCAATCCATCCACATGGGGTTGTATTGGCCGGCGCGATCGATGCCGTGCTCGACGCGACCGTATAGGGGAACGATGCAGGCCTCGTCGGGACGCTCGATCTGCCAGGGGCTTCCGTGGGTCAGCCAGTTGTCCGGTTTTTCCTTCTGGTACCCATTATCAATGTCCTGTTTGAACAAGCCATACTCATAGTTAATGCCGTATCCGTACCCCGGCATACTCATAGTGGCCAGGGAGTCCAGAAAACACGCCGCCAAGCGACCGAGCCCGCCATTTCCCAGGGCGGCCTCGCATTCGCCTTCCAGCACCTCCTCAAGATCAACGCCCATCTTGTGCAGCGCATCTCGGTAAAGATCCAGCATCCCCAGATTGCTCAGGTTATTTTTCAAGGACCGACCCAGGAGATACTCCATGGAGAGGTAATGCACACGCTTGGGATCGGCCTGTTGATACCGATCCTCGGTGTCCAACATTCTGTCGATGAGGGTGTCTCGAACAGCTAACGCCATAGCCGTAAACAGCTCGCGACCGGAGCAGCTCTCCCACCTTTTGGCCAACGAGTACCTGGCATGATAGCGGATCGCCTCTTGAAAGGCAGGTACGGTGAGGGCCACATCGCTATGCTTTTCAGATGCCGGCCGCGTATGCTGCTCAGGCCTTCTGCTCGACATCGGTCACCCTCTCAATGGGTCTTCTTTGGCTTGACACGGTCTGAAAAACCTGATCAGGGTCAGGATGTTTTTCCCCTCGGAGGTGGTATACGTCACCTCGTCCATGGTCTTCCTGATAATCGCGAGCCCCAACCCCTTTTCGGGAATACAGTTCAGGCGACACGGGTCGAAATCGAAGGGTGAGGCCGTCTGAGGATCGAGGTGCTTCGGATCCATGGCCCTTCCCGTGTCACAGATCTGAAGAGTCAGGTGGTCGGGATACTGCCCGAAGATCACCTCCACCTCATGCCCTGCCTCATTGCCGTAGGCATGCACGATGGCATTGTTGACAGCCTCGACAACACACAGCGCAATCTGGTGTGATTCGACATCGGAGAGGGGGACCACGGCGCAGAGCCGCTCTACCGCCTGACCGATGAGCGGCACATTCTGCAGATCGCTGGTGATGGCCAGTGTGATCTGTCTTCTGCTCAACTTGCCCCATCCTCTTTTTTAGCCGCCTAAGGCTGTAACGGCCTGCTGCTCATTGCCAAAGACCTGAAACACCCGATCCATCCTCGTTAGCTTGAACATGGTCATGGTAGTCTCCTGCAACCCACACACGACCAGATCCCCTCGTCCCCCCATGCGCTTCAGGCTTGAGACGATCGCCCCCAACCCACTGCTGTCGATGAACTCAACCTTGGAGAGATCCAGCACGATCTTCGTATTCCCTGAAGCGATCAGTTCGGCCATCCGCTCCTTGAAATCAGTCGCGACTCTGGCATCCAGTCGCTCCTCGAGCGGGGTCACCACCAACGCCTCGCCTGCATTCCGCTGATCGAGCTGCATCGCATTTGCTCCTTTGCCTATTCCTGCTGCCGGACCTGAACTGTTACAGCCGCCAGATACGCTGCTAGCCGCTCGCACAGCGTCGTGATGGTCTCCCGATCGCCTCGCGCACTCGCTTCCTCGATCCCCCGTCCTATCTCGCTGATCTCTGTGAACCCATAGCCGCCCCCGGTCCCTTTCATGGTGTGGCCTAACCGCGTGAGCTCCTCGTAGTTGCCTGCCTGGACCAACCGCGCGATCGCCTCAACATCCCGGCGCCGATTCTCTAAAAACTCCGGGATCAGGTCTGCCAGTTCCTCATCAACATAGACGACAGTCGTTTGCTCCCCCATTTCCACCTCTATCCGAAAATCCCACTTATCAAATCCCCCCGTGGCCCACCTTTGCTAAAGGGGGGGTGGGGGGTTTTCGTAATCGGTCAGATAGCGGGCCACCGTAGCAAGCAGGAGATCCTTCTTCAGCGGCTTCGTGAGGTAATCATCCATGCCCTGCGTGAGACACTGCTCTCGATACCCCGCGATCGCATGCGCTGTCATCGCGATGATGGGCGCCCGTCCTACGTGATGCTCGCGTTCCCATGCCCTGATGGCTCGAGTGGCCTCAAACCCGTCCATTTCCGGCATCTGCACGTCCATCAGGATGCAATCATAGCGGGTCTGCCGCACCGCGCTCACTGCTGCTGCCCCATTTCCCGCAATCACGACCCAGTACCCAGCCTTCTCCAGAATTCTTCTCACCAGGTTCTGATTGTCCACGTTGTCCTCGACCAGCAGGATGTGTCGCTGGATGGTGGGGCGGCTCACCTCGGGGATCGCCGGCTCAGCGGGCGCCACCGCTTCCTCCGTTCTTCGCAGCAGCCCCATCAACACATCGAAGAGCTTCGACTGCTTGACCGGCTTGGTCAGGACCACCGTAATCCCCAACTCCTCCCTTGCGCCAGCGGGCAGCCCCTCCCAGGACGAGAGCATTACCAACTTGATCCCCTGGAGCTTTGGATCGTACCGGATGGCCCGCGCCACGTCTACCCCATCCATGTCCGGCATCTGATAATCCAGGATGACGACCTGAAAGCGGGCTTGCGGGGCGCGCAACAGCGCCAAGGCCTCCTCCCCCCCAGCCGCTTCGCTTACAGAGGTGCCCCACGCTTGAAGCGTCCTGCGCAGGATCAGGCGATTGGTCGGATTGTCGTCCACCACCAACACCGCCACGTCGCGCAGATCGGGATAGGCCTCGCCCTCCACCCGCGGTGTCTCAGCTTCAGGCTCCGCCACGGATACCGCAAGATCACAATGGAAGGTGGACCCCTTGCCGACCTCGCTCTGCACCCATATCCGCCCGTCCATCAGCCCCATGAGGGCCTTCGAGATACTCAAGCCGAGCCCACTTCCCCCGAATCGCCGTGTTGTGGTTGCATCCGCCTGAGCGAATGGGTCAAAGATCCTGGCTTGCTGATGCTTGGGAATGCCGATCCCGGTATCGGCCACCGAAACATGGAGCCCAACTCGTCTAGGCGCGGGGGCAGCGGCCTGCTCAACCTGAATGGCTACCTCCCCGCGCTCCGTGAACTTGATGGCATTGCCCACGAGGTTCACCAATACCTGCCTCAGGCGCGTGGGGTCGCCGAGTACTCGAGATGGCAGCGCCGGATCCACATAGCACGTCAGCTCCAGCCCCTTTTTCTGGGCCCGGATGCTCAGGACCTCGGCCACACCCTCCACGACTTCCCGCAGGTGAAAGCCCACCTCCTCAATGACCATCTGGCCCGCCTCAATCTTGGAGAGATCGAGGATGTCGTTGATGACCGTCAACAGCGCCTCGGAAGAGGACTGTACTACCTGCAAGAACTCTCGCTGCTCCGTAGTGAGCGCAGTGTCGAGGGTGAGCTCTGTCATGCCCATGACGGCGTTGAGCGGAGTCCGAATCTCGTGGCTCATCTTGGCCAAGAACTCACTCTTGGCGCGGTTGGCCGTTTCGGCGGCGGACTTTGCCTGCTGGAGTTCGGCCTCTGCCCGCTTGCGTTCTTCAACCTCCCGTTTCAGTTCTTCGGCATGACGTTGCACCGAGTTGTAAAGCCGGCTGTGCTTAACGACAATGCCCACCTGGTCGGCCAAGGGGAGCAGGCGCTCAATGTCTCGTGCAGAGTAAGTCCCGGCCGTCAGGCTGTCGAGAAAGAAGACCCCTAGCACCTCTCCTCCAACCAGGAGGGGAAGCTCAAGGGAGGACCGGACCCCCTCCTGCACCAGATACATCTCATCGCGGAACCTGGCCTCCTTTGCCAGATCGCGCACAAGCCGGGGCTCCCCGTGGGTGAGCATCCACTCGATCGCCGTGTCGTTCGTCTTTGGCCAGCTCTGTCCCTGGTAGGCGGCGAGTGGGGGGTTAGCCACGGAGTAGGCCACCCGGAGCTGGTCACCTTCCGGGAGAATCACCCCCAGGCGGTCATACGGGACGTAGGACTCCACCGCCTGGGCAAACGTCCCGAAGACCTCATCGAGTTCGAGCGATCGGTTCAGCAGCCGGCTCAGCGTGAAGAGCGCCTCCCACCGCGCGGCGTGGTCCTTCGTCGTCTCGTACAACTCGGCCAGATCGGCGTGGGCGGCTACTAGGTCCGCGTCTGCCCGCTTGCGAGCGGTGATGTCCTGCTTGACAGCGATGAAATGGGTGATCTGACCCCGGCTGTCTCGGACGGGGGCGATGGCCTGCTCCTCGGTGTAGAGGCCCCCATCCTTACGCCGATTAATCATCTCCCCGTGCCAGACCTGCCCGGCGAGAATCGTCTCCCAGATATGCTGGTAGAACGCGGCGTCGTGCTGGCCTGACTTGAGGAGACGCGAAGTTCGGCCGAGCAGTTCCTGGGCTGTGTAGCCGGTGAGCTGGGTGACGGCGGAATTGACCCAGATGATCGTCCCTTCTTGGTCAGTGATCATGATGCCGTTGGCCGCCGCCTCCAGTGCGGTCTTTTGCAGGTGCAGTTGAGCTTCCGCCTGCTTGCGGGCGGTGATGTCACGGATCGCGCTCATGACGATACCGCCATCCTTGGTAGGATAGTGACTCAGCTTGATGTCAGCGGGAAATTCACGCCCATCCTTGTGCACGCCGTATAATTCCAGACCTACCCCCATGGGCCGCGTCACAGGGGTGGTGAGGTAGGCTGCGCGATGCTCTGCGTGCTGATTTCGGAGACGCTCGGGCACCAGCATCTCAACGGGTGCGCCCAGCAACTCCTGCTGCGCATAGCCGAAGAGCCTCTCCGCTTCCTCGTTTGCGAGCACGATGCGTCCCGCCTTGTTGACGAGCAGTATGGCGTCCGGCGCAGCGTTCACCAGTCCGCGAAGCTTGGCCTCGCTTTCGGCAAGGGCGTTGAGCATCTCATTCAGACTGCTGGCCAGACGACCGAGTTCGTCAACAGCCAAGACCGGGGCGTACGCCGTCGCCTCTCCTGCCGTGCGGGCGTCCATGGCCGCTCGAATGGCGCTGACCGGACGTAGAATCAACCGCTGGAGCAGCGCCCAGGCGAGCAACTGGGTCAGCAGGATCGCCGTGAACAGGATAGCGCGTACCTGCCACATGACCCGGGACACCTGGCGCTCGATCGGGCGGGCATCCAGACGGACCATGACCGCTCCATCGGCCCTATCCCTTGGGCTGGTTCCTGCGCCATCCAGTTCGAAGGGCCGCGTGAACTCGAACTCACCGGTCTCGGCATGAAAGTGGGGGTACTCCTTGTGTGTCGCGATCGTGTCGGCCAGATGCTGAGTCACGTCCTTCTCGGGCAAGTCAGAAATGGACCGGCCGATCCAGGCCTGCATCGTTGAAGCCAGGACGCGAGGGGGCTGACCGCTTGCCACAACGATGAGGGTGGCATCCGGCTCCTCACTGAGGGCGTAGACGATCCGCATCAGCTCCGCCGGCTCGCTCGTCATCCCCGCGGCGTGCGTGACGGCGTTCGCCAAGTGACGCACACGATACCGTACCTGTTCTTCAAGCCGCTCCGCGAACAGCCGCTGGGTCACCCACACGCTCAGCGCCACCAAGACGGCGCTGATCACGAGCAACGGGATGACGATCTTGGTCTTGAGGGAACGGAATGGGCTGGGAGGCGAGCTTAGCTGCATCGATGTCCTCTAGTCGCTACACCCTCTCAAGCGCCAGCAGGGTGATATCATCTTCGAACTCATCGCTGCCCCTCCAGCGCCCTAGCGTCTGCTCTATACCCGCCATCACGTCCCGTAACGGACGGTCTCGCCACTCTTCCAAGCGGGCCATGAGGCGGTCTACGGAAAAATGCTCTCCATGCTTACTGGTACATTCAGAAATGCCGTCGGAGTACAGGAAGAGTCGGTCGCCCGGGTGGAGGGTGAGATCCTGTTCCCCATACTTGACATCGGGTAACATCCCCACCGGAAACCCCCCTGTTCCCAGCAGCTCGGCTTTGGCCCCCCTGGGTTGATAGATTGGGGATGGATGGCCGGCCTGAGTGAGCAGCATTCTGGCACTCCGAGTCTCAACGATGCCATAGACCATAGTGAAATAGTGCATCGCATCATCCTCGGACTGAAACAGTTGGTTGAGGGCTTGGACAGCCTCCGCAGGCGTCGCGATGTCGTAGTGGGGAGGGTCGGGGATGAAACGCATCAAGGGACTTCCCTGACTGGATATGGGGGAGAGGACCTTACTCAACGTGACCGACAGCATCGCCGCAGGAATCCCGTGACCGGCAACGTCAAGGATGTAAAAGCCCACCTGGTGTTCACTGAGCTGAAAGAAATTAAAGATATCCCCCGCAACGAAATGACAGGGAGTGAATATCCATTCAAACCTGAACCCAGGGACGGTAAGCGCACTGCTTGGTAGGAGACCTCGCTGCATCTTCACCGCGGCATCAAGGTCCTCACGAATCCTGGAATAGGCCTCCTGTAACTTTTTATTCTGCTCTTCCAGATTACTTTCCAGCTTGACGATCCGTTCCCCTGCTCTGATCCGGACCTTGAGCTCCCCGGCGTTGAAGGGCTTGATCAAAAAATCGTCGGCGCCGGCCTCCATCCCCTTGATGAGTTCATCCTTCGAATTCTTGGCGGTCAGGAGGATGATGTAGATGTATCGCGCGAATCTCGCCTCCCTGATCCGGCGGCAGAGCCCTAAACCGTCCAGCTTCGGCATGATCCAGTCGGTGATCACAAAACTGATCGGTTCGTTCTGGAGACGCTCCCACGCTTCCACTCCATCGGCCGCAGGGACGACGTCGTACCCCCATCGTTGGAGGGTTCGCAGAAGTAGCCTCCGCATATCCGCATCATCGTCAACGATCAGTATCCGCATCGTAAGCTCCCGCTACATGCCTTGTCGGCGCACCCATGGTCTGGAAGCCGGCGCCTTGCCCCCTCCCGCAGCCTCCCCGTTGTAGGGGCAGGCCTTGTGCCTGCCCGGATCTGGCGACCACGAGGGTCGCCCCTACGCCGAGGAGGGTGGGGAGACTTTCCAGGTATCATTAACAATAATAGTGTAGGGCGAGGCGGGCCGGGATGCAACTGCATGATGCAGCCGCGATAGACAAGCGATCAGTTCTGTCCGAGGCTGAAGGTAGATAGGCTGAAGATGTTAAGGATTCTTCAGCCTTCGGTCTTCAGTCTGAATACCTGCTTTTGGTGCTGATTGCTGGCCGCTATTTTCTAGCGAACGATGGAGAAATCGAATCGTTCGAGTGTGGCTTGCACATGATTGAGGAAGGCGCTGGCGTAGGCGCCGTCAATGAGGCGGTGATCGAAGGAGAGGCAGAGGTAGGCCATCGAACGGATGGTGATGGCATCGTCGACCACGACCGGACGCTTCACCACCTTGCCGAAGCCCAGGATGGCTGCCTCCGGCTGAACAATGATCGGTGTCCCGATCAGGGTTCCGACTGCCCCGAAGTTGTTGACCGTGAAGGTGCCTTGGTGGACCTCCTCCAGGCTGAGCCTTTTCTCGCGAGCCCGTGCGGCCAGATCGGTCAACTGTTTCGCCAGGGTCAGGAAGCTCTTCTTGTCAGCCTCCCGCAGGACCGGGACGATAAGACCCTCCTCCAGGGCTACGGCGATCCCGATATTGACCGCGTGCTTGACGATAATCCCCTCACCCGTGTAGGAGGCATTCATGAGCGGATAGGCCCGCAGGCCATCCGCGGCGGCCTTTACCACGAAGGGGAGAAAGGTAAGCGTGATTCCGGTCTGCTTGAGAAGGGCCTCGTGGTGGCTGTGCCGGAAGCTGTCGATCGCCGTCATATCGACCTCGTGGATCTGCGTGACGTGTGGAGCGGTCTGCTTGCTCCGAATCATATGTTCAGCGATCGCCTTTCGCATAGAGCTGATCGGGAGGATCTGCTCCTCGGCGGCATGGGCAAGCGGTTCAAGTGGCGCTCGGGGCGGTGTGACAGCCATCTGGGCTCGGAGGGCGATGAAGTTGAGCAGATCCTTCTTCGCCACGCGTCCATCCGTGCCGGTTCCTCTCACCTGGGTAAGGTCCACGCCGTGCTCCTTTGCCAGATTGAGGACGGCGGGCGAGTACCAGTGCGTTGCCGGAGCCGCAGCCTCTGCCGTGGGCGCAGCGGCCTGAACGCCCTCCTGCCGCTCCACCACCGGCCTGTCTGGCGGGACCGCACCGGCGTGAGAAGCCTCGCCGATGTAGGCCAGCACGGCTCCGACCAACGCTGTGACCCCTTCCTGGA
>Ga0209515_10007423_pt1 | contig 13204 bp, 17 predicted proteins | sample Subgroupgradi54m_FD_187454 | JGI IMG/M metagenome (GOLD analysis project Ga0209515, IMG submission 187454) | Subsurface groundwater microbial communities from S. Glens Falls, New York, USA - GMW60B uncontaminated upgradient, 5.4 m (SPAdes)... ...
GAACGCCGCGAAGGCTGCATTGCTATTCTTGGCTGCATCCTGCATTACACCGATCTCGTGACGCTACGCGTCGGCATCCCCCAGGCAGACGGCAGCATGGCCGGGCTTACCATGCCGTTTCTCGCTGAGAAATCAGGACTAGGCGAAAGGCGGGCGGAACGGGCAATACATGACCTTAAAGCAGCAGGAATCATAACCGTGCATCCGATATGCACGAAAATCAGCGACATAATCTACGAAGGCATTGCCGCAATACGTACCGTCAGCAAACATCTTTTTACCGCCCTGGGCTTCCATGATTGGTTGAGACATGAGCAGCAAAGGGCCATAGAAAGACGGAAAAAGAAAAACCTTAAACAAGACCGAAAAAAGCTGGCCAACATACAAATGGGCCTAAATGCCATAAACAACGGCAATCCAGCATCAGCAGACCCGGCAGCGGACACAGCACAGCGTAAAGGGGAAATGTCGCCGGTATCGGCATTTTTCACCGGTGCGAGAAAGATTTTAAACCCCGATACCAGTTAGACGCTGGTAGCTCCCCCACCCCGTTCGCCCTGAGCCTGTCGAAGGGCATTTGAGCACACCGGCAAAGCACCGGCAGGGTAACCTATTGCCGATCACCTGATAACACCCAGAAAAACGCCACATTACCCGCAATAAACCGGTCTCGTACCGACAATTTCCCGTAAAAATCCCCCTCGATTTAAGCGCCGACCAGAAAAACATGAATTTCCGGCGCAGGCAAAAAAATAAGTGTCGGTAATACGCCAGAGGCCTTCCCGGATTGAAAGTTAAGTGTCGGGAACAAGTCAGTTAAGTGGCGGAACTAAAAACAGTTTATTTTTCAGAACAGAAAAGGAGGCTACGCCGCCTTTTTTTAAAAGGGCTATCGCCCAATAAGGAGGCTGCGCCGCTATTTTGATAAAAACTCTTCATCTGCAACTTCTGCGAACTGAGCCGCTAGCTTTGCTACGCTACTCGTTAAAAGCGGTTAACAGGTTGTCGTTGTGAGAAAGGTCTTTGATCTACACTCTTGCAATCTATTATTGATTGCGTATGATAAGCAGTATTTCTTAATCAAAAACCGCGTAGGTATCTGTATGAGTGCCGAAACCATCGACCACAACACTTTATCCCAATTAGTTGAATCCGGAGCCGTCAACGCCGCACATGTCATCGGCCAGGTTGGCGGCTGGAGCATTCTTATCAAAGACGACATGTTTGAACGCCCTTTAGCTGCCAGCCGCAGCAAAAAAATCCGGACTTTTAAAAAACTTGAAACCCTGGCCACCTACCTCAAAGAGATCGGCATCAGCCGGTTCGACGTAGACACAGCACAATACGACCCGGCCAACGTTCAGACCTATACTCGGCCAGATCGGGCTGAAGCAATGAAATCAGCCCACGAAGCGGCCTCCCATGACAAGTGGTTCCGAGAACAAGTTGAATTGGCATTAAAAGAGGCCGATGACTCCAATACAGTATGGATACCCCACGACATCGCTAAAACCAATATGCAGCGGCAGCGTGAAAGCCTCCTGGCTCGTATCGGGAAAACTGAATAATGCGGGTGCAATGGACAGACAGAGCTGAAAATGATCGAGAAAACGCAATTGAATACATAGCCCAGGACAGCCTGAGCGCAGCACTAAACCAACTCGACGAGATCGAGGGACAAACTGACCGGTTGGCCGAATATCCAAAGTTAGGCCGCACAGGGCGTGTAAAAGGTACGCGCGAACTGGTGATAAATCGCACGTCTTTTATTGCGGTCTATCGGATCAAAGGCGAGTTTGTTCAGATTTTGCGCTTGCTGCATGGTGCGCAAAATTGGCCTTAGTTGTGAATAAAGCAGTATAAAAATAATACCAAAAAGGAACTGTTAAGGTATAAAATTGGTACCGTTTTAGTGCTTAAATAACACTATTAATGAAGCTATACACATCGTACTTCAAATTTCAGTGCCTTTGTCCCCTCCCCTGTTGGGGAGGGTTAGGGAGAGGAGATTTAAAAATCGAATTTTGAAGTGCTAACAGTATATCTATGAAGACTTACTAAAACCCTATGTAATGGATACATAGTATGGATGCCGAATATAAAGGCCATGCCCACAGACAAAGAGCGTAATGACAAAGCGGATGCAATGCCATTGCCCAAGATATGCCTATGTGTACCCAAAAAATCAGTTGAGAATTCCAAATTCCGTTCGCCCTGAGTCTGTCGAAGGGGAAGCGTAATTTGGAATACCCACTAAATTTATAGTATAAAATACACGCCAAAAAGGAACCACTAAGGTATAATTTTAGTACCACTTTAATACTTAAAAGACACTATGATAATACTAATAGGCAGCCAAAAAGGCGGCTGCGGAAAATCGACAACCGCCGTTAATATCTGTGCCGATCTAGCCAACCATGGACACGACGTTGTTCTGGTCGATGCCGACCGGCAATGCACATCCGCAAACTGGGCGATGGATCGGGCCGCCAATACTGCACTGGCCAAAGTCCATTGTGTCCAAAAATATGAAAATATCCGGGATACCTTGCTCGACTTAGACAAACGCTATGGCTTCGTTATCGTCGATGCCGCCGGTCGGGATAGCCGCGAATTGCGTACCGGAATGACCGCTGCACACGTCCTGGTAGTGCCGTTCAGACCGTCACAACCCGACCTCGATACCTTGCCGAAAATGCAGGAGATCATCATTCAGGCCAAAGACATCAACCCCAATTTAGCTGTGTTCGGCCTATTCACTATGGCCCCGACCAATCCGGCGATCAATGAAGAAACAGACGCCCGTACTTGCCTGAACGATTACCCAATCATAAAGCTGTTGACGACTATCCTTCATGACCGTAAATGCTACCGTGACGCGATGAGCGACGGCTTAGGCGTGGTCGAAATGGACAATCCGAAAGCAAAAGATGAAATCAAAAGACTGGTAGCGGAGATACTGTAATGGTCAAACGCAGAGAACCTAAAGCTTCAACACCTAAACCGACCGCCGAACAAATCGAAGCCTTTGTGGCCGGTGCCGAAGATGGGCCGCTTGTTTCTTCTACTCAGACAAATGCCCAACCGCCCGCATTGAATCAAAATGCCATTCGGGACTACAAGGCTATCCGTGTGCCGTTCAATGAATATGAACACCAGCAATTGGAAATCGCCAGTCAATTAAGCGGTCGAACCAAGCTGAACTTTATTCGCTATGCGATGCTGAAGCTGGCTAAGGAAATACAGGAAGATGGGGAAAAATAGTATTAATTTGGTACTAAATTAATGCCTTTTCAGTGTTTATTTAGCATTATTTTGGTGCTTATGATGACCCAAGCCGGACGGAGCAACATGCCCCGTCCGAAACGTTTTATATGGCGGTTCCAATCCAGCTGAAAAGGGGCGCGATGCACCCCTACTAGGCTACGCGTCTTCTAAGCGATCGATGTTTTCTTTCTTTTGAAGGAAATCGTAAAACTCCTTTTTAGTGTAAGACTTTGTTGTTGACCCGCCATTATTAGCCTTAAATTCACTTTCAATCTTCATCAAAATTTCTCTATTTTCTTTTCCTATACCTGCCATTCGCCAAGTAGTGCTATTGCCCCCAACTCCCAAATAGGTTTCTGTTTTTGTTAATGACGCGTGTGTTTGTAAAAGAATATTATGCTTTTAATGGCCAGAGCGATCTATCACCTTCTGCCGCAATAACTCGGTCATTTCCGCCGCACAAACCGGTTGGCTGAAATAATATCCCTGCGCCTCGACACATTGTTGCTCAACTAAGAATTTACGCTGATATTCCGTCTCCACGCCTTCTGCTACCACACGTAAGCCAAGGCTGTTGGCCATAGCCATAATAGCTTTGACGATATTTGCATCATTGGGACTTTTCTCAAGGTTGCTGATAAAGGAGCGGTCTATCTTTAGGCCGTCCAGAGGAAAATGCTGAAGATAGGTCAAAGACGAATAGCCTGTGCCGAAATCGTCAAGCATAAGCCTGACTCCATTGGCTTTCAGCGATTCCAACAAAGCAAACGTCGATTTACCATGATCCAACAAAATGGATTCCGTGACTTCCAAATCCAGGCATATGGATGACCGGGTTGCTTGTCCAATAAGTTCCACCAGGGATTCCATGGCATTTCTGTTCAGTAATTGGCGTACTGACAGGTTGACGGCGATGATTGGATAATAACCAAGCGCAGTAAACCAATCTATGGACTGGGCATTGACTGTGCGCAAAACCCATTCCCCGATAGGTACAATCATCCCTGTTTCTTCGGCAAGGGCAATGAACCGGTCAGGTGCGAGCAGGCCTTGTTGCGGATGGTTCCAGCGCAGCAGGGCTTCTGCGCCGAGGATAGTGCCGCTGCTTAAATCCACTACGGGCTGGTAGTAAACAGCCAGTTCCCCCTGTCCAAGGGCGTGCCGTAGCTCATTCTCCATATTCAGGCGCTCTTTTGCTGGTTTTAGCGCATTATCTGTATGAAATTGGTAATTGTTACCACCCAGTGCTTTAGCTTGATACATAGTATTGTCAGCGACAATCAATAAAGCCTCCAAGGTGTCGGCATCAGTTGGAAAAAAGCCGATGCCAAGACTGCAACCGATGAACACCTCCTCATCATTCAGCTGGAACGAAACATTCAAGGAATCGATGATCTTTTGCGCGGTGACGGCAACGTCATGTTGCTCAGAAAAATTATCGAGCACCACTGTAAATTCATCACCACCCAAGCGGGCGACGAAATCCCCTTCACGTAAGCAACCCCTCAAGCGTTGTGCGACCATAGAAATAAGCAGGTCGCCAATATGGTGGCCCAAACTGTCGTTGACAATTTTGAACCGATCCAAGTCGATAAACATCAATGCCAGTTTGTTGCCATGGCGTTGCGCTTTGGCGATGCATTGCCGAAGATTCTCATGCAGCATGGAGCGGTTGGGTAGGCGTGTAAGTTCATCGTAATAGGCCAGACGGTGCATCCCTTCTTCCATTCTTTTGCGCGAAGTGATGTCGGAAAATTGACCGACATAATTAACTGCATTACCGTACTCATCCTTGACGACACTAATATTCAGCCATTCTGCGTAGATTTCGCCATTTTTACGTTTGTTCCAAATTTCACCTTGCCATAACCCTGTGTTTTGAATGGTGTCCCACATGGACTTGTAGAATTCCTGATTTTGCCAGCCTGAGTTTAAAATATTAGGGTTCTGACCGATCACCTCATCGCGTTCATAGCCGGTGACCAGAGTGAATGCCGGATTAACATCTATAATCTTTGCCTCAGTGCTGGTGATGACAATGCCTTCTGTGGTATTTTCGAAAACCTGCGAGGCCAATCGCCCACGCTGTTCAGCTTCTTTGAGCTCTGTCAGATCATTATGAATACTGACATAATGGGTAATGTTATCATCATCATCCAGCACCGGAGCGATATACAGGCCGTTCCAAAACAGACCGCCATCTTTGCGGTAATTACGTATCACCACATTGGCTTCACGCTGTTCATCTATAGCCTTGTCCAGTAGCCCCACTTCGGGCTGGGTCGGCTCTGGCTCATGCAGGAATTGGGGGTTGCGTCCAATAATTTCTTCCGCGCTATAACCCGTTATGCGCCCAAAAGCGGCATTGGCATAAGTGATCGGCTTGTTAGGCTTCCTCGCATCGGTAATGACAATGCCATTATTGCTGCAACTGACTGCCCGCTTGAACAAGCGTAATTGCTCTTCCCGTTTCTTACGCTCAGTAATGTCGCGCAACGTGACAATGAAGGACATCTGCCCCTCCCAAGGCGCCTCGGAAACCCGCATTTCAGCCACGTAGATCGTACCGTTAAGCACTATGTCCAGTTCGGTAAGGTCTGAATCCACTACGGGATAACCAAAAGGGGTTCCGACTAGCTTATCCCTAAAGCGACCGAACAGTTGTTCGGCTGCGGGATTGGCATATATCACTATGCCTTGATTATCTATAATCAACGCACCGTCAGCACTGTTATGGATCAGATGCTTGAGATGGATAACTTCTGAGAGTGGCGATATGCTGTTATGGATGGAAAGCGACACGACTAATCCTTGAACAGCCCGGACATACGGTCGAGTTCGTCCGGGGCAACATATCTGAGGTTGCCGGTTAGTATGCCTGCAACATGGCGGAAGGGCTGACCGATTTGCATCCCTTTACCATCGACGATGCTGTATTCGCGAATATTTTTGTCGTGCATGGAACCACGCATCTTAAGTACGGTGAGTCCACGCCGTATTTCGCCGCCCATTTCCACATAGCGTAACAAGACAATGCTGTCAGTAAGTGTGGAGATATGTTCTTCGGTGACCGAGGTTCCACCAGTAAGAGACTGGGCAGTGGCGGTAAACAGGCCTGCGATTTCCTGATGTTTGATGTAAGAGGTGAGGCCTATCAAAAATTCACGGAAACTGTTTCTGGTGGAGACCCGCTCCAAGGCCGAGAGGCTATCCACGGCGAGACGGTTGGGTTTGAAGCTATCTATTTCCGATTTTATTGAGATATAGTGATCTTCCAGGCTGCCGGTTTCAGGATAGGCGCAGACTATCTTAAAATTACCGTCTTTTTCCATTTGCTCATAATCGACACCCCAGCCGGTGGCATTGCGCATTAATTGTTCGCGTGATTCTTCAAAGGCAAACAGCAGGCAACGCTCGCCATTTCGTGCGCCACCGGCAAGAAAACCAGTGGTCATCAGGGTTTTGCCGGTGCCGGTCGCCCCAGACACCAGTACGATGGAATCACGAAACAGTCCGCCACCGCACATCTCATCCATGTCAACATTGCCCGATGTAATGCGTACAGTGGAAGAACGCTGTTCAAGTTCAAGGGCCGACAGCGCGATAACCACGATTCCCTCGCCAGGAATGACGGAAAAGGGGAATTCGCCCTTTTGATGGGAAGTGCCGCGAAATTTGAGTATTTCCATGGTGCGGCGGCGCTTGGTGTCATCCAAAACATTGCGCAGGATAATGACGTTGTCGGCAACGAACTCCTCTACGTTGTAACGGGCTATGTCACCGTATTCCGAGGTGCGTTCAGCAGTCATTAAAGCCGTGACACCGAACTGCTTGACTGCGGTTCCTACACGAAACAATTCACGGCGCACGGTGGAAGAATTGGCAAAATGAGAAAACACCGCGCCCAATGAATCCAAGGAAATGCGCTTGGCATCGATTTTTCTTACGGCATATTCAATACGTGCCAGCAAAGCTGAAAAATCGAAGTCTCCAACCTCGTCAATATTATGATCTGCTTGTGGCGAGGCATCTACGAATAACCATTTACCATCTCGTTCCCATTCATCAATAGCCCAACCAAGAGACATCATATTGCGGCGAATATCAGCAGGGGACTCCTCAAAAGTGACCAGCACCCCACCTTCGTTGTCCTTACCAAGAATGCCTTCGACCAGAAACTGTGAAGCGAACACGGTCTTGGCGCTACCCGAAGTGCCTGCAACGAGCGTGGTGCGTCCCTTGGGTAAACCACCGTTGGCAATCTTATCGAATCCGGCAATGCCGGTAGGTAGTTTTTCTATCTGTAATTTATGGTTCATTATTTAACTCCAAGAATGCCTAATAATTTGTCTGAATCTGACAAGTCGCCAATGATTCGACGTTGCGGGTAAGGGTTGAGCTTAAGCAAGGTCGGCGTGGCAATTATTTTTTCTTCTTCTGCGATATTAGGCTGCTCCAGCACATCAATGATAATGATTTCGTAATCGTCGAACATGACTTTGTCGCAAAGCTGCTTCAGATTTTTGACGGCCCGTTCTGAACGCGAACTGTCACCCGCTATAAATAGCTTCATTAGATATTGTTTCATAAGGTTCCAGTTTCATTTTTTTTAAGGGTGTCTTCAATGCCGCTATCCATCACGCGAGGACGTAAATAATAATTTCGATAAAAAGACGTTAGATAACCCAATATCTCGAAAGCCATAAGACGGCCTTCTTCCAAGTAAAATTTCGGCAAAGATGTGGTGTTGGCTAGTTTTTTCTTTAGGACTATGCTGTGTATTTCCACCAAATCACGGGGGCTGGCCTTCAATAAGCCAAGGCTGTTGGCAAAAGTCTGCAAATCTGTGCTCAGCGGGTGTTCTTTTTTATATTTGACCGCATCGACCGCTAAATCCAGCAGTTGCTCATAACGGGTAGATAGGGAATTAAAAGCATTGGAATTGCCTTCACGCAAGGATTTAACCCCAATCAGGCTGGCTGTTTTCGTTGTTGATGGTAGGCCGACCATTGCAGAAAGATGCTGGATTTCAAACTCTTGCCGTCGTATTTGTTCGGCATGATTTTGCGCTTCCATACGCGTCTGTTCAGAAAGCTCATGCTCTGTTTGGACACGCTGGCAAGCCGCATAGAGATAGGTTTCCATAGCTAGGCTGATGTCAAAAAGCACCTGTTTTTGCAACGCTTGCCATGTGCTGATAAAACGCTCCGGCTGGTCGCTGAGTAAATTCCATACTTCGGGCAAAAGACCGGAAAGGTATTGGCTGTAGGCACCAATGTACCAGCGTGGCGAAAGCCCAATCCGTTCATGTGCGATGCCGACTTTCAGGCGATCCTGCACATATTCAATACCGTAATCGCCCGCCGTTAGCCGGTTGAAATAGGCCGACTGGCTTTGTTTGAGCCGTTCAACCGTGTCTTCGTCGCGTAGCAATTCACGGGTTTCATCAAAGTCTTGCAAATGGGCGTAGAAGGCATCTGTAAAGCGTTGTTGCAAATCGCGTGTGAACGGCTCGTGGAGTGCTTTTAGCGCGGTGGCATCTTGTTCATCCAAGCCGAAAAAAGACTTGCGACGTTCGACATCGCCATCATCAATGCCCAAATCGGTGGTGATACGGCAAATTACAGAATCAATCTCGTTTACGTTCATTTAATTTTAGCATTCCTGAATTCGTATAATAAGTGCATAACCTCTGCAAGCAACAGCCTTGGATCGTCAATATCGTCAACGCTTTTGCCGATCAGCGGATGGTCGGGCAGTTTCAGGACTGCCTCACGGATACGTTTGGCCGCCCGTCCGGCGGCGGCAGGATTATGGACGTTGATAAATTCGCGCAATCTGGCTAAATCGGCGTAGGCTTGCGGTAGCCAGCTTAAACGACGGGACACTGACCTTCGTTCTCAGTTCCCCAGGATGCCAGCCAAGCATCAACCACATCATGGCTGATGGTTTTCCTGTCCGCTTCATATTGTGCCAAGCGTTGGGCATCGAGGCGCATTTGTTCCGCCGCTTCTTCCCGGTCGAGGAATTGCCGGATATCTTCTTTCATCAAGCAGCAAACCGTTTGACGTTGATCTGGTCTAACTTGCTTTTAGTTTGGGCAAGGTCATAGAGGTTTTGTTGTAACAACCAACTTTCGGCACTGCCACCAAAGCCCAAGGACAAACGCACCGCCATTTCTGTGGAAATGCCGGAATGCCCGTTCAATAGTTCAGAAAGCGTTTTACGCGTTACGCCCAAACCTTCGGCGGCAGCGGTCACACTCAGACCTAAAGGTTCAATGCATAATTCACGTATCGTTTCGCCGGGGTGCGGCGGGTTCATCATAGCCATTTTTTTACCTGCTTAATGGTAATCAATCAAATCAACGTCAGTGGCATTTCCGACTTCATCGAAGCGGAAGATAAGCCGGTAATTACCGGACACATTGACGGCATAAAATCCGTTAAGGTCACCTTGGAGTGGGTGCAACCGCAGTCCTGGCAAATCCATATCAGCAACGGCTCGACTGGCATCCAGTCTTGCCAATAACGACCGAAGGCGTTTTAACTGATCTGGGTTGACTCCGCTTTTGTCGTCATTTTTATATAGGGCTTTTAAGCCTTTGTGTCGAAAGTTTTTAATCATTTGTTAGCTATCCTTGCTTAAATATATTATGTTTGATAATTGTAACGTGTTACGTTTCAAGTATCAAATTTCAGTAAGGTTTCGCTACCCATACTGCATCACAACCACCGGAACCGGTTTTCTTTCCACTCGTGGCCATCGATCAGCCCCTGGTGATAATAATCGGCATAATCCCAGAAAAACGGGCTGTATTCGGATGCGCCAAAGTTCCTTGTGACTGCTGCAAATCCTACGCAGGCCAGCACCAACGCCCCGGCTACCCAATATTCACCCATCTGGCCGGTGCGCAGTCGGCCACCGAACAGATGAAAGCGCCGGTCGCTCCACCAACCCAACGGCACACCCTGGATGGTCAGCGCATCGGCAATCACATGCGACAGGCCACCGGCGCAAAATGCGGCGATGACATGGTGCCAATCCCACACCCACAGCCCGAACAGCAAGCCAAATAACCAGACGGAAAGGTAATGGGTGACAGTCCGATGTCTCACATGGTGTCCAGTCGCCTTGTAAACCCATTCCAACCAATCCGGCGCTGTGGAACCGAGTACGGCCAGCGGTACCAGTTCCGGTCGCCAGACTGCGGTTACCGAACCGGCAATGGCGATATGGTTAACCCACTTCATCTTCAGCTGACATCTTCTTTTCCCCCAGTCGGTTTTTTCATTCTGTGGCCTCTTCATTAAAAACAAAATCAAGTCGTTCTTTGAGTGCAACAACCAGCAATTCCGCATCATTCAAAGCGTCAACCGGGTCACGATCAAGCGCGGATCGTAACGCATTCTTGAGCCAAAAAGACGCGGCTGGATCATCGAGAATATTTTCACACATGGGCATCATTGCGTTATTTCCTTCAGGTAGTCGTTGACGTTTTCCGCTATGTCGTCGCGGCACTGGCCGACCAGCGCCAGCCGGGCGGCAACCAACGCCGCATTGGCTTCGTCCAAATCACCAACCTTGTCGGCCACGGCCTTTAAATTGGCGATCTGTTCTTCAGCCGGTGCCAGCCCTTCATTGACCCGGTATTGGCTTCGCGCTTCGACGCTTTCATTGATGCCGACCATGCGCAGCGCCCGTTGCCGGTCGGCCAAGCCTTTCAGCAATTTAGCCACGTTTTGCGCGATTTCGGCACGGCGTTGGTATTCTTGGGTGCGTTGCTTGTGCAGCTCTTCGGCGCTGTACAACGGCATTTCCGCAACAATGCCGCCGTAGTATTTGGACAGTCCGGCGGTATCGAAGGTGCTGATGCCGCCATTATCGGTATAACGCGCACCGGAAACGACTTTGACTTCCAGTCCCCAATCCGGTCTTTCCGGAAAACAATTCACGATCATTTTAAACACGGCATCGGCATCGATGACCGGGGCAAGCTTGATGGGTGGGGTGTGATGAAAATCGCGCTTGTTGCCGCGCATGGTCGGTATTTCATAGGGTTTGATGTCGGGCGGCGGCTTGGCCTGTTCCGGTACCGGCGCTGGTTCATCGATGATCAACGGTGGCCGAACATCTAGGGCTTGTGCTACGCCTACAGCGTAACAGCAACAAACCCAGGCCAGCAGAATTTTAATTTTGTTTAGCGGCACGGCTCCCCCCGGCGAACATTTTTAAACCTCCCAGCACGATAGCTAATTCCCAATAACCCATCGTGGTGCAGGCGGCGATCAGCACCCACATAATGGCGAAGGTGGCGTCATAGGCCACTTCAGAATCCAAGCGGTAGGTTTGCGGTTGCGCCGCCAATACGTCTTTGCGAAGACCCGGCGAAAGTCGGCCTTCATCGGTGGCGGCCATCACCCAAACCTTGGCAGCCCGTACACAATCTTGGGTAATCTTTAGCTTACGCCCGCTCAACTGATGCGCATCATCGACAAACAGCACAGCCCCGGTTTCGGCCAGATACAAGGATAGCGCATCTTGGCGTTCCCAGGCTTTCAGTTTAGTCCAATGCCGATCTTCGTCCGGATTTTCTCGGGCAGCCCACCATAACGCCAAGTCTTTAGTATCCGTCCAGGCGGACAGGGGACGGACGGCGGCAAGGTATAAGGGTTCGATATCGGCTTTGGTTGCCCAGATACGCGCGGCATCCTTCCTGAGCCGATCCAGCCAATAACTCTTGCCGCTGGCATGAGCGCCGGTGATCAACACCGGCTTTTTGATGGAAATGCCTTTCTGTTCGATGACCTGACCGTATTTCCGGGTCTTGGTGACCACGAACGCTTGGGCGTGTGGTTTGCCATCTTTGCGAGGCCGTTGGTGTTTTTTTATCGTCAAAAACTGCATAGTAATCACCTCAAAAAACGTCACGTTTTCGTCGCGTTTTGATTCAAAGCTATGGGGAATACAGGGGAAAGCGCCAAAAAATCGTGTTATCCACTTTAAACGGACGTTTAAAGTGGATAGAATCCTAGTACAAAATATGGAGAAAAACTGTGACCGCGTCAACATATGCCTATATCCGCGTCAGTACCGACAAACAAGATTTGGACAACCAGCGCCACGGTGTCATTGCCTACGCCCAGAAAAACAACCTGGAACCGTTGACCTTTATTGACGACACCGTTACCGGCAAAAAAAATTGGCGTGAGCGTGATTTGGGCAAACTGTTCGAGCAAGCCAAAGCCGGTGACGTGTTATTGGTCGCTGAAATATCCAGGCTGGCCAGATCGACCTTACAGGTGCTCGAAATCCTTCAGGAAGCGGCTCGTAAAGAAATCGTCGTGCATGTTGCCAAATCCAACATGGTGATGGATGGTTCCCTGAATTCGAAAATAACCGCCGTGGTGTTGGGTCTGGCCGCTGAAATAGAGCGTGAATTTATCAGCGCCAGAACCACCGAAGCCTTGGCGAAACGCAAAGCCGCCGGGCTGCCGCTGGGTCGGCCAAAAGGGGGAGTGAGTGCGGAAAAGAAGTTGGATAAAAGGAAAGACGAGATCTGCGGTTTACTGAAAAAAGACGTGCATAAGACCAGCATTGCCCGGATTGTCGGCTGTTCGCCGACCACTTTGTATGCCTGGATGGAAAATAACGGCCTGAGCCGATTCATCAAGAGCGACAAGCCGCTGAAGGCTAAGAAATCCACAAAAGCTGTGGATAAGGCTGTTAAAAAGGACTGAAATTATTGCCGCATCCTGCGTAATTCGTGGCTTCAAGTTAGATTGTCTGGTTTTTGCTCAGATAGTATTGAACACTGACACTCAGCAGTCCTCGGCGCATAATCCGCAAATCGTCCGGTCGGCTTAAATGCTTACACTGGTGTAAGCATTTAAGCTCTCCCTCCCGACTTGCTCAATCCGCTGGCGGCCAGAGGTCA
>Ga0209515_10007426_pt1 | contig 13203 bp, 10 predicted proteins | sample Subgroupgradi54m_FD_187454 | JGI IMG/M metagenome (GOLD analysis project Ga0209515, IMG submission 187454) | Subsurface groundwater microbial communities from S. Glens Falls, New York, USA - GMW60B uncontaminated upgradient, 5.4 m (SPAdes)... ...
ACTATTTTTTAAAAAAGTAAATGCAAAATTACCCCTTCGCATCGGAAGGTATACTTTCCAAAAGAGCCTATCCAAGACCGGGACAGTTAAAGATTTTACCATAGGACTCTATGAAGATCAGAATGGACAAAAAGCGCTAGCCAAGATGTGGACGGGGAAGTTTAAAAATCCTACATACTACACTCTCCTAAATGAAATTATAGTTACAGAAGTTTTGACTAAAGTTATTAAACGCCTAGAAAAAACAATGCCATCAGAATACTCCCATATCCATATCCCCAAATTTATTCAAAAACAAGAAACCGCAAATTCTCTTATTATCCTTACCGAGTTTATAGAAGGAAAGATTGCTACTTCTATTCCTTCCAGACGGCGCATAGATATCTACCTAGAATGTGTAAAATTCATCCAATACATCGGATCCCAGATGACTACCCGAGAAAAACAACTCCTTTCCATCCGTAAACCGATCAGTTTTATAATTATCTACCCACTTTTGCTTCTAAAGGCGGCAATCACCCACCCACGAATCATTCCAGATCTTTTAAAAAGTATACCAATTTTTCTCCGCTGCATTCCTATATTAACAAAACAAAAGAAAATAGTTTTAGTCCACAGGGATTTGCATGTCAACAATATCCTCATCTCGAAAGGTAAGGTAGGAATTATTGATTTTCAGCTTTGCCTCTTTTCCTTTGAACTTAGTGAATTTGTAACGACACTTCGCTACCTATGGAAGACAGATGATTTTTATATCTATATACTACAAGCTATAAAAGAAAAATATGGGCATCAGAACGAATTTGAAACTCTCCTTCGGGGATTAATCGTTCATTCTGCCACCCATGGACTGACCGGAAGAAATTTCACCACAGCTATTATTAATAGATGGATTGATTTTTTACGATTTGGGCAGGAACCTTACTTTCTCAAGCTTTGGGACAAAGGAAGAAGAGGATCTGATAATAACTATAGGATAGTATATAATAATAAGATTAAATAAGAAATAGGCATAGAATACATTACTCTAGGTTATGTTTATAGCAAAATAAATACAAATATGAAAGCACTACTAAACAAAAAATTAAGCATAATATTTTTGGATTTTGATGATATAAGAAATCCGCTTTTAAATGCCGGCCAAGCAAGAGCAACATTTGAGGTGGGGCGAAGATTAGTAAAAAAAGGGCATAGCGTCACAGTCATAACATCAAAGTTTCCCAAATCAAAAGACCGGATAGAAAATGGGATATATTATCATCACATAGGTATTGGAACACAAAATATCAAAGTTAACAATGCTTTTTATATTTTGTCAATTCCCTTTATAGTGAGAAAGTTGACGGGAGATATTATTGTTGAATGTTTTACTGCGCCGATTTCCACACTTTTGACTCCTTTATTTAGTAATATTCCGGCAGTTGCGCTTCCTTCTATGTTTAATGCGAAGGAGTTTTCCAAAAAATATTTTATACCTTTCGACTGGATAGAAAAAATTGGCATACGTTTTTATAAATATATCATGCCCTACTCATTAACAGATTCTGCAAAGGCAAAAAAGCTAAATCCCAATATTTTATGCAGAATTATTCCTCAGGGTGTAGGAAAAGAATACTTTAGTGTAAAGCACAAAAGACCAAAACACATATTATTCCTAGGAAGACTTGATATAGCACAAAAAGGTATTGACCTGCTTCTGAAAGCATATTCAAAAGTTAAGAATTCTATACCATATCCTTTAGTATTAGCCGGACATGGACCGGATGAAGAGAAAATCAAATTCCTCATAAAAGACCTAAAGTTAAAACAATATGTCCGATTAGTCGGTTCAACATATGGCCAGAAGAAAATTAAGCTACTTGAAAAAACTGCCTTTGTCGCATTTCCCTCAAGGCACGAAGAAATGTCTTTGTGGGCACTTGAGGCTTTAGCAAGTGGCTTTCCACTGGTCACATTTGATCTACCGGAATATTCTTGGATGGATAAGAAAGTAGGGCTAAAAATTAAACCTTTTGACGAAGATGCATATGCCAAAGCATTGATCAAAGCTTGTAATAAAAAATATTTCTATAAGGCAGGTGTATATGCTAGGGGATTTGCACAAAAGTTTACATGGGAAAAAGTAGTAACTGAATTTGAAAAATTTTTCCAAGAAATAGTTATTCAGGAGAAAGAAAATATTCTCTACAATAAAAAGAAAAATTCTACCTTCGGTTTTAATTTATATAAAACATTAAATATTGATAAGTTACGAGCATCAATTATTATGAAGAAAGCATCTGTATCTATAGGAATTCCTGCCTTTAATGAAGAAGCAAATATCAAAAATTTGCTTTTATCTATACTGAGACAAAAACACTGTTCTTTAAAAGAAATCATCGTAGTATCAGACGGAAGTACCGACAAAACAGTCTCTTATGCGCTAGAAGTGAGAGATAAACGCATATACATAGTTGATAGAAAGAACCGAATAGGTGCTAATCAAACACAGAATGAGATCGTAAAGAAAGCGAAGGGAAATATTCTAATCATGCTAAATGGCGATGTTATACTTCGGGATGATGACTTCGTTGAAAAAATTATTGCTCCTATCTTAAACGATAAGAAGGTCGGACTAGTCGGCGCAAATGTTATAAGCGTTAGACCCAGAGGCCTATTTGAATCCATCATGTCAACTAGTTCAGAATTACGAAGCGATATATATAGAAAAATAAGATATGGAATCAATGTTTATACATGTCATGGTAGAGCACGTGCTTTTTCTCGACAATTTTATAAGCATATTGTATGGCCGGATGATTGTCCTGAGGATTCATATTCATATCTTCGCTGTCTGGAGCAGGGATATAAATTTGCTTATGAGCCTTTGGCTAAAGTTATATTTCGATCTTCCAGTTCGCTTTCGGATCATAAAAAACAAAGTTTACGATTTGCAGACGGCAAGATAAAACTGGAAAAGTATTTTTCTGCCGAATTTGTAAGAAAACAATTCCAGATTCCTATGTCAATTCTACTTACGTCAATTTTGAAATTTCTATTTCTTCATCCATTTGAGACCCTCTCATATATATTGGTTTCAATCTATCTGCGTTTACTTCCGAAAAATAAGGAGATCGATCATTCTAGATGGGAAATATCTTTATCGTCAAAAAATGTTAGTGCATAAATTTATGAAACAAATGCCATCAAAACAAGTATTTTACGAACTGTATAATAAAAATTCGCCTAAAAATCCTAAGAAAAAGATTGGGCCAGTAGACGCGAAATTACTCTTACGCGATCTTTCTCTTCCTGTAGCATATTCATTAGCTAAAATTGGAGTTTCGGCAAATACAGTTACTGTCGCTTTTCTTATTATCTCGCTTATAGGGAATACACTCTTCATTATTCCTTCGATTTATACACTGTTGGTTCTCATTATATTAGGTGAATTTGCGCAACTTTTAGACTGTGTGGATGGTCAGTTAGCCCGTTTTCATGGTACTACATCCCTATATGGAAGGTATTTTGATAAACTCTCACACGAGCTTATAAATGGTTCATTTCTTTTTGCTTTCGGTATAAGAGTATTTTTAGAGACGCATAATCCCCTATATTTGATTTTAGGCGGTATAGGAGCTTTCAGCGTAGCTTTTGGACAAGATTTAGTCATTTCAAAAAATACCTTTTTCCATCAAGCATGGGTTATAAATCTTCTTACGAAATCAAGGATATCCCGTCTGTGTGTCTATATCTTCCAAGGAATTGTAACAGAAGTAAGGATATTCGGAATATTTTTATTGCTAAGTTTTGCGATAAATCTTATTCTTCCAAAGATACCTGTAGAGAAAATAAGCTTTGTCTCAATCATCATTATTATCTTTTTGGAAAATACTATATACCGAGTGTATATCACGCTGAATCGCTTAAAAGATATTGAAAATAAATCATGGAAAGGATGGAAAACATGACAAAAGGAAAGAAACTTTACACACTATCTCGTCTTATAAATAATTTGCACCCAAAACGAAAAGAGAAAAAGGTGATATTTTGTAGTGGAGCATATGATCTTTTTCATATCGGACATTTTCGTGCATTAAAGAAGGCCTCTAAACTTGGAAACATACTAATCGTACAAATTGATGGAAATGAGTTAGTAAAAAAAAGAAAAGGATCAAACCGACCGTATCTGCATGAGAAAGAAAGAGCAGAAGTTATTGCATCTCTTACATTTGTAGATTTTGTTTTTATATCAAATACACCCTCGGAGGACGCTTCAATACTTGGTCATCTGAAGCCAAATATTTTTGTCCGGGCAATCTTACCAAATGAAACTGACAAAGATAGAAAGAATAGAGAAAAAATACTTTTAAGTAAAATTCCAGATGGAAAGATAGTTTGGTTATCACAAACAAAAGAAATATCAACAACAAAAATTATTCCCTTGGTTCAATAACTTATTTCTTATGAAACGAACATATAAAAAAAATTTTACAGTCACCGTTGGAATACCCACTCTAAATGCCCAAAAGAATATCAAGCGAGTGCTTATGTCTTTGCTCAATCAGAAAGAAGACAGATTCACTTTGAAGAAAATTATCGTTTTTTCAGATGGAAGTCACGACAAGACTGCTGAAATAACCAGATCTGTAAAAGATAATCGGATTAAGATAGTTGTATCCTCAAAAACAAGAGGTTTTGCCTTCGGAGTACAAAAGATCTTATCTCTAGCCACAACGGACGTAATCGTCATCTTAAACGATGATGTCATGCTCGTTGATAACTTAGCGTTAAGTAGGCTTGTTGCACCATTTAATGATGGAAAGACGGGGTTAGCTTGCGGCAATATTATCCCACTAACTCCAGAAACGTTTATAGAAAAAGCTGTCTTTTCAAGTTTTAAAGCCTTTTCTAGGATCAAATTAGAATTAAATTCTGGAAATAATGTCTATACATGCGACGCAAAGGTACTGGCATTTTCTCATAAGTTTGCCCAAAAAGTCGATTTGTTCAAAGAACCGGTAGGGAATGTAGATCTTTACCTCTATTTTTTATGTCTAAAGTCGGGCTTTCATTACCAATATGTGAAAGAAGATACAATTTATTTTCGCCTTCCCCAGACTGCCAAAGATTTATTTAATCAGACACAAAGGGCAAATATCAGTAGATCAATTGTGACGAATAAATATACAGATATGTATATAAAAGAGGTTAATGATTTGAGGATAAAACTTTACCTATCAATACTCTGGGAAACAATAAAAAATCCTATCGGAGCTATTGCCGTATTCTTTATCAATCGATTCGGAAAGTATATTTATGGCAATATTGATCATTCGTTTGAAAAATGGGCACCTGCAGGAAGCACTAAAAATATATGAAACAGAAGCGATTGAAAATCATTTTTTCCAACTACGACGATATTAACAATCCTTATTATCGAGGCGGAGGTGCTATTGCTTTGCATGAAGTAGCCAAAAGACTATCAAAACAGCACGAGGTAACGGTTATCACCGGAAACTATCCCAGATCAAGAAACGGCTATGTGGGTGGAGTAAATTATAGACGAATAGGTAGTAAACAATCTGGTCCAAAAGCTGGTCAACTGATATTTCAATTTTTACTTCCATTTTTTGTACTAAAAGAAACATATGATATTTGGTATGAAGTTTTTACACCCCCATTTTCCACAGGCTTTTTACCCCTCTTTACCAAAAAACCTATTGTAGGAGTCGCAAGCTTTCTAAACGCCGAGGATAAATCCCGACAGTACGGACTGCCTTTTTACCTAATCGAAAATATTGGTATTAATACATATAAATATTTTGTTGCTCTGACTAGCGAAGGAAAGAAAAAAATATTACAGAAAAATAAAAAAGCTTTAGTAGAAATTATTCCTCATGGCATCAGTTTTTTACCCACAAAGACTCGGTCGATGAACAAAAAAGAAAAATATATTCTTTTTATTGGAAGACTGGAAATCGATCAGAAAGGAATTGATTTATTAATTCAAGCGTATAAACAGGTATCTGGTAAAATACGTCACAAACTTCTCATCGCCGGAGATGGCATAATATCGGATAAAAATTTCATCAAATCTCTTATTACGAAATTAGATCTTGATGACAAAATAAGAATGGTGGGAAGAGTTGTTGATAGGTATAAAAACGAACTCTTCCGAAATGCCGAATTTATTATCATTCCATCGAGATATGAAACTCAGGGAATAGTAGCTCTGGAAGCAATTACTTATCACAAACCTATACTTTGCTTTGATATTAAGGGATTGAAATGGTTGGATAAAAGTATGGCTATCAAAGTAAAACCATTTTTAGTTGATAAATTCGCTAATGAAATGTTGAAATTAAGTCAAGATGCTAGATTACAAAAAAAACTGAGCAAACATTCCAAAATCATTGCAAAACAATTCAATTGGGAAAACATCACTCTAAAATACAATCGTTATACACAATCTATAATCAAAACAAATATATGAAAAGACCAACCGCAACAATCTTTATTGATATATCTAAAGAGGCGCAAAATATCAAGGATATACTGTAGTTTAAATTACAAAATACAAATAGAAAAACTATGAAAATAAAGAAACAAACGCCATCAGTAACGATAGCGATTAGTGCCTACAATGAGGAGGAAAATATAAAGTCATTTCTAGAATCTGTTCTAATGCAAAAAGAGGAAGGGTATCAACTCAAAGGAATTTGGGTGTACTCTGATGGCTCGACAGATAAAACTGTCAAAATTGTTCGTTCTTTTTCCACAAAGAAAATTACATTGATTCCTTTTTCAAAGAGAATTGGTAAATCCAGTAGACTTAATATCATATATAAAAAACTCAAAACCGATATATTAATTCAATCAGATGCAGATGTAATATTCACACATCCCTATATAGTAAGAGATATCATTCAGCCGCTTGTCAAAAATCAGAAAGTAGGGATGTGCGGAGGCAATCCTACTCCTGTTGCAGGAGAGAGCTTCACAGAGCAAGCCGTTAACTGTACCTTTACTATTTACCAACGATTCCGATCTTTTGTACGAGGAGGAAATAATGTTTTCTCGGCGGATGGGAGACTTCTGGCATTTAGTAAGTCATTAGTAAAAAAAATACACATACCGGAAGACATGATAGCTAACGATATGTATGCCTATTTTTGTTGCCTATCATTGGGCTATGAATATCGATTTGTCAAAACAGCCGTTGTGTATTTCAGATCACCAAATTCACTGCAAGATCATATCCGACAAAATATCCGATTTGAAGCTGCTCCTATACGAATGAAACGATATTTTTCCAAGCAATTGATTGAAAGTGAAATAAATATTCCTGGTACTATTTTTATCAGCAGCGCACTTCTTGAATTTATGAAACACCCTTTATTGTGTTCCTTTATATTATTTATTAATTTATACTGTCGAATAATAGCATCCCTTATGGAAGCAAAAATGACAGCAATATGGACTATCGCCTACTCGACAAAACGATATTCAAATCGCAGATTATTTAGCTACGAGACGAAGAAAAATAGTTAAATAATTATAAATATGAGAAGCACCAATAAAAACAAATTAAAAATATTAATTCCCAATGCCACCAGCCCTCGAAATATAGGTGACCAAGCTATGCTTTTCGTTCTGCTAAAGCTCTTAAAAAAATCTATCCCTTATACAGATTTAACAATACATAGCACCGATCCCTATCTATACAGAAAAAGAAAAATGGGTACGATCAAACACACACTATACAGCTGGTCAGTGTTAAATACTTCTCAATTTCATATACGAATAGTTAGAGTGATTCAGCTTTTAAGCGTGCTCACCGCCTTGAGACTAGGTATTAAAATCAATATCATACCTATCCAACGGCAACTAGAAAAGTTACTGGAAGATTATAAAAAAGCCGATCTTCTAATATTCGCTCCAGGTGGATACCTCAGATCTCAAAGAGGAATAACTCAAACCCTCAATCTTCTCATGATTCTATCAATGTTCTTTTTAGCCAAAATTTTGCATAAAAAGACAATCATTGCCCCAATAAGTTTCGGACCATTCGCTTATAAGTGGCAGGAAAAATTATCTGCAAAATTGATCAATGGGTTTTCACTTGTAGCTGCAAGAGAAAAAATATCCTACAAAATTATGTCCAGTTATCGGATAAAAAATCTCATATATTCATCTGATATGGCATTACTCATTAATGGAAAGAAGAAAGATATCAATCACAAGAAGAAATTTATACTCGGATTTACTTTTCGAAATTGGTTTGACGATACTAACCAGGTAATTTTAGAAAGGAAGTTTATAGATGCAATTAAAAAATTTAGTGCAAAGAGCGATATTATTGTAAAACCTCTTATACAGGTGAATGCTCCTACATATGGAGACTACGATTCTCAAATTACCAAAAATATTTACAGTAAACTCCTTAACAAAGGAGTACACATGTTGCCTTATGAGGGAAGTGAAAATGTTTTTTCTATGATGAAGCAATACGCTAAATTAGATGCCTTGCTAGGTATGAGGATGCATTCCAATATTCTTGCGGCAGTATCTGGTGTACCCTTCGTAGCTTTAGCGTATGAACATAAAACTTCTGGAATTACAAGACAGTTAGGTATGAGTAGATATTGCCTTAGCGTAAAGGACTTAGAAAGCGAAAAGATTTTTAAATTACTTATTGAAGTAAAGAAGAAAAATGATAGTTTAAGAAAACACCTTTTGTCTAAAGTGAACGAAATTAAAAAAAGAGAACTTCCGAGATGGTCAACAATTTTTAAATCATTCGTTTCTTTGGAGGGTAGTAAATTTACTTTTTGATTATGGTAGTTAACAATATTTCACTCAAATATTTGAGATCTGGAGTCAGGTTAGAAGCTACGGTAGTGGATAAAAAGGGAATCCAGAAGGATTTGTATTTTGTGGTATCAGGCTTAAATAAGAAGTTTATTCAAGCAGACGCTAGTCCCTTTATACCAGCACTGTTGCCTTCAGCGATGAGTCAAGGAGAAAACTTGAAAATCGAGGGTTCGGTTTCTCGGAATATTCTCGTTCGACAAAAGAAATTTCAAAATAAAATTGCACAGTGGGAAAATAGTTTAAAAAAAGTTAAAGTGCAGGCAAAGGCCATAGATAAGTCAATGGAAAAAGGTAAAAGAGTTGGACTATTTTTCTCCGGAGGGGTAGATTCTTTTTATACATTTCTTAAAAACAGACGTCTTGGAAAAAACAGGGTTACTGATTTTATTTTAATCTGGGGTTTTGATATAGCCCTAGATGATGGAGAATTTTTCGGTTTGGTCAAGAAAAGAATACAAACTGTTGCCCGACAGGTTGGTATCAATTTAATTGTCGTAGAAACCAACTCAAAAGAATTATCCGACAATTATGTCGATTGGCAATGGCAGGTCGGTGGATCATTAGGAGCAATTGCTCTTATTTTAAAGAATTATTTTCGAGTAGTGCATATTGCCAGTGCCACAAGCAAAGAAGATACCGCTCCATTCGGATCTCATCCTCAATTAGATCCATTATGGTCTACAGAAAATATGAAAATAGTTCACGAAGCAAACGGGTGTTCCCGACTAGAAAGAGTCTGCAAATATATTGCAAACTCAGAGGTAGCATTAGGAAATCTCAGAGTTTGTTGGAAGCAGGTAAAAGGTAAATATAACTGCGGCCTATGTGAAAAATGCTTAAGAACAATGATGGAGCTAGAATTAGCTGGAGTTCTCTCCAAGACTAAAACGTTCAACGTACCTCTCGATTTGGAAAGGATTAGCAAGTCAGTTCTTCCCAGTTCGAGCGTCGTTTTTAGCAAAGAAGTACTTAAGGAACTCCTCAGAAAAGATGAAAAACCGGAGTTGCAACTCGCCATAGAGAAACAGCTATTAATTAGTTGGCGACCGCCTGTTAGTTATAGGGCAAAGGAATTTGTTCACAACTTGGATCACAAGTTTAATAACGACAGATTATTTTGGTATTTATCAGCTAAAGGACTTTTATGATAAAGGTAAACATGCCAACCGTAACTATCGGAATTCCAGCATACAATGAGGCAAGTAACATCAATTATCTTTTGCGCTCCATTATGCGACAAAAAGAGAATGGGTATAGATTGGAAAAAATAATCGTCGTTTGCGATGGGTGTACAGATAATACAGCCATGAAAGTAAAGTTATTGGCCAAAAAATATCCCAAAATATCGCTTATTATCGGGAAGAAAAGAGAGGGAAAAATGAGGAGACTTGAGATGCTATATAAGATGAACAAAAGCAACGTATTCTTAAGTTGTGATGGAGATGTAGTTTTAGAAAATCCACTCGTCTTAAATAAAATGTTAGAAAAATTCGATAATGATCAGATTGTAGTAGTAGGTGGAAGAAATAAACCCATCGAATCTGATACATTGGTAGGAAATCTCATCAATACCTGGTGGAGATTATGGTATGAAGTGCGAAAAGACTTTAAAGATGGAAATAATATTTATAATATTCGTGGATCCTTTTTGGCACTGCGAAAAACATTTTTAAATTCCATTAAATTTCCAGAATTTTTCATATCAGACGCACAGTTTATATATTTTACTGCTCTGGCAAAAGGATCTAAATTTCGCTATGCATCAGACGCTAGTGTGCTTATAAGAAATCCAAATAATATAAATGACTATTTCTTACAAAAGCGCCGGGCTAAACCAGGAAGACAAGTATTAAAAGAAATTTTTGGTAATGAAATTTTAAAAGAATATAATATTCCGAAGAGATATAAATTAAAGGCGATCATTAAAATGTTGATAAAGGAACCTATATATACTCCACTAGCTGGCTTATTTCATATATGGTTTAAAGTATTTCCTTATAAAGTAAAAGTTGTTAATCAGAAAGGTATATGGAAAGTAGTTGAATCTACAAAAGATGGCATCAATACAGGATATATTAATCAAAAGCATTTAAGCATATGAAACTGATTCGTTTTCTTATAATTTTTATATTTTGTATAGCCACTTTATTATTGGCCGGATTAGCAACCAAAGGAGCCAAAGGAAATCCTATTGATTTTCAAAATGGATATGATATCAGAGTCGGTGGGCCATATGAAGGTTCAAATAGCTCGTCCCGTTATGCCTTAACTGAGGCCATTGCCAAATATAAGACATTTTTCTTAAATCTAGACGAGGCTAAATTTGCCGCCCCAGATGTGGTCGATTATAAAGGCAAATTTATAACAATATTCACCCCCGGAGTGTCTCTCATCGGTGTCCCTTTCTATATGTTAGGCAAAATGATAGGACTGCCACAGTTGATAAGCTATATTAGCATGACTTTATTTGGCATAATTAATGTTTTTCTTATCGCCAGGCTTGCTCATAAATTTGGCGCAGGTCTTTATGCCAGTCTTATTAGTGGCTTTATCTATCTTTTCGCTACCAACTCACTGGCATATTCCATCACATATACTCAGCATCAACTAAGTGTTACTCTGATTCTCCTAGGACTATTTAATGCTTCAGGCAGCAGAACGTTTTGGAAAAATATTATATTTGGCCTTTTGATCGGTCTAGGATTATTGGTTGATCTGCCAAACCTGATACTTATGGCACCCATAGGATCGTATATTCTATTCAAGAATTTTTCCCGTGATGTAGTAGGCGAGAAAATAAAATTTTCTATTAAATTAGGTATTGTTGGTTTACTAATTGGTCTAATTCCCTTGGCGGGATTATTTGCTTGGTATAATTACCAAACTACGGGATCATATGCGAAAATGGGACAAACCATTGGAAGAACCAAATTATTTAGAAACAATGCGCCACAGGGTCGATCTGCTGATATGGCCGAAAATCAAAATAACAACATATATGATATAAAAATTGGATTGAGGTTACCTTTCAATAGTAGAAGTCAGCTAAACGGTCTTTATACATTACTTATTAGTAACGAAAGATCATGGCTATATTATAGCCCCGTAGTGTTACTGGGTATTTTGGGTATTTATCAGGCTTTGAAAGCAAAAAACGATAAATTACAAAGCCTGATTGTTGTAGCCCTCGCTGTTGTTCTTATAGATGTAGTTGCCTATTCTATGTTTGGAGATCCCTGGGGTGGTTGGGCTTTCGGTCCCAGATATTTAATTCCGGCAGCTTCCATCATTTGTTCCTTTTTAGGTGTTGCGTTACAAAAAAATAGAAGAAATATTATTTTTATATTAATTTTCTTAGTGCTTACCGGATACAGCCTGTATATAAATGCTGGAGGAGCACTCACAACCAATCTGATTCCACCAAAGGTAGAATCAGTCAATTTGCCACAATCTATCCCCTATACATATAAATACAATTTCGAATTACTCGCTGCCAATAGAAATAGTTCGCTCATCTATAACGCTTATCTTAGTAATAAGCTTCCCGCCAAAACATTTGTTTTGATATATAGCTGCATCGGCATGTTTATAGTCTCGCTCTTCCTGGCATCTCTCGAGATAGAAAAGGGGAAAAAGGAGTCGTAAAGTTATGAAAATGCCTATCTTTAACCTAAATTTCAATTTCAATAAAAAAACCATTTCTACTATGGCCGATTTTTTCGAGGCAAAAACCGTTTATTTTATCATGGCACTTCTTAGTATTATCTCAATTTATTGTTTTTATTTCTTTTATAAAAATGGTTTAGGACTTTCCTACAACGATGCCAGATCACATTTAGATATAGGCAGGCGTGTAGTTGAAGGTCTGAAACCCGGATTAGCACAACTTGGATCTGTCTGGCTGCCTCTCAATCACATTCTTATGATTCCCACCATTTGGAATGATTGGATGTGGCATTCTGGATTTTCAGGCGCCATTCAGTCGATGATCTCCTTCGTCGTAACAGGTATCATCATATACTCATTTCTAAAAACTCTAGGAGTAAGCACATTGGGTCGGTTGGTAGGCGTCTTAGTCTTTGTTGCCAATATGAACGTCTTATATCTTCAATCCACAGCCATGACCGAGCTTTTGTTAATCGCTACCATGATGGCAGGCATATATGAACTGGTTCTTTGGCATAAAGATGGTAACATCTTACACCTTATCAAATCTTCTTTTTGGATAATGCTCTCAACTCTGGTACGCTACGACGGATGGTTTCTTCTTATTTTTACTGCACTTCTTATATTTTTACAGATACTTAAAAAAAGAGGCTATAAAGTGAGTGAAGGTATAATCATACT
>Ga0209515_10007429_pt1 | contig 13201 bp, 14 predicted proteins | sample Subgroupgradi54m_FD_187454 | JGI IMG/M metagenome (GOLD analysis project Ga0209515, IMG submission 187454) | Subsurface groundwater microbial communities from S. Glens Falls, New York, USA - GMW60B uncontaminated upgradient, 5.4 m (SPAdes)... ...
ACTGGGGGCTGGGCGATGACCTGCCGTGAGAGAGTCGAAGTGGTCGCGATCGCTGCGGCGTTGATGATGATCGGCGGAGGTCTGGCCTCGGCGCAGGATTGCGTGTCAGGCGCGACCTTCACCGGGCCGATCACGATCACGAGCGGCGGCACCTACACCGGCAACTGGCAGAGAGTCGACCCCGCCACGCCGGTTGTGCAGATTGTCACGACTCAGCCCGTCACGATCGTCAACTCGCGGTTGAGGGGGCCGGGCGACTTGGTGCTCAGCGGTATCAGGCCAACGTAACGGTTCAGGAGTCGTGCTTCGTTGGAACAAACCCCAACATAGCGGGCACGATCAAGGGAAATGCCATTCACTTGTATCAGGCCGCGAGCGTGCTCGTCGAGCATAACGAGTTCGAGGCCGTGGGCTACTACGGCGTCTGGGTTCAGCAATACCTGGGCGATGGCACGCCGGGCAATTCGATCAGGATCCGGTACAACCGCTTTCATAACATAGACTCGCGCCTCAGCGACGGTAAGGGTGGATACCTGACGACTCAGAAGAAAGGGTTTTACTCGCACGCCATCATCCTCAGCGACGTCCCCGGCGTGCCGGGGATCGAGGTTGCTTGGAACCAGATCATCAATGAACCGAACCAGAGCGGCGTAGAGGATTCCATCAACATCTTTGACTCCAGTGGCACCAACGCGAGCCCCATCCAAATCCATGACAACTATATTCAGGGCGGTTGGGATTCCGACCCGACAAACGGCGATGGGCTCGCCTACTTTGGTTCCGCGATCACCACGGATGGATTGTTCCAGACGGATCCTCGCCTCACGACCGGCTTCGTCAAGATTCACGACAACCAGGCGGTCGGATTCGGCAACCTAGGGATGTCGATTGCTCTGGGCCACGATGTGGAGATGTATAACAACCGCGTCATTTCCAGCGGTCAATTGCCGAGCGGCACGAGCTCCGCGACTTCGTACGCGATTGGCATTCAGCACCTCAACTGGCGCGACAACCCGCCGAGCGCCTTCTTCAACACCTCCGTTCATGACAACGTGTCGGGTGTCCGCAAACAACGGAATGGAAGCTGGGAGCGCCAGGACTACTACTTCGGCGTGCCGGCAACGGTCAACAGCAACAACGCGTCGTTTGCTCCAACGACGGCGTCCTCTCCGACTCCAGCAGACGAAGCGAACGAATTCGTCCTGTGGACGAGCAAGCTGAACGCGCAGGGCATTCAGGTCGGCAGGACCGGCGGCACGGGCGCTCCGGGCGCGCCGGCCAGCCTGCTGGCGACCGCGAGCGGTTCCACGGTCACCCTGACGTGGACCGCGCCGGTGACGGGCGCCGCGCCCACGACGTACTACATCGAAGCCGGCTCGACGCCTGGCGCCGCGAATCTGGCGAATTTCCCGACGGGCAACACGGCGACGATCTACTCGGCGACCGGCGTTGGGAATGGCACGTACTACGTGCGTGTCAGAGCCGCCAATGCCAGTGGTGTAGGCCCGGCATCACCGGACGCTACGCTGGTGGTCGGCTCGTGCACTGCGCCGCCGCCCGCGCCAGCCGGGCTCACAAACACAGTCACCGGTTCCACGGTGTCGCTGACGTGGAATGCCTCTCCCGGCGCTGCGTCGTATGTGCTGGAAGCCGGTTCCACGACGGGAGCCAGCAATCTGGCGGTGTCGGACACGGCGAACGTCACTCCGCAGTTCGTGGCCCCAGGCGTCGGCGCCGGCGTCTACTTCGTGAGGATTCGGGCCCGGAATACGTGCGGGACGAGCAGTCCATCCAACGAAACGATCGTGCGCGTGCAATAGCGGCGTGAAGAGCGGGCTATGGGGATCGAACCCATGTCCGAGGCTTGGGAAGCCTCTGTACTACCATTGTACTAAGCCCGCGTCCCGGCAGGCCTGAAGGCCTGCGCTGCGACTCCTGAGAACGCTACCACCGCGCTGAGAAATATATCATGCGCGAATCAGCGCCAGCACCTCGTCGCGTTTGCCGGCCATCACCTCCGGCGTCGTCGCCTCGAGGTTGAGGCGGAGCAGCGGCTCGGTGTTCGACGGCCGGACGTTGAAGTGCCAGTCAGTGTACTCGACGGAGATGCCGTCCAGCTCGTATTGGGTGCCATCGGCGTACTTCGCGCGGATCCTCGCCAGCTTGGCCGGCACGAGGTCCATACTCGCCAGCTTCGTGTTGATCTCGCCCGAGATGAAATATTTCCGCGACAGCGGTCGCAGCAGCTCGTGCAGGCTCTGGCCCTTCTTCGACATCAGCTCCAGAATCAGCAGCGCCGGAATGAAGCCGTTGTCCGCGAAGAAGTTGTCACGGAAGTAGTAGTGCCCGGTCACCTCGCCGCCGAAGATGGCGTTGGTCTCGCGCATCCGGCGCTTGAAGAACGCGTGGCCGACGCGGTTCATCAGCGCCGTGCCGCCCAGCCGCGCCACAGTGTCCTTCACCGCGTAACTGGCGCGCAGATCGTAGATCACCGTTGAGCCTGGATGTGTGAGCAGGAACGCCTCGGCGAGAAGCGCCGTGATGAAGTCGCCGGAGATGAACTCGCCCTTGCCGTCGATGAAGAAGCAGCGGTCCGCGTCGCCGTCCCAGGCGATGCCGATGTCGGCCTTCTGCGCCACGACGCGCTCGACGATATCCTTGCGGTTGTCCTCGATCAGCGGATTCGCCTCGTGATTCGGGAAGCGCCCGTCGATCTCGAAGCAGAGCCGAGTCGTCTTGCAGGGAAGCCGGTCGAAGAGTTTCGGTGCGACGAGGCCGCCCATGCCGCTGCCGGCGTCGAGGACGACGTTGAACGGCTTGATCACCGGGACGTCGATGAACGACATGACATGTTCGACATATGCGTCGAGCACGTGCTTGGTCGTCACCACCCCGCGGCGCGCGGCCGGCGGCGGGAGCGTGTCGCCGACGATCATCTGGCGGATCTCCGCGAGCCCTTCGTCACCGCTGAGCGGCCACGCGTCCTTGCGGACCAGTTTCATGCCGTTGTACTGCTTCGGGTTATGGGACGCCGTGATCTGGACGCCGCCGTCATGGCCGTCGCGCGCGACCGCGAAGTACAGCATGTCGGTCGCCATCATCCCGTAGTCGACGACGTCCGCCCCCTGCGACGTGGCGCCGTCGATGAACGCCTCGGCGATCGTCGGCGACGAGACGCGCATGTCGCGGCTGACGGCAATCCGCTTCGCCTCGAGATACACGACGAACGCGGCACCGATCGCCCGCGCCGCTTCCTCGTTCACCTCGTCCGGGTACACGCCACGGATGTCGTACGCCTTAAAGATGTCGGGGTTCAGGGTGATAGACATAGGGCTCAGGGCTGAGCGCTCGGGGCTGCCCGCTCACAGTCGGCTGTAGTCGGTGACGACGGACTTGTCGCCGAGGACGACGCCGCCCTCGACGCGTGCGTTGCGGCCGATGTGGCAGTGGCGGCCGAGGATCGATCGGCGGACCACCGCTTCCTGGCTGATGCGGCTGTTTGCCCAGACGATCGCGTTGTCGAGGACCGCGTGCTCTTCGATATGGCACTGGCGACCGACGACGCTGTAGGGGCCGATGTGCGCGCCGGTCTTGACGACCGCGCCTTCGTCGATGAAGCAGGGGCCTTCGACGATCGCGCCCGGTTCGACTCTCGCGTCCGGCGACACCCACGCCGTGCCAGGATTCGCCGCGAACGGCGCCGCGCGATGGCCGACGTAGCGCGCGTCCATGATGTCGCGGTGCACCTGAATGTACTTCTCGGGCGTGCCGATATCGATCCAGTAGCCCCGGTACACGTAGGCGACGAACGTGTCCTCGCGCTCGATCAACGACGGGAAGAAGCTGCGCTCGATCGACCAGGGCGTGTCCTTCGGAATGCGATCGAACGTGTCCGGCTCGAGGACGTAGATACCCGCGTTGATCGTGTCGCAGGTGATTTCGTCGGCGTTCGGCTTCTCCAGGAAGCGCTTGACGTTGCCGCGCTCGTCAGTTTCCACGAGGCCGTACGCGCTCGGGTTGTCCACCGGCGTGAGGACGATCGTGGCCTTCGCCTTGCGCTCGCGGTGCAGCGCGATGACCGCCGCGAGGTCCACCTGCGTCAGTACGTCGCCGTTGAAGACGACGATCGATTCGCGCAGCGATTCGCCGGCGTAGCGCACGGCGCCGGCGGTCCCGAGCGGCGCCGGCTCGACCACGTAGCGGATCGCCAGCCCTGAGTCGCCGCCGTCGCCGAAGACTTCCTCGATGCGCCGCGGCTGATAGTTGAGGCTGAGGATCACCTCGTCGATCTCCGGCACGTGTTTGAGGAGATCGAGCTGGTAGTGGAGAAACGGCCGGTCGAAGATCGGCACGATCGGCTTGGGTGTGTGAACGGTGAGCGGGCGCAGGCGCGTACCCTTGCCTCCCGCGAGCAGAATCGCCTTCATGAGAACCCGTAATGCTATCATGGACGAACGGGCTGCTGATGAACCTCCCGAATTCGCTGACCGTCACGCGCATCTTCCTCGTGCCGCTGCTCGTGGTCGTGCTGCTGACGAAGGTCAAGGGACCGCTCATTCTCGGCCTGCCGAAGGACATCGTCGGCGCACTGATCTTCGCGCTGGCCTCGCTCACGGACTGGGCCGACGGGTATCTCGCCAGGCGGCGCAAGCAGATCACGCCGCTCGGCCAGGTGATCGATCCCCTGGCCGACAAGCTTCTCACCTCAGCCGCGCTCATCTCGCTGGTGCAGATGGACCTGGTGCAGTCGTGGATGGTCGCGGTGATCATCGGCCGCGAGTTCGCCGTCACGACGCTACGCAGCCTCGCGTACGCGCGCGGCGTGGCGATGCCGGCGTCGCCGCTCGGCAAGATCAAGATGGTGGCGCAGGTGGTGGCGATTCTGGCGCTGATCCTGGCGCATGGCCAGACGTGGCCGTTCTATGCGATCGGGCAGGCCGCGCTGTGGGTCGTGGTGATCACCGCGCTGATGTCAGGCGCTGACTACTTCCGCCGCTTCAACAACATCCTCAGCCCGCGCGTCGCCGACTTCCGCGTGCCGCGCGATCAACAGACAGATAGAAAAGCCGGATAACAGCCACAACGGCCGACGCAGAACACGCGGAACCCGCAGAGCCCGCGCGTCTCTCTGCGAGTTCTGCGATTTCCGCGTTGATCGTCGTCACTTCCTCAGCGCCACGTAGTCGCCGGCGAACACGGCATCGCGGGAGCTGGTGATCCGCGTGAGCGCCATGGTGTTGCCGATGGCGATCACGACGCCTTCGCCGACGCTGGCAAGCGGCAGGCCGCTGACGCCGACGTCGCGGTAGATCGCAAAGCGCGCGCCGGCCGTCAGCCGCCGTTCCTGGCCCCAGTCGATCAGCACGAAGTCTCCGGTGCCGACGGTCGTCCGATCCTCGTTGCCGGCGACGATGCGGCCGAGCGTGGTGAAGTCGGGCTCTCCAGGCGTCTCGTCCCGCTCGATGTCCGCCGGTAGCACCGGCGCGACGAACGGCTCGAGATAGTCGCTCTTCACCATCCCGCCGCAGGCGTGGTCCACGATCGCAATCGCGGTCGACTCGTTGACGGCGACCACGCGAATCCAACCGAGAGTCTTGGCGCCGCGCCCGCGTTGGCTCGCGCCGAAGTGAATCGTGCGGCGGACGAAGAACTGCTGGCCGATCTGCACGCCGGCCGAGGTGCCGCCGCCGAGGACGAGGAGATCGCGATCGCCGAACAGGCTGCGCGGCACCGCGTCCTGGGATCCGATGATCCGCAGCGTAGGGACCGGCGCGTCGTCGCCGGAGGTCGGCGGCGCGCAGGCCACAGCCATCTCGATGGGTGACAGCGTGTTGCCGGTCTGGGCGTCGGCGGCACTGGCCACGCACGTCACGAACATCACGGCGAGGACGAGGCGGGAGCGCTGCATGCTTAGCCTCCAGACGTCTTGTTTTGCGCCAGCGTCTTGAGCGCGGTAATCCGCTTCTGCGCCTCGAGCAGGTGCTCGCTCCGCTCGAATTCCTGCACGAGCCGCTCGAGGTACGGGAGCGCCTCGGCTTCCTTCTTCACTTGCACGAGCGACGCCGCGAGGTAGAAGTAGACGCTGTCGCGGCCGGTGAAGCCGGGATCGTCCTTGAGCACCGACTTGAAGCGATCGATCGCGCCCGGATACCACTTCTGGCGGTAGTAGAAATAGCCGACCTGATAGTCAGCCTCGCTCAGCCGATCGCGCGTCTCGCGCAGCTTCGCCTTCGCCTCCGGCATCAGGCTGCTGGTGGGATACCGCGCGACGAACGTCTCGAACTCCTTCAGCGCCGCCCGCGTCTCCGTCTGATCACGCTGGGCCAGCCGCATCTGGCGGAAGTGGCCCATGCCGAGCTTGAACGCCGCGTAGTCGGCGCGCCGATTCGTCGGATAGAAGGAGATGAATTCGGTGAACTCGTTGATCGCGAGAACGAGCGCTTCAGACGTCCCTTCGCCCAGGTACGTGTCGCCGATCCCGAGCTTCGCGTCGGGACGATACGGGCTCGCCGTGTACGTTTCGGTGACCTGCTTGAAGAACTCGCGCGCGGTCAACCACTTCTTGTTGTTGAGCGAGTCGGTGCCTTTGTCGAAGAGGAACTTGTCCGGTTCCGTGGTGCCTGCCGGCACGGTGCCGCGCGGGCCGGAGGCGCACGCAACCGCGGCGGCCAGCGCCGTGATGGCGGCGCACAACCGCAGGCCCGATTTCAGACAGAGACCGTGGCGCGTGTTCATCACAGTATTCCAGTCAGCCACTGATGCTCGGCCGCGAGGCCCTCTTCGAGTCCAACGGTGGGCGCATAGCCCAAGTCCGCGTGCGCAAGGGACGTGTCGGCGTAGGTATGCCGCATGTCGCCTTTCTGTACGGGATCGACGGTCACGATGGGCCGGCGCCCGGCGATGCGCTCGATCATCGTGAGCACGTCGTTCACCGAAACACGCGATCCGCCTCCAATATTGTACACGCGCCCCGGAACGCCTCGCGCCGCGGCCAGCACGTTGGCGTTGACCGCGTCGGAGATGAACGTGAAGTCGCGCGTCTGATCCCCGTCGCCGTAGACACCAATTGGCTCCCCGAGGATCGTCGCGCGCAAGAACTTGTGGAACCCCATGTCGGGCCGCTGCCGGGGGCCGTAGACGGTGAAGTAGCGCAGCGAGACCGCCGGGACGCCGTAGTTGGCGAAGTAGAGGTAGCAGAGCTGCTCGGCGGCCAGCTTCGACACGCCGTACGGCGAGACCGGCTGCGGCAGCGCGTCCTCGCGCATCGGCATCGCCACGCGATCGCCGTACACCGACGAACTCGAGGAATAGACCAGCCGCTCGAGCGCCGGCATGCCGCACGCCGCTTCGAGCAGGACCTGCGTCGCCTCGATGTTGTTCACGGTGTAGATCTCGAAGTCGCGGCCCCAGCTTTTTCGCACGCCCGCCTGCGCCGCCAGATGGAACACATGCGTGCGATCGTTCAGGAGCGCCGGGAGGTCGGCGTCCTGAATCCGCGATTCGATGAATCGGAACCGCGGATGCGTCAGCGCGCCGCTGAGATTGCGCTCCTTGATCGGCCGCGGGTAGTAGTCCGTGAAGCAGTCGATGCCGACGACGTCCGCTTCGTCTGCGAGCAGCCGATCCACGAGGGTCGAGCCGATGAAGCCGGCGGCGCCCGTGACCAGTGCCTTCACGACAGCACGTCCCGCACGCGTTCCGGCAGCCGGCAGGGGCGCCCATCGCGATCGAGCGTCGCGTGCACGGTCGTGCCCGTGGCCAGCGTGGCGGCGTCGACCGGCCGGACGACGTCGTACGTGAACTTCACTCGTACCGGCGAGAGCATCGTCCCCGTCGTCCGGACCTCGAGCTCGTCGTCGTACTTCGCGGATTCGCGATAGGTGCACTGCGCTTCGATCACGGGCAGCCCGAACCCCTCGGTTTCCATCTCGCGGTAATTCCAGCCGGACTGGCGGAGCAGATCCGTCCGGCCCACTTCGAACCACACGAAGTAGTTCGCGTAGTACACGACCCCCATCTTGTCGGTTTCGGCATAGCGCACGCGCACGCGGGAAATGGATGTGGGGGAGCTCACCGTGCGGTAGACATGACGGTGCCGAGCGCGGTGGCTTTGAGCTCGCGGGTCGCGCGCTCCGGATCGGGCGTGTTGAACACGGCCGAGCCAGCGACGATGATGCGCGCGCCGGCGGCCACGACCTGGGCAATGTTGCCCAGATCCACGCCGCCGTCGATTTCGACCGGCGCCTTGTTGCCGGCCCTGTCGAGCAGGGCGCGCACCTCACGGACTTTAGACTCGCTGCGCAGAATGAAAGTTTGTCCGGCGAATCCAGGGTTGACCGACATCACCACGACGAAATCCACGTCGGCGGCGACCTCCTGGATCGCGACGATCGGTGTCGCCGGATTGATCACGACGCCGGCCTTGGCGCCCAGCGCCTTGATGGCCTGCACCGTGCGATGCAGGTGCCGCAGCGCTTCGACGTGGACCGAGATCATCGCGGCGCCCGCCTCGGCGAACGCGCCGATGTAGCGATCGGGATCCTCGATCATCAGGTGCACGTCGAGCGGCACCGTGGCGATCCGTTTCAGCGACCGGACGACCGGCACGCCGATCGTGATGTTTGGGACAAAGTGGCCGTCCATGACGTCCACGTGAATCAGATCCGCGCCTCCGCGTTCCACCGCGGCCACCTCATCGGCGAGCCTGGCGAAATCGGCCGACAGAATCGACGGCGCGATGAGGACGCTCATCGGCTAATCTCGAGTGAAATCGGTTCGCCCGGCCCAATCTGGAAGCCGGCCTGCGGGCTCTGCCGGATGACGACACCGGCGGCGACTCCAGGATACGGATTCGATCCCACCACCGCAACGCGGAAATTGTGGTCGCGCAGGATCGCGGCGGCGCGGTCGCCGTTCACGCCGATGAGATCGGGCATCACGTAGCTGGCGCCGCGCTCCCCGCGGTTGATCAGCAGCGCGACGCGGCCCGCCGGGCTTTTAGCCGGCGGCGTCTGCGCGACGATCACGTCGGGCGCGTAGTCCTGCGAGCGCATCTCGGACACCTCAGACAACGCGAGGCCGTCCTGGGTCAGGCGCAGTTGCGCCGTGCGCTCGGTTTCGCCGATCAACAGAGGCATGGTCGCGGATCGCTGACCCGCGCTCAGCCAGACCTTGACGCTGCGCTGGCGGCGCGCGATCGATCCCGCAGCCGGCTCCTGCGTGATGACGCGCCCGGCGCCCACCTTCGGATCCGGACGCCGGCTCTCGTCTACCTTCATGCCGAGCCCGAGGTTCGCCGCGAGTGCCGTCGCTTCGTTCGCCGTGCGGTTCGTGAAATCGGGCACCTGCACCTCGCGTGTGCGCAGCGTGATGCGCATCGACGCGGCGGCAAACAGCACGTAGGTCGCCAGCAGAGCGCCGGCGAGCAGCACGAGCTTTCCCGCGCTCCAGACGCGCGTCCTCAAGGCCATCAATCCTCCGATCGTACTACAGCTCACGGCGGACCTGAAGGTCCGCACGACGACCGTCGCGCTGTAGGCCGCCAGTCGCCCCGACAATCGTTAGCGCGGGCCTTCAGGCCGCCCGTCGCCACGACAGCCGTAGCGCAGGCAACCTGAAGCGGCGTAGGGGCGGACCCATGTGTCCGCCCCGCCGACACATGAGTCGGCCGCTACGAGCGCCGTTCGAACACGGCGCCGAAGAAGGCCTCGAGGCCGTGGAGGTGTGGCTGCGTGCGGAGGTGGCCGCGCCGATCAATCAGCGCCTCGGCAAGCCGCGCCGTCGCCTGTCCGGCGTGCAGTGCGATGAAGCCTGGCGCCGTCGCCAGAAACGCGTCGGCGACGTCTTCGTTTTCCTCCGGCTCGCTCGAGCAGGTGGCGTACACGAGGCGCCCGCCGGGCGCGACGTGCTCCGCGGCGTGCTGGAGCATCGTCAGCTCGGCGGCGGCGAGCTGTGGCAGGTCGCTCTCGCGCCGGCGCCAGCGGATGTCCGGATCGCGGCGCAGTGTGCCCAGGCCCGAGCAGGGCGCGTCCACCAGCACGCAATCGAACGCGGATCCCGCGGATCCAAAAGGGAGCGGCTCGAGCAGATCCGCCTGCACAATCCGTACGTTGCCGGCGCCGCTGGCCGCCACCGCACGCCGTAGCAGGTCAACGCGGCGGTCGCGCACATCGCAGGCGATCAGGAGCCCGCCCCCTTCCATCAGCGCGGCGAGTGCCGTCGTCTTGCCGCCTGGCGAGGCGCACGTGTCGAGCACCCTCCGCAGCGGCTGATCGCCGGCCAGCAGCGTGACGAGTTGCGACGCTTCGTCCTGCACGACGAACCAGCCCTGCTGCTGTCCGCTTCCTCGCAGCGGGTGCCCCTCGTCGACGACGACGCCGTCAGGGGCGTAGGCCGTTGGATGGACCCGAATCTCATCGGCCGCCAGCCGTTCGACGAGCGCATCGCGCGTGAGTTGTAGACGATTGGCGCGCAGCGTCACGGAGCCCGGCGTGTTGTTGAACCGCATCCATGCTGCCGCCGCATCGAGTCCGAACCGTTGGTACCAGCGGTCGGCGAGCCAGCGCGGATGCGACAGCGTGATGCTGAGATAGTTCAGCACGGCGTCGCGGTCGGCGGGATCGGACGGGCGCGGTGGCAGCGGGAGCGATGCGCGCCGTCGCGAGATCGTACGCAGCACCGCGTTGACGAACCCGCTGGCGCTTCGTTTTCCCGCGCGTCGCGTCAGATCGACGGCATCGTCCACGACGGCGGCGGCCGGGACGCGCGTGAGGTGGAGCAGTTGGTAGGCGCTGAGGCGAAGGATCTCGACGATCTCGGGGTCGAGTCGATCGATCGCGCGTGTGGAGCACTCGACGATCAGGTGATCGAGCGCGGCGCGCCACCGCTGGACGCCGCTGGCGATCTCGGCGGCCAGCGCGCGGTCGCGATCGTCGTGTAGGCTGGCGCGCGCGAACGCAATCGCGGTCGGCAGATCGGCGTTGCCGGCGGAGACGGCGCAGAGAATGTCGTACGCCGCGACGCGCGCGGGCGCGATCATGGCGCGGCCGTAAAGCGATCACTGACGGTGAGGCGATGACCTGCCAGAAACTCGCGCGCGCCCATCGGACGTTTGCCTTCGGCCTGAATCTCGATCACGCGCAGGTGGCCATCGCCGGTCGCGATGACGAGCCGATCGCCGTCGGCCTCGACGATCGTGCCCGGCAGGTCCGGCGGGTCCAAAAGGCCCCGCCCTCCCGACGTTTCCACCGCCGATCGCCGCAGAATGAATCGTTTGCCCTGATGAAAACTGAACGCGTGCGGCCACGGATGCAGTCCGCGGATGAGGTTGTGCACGCGTCCCGCGGGCCAGCTCCAGTCGATCGCCCCGGCGTCTTTTGTCAGCCGGTGCGCGTACGTCGCCGCGGCATCGTCCTGCGCCGTCTCCCGAGCGCCACCCCGGGCGATCTGGTCCACCACCGCCACGAGGAGGCGCGATCCGATGCGCGCGAGATCGCGCTCGACCTCGTCGCTTGTCTCGTCCGGTCCAATTCTGCGATGGTCTTTCGCGAGCATGGGCCCCGCATCGAGCGCCTTCACGACACGCATGATCGTAACGCCCGTCGCGAGCGCGCCGTCCATGATCGCGCGGTGCACCGGCGCCGCACCGCGGTAGCGTGGCAGCAGCGACGCGTGGACGTTGATCATGCCGAGCCGCGGCGTGGCCAATACGATGTCGGTGAGGATCTTTCCGTACGCGGCGACGACGCCGAGGTCGGCGCGCCAGGCGGTGAGGCTGTCGAGAAACGCCGGATCCTTCATGCGCTCCGGCTGCAACACGGGCAGGCCGGCGGCAGATGCGCGCGCCTTCACCGGCGCGTCGGACACTCTCCGGCCGCGGCCGCGCGGCCGATCCGGCTGCGTCACGACGCCGACCACCGTGTGTGGCGAGGCGGTGAGCAACGCGTCGAGCGTCGGCAGCGCGAACTCCGGCGTACCGAAAAACACGATGCGAAGTGGCGGAATCGTCACGATCGGAAGGCGTGTCTCAACCTGCGTCGCGGTGGTTACCATTTGCCGGCGCGCGTGAGCTTGTGGATTCTCCGCACAATCAAATCGCGCTTGATGCCGCGCAGCCGGTCGACGAACAGCGTGCCGTCGAGGTGATCCATCTCGTGCTGAAACGCGCGGGCGAGCAGGCCGGTGGCTTCGTGCTGCCGCAGCTCGCCGTGGCGGTCGAGTCCCTTCACCACCGCGCGCGTCGGACGCACGACCGTCGCGTTGAACCCGGGCAGGCTCAGACAGCCTTCCTCTTCCAGCTGCACGCCGTCACGTTCGACGAACTCCGGGTTGATCAGGACGAGCAGCCCGTCCGGATCGCGTCCGACCGAAATGTCGACGACGAAAATGCAGAGCGCCACGCCGACCTGCGGCGCCGCCAACCCTACTCCAGGTGCGGCATACATCGTCTCGATCATGTCATCAACGAGACGGTCGATGTCCGATGTCATGGCGTCCACGACCCGCGCTTTCTCGTGGAGCACGGAGTCGCCGTATTTGAGAATCGGTCGAATCATCGATAGAGGTTGGAACGCAAAGCGCGCAAAGGCCGCAAAGAATACTTTACTCGGGAAAGTCGTTCACGACGCGTTTGATGCCATTTTGGAGCCATTTGACGTTGAAGTTTATCAAGAGCCCAAGCTTGAGCTTCAACTGCCGCAGATACGACAACAGTTGGGCACTGTGAACCCGTTCAAGACGTTCTATCGACTTGACCTCGATGACGATCGCGTGTTCGACCAGCAAGTCGAGTCGGTACCCACAGTTCAGCACGTGGCCTCGGTAGACAAGCGGTAGCGCCTTCTGGCGTTCGACGCACAGACCCAGTTCGGTAAGCTCGAAGAAGAGGCACGCCTCGGACGCCGACTCCAGCATACCCGGCCCGATTTCGGTATGGACACGGATGGCCGCGCCGATGATGACATGCGAAAGACGATTAAGCCTGATCCGCTCGCCATCTTGCGTTGGCACGCGGAAAGCGAATGCAAGAAGCGTCGCCGGTTGGATTCCGCGCGGTCATGCGGAACCCGCAGAGGGTATTGAGAAGACTGCTTGGCGGGCTTAGCCCGGATAATTCACGAGTGAGCGAGTTTCACTGAAACACAAACGCCCCCGTGTGCGTACTACGCTGTTGACAAGACGGCGTTTCCCCACACGGAGGCGA
>Ga0209515_10007430_pt1 | contig 13199 bp, 14 predicted proteins | sample Subgroupgradi54m_FD_187454 | JGI IMG/M metagenome (GOLD analysis project Ga0209515, IMG submission 187454) | Subsurface groundwater microbial communities from S. Glens Falls, New York, USA - GMW60B uncontaminated upgradient, 5.4 m (SPAdes)... ...
TCATTGGTATAGGTATTAGCGAGATTGGATACCATGGTCAAGGTGGAGACGCTGGCAGAGGAAACACGCAGAAACTCATAATTGCCGGCACCCGTACCTGTTATCTGGATCAAAAGGACCTCATCGCCTGCTGCAAAGCCGGTGATGGAAGACACGGTCACGGCGGCTTGTCCTGAACTGGAGGTGGTGGAGATGCCAGTGGCAATGCAGTCCGCATTGCTCCTGGCTGCGGCAATGGCCGTGGTCTGGCAGTTGGTGGTGGAGGAAATGGTGACCGAGCCGTCAGCGCCGTTGCCCGGGGCGGCGTTCTTGACAAACATGCCCATGTTGTAGTAACCGTTCGCGCCCTGGCCCCCCAAAAAGTAGAGCCAGATGAACAGGACCATCTTTAAAGATCTTGGGAGGGTTAGAATCCGGTTATCCATAATATGGATAAATATACACCATCATATAAGGGGGTGTCAATAAAAAGAACACCATGTTATAAGGTGGCCTATGAGGAAAATATTCAAAATCAGGGTCGGGAAAAATATACAGGCCCTACGCCGGAAGCGCGGGCTAACGCAGGAACAACTGGCGGAATTGATCAGAACGAGTTACAAATACATGCAGAGAATTGAAGGCAGGACCCCGCCGGATATCCGGCTGAGCACCATCAAAAAGATCGCGGACGCGCTGAAAACCACGCCGGCAAATCTCCTAACAATTTAAAATAAATAATTCAACGCATCTGCCGGGTGATGGTGCCGGCGGTCTTGGCCGGCAGGGCCGCTTTGAGGCGTATGCCTTTGGCCAAAAATTTGACCTCATGCACCTGTCCCTGACTGTGCGCCAGATGGACCAAGTCCATGCGTTTGGGGTCCAGCAGCACGTCGATCTCAACCGTCCCCTCCGGCAGCATGGCTTCCACCATCAATAAAAGTTCGCCGATGCCCTCGCCTTTAAGGGCTGATATCCCGACTGCGTGCGGAGTTATTTTTTGAAATTCTTTCAGACGGGAGGTGTCCTGTAACTGATCGGTCTTATTGAGGACCATGACGGTCGGCTTGTCCAGGACCTTCAATTCTTCCAGCACCGCGTTGACGGCCTGATAAAGGTTGCGGAAATTCGGATGGCTGATGTCCAGAACGTGCAAAAGCAGGTCGGCCTCGGCCACCTCTTCCAGCGTGGCTTTAAAGGCCTCGATGAGCCCGTGCGGCAAAGCGTGCATGAACCCGACGGTATCGGAAAAAACAACTTCCCTGTGATTGGGCAGCGGGGTTTTGCGGGAGAGGGAATCCAGCGTCGTGAAAAGACTGTCGTGGGTGACGGCGCCGGCATGGGTCAAGGCGTTCATGAGCGTACTTTTGCCGGCATTGGTGTAGCCCACCAGCGCGACGTTGGGAACTTCATTGTCTTTGCGTTTTTTGCGTTTGACCTGGCGGCCCTGGGCCACTCCTTTTAAGTCGCGGTGCAATTTGGTGATGCGCTCCCCGATGCGCCGGCGGTCGGTTTCCAATTTCGTTTCTCCGGGGCCGGATGTCCCGATGCCGCCGCCCGGACGGGACATTTCCTGCCCATGACCCGTCAATCGCGGCAAAAGATACCCCAACTGGGCAAGCTCCACCTGCATCTTGCCTTCCGGCGATCTCGCGCGCCGGGCAAAAATATCCAAAATCACCTGGGTGCGGTCAATGGTCTTGACCCCGAACTCATTTTCCAAATTGCGCTGCTGACTGCCTTTGAGGTCACAACCGACCACAACGCAGTCAACACCTCCGGCGGTGCATAAGGCCTTGATCTCTTCCACCTTGCCTTTGGTGAGCATATGGCCGGCCGTCGGCGGCATGGTCTTGCAAAACACCGTACGCACGACCTCGCCGCCGCAGGAGGCGATGAGTTCCACTATTTCCCTGGCATCATCTTCCGGCGTCCACGCCGCCCTGTGGCTCTGGACCACCACCGCTAATAAAATGCGTTCTTTCATAAAGGGATCTCTGTCCCTGCTTCGACCCACTGGACACGCCGGTCCCGACCAAACCAGGTCAATTGACGTTTGACGTAATGACGGGTATTGAGTTTCATCAAATATTTGGCCCTCTCCAGGTCATGTTCGCCTTTCAAATACCCTGTCACCTCCGGAATGCCGATGATGGCGCAAGCCGTGCGGCTTAATGTCATGCCGGACAAGGCGCGGACCTCGTCCACCAAACCGTGTTCGAACATCCGCTCCACGCGCGCCTCAACGCGCTCGTACAATTCCTGACGCGGACGATTAAGGCCGAAGATGCGCAAGGGCACCTGCCCCCACAGCCCCTGGCGTTCTTTTTGCACGTCGGAAAGCGGGCGGCCGACGGTGAGCGTCACCTCAAGGCCGCGGACAATGCGTTTGGCGTCATGGGGATGGATCTTCGCCGCGGCCGCGGGGTCAAGGGCGGCCAGGCGTCCATGCAAAACAGCTGTCCCTTGCTCGTCGATCTCTTCCTGCAAACGTTGGCGCAAATCCTCATCTTTGGCAGACGCCTCAAATGTTCCGTCGAGCAAAAAGGTCACGTACATGCCGCTGCCGCCGCAGACAATGGGGGTCTTGCCGCGCTCCCGGATGTCCATAATGGCCGCCAGCGCCAATTGACGAAAACGCGCCGCGTTGAATTCTTGGGTGACAGAGACAATATCCAGCATGTGATGGGGGATTTTTTTGCGCATATCCAACGAGGGTTTATCGCAAGCAACGCTGATCTCGCGATAAACCTGCATGGCATCGCAGGAAACGATCTCCCCTCCCAAACGCTGCGCCGCCTCGAAAGCAGCGTCGGACTTCCCGGCACCGCTGGGGCCGACAATAAAAATGACCGGGGTTTCTGTTGTGTTCATTAAGGATAAATACGGGTGGGATATCCTAATTTGGACAGTTGGGCTTCCAGGGTCTGGGCCTCGTCGAGAGAGCTCACCTGGCCGACGCGCACGCGAAAAAATTTGCGGCCTTCGGGGGACGTAGTTTCAACAATATAGGCGTACTGTCCGCGGGCTTTCAATTCATCGGCCAGCCGCAGCGCGCGGGACTGTTCCAAAAACGCGCCGACCTGGACCGTGAAATATTCTTTTTCTTCCAGCAATTGGCGCGCGATGGGAGATTCCGAACTCGACGGGAACCGTTCAACGATCCGCGTAAGGTATTCCTTGGCCTTTTGCCAGTGCATGAGTTTCAGATTGGTGCGGGCGAGTTTCAAATAAACCAGACTTAACAATTGAGAATCAGGGCTTTTGCGCAAGAGCGTCTCCCCTTCCTTGAGGGCGTCCTTGTAAAACCCGGCCATGTAAAGCCCCTCGAGCATTCCAAGGACGGCCTTATCATACATTTCCTTATTTGGAGCGGAGCTTTTGACAACCCAAAAGGCCTTGCGCGCCTCGGCGTATTGGCCCAAACGCAACTGACTTAAGCCCAGATAATACTGTGCCATGATCCTCTCCTGCCCCACGGCGGTGGACTTTAAGATCTCCTGCGACAGGTCGCGCACCTGGGCATAATCCTTGTTCATGAGCGCAACCTCGACGTCGGACAAAGCCGCGTCAGAGATGCCGCCCCAAAAAAGATAAAGGACAAACGATAAGAGGTAGAGAAAAATTCTCACGACTAGCCCTTCAATGCCTGGTCAAGGTCGGCGATCAGGTCTTCGGCGCCTTCAATGCCCAGCGAAACGCGCACGGTTTCCCTGGTGATGCCGGAGGCCTTTAAAGCCACCGGTCCCATGGATGCGTGGCTCATGTACCACGGGGTCTCGATCAATGATTCCACCCCGCCCAATGATTCAGCCAGGGCGAAATATTTCAATTTCTTGAAAAACGTATTTAACAGGACCTTGTCAGTGTTTAGTTCAAAAGCCAGCATGCCGCCGAAACCTGTCATCTGTTTGCGGACCAACTCCGGCTGGGGATGGCTTTTAAGGCCCGGATAATAGACCTTCCTGACGTTCTTGTGCCCCTCGAGGAAACGGGCCACGGCCAGGGCATTGTTTTGATGCGCTTCCATGCGGGGACCGAGCGTCTTGATCCCACGCAGGACCAGCCACGCGTCATAAGGCGACTGCGACACGCCCAAAGCATTGACCAGATACCGGCCGCGCTCCTTTAAATCATTGTTAGCATAAACGATCGCCCCGCCGACCACGTCGCTGTGGCCGTTGAGGTATTTCGTCGTCGAATGGACCACCATGTCCACGCCAAGGTCCAGTGGCTTCTGGAAATACGGGGACAAAAAAGTATTGTCCGCGACCGTCAGTATCTTTTTCTTGCGGGCGATGGCAACGACCCCTTCGATGTCCACGATGTTCAACAGCGGGTTGGACGGTGTCTCGATCCAGATCATTTTGGTTTTGGACGTGACAGCGGCCTTGACTTTCTTGAGGTCGCGCATGTTGATGAAAGAAAAATCAAAGCCCATGGGCTTTAAAACCGCATTGAACAAACGGTAGGTGCCGCCGTAAATGTCGTCGCCGGTGACAATATGGTCGCCGGGCTTGAGGAAAAACATGACCGCGGTGATGGCGGCCATGCCGGTGGCGGTTGCCGAACAATTGACCCCGCCTTCGAGGGCCGCGATATTGGCCTCCAGCGCCGCGCGCGTGGGGTTGCCGCTGCGGGTATAATCATAGCCCTTGTGCTTTCCGATCCCATCGAAAAAAAACGTGGACGTCGGATAGATCGGGGTGATGACGGAATTGAACGTCGTGTCAATGTTAACGCCCGTGTGAACGGACTTTGTACGGATGTTCATTGTGGCTCCATTTCACAAACTAACGTGGCATTAAATGACCGGATACATACTTATGCAAAACGCTGGAAACCAATGTCTGATACGGTATGCCCTCGCGCAGTGCCGAGATCTGCAATCTGTGGACATCCTGCTCAGAAAGCCTGATATTAATTCTGCGCCCTTTGCGTAATGATTGCTTGGCCATTTGTTGATAGCGGTGCATTTCAGCCGGCATATTCTTGACAGGACGCCATTCCCCTCGCTCATAAGAACGAAGGATATCCTCTTCATCTTTAGTTAGTTTAGCCTGTTTCATCGAAACTCCATAGGGTTGTTGATCTTAGAAACAGAAAACATTTTAACACCAAAGGGTCATTTGGACAATGGTTTGATGTATGCGGGCCGTGGCTGAAGGAAAATCGCACCATCTTTTTCGACAACACAAATGCGGGCTCCCGCAGCAATTTTCCAACGTTTGCGTATTTGTACAGGTATAACGATTCGACCTCTGGATGTTACCGTAATGGTGTCCATATTATTCCCTCATTTTTTACATAAGAACGTTAATAGAAATTTGGATTCCAACTTATCATAATAAACGTTCGAAGCATCCCTTCGCTGTGTCTACTTCTCCAAGGGAAAATCACCTCCCATTTATTAAGTCACTAAAATTCTTAGAGCGTTCAATAAATCCACCATCCCCTGAGTATCCAAATTACAATATTTTTCCAAAGAGGCGTAAACACGCTGACGCTCCTTTTGTGAAATATTGTCATCAAACGTCACTCTGGCATATTCCAGGCTTGCCATGCCCCCTTCAACAATATCTAATCCTTCATAGCCTTTACCTGTCAAAGCGGGTAAAACAGCCTTAATAGAAGCGCTACCCTGCTGAACGGGATGATAATAATCAAATTGCCTAAAAGGCACTAAAAGGTCAGCAAAACGCGGTTGAATACCATCAAACCAACTTTGATACTCTGTAAATGCCTCGCAGGAATTTTCCAGTGTCCCAATTTCAAAAGAGGCATTATAGGCAACAATAGAACCTGTATTACCTAATAAATCCTTTAACCGTTTAAGTAACTCTGGTCTTGGATCATCTTTGCTCTTTGATAAAAAAGTATAATGCTCTGGCTTTGCTCCTTCTTTAGGAAGAATAAATAAAGAAAACTGAAAAGGGATACGTTCATATGGTCTGGATAAATCAAAAAGTGGAACCGCTGGCAAAATAGTCTCAAAGTCCAAAAAATAGAGCGGATAGTGTAGGCCATTCATAAATTGTCTTAAGGCTCCATTATCAACGTGAGGCTTACCTGTTCGATGGACTTTTAACTGCACCATTTGATTATCTGTTAATTTGGTATTTAAAGGAATTTCGGCCAAGGATTGAATTTTTTTATCTAAAAGACTAAAAGCAAGTTTCTTGCCGCGGTATAGCACAAAAACGCTGTCTTTTTCCGGCAAAAACTTCCAACAAATTTCCTGTAATACACATTCATAAGGAACACTGCAATATGGGCCAATCTTAATATCCGGCACATCCTTCTGACTAATAATCTTTAGCATTCCTTCCACCCTTTGAGGAACCAAAGATTTGAGTCCTTCTACCTGCTCTGTGATATCTACTTTAGAAAACAACTCCTTTGGATTAATGACTCCGTGACGAATATATTGGTTATTAATATGCAATAAATAACATTTACGAATTTTAAGACCAGCGGATTCGTAGACATATTTCTGGAAGGCCACGTCATAATAATATTCTTCTTTAACTTCAGTAGAACTCTTTACTTCTGTTAAATCCCATTTATTCCCATCAATGGGATTAAGGATATCGGCTAAAGCATAAGTATTTTCATAAATAAGCCCTGCTTCAAAGACAGGTTTACGTAAAGATATAACTTTTAAAGATTGTTCGGCGTGTTTTTGTGGATTGGGATCACGTTCTAATTTAATGCCGTCAGGATATAACTGTTGCGCTAAAAGCCCAACCAGAGTGCCTTGATCAAAAATTGCCTGGGTAGCAGGGTCAACAGGAGGAATTTCCTCCTTGCGATTATACTGATACCACAGAAGCTTCGGGCACTGCAACCCGTTCATGTATTTGCTTTTGGACAGCAATGGAGGGGTTCTATTTTTCATTTGTAACCAGTACTATAACAAAATATCTTCAATTTGGTATTTTCATCCTCTGCCTTCTTTAAAATTTCCAGAATTTTATTATTTTTCTTTAGGTGTAGATCACGACAAAGGGTTCTATTCAAACCACTTTTGGATTTTTTCGTTCTTTGCAGAATTAAATAAGCCGCATATTCTGCCCCTTTTTCCTTCAGATTAAGCAAACGTTTCAGTTTCCCGATGTCATTTTCTACGCATTCCTTGTATAACGCACTACTCCAGTCGGTAAAATATTTAATTTTGCATACCCACAACATTGGTTCATTTTCTTTGTCCTTATTTTTATATTTATTTTTAGCACCTTTGTAAATAACAATATCTGGATAATTTGCCTTTTTAATATAAGTCTTTGGTTTACAATAAACTCTACCAATATATTCTGCATCTACCATGCTATTTTCACCATTGGTATATGTACATTGTCTTGGTTTTAATCCTTTTTTATGAAGGGATAATTTTATTCTCATGTAAAGCTCAGCATGAACATCGGTTTCAGATTCCCAAACATAGGGAGTCTTAATCCACTCTTTAACAAATTTCTCTATCTCTCCTTCCACAATTTTAACTATTTCTTTTTCACTTATCTTGGTCATCGCAACATCTCCTTATCTTTTTACATCTTTTTTATTGCCTGCCATTGAGTTTTAACTTCATCGATGCTAGGCAAGCCGCTGTATTTTTGCCACGGTTCCGGAAGAAAATCATTGTATGCCCTTCCATCACACTTGTTGGTTTAATTCTCATAGAAATTATAGTATACTCTGTTCTACGAAAATACAGACACAAGACTGTTTAGGAATATCTTTAGAAAAAACAAATGGAAACGATTCTTTCGATCCATAATCTGAACAAGGTTTATTCTGGCGGATTTCAGGCATTGAAGAATATCAACCTTGAAATCCGCAAAGGCGAGATCTTTGCGCTTTTAGGGCCCAACGGTGCCGGGAAAACCACGCTCATCAATATCATCTGCGGCACCGTTAAACTCAGCGATGGAAAAATCATAGTTGACGGACTTGACATCATCAAAGATTTCCGCGCAACCCGTTCCTTGATTGGGCTTGTTCCCCAGGAGCTTTCTACCGACGCCTTTGAAAAAGTCTGGCATACCGTCAATTTCAGTCGTGGGCTGTTCGGGAAAGCGCCTAACCATTCTTATGTTGAAGAAATTCTCAAACAATTATCATTATGGGATAAGAAAAATAACACAATCAGAACGCTCTCAGGAGGCATGAAACGACGCGTGATGATTGCCAAGGCGCTTGCACATGAGCCACGCATATTATTCTTGGATGAGCCTACCGCTGGGGTTGATGTAAGCTTAAGAAAAGATATGTGGGAGCAGGTACGGAAACTTAAAGAAACAGGGGTAACAATAATCCTCACAACTCACTATCTCGAAGAAGCTGAAGAGATGGCTGATCGTATCGGCATCATTAATAATGGCGAGATTATTATCACCGAAAACAAAACTGACCTCATGAAAAAACTCGGCCGTAAACTACTGATCCTGGATTTAATAAAACCGCTCACAAAAATCCCCAAGCAATTAACAAAATGGGATCTGACCTTAAATGCCCAGGGGACACAATTGACCTACACGTATACTTCAACCATAGACGATAACGGGATCGCCGATCTCCTGGCTGATTTATCTGCGGTGGGTATTATGTACAAAGATATCCACACAAACCAAAGTTCTCTTGAAGAGATTTTTATTCAATTGGTGAAATCATCATGAACGTTCACGCAATCTATGCCATTTATTTTTTTGAAATGGCCCGCTGGTGGCGCACAATTACCGAGAGTATTGCCTCTCCGGTGATTTCAACCACCCTTTATTTTGTTGTCTTTGGATCAGCGATCGGCTCGAGAATAACACAAATTGACGGGATCAGCTATGGGGCATTTATTGTGCCGGGCTTGGTCATGCTGTCAATCTTGACTGAAAGCATTTCCAATGCCTCGTTCGGTATTTATTTTCCAAAATTTACCGGCACCATTTATGAAGTCCTCTCTGCTCCTATTGATTATATTGAAATTCTTTTGGGATATGTAGGAGCAGCAGCAACTAAATCGATCATTTTAGGATTATTGATCCTCACAACAGCAGGATTTTTCGTACCGCTAGAAGTCAAACATCCTCTCCTCATGTTTTTCTTTTTGGTCCTAACATCGGTGACCTTCAGTCTGTTTGGCTTTATCATCGGTATTTGGGCGGACGGTTTTGAAAAATTGCAAATCATCCCGATGTTAATCATCACCCCATTGACATTTTTAGGGGGAAGTTTTTATTCAATCAAGATGCTGCCACCCTTTTGGCAAAAAATTTCAATGCTTAACCCCGTCGTATACTTAATTAGTGGTTTTCGCTTTAGTTTTTATGAATCCGCTGATGTCAGCCTGTTTTTAAGTCTGCTTATGATCTTTTTCTTTTTAACTGCCTTTATTGTCCTAGTCCGATGGATGCTTAAAACTGGGTATCGATTAAAGAGTTGAACCCTGTAGTCACTGGCGGAATTTGAACCCACTATTCAAGTGTTGAAACGAAATCTAACCCCCAGATTTTCAACTTAAAACCAATAACTGAAAACTTCATATTGCCTCCTCGATTTAACTTGTCCCTGAAAAATAAAAGGGGGCAAGCATTTTTATACCAATCTATTTATCATAATCCCCGTTTAGTAATGTTCCCACCTGGATTAGCCCTTATGGATACCTACGCGTTTTTGACAAAGACAAATCCAAGTGTGCGGCCGGTTTTGGGGTCGCGGGCTTTGGAGGTCATTAACCCGTCCTCACAGCGAACGGCCAATTGCCAGGTCGGTTTGGAACGGCTATGCACCTTGGACACCGGTTCCTGTCCGAGAAAACACCCTTTGGTGTAGGACACAAAATCATTCTCGTGGACGTTGAGAATAAAATCATCGTGATAATCCACGCCGTGCAAAGGGATATTATTTTGAAGGCGGAATACGGTGAACGCGTCCGCGCTAACATCCGAAGGCAGGACGCGGGCCGTCAAAATGATGCGTCCGGAATTTTGAGGGATGGCATACTCCCCTTCCAATATGGGGCAATTGCCCGACAGGTCGAAATACGCGTTCAAGGACACGGGCTCGATCGTGGTGTGACTCAAACGCGCGTATCTATCCGTATGCGCCTTGACCGCCTCCCACGCCGATGATGCGATGACTAACAGGAATATATCGCCGCCGGCGCGGACCTGATCAAAGGTGGCCACGATGCGGCCGTGCATGTTCAAAAACGCGTTGCGCGGCATATCAAGCGTGTTAGACGTCAGCCCACTCAAGAATTTCTCCGCGTTGGCCCGCACACTCACGACAATTTTGTCTAACTTATAGATCATACTTTCGCTATTTTTTTAGCCAAAACTAACGCCTCTGCTTTAGTCGATATCTTTCCTAATGATTGGCCTTCCTCAACGGCAGTAAGGATCTTGGCAAAAATGGGGCCGGGCTTTAATTTCAATATTTTGATCAGGTCGTTGCCGGTGAGCAGGCGTTTGAGCGGGACTTTGTTTTTTTCCTCAAAGAAACGCGCCAGGACCATACGGCAAATTTTCTCATGATGTTCGGCTTTGGCCGGCGTGGTCAGGGGGCCGCGGGTCGCGCGCTGGTCTGCCATGGCCAAAAGCGCTATGGCAGCGCCCTCTTTTCCGGTATCGCGCAAATAACGGAACACGGCCTTTTCTGTCGGGCGTTCAAAATTGGACAGGTATCCGGGCCGCAAATGCATGCGCACCACGTCTTCACAAAAATGGCGTTCCTTGACGGACAATTTCAAACGCTTGGCCGCCAGCCGCGTGATGCGCTCGCCCGCATGTTCGTGGCCGTGGAAGGTCATGCGCCCGCCTTCTGCCTTTCGCGTATCCGGCTTACCGACATCATGCAGCAGCGCAGCTAATTTCAAAAGTGCCGCGCGCGAATGGTTCCCGGCGATCTCCTCGCCCAGATAAGCCTGTATTTGCGGATCGTTTTCTTGCGCGCAAAAAACTTCGAACTGGTGTAAAACTTCCAGCGAATGTCGCCACACGTCCAGATGATGATACCCGCCCTGATGAACGCCCTGCATGACGCTCAATTGCGGCAGGACCCTGGCCAACAACCCGTCCTTGTCTAAAAGAACCGTCGTTTCGTAAGCCCTCGGCGAAGAGAGAACCTTGAACACTTCCTCGCGCACCCGTTCCATGGCCGCGTTCAGGATAAGGTCTGCGTCTTTTTTAATGCGGAGGGCGGTTTTGGGTTCAATCTTCAAACCGAAAACAGCTTTTAGCGCATACGCCCGCAAAAGCCTTAAGGAGTCGTCCTTGAAAGAATCGGCGGACACCATGCGCGCTGTTTTGGCTTTCAGGTCGCGCCCGGCGCCCCAATAGTCCAGGACATTCTCTTGCAGATCGTCGGTATCTTTGAGTTTCGTGACATTCACGCACAATGTGTTGACGGTAAAATCCCTGGAACGCAGATCGGCCTTGATGGTGGGGGCGCGAAGGTCTGAAAAGTCAAAAGTCCAGGTCGAAGGGCCTCGGCACACGACGCGGGCACAGCCGTGTTCTTTGTCCAAAAGCACAAAGGCGCCTTTGACCTTGCGGGCAAAGGCACGGGCGAAAGCGATGGCGTTGTCACTGACGGCAAAATCAAGATCCGTGCTCTTTTTTCCCAGAAGATGATCGCGCAAAAAACCGCCGACCAAATGGACATCGGTCTTTTTCATCCGGGCCAGGTCCCGGACAATTTTTAAATGGGGAAGGTTTGAGAGGATCATTCCGGTTGCGGCATGGCGGACTTGTCAAGGACATCATCTGCGACGAAAATGGGGGCCTTGAAACGCACGGCCATGGCAATGCTGTCCGAAGGCCGGGCGTCGATGAGTTTGATCTCCCCCTCTTTAGATCTTATTTCCAGTTTGGCATGAAAAGTATTGTCAACGAGTTTGTCGATGAGCACCCGCTCCAAACGGCCGCCCAGGACCTCGATGACATTGACTAAAAGGTCATGGGTCATGGGCCGGGGCACGTCCACGCCGGAGATCTTGAGCCTGATGCTGGAGGCCTCCGTGAACCCGATGACGACCGGGATCTGGCGTTCACCGTCCTTTTCCTTAAGGACAATGACCTGGTCCTGGCGTTTCTCGTCGATGATGATCTTGACCAATTCAACCCTGACCATATCAGCCTTTTCTTTTGGCCTTGCGCGCTTTCAGTTTCCTGTTCTTGACCTTGTTCTTGCCCAAAATGGTCTGCAATTCGTCCATGAACTGGTTGACGTCCCTGAATTGCCGGTAGACGGAGGCGAAACGCACGTAAGCGACCTCGTCCAGGACGGCGAGGCGGTCCATGACCATCTCGCCGATGACCTTGGCGTGCATTTCCTGGTCGTATTTCTTGCGGATGGCGTGCTCGATGCCGTCCACCATGGCCTCGACCTGGTCAACACTCACCGGCCGCTTCTCGCAGGCCTTGACCACACCGTTGAGAATGCGCGCCCGATCAAAGGGCTGGCGTCGGCCGTCGCGCTTGACCACCATCAAAGGCAATTGCTCAATATGTTCGTAGGTGGTGAACCGCTCCTCGCATTTGGGGCATTTGCGCCGGCGGCGGATGGACGTCCCGTCGCTGTTCAAACGCGAATCCACAACACCGGTGTCCTTATGTCCGCAGGAGGGGCAGCGCATGATCTACAGGTCCTGATAAATGGGAAATTCGTCCGTTAATTTCTGCACGTCGGCGCGCACCTTTTCCAGATCGAGGGCGTCGGCCCGGCCGGCAATGGCGCGCTCGATCAATTGGGCGATCCTGTCCATTTCTTTTTCTTTCATCCCGCGGGACGTCACCGCCGGGGTGCCGATGCGCAAGCCGCTGGTGACCGTCGCGGGCTGCGGATCGAAGGGCACAAGGTTCTTGTTGACCGTGATCTGCACTTTGTCCAGCAGTCCGGCCGCGTCCTTGCCGGAAATACTCTTGGCCCGCAGGTCCACCATGAACAAATGGTTGTCCGTTCCGCCGGAGACGATCCGGTAACCCCGCGCGGCAAGGGCCCTGGCGAACGCAACGGCGTTGCCGACGATCTGCTTCTGGTACTGCTTGAATTCCGGCGACAAGGCCTCTTTGAACGACACGGCCTTGGCCGCGATGATGTGCATCAAAGGCCCGCCCTGAATGCCGGGGAAAATGGCGCTGTCGATCTTTTTGGCGAATTCCTGACGGCAAAGGATGATGCCCCCGCGGGGCCCTCGCAGTGTCTTGTGCGTCGTGGTGGTCACAAAA
>Ga0209515_10007431_pt1 | contig 13197 bp, 10 predicted proteins | sample Subgroupgradi54m_FD_187454 | JGI IMG/M metagenome (GOLD analysis project Ga0209515, IMG submission 187454) | Subsurface groundwater microbial communities from S. Glens Falls, New York, USA - GMW60B uncontaminated upgradient, 5.4 m (SPAdes)... ...
ACGCCAATATTAAGCTTCTGGGCAACCATCTTACTTTAGACACCACTCGTGAATATTTTCATTGGACGAGCGGCGTGCGCGGATTTTTTCAAAATACCCCATGGCGTTTCACGGCTAAGGAGTTAGAGGGTTCCTCGGGAGAATACAACGCCCGACGTTTAAATTACACCTCTTGCGACAGGAAACATCCCCATTATCACATTTGGAGTTGGAAAGCCAAAATTAAGCCGGGCCAAAGCGCCAAGTTTACGCATGCCGTTTTTCATGTGGGGCCCGTTCCCTTGTTTTATTTTCCCTACTATTCCAAGGATTTAAGCAATGAGCCGAGCCCAACCGTTTATTTAGATCCCGGTCAAAACGGCAGAGAGGGCACATTCGTGCGCTCTATCATAAGCTACCCCATGGCCCAAGAAAGGCTCTATTTACGAGCCCATATTGACTATCTACAAAAAATCGGCGTTGGCCTGGGACCGGAGGTTCTCTTTAGAAACAACGATACCTACAAGGGGGCACTCTATGCCTATACAATAAAAGAAAAGAGTGGAATCAGGCAATGGGATGTCCGTGGAGATGGTTTTGCTCAAACTACGCAACATCTTAGTTTTCAGGGCAGTTTACGCTATCTTCAGGATCCCAACTTCAACAATTTATATTTCAAAGACAATCTGGAACGTGTAACTCCCCAGGCAAAGTCTTCTTTGGCGGCTAACTGGCTGTGGGCCCATGGAAATCTTCGAGCTTATTACGATAATACGTCGAATTTCGACATCGTTGACAGCAAGTTTAGAAGTACGGATTTAACGCTTCCGGGCTTCCAAGGAAATCTGTACCAAACTCCGCTCTTTGGCAGTTCTTTCTACCTTCAAGGCAGCGCTTCCTCCATTATGCACGCGACCCGCTCCAACGCTTCTCAAATCACGCCATTTGACCGATGGGAAGATCGCGGTAATGTCCGCTTATCACGCCCCTGGAGATTGTGGCGGTTGCCCGTTGGCGGTGATATCGGCAGCTCATTCAGTCACAACTTTTTTACAAAAACTTCGCTAGACAATTTAGAAAACGCGGCCGATAGCAGTTATGGCGGTGATTTAAGCGCCAATATTCACGGAATTCCTAGTCTCGATTTCACATTTAACTATGTCTACAATCTTCGGTCCGAACAAAATAGTTTACGCCAAGATACAGGGGCTAATGACAAAGGCGTAGACACAAACAAATTGGGTGGACTTTTGATAGGTAGCTTACCGCTCGATAGCTATTTGATGGCCAAATCCGCTTATAATTTTAAGCAAAACGTATACACTCCAAATTTTCTTAAAAATACGCAAAGATTGGACCCCGTTTGGGCATCTTTAACGATCCCGTCTCCTTTGCTTGGCTCCCTTAGCTACTCGACAAATTACAGGGTTTACGAAAAATTGCACGTTGACAACTTTTCGCACGCGTATTTCCACGGAGATTTTTCAGTTAACACCACCATTGTCTACGATAACTCCACACCAAACGTGGCCATTCCGGCTATTACCGGCAGCGCGCGCTTGCCATTACTGGATACGTTCTTTACATACACCGTAAGAGGTGTGTACACGGCTCAGGGAGACCAGCTCTCATGGAAAAAGAAATCTCTCATTTTCTTTGATCGAGATCTTGTCATTAGTCCGGATCTTCATGATTTCTTATTCGCGATTACTTTTCGCGAGCGAAAGGATGTGCGCGAAATGTTTTTAGCCATACGCCTAAAGCTTTCCGCGGAATCTGATGAGAAATTCAGGCGGGGACTGCAGGAACACGAGTTCTATCCCTGGAGATGACAAAAATTTATAATAATCACCGCATGCCAAAAGATGTGCTTTGCCTAGTTACCGGTGGTGCCGGTTTTATCGGTTCCCATATCGCCGAAGGTTTGCTCCAAAAAGGCTATCGTGTTCGCATTCTCGATAACTTCTCAACGGGACGAAGAGAACACATAGAAGACTTTGCGCGTGACATAGAGCTAATCGAAGGGGATTTAACAGATGACGCGGCATTAAAAGAAGCTTTGAGCGGCGTTAGTTATGTTTTTCATGAAGGCGCTATTCGCAGTGTCCCTAAAAGCATGGACAACCCAACAGCGTCCAATAAGGCCAACGTCGAGGGAACCCTGAAGCTTTTGCATCACGCCAAAGGTGCCGGGGTACGTTTGGTCGTCTACGCTTCCAGTTCTTCTCTCTATGGCGATGGCAAAATATTTCCTCAAAAAGAAACGCACTTGCCTCAACCCGTGTCTCCCTACGCTGTCAGCAAATTGGCCGGGGAGCTCTATTGCAGAGTGTTTACCAAATCCATGGGGCTTCCAACAGTTTCGTTGCGCTATTTTAATGTTTACGGTCCAAGACAGGATCCTGAATCGCTATATTCGGCAGTTATCCCTAAATTTATGGAACATGCTATGCAGGGGAAACCTCTAGAGATTCATTGGGATGGCAAGCAGTCTCGCGACTTCAGCTGTGTTTTAGATGTGGTTCAGGCAAATCTTCTCGCGATAACGGCGCCGCCCAAAGCTTACGGAGAAGCGTTCAATATCGCTTGCGGCAAAAGCTATTCTCTGCTTGATTTAGTTCGATTTCTTGAAAAGACCATGAATAAAAAATTGGCCAGGGTGCATCACCCCAAAAGGCATGGGGACGCCAGAAAAACTTACGCGGATATATCAAAAGCAAAAAATTTTTTAGGATACAGTCCAAAGGTAAGCTTTGAAGAAGGTCTTAAATTAACGTGGGATTATTTCAGCAAGCATTACGCTTCCTCGGTATCTAAATAAAAATATGAAAGTAGGAATTATCGGCGCGGGCTATGTTGGTTTAGTTACGAGCGCCTGTTTAGCTTCTTTAAAGCACAAAGTTATTTGCGTCGATAGCGATAAAGAAAAAATAAACCAACTTAAAAAAGGCGTCGTTCCTATTTTTGAACCGGGTTTACCGGAACTCTTAGTAAAGTCTAGTAAAAGCGGGCATATTCAGTTTGGAACTAGCATTCCGGAAATGCTAGGGCATGCCGAGGTGGTATTCATTTGCGTAGGCACACCACCCAGGGCGGATGGATCGGCGGATCTTTCCTCGATCGAAGAGGTGGCAAGAATTATCGCCCGCAATCTCAAGAAGTACTGTCTTGTTATAGAAAAATCAACCGTACCGGTGGCAACGGGTGAAAGAGTGGCGCAAATCATTGAGCAAGAAAAACCAAAAGGAGCCAGTTTTGACGTGGCGAGCAATCCGGAGTTTTTAAGGGAAGGCACGGCGATTGAAGATTTTTTCAAGCCGGACCGTATCGTCATTGGCGTTAGTTCGCAAAAAGCCGAGAAGATATTAAGGGATCTTTACAGGGGAATCAAAGCGCCGATGGTTGTCACAGATATAAAGTCCGCCGAACTTATTAAACACGCGTCCAATTCTTTTCTGGCAACTAAGATCGCTTACGCCAACGCTCTTTCGCGAATTTGCGATTTAGTCGGAGCCGATGTCATTCGCGTTGTCGAGGGTCTTGGTTTAGATAAGCGTATAGGCCGCAAGTTTTTAGATCCGGGTTTAGTCGGCGGGTTCTGTTTGCCCAAAGACTTGGACGCTTTTTATCACATTTCTAAAAGATCGGGCTACGACTTTAAACTGCTCACCGCGGTCAAAGAAATCAACGAGAATCAAAAAGAAGTTGTCATTAATAAATTGGAAGAAGAGCTCTGGAATTTAGAGGGAAAAACAATCGCTCTACTTGGACTTTCTTTCAAACCGGACACCGATGATTTACGCTTTGCTCCAAGTTTAGACATCATTCATCTTCTTTTGCAACGCCGCGTTCGTATTAAAGCCTATGACCCCGTATGCATGGAGAAGGCCGCTAAAATTCTCACGGATTCTCCGATAGCATTTTCAAAAAACGCGTATGATTGTTTGGAGGGCGCGCACGCGGCCCTGCTCATCACTCATTGGAAGGAATTCGCGAATCTTGACTTTAAAAAGGTTAAAAAATTAATGGCGTTGCCCGTGATTGTTGACGTAAGAAATTTTTGGGACCCCAAAAAACTTAAAGCGCTCGGTTTTCGTTACCGAGGCATAGGAAGGAGTTAGGCATGAGAATTTTATTAACAGGTTGCGCCGGATTTATCGGATCGCATTTGGCGCCATACCTTACGCGTAAGGGACACAAAGTAATTGGTATCGACAACCTTTTAACCGGCAAACTTGGCAATCTCGACGGTCTCTACGAAACCGGTCGCTTTAGCTTTGTTAACGCCAATGTCAGCGATTATATTCATGTCACGGGCCCCATTGATGCCGTAATGCATTTCGCCAGTCCGGCGAGTCCGGTGGATTACTTAAAATATCCGATTCCTACATTGAAAGTGGGCGCCTTGGGAACACATAACGCGTTAGGTGTCGCTAAGGCCAAAAAAGCGATCTTTATGCTGGCTTCAACGAGCGAAGTGTATGGGGATCCCTTAGTATCGCCGCAAAAAGAAAATTATTGGGGAAATGTTAACTGCGTAGGGCCTCGCGGCGTTTACGATGAGGCCAAGCGTTTCGCTGAAGCGCTTGCCATGGCCTACCACAAAACCCATTCTTTGCCGGTGAAAATAGTAAGAATTTTTAATACCTATGGTCCTCGCATGAGGCCCAACGACGGAAGAGCGATACCTAACTTTATCAGTCAAGCTTTGTATGACAAACCCATCACGATTTACGGCGACGGCAAACAGACAAGAAGCTTTATGTATATCACAGACCTTGTTGAGGGCCTCTATAAACTACTGGTAAGCCGATTTAACGGCCCGATGAATATCGGCAACCCCCACGAGATGAGTATTTTGCGGCTTGCCCAGACCATTAAAAAAACAACCAACAGTAAAAGCGCGATAGTTTGCAGGGACTTGCCTCAAGATGACCCCAAGGAGCGATGCCCGGACATTACGCTCGCCAAAAAAACACTCCATTGGAGTCCTCAGGTGAAATTAGATGAAGGCTTGGAAGCGACGGTCAGTTACTTTGAGAGTATTCTCAGAAAACGTTCCGGCGCCAAAACTGCAAGATTACCCTCTCAAAATAGATGATACCCATCGCGGAAAAACAATCCATCCGCTTTGGCACTGACGGCTGGCGCGCGAAACTAGCGGAAGATTTCACTTACGGCAATGTGCGCAAAGTAGCCTGGGCCTTGGGCCAACTGTTGCTTAAAGATCCCGCGCACCCATCGGTTTTTGTCGGTTTTGACCGCAGATTTTATTCTGATCAATTCGCTTATGAAGCGGCAAGCGTACTAGCCGGTTTAGGGGTACCGACATATTTGGCGCAAACCGTTCTTCCTACCCCGGCTTTTTCTTATCTTGCAAAAAAGCACAAAAGCTACGCCCTAGTTGTTACCGCGAGCCATAATCCTCCCTCAGACAACGGTCTTAAAATAAAAAATCCGGACGGCGCCTCGGCTTCCCCTTCATTCACGAACCAAGTTGAAAGCCTTACCGCTAGCGCGCCCGAAACCTTTGAGCGCGCCAAATGTCTTCGCGAGGAAGGCTTTAAAAAAGAATACATGGATTACCTCAAATCTCTAGCCCGTGGAATTGACAAAAAGTTAAAGGGGAAAAAGGTGGTTATCGACTACCTCCATGGTTCTTCGGCGGGATTGCTCGAGGAAATCATCGGCAAGCAAAACGTCATTGCTTTAAGAAGCGCCAGCGACCCTTATTTTGGCGGCATTGCGCCGGAACCGGTTGAAAAAAACATGAAGGCGCTTGGGCTTAAAGTAAAGCAATCGAAAGCGATTTTGGGGGTTGCCTTAGACGGTGACGGGGACCGCATAGCCATCGTTGATGAAAAAGGCAACTACATGGCTCCTACTACTGTTTTTCCAATGTACGCGTATTACCACGCTCTTGTCTTAAAAGAAAAAGGGGAGATTGTACAAGGGGTTTCTTTGGGTTTCTTAGGAGAGTTAATAGCCCAAAAAGCCGGACTTCCTTTTTGTTGGGTTCCTGTGGGATTTAAAAACATCGCCGAACGCATGAAAACGAATAAAGTCGTACTGGGTGGGGAAGAATCCGGCGGTTATGCCTTAGGAGCCCTGCTTCCCGATCGTGACGGCCTAGCCAACACACTGCTCATGCTTAGAATCTTGACCGAACTTAAGCTTAAACCAAGCCAACTGGTAGATAAAATTTTTAAGGAGTTTAGCCCCTCTTATTACGAGCGATTTGACTATCGTATCACTGAGCCTGTTGATCGCAAACGCTTCACCGCCTTGTGCAAAGAAGCCTTAATACCCCGTATCCACGCGCGCGGCCTAAAAACAGTTCATCAGCTGGAAATCGACGGACTCAAATTGTTTTTTGATGACGGCTCTTGGCTGCTATTGCGGCCTTCCGGCACGGAACCCTTGGTCCGCATTTACGCTGAAACTTCCAACAAAAATGACACTAAAGAGCTGCTCGCTTTAGCCAGTCAGTGGATTAAAGAAACTCTTTAAATATGCGAGCAATGGTTTTGGCCGCTGGCGCCGGCACACGCTTGCGACCTCTAACACTCAGCCGACCCAAGCCGCTTGTACCCGTTGTTAATACTCCTAACATTGGTCACATTTTACATTCGGTTGCCGCGGCCGGGATTAAAGAGGTAGGAATTAATTTGCATTTAGATCCCGATCAAATTAAACGCTACGTTGGTCGCGGGCAACCATGGAATTTAAACATTCGCTATTCCTATGAGCCCAAGCTTCGCGGCACCGCGGGTTCTTTGGCGCCGTTGCGCGATTTTTTTAAAGGCGATACTTTTATTGTTTTAAGCGGAGACGGCGTGGTTGATTTCACTTGGCCGGAAATTCTAGCCTTTCATAGAAAGAAAAAATCAATCGCGACTATGATCCTGGCCAAAACAGATGCGAAATTTGATTACGGCGTAGTTCAGTTAGGCAGCGATTCTCGAGTTCAAGCGATTCTCGAGAAACCCTCATGGAGTGACTTCTGCAGTCCTTTTGTCAATACGGGCTTTTATATTTTTGAGCCTGAGGTTTTAAAATATATTCCGGCCAAAGGAGAATATGACTTTGCCAGGGGATTGTGGCCCGCGCTAATTAAGAATGGGTTGCCCGTGCACGGATATGTACTCAAACAATATTGGTGCGATATTGGAAATTTGAAAGAATACAAACGCTGTCATCGTGACATTTTGGAAAATCGCGCCAATATCCCCATAGCCGGAGAAGAAACCAAGCCCGGTATTTGGATAGGAAAAAATACGCGCATCGCCAAAGGCGTTAAGTTTACGCCTCCCGTCATTATTGGCAATGATGTAATTATCCAAAAAAACGCTAAAATTGATTCGTACAGCGTCATCGGGGACAGATGCCAAATCGGGGAGAAGGCCCAGATTGGAGAATCTATCCTCTGGGAAGATGTAGTTGTGTCTAAAGATGTCAAGGTGTCGGGATGCGTGCTCGCGGATCGTACAGTTTTAAAAGAAAGCGTGGCCTTCTACGAAGGCGCGGTCATTAATATAACTAACTAAGGAGAATAAAATGGCATTAAAAGGATACTACGAACTCACCAGTGAATCAGTCGCGGCCGGTCATCCGGATAAATTATGCGATCAAATATCAGACGCGGTATTAGACGCGGTATTAAAACAAGACCCCATGGGTCGAGTTGCTTGCGAAACTTTCGCCACCTCTAGCTTGGTTATTGTTGGCGGCGAAATTACAACCAAAGCTTTTGTTGAAGTAAAAGATTTGGTTAAAGAGGTTTTGACGGACGCGGGATACACTGATCCTTGCTTCGGAGTTACGGCCGACACGTGCTCCGTTTTAAACGCCATCGGCAAACAATCTCCGGACATCGCTCAAGGCGTGGACACGGGGGGCGCCGGAGACCAGGGCATGATGATCGGTTACGCCTGTAAAGAAACCCAAGAGCTAATGCCATTGCCCATCATGTTGGCGCACAAACTCATTCGCAGACAAGCCGAAGTTAGAACAAAGAAAATTCTCTCCTACTTGGGCCCTGACGCCAAATCTCAAGTAACCGTTCAATATCTCGATGGAAGACCGCTCAAGGTAACGACAATCGTTTTATCAACCCAACATCGTGAAGAGATATTGGACAAAACCGGCAAGCAGATAACTCCAAAAGCTCGCAAAGAAATTATCGAAGCGATCATCACGCCAACCTTAGGGCCGCGGCTTGTGGACAAAGAAACTCGCATTTTAGTTAATCCCACGGGAAAATTTGTCGTGGGCGGACCCACCGGGGATACCGGTATGACCGGCAGAAAATTAGTCGTCGATACTTACGGCGGCGTTGTCCCGCATGGCGGCGGCGCCTTCTCCGGCAAAGATCCGACAAAAGTAGATAGATCCGCGGCCTATATGACACGATACGTGGCTAAAAATATCGTGGCCGCCGGCTTAGCCGAGCGCGCCACAGTTAGCGTTGCCTACGCTATTGGCGTTGCTGAGCCCGTTAGCGTGTACGTCGATTTCCACGGAACTGCTTTAACGCAAGTTAACGAAGAACAGGTGGCCAAAGTAGTCCCGCATGTGTTTCCATTGACTCCCAGAGGTATTATCGATCACCTCAAATTGCGCAGGCCGATATACCGAGCTACCGCGGCTTACGGACACTTTGGCAGACCGGAATTTCCATGGGAACAAACAGATAAAGTGGAAGAGCTGTTGCAAAACTTGAAAGTGACCTCCGCTCATCGAACAAATGGTTCTAAGTCTAACGGTACCAGAAGTCTCGCGACCACTTCGGCTACCCGATAAATCAGGAGATAAAATGCAATTTGATATTAAAGATTCTAAATTAGCTTCCCGTGGCCGCCAGCGTATCGAATGGGCGGAAAAAGAAATGCCCGTCGTCGCTCAAATAACTAAAGAGTTCGCCAAAAAGAAACCGCTTAAAAATAAAACTATAGCGGCTTGTCTCCACGTGACCGCTGAAACCGCGAATTTAATGCGAGCCTTGGCCGAAGGCGGCGCTAAAGTTAGTCTTTGTGCTTCTAATCCATTGTCCACGCAAGATGACATCACAGCGTCTTTGGTGAAGGATTTTGGAATTAATGTTTTCGCGATTCGAGGCGAGGATCGAGATACCTATTATCGCCACATTGGCAACGTACTCGCCACAAAACCATCATTCACCATGGACGATGGCGCGGATTTGGTCAGCGTTGTTCATCGCAATCCTAATGGGAACAATCCGGTTGGCGGCACAGAAGAAACCACAACCGGGGTTATCAGGTTGCGCTCCATGGCTAAAGAAGGGAGATTACTTTATCCTATTATCGCCATCAATGATGCCGATACCAAACATCTCTTTGATAACCGTTACGGCACAGGGCAGTCAACTTTAGACGGAATCATTCGCGCGACTAATGTTTTATTAGCCGGTAGAACCCTGGTTGTGTGCGGTTATGGATGGTGCGGCCGGGGCGTCGCCCAAAGAGCGCGGGGTATGGGCGCGCAAGTTATTGTTACCGAAGTCGACCCATTGCGAGCTTTAGAGGCATTGATGGATGGTTTTCGGGTGATGCCTATAGCTCAGGCGGCCAGGGTCGGTCACATTTTTGTCACCGTTACGGGAGACACGAGCGTCCTGCGTGAGGAACATTTTAAGGTGATGCGAGAGGGCGCCATACTGGCTAATTCCGGACACTTTGACGTGGAAATAGATCTTAAAAATCTGGCAAAAATATCTTCCAAGTCACGAGAAGTAAAACCACTGGTTCAGGAATACACGCTCAAATCAACAAAACGGAAAATTTACGTCTTAGCGGAAGGCCGATTGGTCAATCTGGCCTGCGCGGAAGGCCACCCCGCAAGCGTGATGGATATGTCTTTTGCCAATCAAGCGCTTTCGGTAGCTTATTTGGCTGAAAAAGCCGGTGATCTTGCTCGCGATGTTATCGATGTACCCAAAGAAATTGATAAAACCGTGGCAAGATTAAAATTGGCCAGCTTGGGCGTCAAAATTGACACTCTTACTCAAGAGCAAGAAAAATATTTAGCTAGCTGGGAAATGGGCACCTAAGAAGGTTGCCTGAATTGACCCTTTTGTCATCCTGATCCTTCGTTGTTCGACAGGCTCACAACGAGCGGGTTTATAACTAAAGGCCCGCTCATCCTGAGCTTGTCGAAGGATGGACATATAATGAAGAAAGTACTAAAAACTGCCGAGGAAGCGATAGCTGATATCTTCGACGGGGCTACCGTCATGATTGGCGGTTTCGGACTTTCCGGAATGCCCGAAAACCTGCTTCGCGCCCTGCGCGAGAAGGGCGCCAAGAATCTCACCATTATCGCCAATAATGCCGGCACTGACGAATACGGCATCGGTCTTTTAATTAAAAACAACCAAGTTAAAAAAATGATTATGTCTTATGGCGGGGAAAACAAGGCTTTTGAAAAACTGGCCTTGGAGGGAAAATTAGAAGTTGAGTGGACACCCCAAGGAACACTCGCTGAAAAAATAAGGGCGGGAGGAGCCGGCATTGGCGGCTTTTATACACCAACGGCCTATGGCACCTCCATCGCCCAAGGCAAAGAAACCAGGCAATTAAGCGGCGTCTGGTATGTGCTTGAAATGCCGCTCAAAGCTGATTTTGCTTTTGTTAAAGCGTACCAAGGAGACTCCGCGGGGAACTTAGTGTATAGAAAAACAGCTCGTAATTTTAATCCCATGATGGCAACCGCGGCCAAAATCACTATTGCCGAGGTGGAACATTTAGTTGAGACGGGAGCCATAGAACCCGACCACGTGCACACTCCGGGAATTTACGTCAAACGAATTTTCCAAGGAACTCGCTACGAAAAGCCTATCGAAAAAAGAACCGTCCGAAAACGAGAGAGCGCGGGAATTTCTCAAGCTTTGTCATTCTGATTCCATAATGTATATCAAGAAAGAAGAATCGAGCAATGGATAAACGAGAAATCATAGCCAGACGCGCCGCTCAAGAGATCAAGAGCGACAGTTATGTCAACCTAGGCATCGGCCTTCCAACATTGATTGCAAACTACATCCCCGCGGGCACCGACGTCACCTTTCACACTGAAAACGGAATGCTAGGCTACGGCCCTTATCCGATTGAAGGGCAAGAAGATCCAGATTTAATTAACGCGGGCAAAGAAACAATTACCGAACTTCCCGGATGTTCCTATTTTTCTTCGGCGGATTCCTTCGCGATGGTTCGAGGCGGACATCTTGATTTAACTTTTCTGGGCGCCATGGAAGTCTCGGAAAAAGGCGACCTGGCTAATTGGATTATCCCCGGCAAAATGGTCAAAGGCATGGGCGGCGCCATGGACATTGTCTCCGGCGCCAAGAAAGTCGTCATTACCATGGAGCATACCACCAAAGATGGGAAACCCAAGATTTTAAAAAACTGCTCGCTTCCCTTGACTGGTAAAGGGGTGGTGAGCCTCATTATCACCGAGCTCGCCGTATTAGAGGTAACCAAAGACGGCCTACTGCTTCTTGAGAAATCCCCCGATATCAGCATGGACGAACTCCAACGTCTCACGGAACCCAAGTTCTATTTCTTGTCATCCTGATCCACACTATTTTTCCATAAAGAAAGAAGGATCTTCGGATTTCCAGATTCTTCTTTCTTGATTTTCGTTATAGAGTCAGAATGACAGTCACAGGGCAAATCATTCGGTTTTTATTTTTTCCAGGCGAGCATCAGACCGTCTCGGATGGTCACCAGAGTTGCTTCAACACGTTTGTCCGCGTGGACGTGTTTGTTGAAGGCGTCGATAGCGCGGCTATCCTCATCTTGGGGGTTTAGAACGCGGCCGCTCCATAGCGCGTTATCCGCGGCCAAAATGCCGCCCCGCCGGACTTTAGGCACACAAAGCTTCCAATAGTTAATGTAGTTTGTTTTATCCGCGTCAATAAAGACAAGATCAAAATCGCCCTGCAGTTTTTTGATGGTATCGGCGGCCGGACCAAGTTTAAGTTGAATCTTTCTACCATGAGGACTTTGGGCCCAACTACGATTTGCGATAGAGGTAGCTACCGGATCGATGTCGCAAGTAATTAGTTTTCCATTGTCAGGCAGGGCTTCAGCCATAGCCAGAGCGCTATAACCCGTAAATGTTCCAATTTCTAATATTCTTTTAGCGCGCGTTACGCGAACCAGAAGCCTAAGAAAAGCGCCCTCCAAGTGCCCAACGGACATCTGAGGAATATGAGCCTTAGCGTAAGTTTCCTTGGTTAACGCCCGAAAAAGCTTCGACTCAGACTGGCTGTGACTCTGACAATAGCGTTCAATCAATTCAGGAACAATATTCAACATTGAATCCTCCTTATAGAAATTAAGATGCTGAGAGGCTGAGAAGCAAAGATGCTGAGAAATAAAGAAGAATTCTTTTTATCTTTCATCTTTGCTTCTCAGCCTCTCAGTTTCTTTCTTCAACGAAAGCACCGGGCAGTAGATGCCCTTAGACTCTCTAGTCCACCAAGCACCGGTCTCTCGTTTTGTTTTTAAATCCGTAAAGCGATACTCATAGACGACCGCGCGAACATAGCGAGGCGGATTTTCCGGAAACGGATTATCCTTGAGTAAACCTAAAACTTCTTTTTTGCCTTCCAGCAATCGCGCCATGAAACTTATCAGCCAAGGATTGCTTCTGTAATCGCTTAAAGCCGCGAACCACATTTGCCAATCCAGCCTTGGCTGATGGGGCTGGGCAAATTTTGGCCGCGTGGTAAGATCACCCGGTTTCCATTTGAATTCATACGCCATCCAGGTTTTGCCGTCGTTACTGCCTTCGATAATTATCTCCGGCCGCGTTGCTGTCATAACCGCGAAGAGACCGTAATTATTAATGGAACGAAACGGCTCAGCCAATGCCACAGCGTATTTTAAGGGTGTCCGGTAAACTTTGCCGTTAAACATCCCTAAAAATTTAGCACCGCTTACTGTCAGCACGACCGCGGCCAATGCCGCAAAAGAATATTTTCCGGTTTTAGTAAGGAGCGATGGGATGGACTTGGAGAATTTAAGTCGAGGTAACCAATCCATAAAAAATTGATCATCCAGTAAAAATAAAGCAATGCACATAGTTAAAATATTAAAAAAACAATAATTGCCCGTTAAACCAATTAGCGTTTGCAATAGCAAGAACGCGAAAAAAGCCAAAATACGCGGGTTTCTTGGTAAAAAAATTAAAAAGGGA
>Ga0209515_10007433_pt1 | contig 13194 bp, 13 predicted proteins | sample Subgroupgradi54m_FD_187454 | JGI IMG/M metagenome (GOLD analysis project Ga0209515, IMG submission 187454) | Subsurface groundwater microbial communities from S. Glens Falls, New York, USA - GMW60B uncontaminated upgradient, 5.4 m (SPAdes)... ...
CCGCCACAAGCCACCGGATTCCACGTGAGGGTTGCACGGCAGCCATCTTCATGCGGGACGCTCGCTGCAGTGGTTGATCGTGGAAGGAGGAGTCCGAAGAACACACGCTCTCTGGGGCGTCATCGAGCCCTCAGGGCATCGCTAATGCACAGGGAAGTGTCGCGCTCAGATAATAGCTGCCTGCGTCTCAACGTCGAAGAAGTGCGCCTTCCCCATATCGAACACCAGATCAATATCCTGGTTCACTTCCGGCCGATCGTGCGGCCCAACCCGGGCAATGATGGTGTGCTGCCCGACCCGCAGGTAGAGGTACACTTCAGCACCCAGCGGTTCCACCAGTTCGACCGTGGAGGTCACGACACAGTCAGCCGGCGCATCGGTAATGAACAGTTTATCGTACAAGTCTTCCGGACGAATCCCGAAGAGCACCGGCTTATGCTCATAGGCTAAGAGCCTCGCGACCATTTCATCAACGAGTCGAAGCCTGAGAGTTCCTTCCGCAAAGAAGAGCGCCTCGCCCGAACGGACGATCTTGCCGGTGAGGAAATTCATCGGCGGTGAGCCGATAAAGCTGGCCACGAATCGGTTTGCCGGATGATCGTAAATCGTCAGCGGATCAGCCACCTGCTGAATCACGCCTTTATCCATCACCACAATTCGATCGCCCATCGTCATGGCTTCGGTCTGGTCATGGGTGACGTAGATCATCGTGGTCTGTAGGCGCAAGTGTAGCTTGCGGATTTCGGTCCGCATCTGGACGCGCATCTTCGCGTCAAGGTTGGAGAGCGGCTCATCGAAGAGGAACACGACTGGCTTGCGCACGATGGCCCGTCCGACAGCCACCCGCTGCCGCTCGCCGCCGGAGAGCTCCTTGGGCTTGCGCTGCAAGAGCGGCTCGATATTGAGGATGTTCGCCGCCTCATGCACGCGCTGCTCGACCTCGCGCTTGCTGTAGCCGCGCAGCCGAAGCCCGAAGGCCATATTATCGAACACGGTCATGTGCGGATAGAGCGCGTAGTTCTGAAACACCATCGCGATATCACGATCTTTAGGGGGAACGTGATTGACGAGCTTATTGCTAATCCACAGCTCGCCACTCGTCGACTCTTCTAACCCAGCCACCATCCGCAGCAGCGTGGACTTGCCGCATCCCGAGGGGCCCACAATGACGAGAAACTCGCGATTTTCGACGCTCAGTGTCGCATCGCTCACTGCGGGCACTCCGCCATCGTACGTCTTGGAGACATGCTTCAGGCTTACTTGCGCCATACGCGATGATCCTCTACACGGTCGCTGCCACTACACTCTAAAGAGCTGGAGCAGTCTGGCCAGCGTATCCTTCATGTCACGCCGCTGGACAATAAAATCGATCAGTCCATGCTCGAGGAGAAACTCCGAGCGCTGAAATCCCTCCGGCAGTTTTTGGCGAATGGTCGATTCAATGACCCGCGGACCGGTAAAGCCAATAAGCGCTTTCGGCTCAGCGATGATGAGATCCCCGAGTGTGGCGAAACTCGCCAACACCCCAGCCATCGTCGGATGGGTGAGGATCGAGAGAAAGAGCCCGCCTTTCTCATCGAGCTTCATGAGGGCACTTGAGGTCTTGGCCATCTGCATGAGGCTGAGCACGCCCTCCTGCATCCGCGCCCCACCTCCTGAACCAGAGATAATAATCAGCGGGAGATGCTGCTCCGTCGCCCGCTCAATCGCCCGGGTGAGCCTCTCTCCCACAACCGATCCCATCGAGCCCATCATAAATCGGGAGTCGGTCACTCCAATCACGACCTCGCGACCCTCTAACAATCCCTTTCCTGTTAAGCAGGCGTCGGTCATACCGCAGGCGCGCTGCTCTTCAACCACCTTTTGGGCATAGGGTTTCGGCACGCTAAACTGGAGCGGATCAAGCGGGGTGAGATCCGCATCCCATTCTTCAAGCGTGCCCTCATCAATCGTGAGATGCAGACGCTGGTGGGCGGTGAGTGGAAAATGAAATTCGCACTTCGGACACACGCGGAGATTCTCATCAAGCGCTTTATTGTAGATGAGCTGACTGCAGGCTTCGCACTTCGTCCAAAGCCCGGTCGGGATCTCGCGCTTTGACTTGCGCGCGAAGGCTGGTTGGTGTCGACTGAAGAGTTTCATCCTGCTCCGGTTATCAACATGAAATTGCGGATTTCGGATTGTCGATTTCGGATTTATGATCCGTCAATCCGCAACTGCCGAAAGTTTTTTGGACGGTTGAGTATGGTAGCACAGCCTCGCAACGACCGTCAATGACGCCAGCAGTGATCGGTGTCAGACATCGCTTCGCATTTCCCCATCCACGAGCGGATTTATGGTCAAGCCTGACGGGACTTTCGGATAGAAGTAGGTCGACTTGGGCGGAAGCCTGATCCCCTGCGCTGCCAGGGTGTAGACCTGCTCAAGCGGAATCGCGCGCAGAAACCAAGCCGACCGCGCCTGTCCCTGTTGGACAGTGTCGCGCGCCGCATCCGCGTGCGCGGTATAACGAACGTCTTCTTGGCGGATGCCAAGTGCTGGCAACATCAACCAATGGAGCAGCGAAACATCGAGCGGGGCCACGAGCTGCGGCACGCTTGGCGCCTTCAGCCACTGCGCACACGGCTCCGGCTTGAGCGTGACGCGGTAATACGCCTGTCCGTCGAAGTAGCCGAACCGCCCTTGGCCTTGTGCCTTTTCCAGCCACTGCAAGAGCACCGCAAGGCCCGACACCTGCTCAAGCGTGCAGAGTTGACGCAACGCTTCCACATCAATCGGGTGCTCACCGCCAATCACGCGATGCATGGGCCGCACCACCAGCGCAGGATCGGCCATCGAGACGAAATAGCTCATCAGCATTCCGTAGCGCGCGCGATTGGCGTACGCGACCTCAAAGCGATGATGGCCATCCGCAATCAGGACCGCGACTGAAGCTAACTGCGTCGAGATGTGCTGAATGACGGCAGGCTCACTCAGCAGCCACAGACGCACCGCTTCGCCATGGAGGCGCGCCTGCACATCCGGCGATCGCCGTCGCTGCTGCTCGAGCAGCGCCTGCACCGTGCCCCCGTCATCCGGATAGACGCAAAAGATCGGCTCAAGGTTTGCAGGAACCGCTTCCAGCAGCTTGGTGCGATCCTCTTTAGGGGCTGAGAGCGTGGCCTCGTGGCGATACACCATCTGCTCGATCGCTTCGCGTAGCTGAAAGAGCGCGATAAAACCTAAGCGGGAATGTTGCTGCCCATGATCGATAAATGTCTGCTCGATGAGATAGATCGCTGGAGTTGAATCGAGCTGGAGCACCTGCTGCGTGCGCCAGTCATTGAACTCGTGCTGGGCCCGCGTGTAACGATTGTCCGTCGCGGTATCGGCTGCCGACTGCTTGCCAAGAATCAACCGCACCACGTTATACGGCGAAGCGGCATAGAGCTGCTCTTGTTCCTTAGGATCAATCACATCGTAGGGAGGAGCGATCACCGCACTGAGGTCAGGGACACGCTCAGCAGTGTAACGAAGCGCGCGGAAGGGAGCAATCGCGACCATTAAGCAGACCGTGCCATGTTAGAGATCACTCCATCTTGCGAGGCATGCGCGGAATCTGTTGCCCGACCCAGACGCCGATCGCCGCGCCAATGGCATTCGCTACCGCATCTCCCCACTCAGCTGTACGCCAGGGGACCAGCGCTTGCAAGAGCTCCATGAGCAGCCCATAACTCGTCGCATAGATCCACGCCCAGAGGAGGTATGTGCGCTCATAGACCGGAGCAGCGCGTACCGCCTGTACTAACATCCATGCGAAGAGCAGATACTCGCAAAGATGCGCAAGCTTGTCAAGATGATGAACCGAGGAGAGGAAGCGAGGCTCCACCGGCATGAGGGAAACCGCAAGCACGACGAGCGCGTAGCTCGCCACCGCGATCCACCACCGCTTACGACTTCTCGCCACCGGAGGCTGCTGGCTTGCTCGACGTATCAGAGCTGGGTTTGGTCGGCTGGTCTTTCTTCTTCGCTTCGTTGTAGCTCTTGCTTCGGTAGTCGGTGATGTAGAATCCGCTGCCTTTAAAAAGAAACCCTGAGCCGTGGCTGAGGAGCCGCTTCAGTCGGCCGCCGCACTTGGGGCACTTCGTCAACCCCTTCGCCGTAATGGACTGAAACGCTTCGTGACGCTTCTTGCACTTCTCGCATCGATACTCGTACGTCGGCATCTCGCTAATGCGGAGTATGGAATGTAGAATGCGGAATCGCATCCCGCACTCTGAATTCCATATTCCGCACTCTCTTCATTTTCATGTCTTCAAGATGTCCTTCACCTTCGCGAGGAACGAGCGGCGAGCCGGATACGCATTCTCATTGATGTTCTTCCCGACATCTTCGAGTAGTCGACGCTGGGTACTGGTCAAATCGGTCGGTGTTTCCACCATCACCCGCACCAACAGATCGCCATGGCGCCCGTCGTGTACATCGGCCAGCCCCTTCCCGCGTACGCGCAGCACCGTGCCGCTTTGCGTTCCCGCAGGCACTTTCAAGGACACCCGGCCCTCAATCGTTGGCACCGCCACCTCGGCACCGAGGGCAGCCTGCGTAATCGTGAGCGGGTATTCGACGATCAGATGCGCTTCGTCCCGCCTAAAAATCGGATGTGCTGCCACACTCACATGGACGTAGAGATCCCCACGACCGCGCGTGCCGGCTTCCCCTTCTCCAGGCAGCCGAAGCCGCATGCCGGATTCAATCCCCGCTGGCACTTTGACCTGGATGTTTCGCTCAACCGCCACGCGGCCTTCTCCACGGCACGTTGGACAGGCTTTCTTCAAGATGCTCCCTGCGCCCTCGCAGCGATGACAGGTGCGCACCATGACCATGAACCCGGCGGATTGGCGCACTTGCCCCGCCCCCTGGCAAGTGGAGCAGGTCGTGCGCTGGCCGCCCTCACCATGGCACTCAGAGCACATCTCGCGTCGCGGAATCGTGACCGACTTCGTGGTCCCGCGTGCCGCGTCCTCAAATGACAGCGGCACTGCAAGCTCAAGATCCGTACCGCGGCTGCCGCGACGCCCATCGTTTCGTCCACCACCACCAAAGAGCCCAGAGCCACCAAAGAGATCTTCAAAGATCGAGCCGCCAAGCCCCATATCCTGGAAGACACTCGAGAAGTCAGCGCCGCGGAAGATGTCCTCGGTGGAGTAGCGCTGATCAAACCCTGCGTGGCCGTACTGATCGTACGCCGAGCGCTTCTTCGGATCGGTGAGCACCGCATACGCCTCAGAGATCTCTTTAAACTTCTCCTCGGCCTCTTTCTTCTGATCTTCCGGCACGCGATCTGGATGGTGCTTCAGCGCGAGTGCTCGGTACGCCCGCTTAATCTCATCCACGGTCGCCGTCTTGGCGATGCCGAGAATTTCGTAATAATCTCTTTTAGTAGTTGGCATAGAGTTCTATCTAGTCAGGGACGTGGGGCACGGGGCGAGGGACGTGTCTACGATCAAACCCACAGCCAATCTTTCACCTCAAGCGTTTCTGCTACACCACCGCAATTCATGAGAACCACTTTAGTGAGTGACTCCTGTTGACAAAGAGAATCAAATTGAATTAAAGGTGATGTGATGGTTTCTCCCCACAGCCTGTTCACGCCACATTCAATAAGTGGTGTCCCAATACTTGCTGCGTTGTCTTTACAGACATAATGAGGTGCTGGCATGCTACTCTCCGTTGTTCCGACTACGCCCCACGCCTCCTGCCCCCTATCCCTCACTTCTTATCATCCTCAACTTTGAACTCAGCGTCGACGACTTTGTCGTCTTTGCCGCCGGACTTCTATGTAGGTTCCTCTGCAGCGGTCCCGCACCCCTCGCCTCGTGCCCCAAGCCAATTAGTCTGCCTGCTTATAGATGGCGCCAATGGCTGCACCCGCAAGTATGGTCTCCATCAGCCCGCCCACACCCCAAATGACCAGCACTGACACCGGATACGGGTAGACAAAGTACAACATCAGCGTTCTCGGTAGTTGGAGCAATAGTCCGATCAATACGCCGAATCGAATCCCCTGGCCGATGCCGCCTTTGCTCGGTTCATACCCTTTGGCATAGACCACGGTCAGCAATACGGCCAACACCATTTGTCCAGCGAACATAAACGGCATGAGCGCGTTCATCTCCGCCGCAGAGCGCCACCACGACGCATGGGCATGGTAGAACTCGCCGAGCAACAGATCGTGTATCATAAAATCCGCGGCGAAAATCGCGACGAACGCACCCAAGATAGCCAAGACCCGCCGTTTGAGGTTCATCCAACCTCCGTGGTTACACACATCCACACACTGTCACATTGATCCCCTGTGGCTTCTCGCTCTTACAACGCGTCTCACGAGTTATCGCTTATCATCCTCAACTTTAAACTCGGCGTCGACCACTTTGTCGTCTTTACCGCCGGACTTCTGCGCCGGCTGCTCTTCAGTGGGCCCATGCCCCTCGCCTCCTGCCCCTTGCGAAGCTTGGGTTTTCTTATATACTTCCTCAGCGAGCTTGTGCGAGGCCTGCATCAACGCCTCAGTCCCGCGCTTAATCTTCTCGGTATCGTCAGACTTGAGCAGCTCTTTCAGCTCCTTCGCCCGCTCTTCGATCGCTGAGCGATCTGAGGCTCCAACCTTTTCGCCCAGCTCCTTCAGGCTCTTCTCTGTGGTGTAGACGAGCTGATCGGCTTGGTTCTTCGCCTCGGCAAGCTCTTTGCGCTTCTTATCCTCTTCCGCGAACTGCTCGGCCTGCTTGACCATCTTCTCGATTTCAGCCTTGTCCAACTTCTGCGGTGCCGAGATCTTGATCGACTGCTCCTTCTTGGTCCCCAAGTCTTTCGCCGCGACATGCACGATTCCGTTCGCGTCGATATCGAAGGATACCTCAATCTGAGGCACCCCACGTGGAGCCGGCGGAATCCCGACAAGGTCAAAGCGTCCGAGCTCGACATTATCCGCTGCCATCGGCCGCTCGCCCTGGAGCACGCGCACCGTCACCGCCGACTGATTCTCATCCGCGGTTGAAAAGATCTGGCTCTTGCGCGTCGGCACCGTGGTGTTGCGCTCGATCAGCTTCGTGAACACCCCACCCATCGTTTCGATGCCCAGCGACAGCGGGGTCACGTCCAAGAGCAGCACATCCTTCACCTCGCCCTTGATGATGCCCGCCTGGATCGCCGCACCCATCGCCACGCACTCCATCGGATCAACCCCGCGCTCGACCTTTTTAGCCACTGTCTCTTCCACGAATCGCTGGACGATCGGCATCCGGGTTGGTCCACCAACCAGGATGATCCGGTCGATCTCGGCAGGGCGTAGCTTCGCGTCACTGAGCGCATGCTCGACTGGCCCGCGGCAGCGATTAATGATCGGTTCAACCAGCCGCTCGAGTGTTGAACGAGTGAGCTTCATTGTCAGGTGCTTCGGGCCTGACGCATCCGCCGTGATAAACGGCAAGTTGAGATCGGTCTCCACCACGTTGGACAGCTCGATCTTCGCCTTCTCTGCCGCCTCGCGAATCCGCTGGGCTGCCATCTTGTCGTTGCGCACGTCGATGCCGGACTCTTTCTTGAACTCGGTCGCGATATAGTCGACCAACGCTGAATCCATATCGGTGCCGCCGAGTTGCGTGTCCCCGCTCGTCGCCTTGACTTCAAAGACGCCCTGGGCCATGTCCATGATGGTCACATCGAGCGTGCCGCCCCCTAGGTCGAAGACCAGAATTTTCTGCTCCTGCTGCGCCTTATCAAGACCATAGGCCAAACACGCCGCCGTCGGTTCGTTCACAATCCGCAGCACCTCAAGGCCGGCGATTAAGCCAGCATCTTTCGTGGCCTGCCGTTGGTTGTCGTTGAAATAGGCGGGCACCGTGATGACCACTTCCTTGACCGGCTCACCGAGAAATGATTCCGCATCTCGCTTCACCTTCTGCAAAATGAAGGCAGAAATCTGCTGTGGCGTATATTCTTTGCCATAAATTTTGTACACATGGTCTGTCCCCATCTTCCGCTTGGCCGCTTGGACCGTTCCTTCAGGGTTGGTCGCCGCCTGGCGCCGAGCCGGCTCGCCAATGAGGAGCTGCCCGTCTTTCGTAAACGCCACGTACGACGGAAACGCTTTGCCGCCAAGACTCGTGCCTTCTGCTGAGGGGAGGATGGTTGGTCGTCCGTGCTCCATCACCGCACAGGCAGAGTTCGATGTCCCAAGATCAATCCCGATCACTTTTGCCATTGTCGTACCTCCTCTATCTTATGCGTGGTGTTCTGTTGTTGTGTCCGGTGGAGCCTGTGTTGGCTTGGCCTTGCTGTCGTCCGTGGTCTGTGGTCCGCAGTCCACGGCATGTGTCGCCACTTTCACCATCGCCGGGCGGACCACCTTGCCGTGCATCGTGTAACCGACTTGCACCTCTTCAACCACCGTATGCTCTGGTGTCTCCTCGGTCGTCTCGACCTGTGCGACCGCTTCATGCTTGTGCGGATCGAATGGTTCTCCGATGGTGGGAATCCGCACCACCCCTTCTTTCGAGAGTAGACCGAGGAGCTGGCGATAGATCAAATGCACGCCCTTAATGATCGCCTGCGGATCCGCTTGTTTGTCGACCGCCACCAGCGCCTGATCAAGACTGTCAACAATCGGCAAGAGCTCACGGATCATTGTCTCCGAGGCGAACCGGATAAACTCTTCCTTCTCCCGGTGCAGCCGCTTTTTCGTGTTCTCAAAGTCAGCCAAGGTGCGCAGGTATTGCTCCTTCGCTTGCTGGGCTTCAGTTTTCAATCGCTCCAGCTCGTCAGGCTGGGCGACCTTCGGCTCAGCCTTGGCGTGAGGATGGACGTTGGCGCTCTCCTGCGCTTCATCATGATGGCCCTTCGCCTTCGGGTGCGTCTGCGGCTGCTCACTCATCAGCTCAGCCCTCATTCCAATGCGTCAAGAGATCAGTCACGCTCTGGCCCACCGCTTCAACCAGAGCTCGCATGCGTGAATAGTCCATGCGCTTCGGGCCCAAGATCCCGACCCCACCCGCCACTTCATGTCCAATCACAAAGGGGGCGGTCACGTAGCTGCACTCCTCAAGACCAGCAACCTGCACTTCGTGGCCAATCCGCACGCGCACGCCGTTGGCTGCCACGTCCTGACGCACTTGAGCGAGGAGCGCCTCCTCGGCATCAAGGCCCCTCAACAGCTGATGCGCCCGATACGGATCGCGCTGAAACTCCGGCTGTGAGACCATATGACTCATCCCTTCCCATAACAATCGCTCACTCGGCTCAGTCGAAAGCGCATGCTGCAGAATGTCCAGCGAACGCTTGATTAAATAATGGAAGGAGTCAGTTTGGGCCAGCATGCGTCGCTCTAAGGAGTCCAGGAGATCGCTAAATGGCAGCCCCACCAGCTCGGTATTGAGAAAGCGCGCCAGCGCCACCACTTCCTCACGCGTCATCGGCTCAGTAATCTCAACGACGTGCGACGCTATAATCTCTTCATTCGCCACCATGACACAGAGCACCCTGCGCACACTCAACGGGACCAGTTCAATCTGCTTCACCGTGCTGTGCTTGACTGTTGGAGCCACGACAAACGCGGCCTGTTGCGTCAGCTCTGAGAGCGCCTCACCTGCTCGCTCCAGCAGATGCTCGACATCCGCATCAGCGATCTGAATGGAGGCGGCAATCTGGCGGACTTGCTCTGGCGAGACTGAGCGGGTTTCCATGACCGAATCCACATAGAAACGGTAGCCGCGGTCGGTCGGCACTCGGCCTGCTGAAGTGTGCGGCTGCTCAAGAAGCCCCGCCTGCTCTAGCTCGACCATAATATTCCGGATTGTGGCAGAACTGAGGCTCGAGCGCAGCTTCTTGGCGACCAGTTCTGAACCCACCGGCACAGCGGTTGAAACGTACGCCTCGATGACGATCTCGAGAATCTTGTTCCTTCTTTGCTCTAACTCATTTATATTCATATGGATACCATTTGTTAGCACTCATAATACATGAGTGCTAATTAAGAGTTTACAACGGGAGGATAGGTGTTGTCAAGCGGGAATCACGTACTGCGTGAGCTCGTTCTTTAACGATGCGGGTAATCTGGCGATCAGCTTGATGGTGCCATCCGTCTCTTCGCGCGAGATCACCTGGCCGGCCTGGTAGACGCGCGCGACAGCTGCCGACTGCTCGGATGGGATCCGCAGATGAGAAGGGGCGATCAGGAGCAGGCTTAACTCGCGACTCATCAGTGCTTGCAGCCGATCCAACCCCTCCCCCGTCTTGGCAGAGACCGCCACTGATGGTGGATACGCTCGCTCAAGAGCCTCCGCCCGGAGCGGGTCGGTGACAAGGTCGCACTTATTGAGAATGGTCAGGGTCGGTTTATCCTGCAACTCAAGCTCATCCAGCACCTCTTCAACCGTGCTGGCATAGGATGAGGCGAGCGGATGGCTCGCATCCAGCACGTGGAGCAAGAGATCAGCGTCGCGTGCCTCTTCAAGCGTCGCCTTAAACGCCTCGATCAGATGATGCGGCAGATGATGGAGAAACCCCACCGTATCGGTGAGGATGACCATCTCTCCACCCGACAACTTCAGCCGACGTGCCAGCGGATCCAGCGTGGTAAAGAGCTGGTTCTTCGCGGTGCCCACGGCCCCGGTGAGACGGTTGAGCAACGTCGTCTTGCCAGCGTTGGTGTAGCCCACGAGTGCCGCCACCGGGACTTGGGTTTCTTTCCGATGCGACCGGATGGTCGCGCGGCGCTCGCCAAGCTTGTTCAGCTCTTCGCTTAGACGCGTGATCCGCGCGCGCAATCGTCGACGGTCAACCTCCAGCTTCTGCTCACCAGGTCCTCGCGTTCCAATGCCGCCTCCAAGCCTTGAGAGCATCACACCCTTCCCGGAGAGTCGCGGCATCAGATACCGCAACTGGGCCAACTCGACTTGCACCTTGCCTTCCTGCGACTTGGCGCGCTGCGCAAAGATATCGAGGATGAGCTGCGTGCGATCGATCGTCTTCACTCCGAGCGCTTCTTCGATATTCCGCTGCTGAGCCGGAGAAAGCTCCTGATTAAAGATGACCACGTTGCTGCGCGCGCTTGCTGCGACCTGCGCAATTTCCTCCAGCTTTCCTGAGCCGAGGAACGTGCCGGCGACAGGTTGATGGCGGCGGGCACTCACCTCCGCCACCACGCGGCAGCCGGAGGAGATGGTGAGCTCGCTCAACTCTTTCGCCTCATCTTCCAGCAGCCACATCGCACGATTCTTCGAAAAACGAGGATCAAGCTCCACGCTCACAAGGACAGCGCGCTCGCCAGTCATATGTTAGAAGCTCCAGCGGTTCATCGAACAAACAGGGAGGACAAATCGAGTCGTGCGAAGGGATGGATCAACCGGCGACTTCCACGTGCTCGGTGTGCGGCCTGCGTACAAGCTCCAGGATGCGGGAGGCTGTCTCCCAGGCGTGCTCGTCGGTGGGAAGATCGACCCACTGAATATTCAGCGTCTGCCGGAACCAAATCAGCTGCCGCCGCGCATAGTTGCGCACCCGCTGCTGCCACGTCGCAATGGCGTCTTTCAGGCTCGCTTTACCCGTCAGATACTGCTCAATATCGATCAACCCATGCACCTGGCGCGCGGTGCGGGAGAGCGGCAGGCGCAACAGCGTGCGCACCTCGTTGATCACGCCCTCTTCATAGATCATGTGCAGCAGCCGATCGTTGATCCGCCGGTAGAGCGCCTCGCGCGCGCGGTTGATCCCGATCACCGTCACGCCGCGCTGAATCAGCTCAGCGCTTGCCTCGCGCCACCAGCTCGAGATCGGACGCCCAGTCAGCGCATACACCTCAAGTGCTCTGATAATCCGCCGGGCGTCGTTGGGATGAATGCGCGAGGCGGCGAGGGAATCAATGCCCTGCAGCCGGTTGTGCAGCGTCACACTACCGATGCCCTGGCACTCGCTCCAGAGCTGCTCGCGCACTTTGGTATCAGCGGGTGGGGCATCGCAGAGCCCTTGCGTCAGCGCTTTGAGGTACAACCCAGTGCCCCCAACAATCAGGACGCGCTTGCCGCGCGTGAGGAGTTGGTCGATGATCGGGGCCGTCATGCGCCGGTATTCTCCGACGCTGAAGTCGTGGATGGGATCGATGCAGTCAATGAGATGGTGCTGAATCTGCGAGCGCTGCCCGTGGGTGGCCATCTGGGAGAGGACCGGCATTTGCCGGTAGACCTGCATCGAGTCGCAGGAAACAATTTCAGCGCCCAACTCCTGGGCGAGCTCAACCGCAATCGCGGATTTTCCAACAGCGGTTGGACCTACGAGCGCGATGATCCGGTGCATGCCCCGTTCGCGTGTGTCTGTGGCGCGCCCTGCTCTTGACCCGCCTCGATGCGTCCAAACAACGTGGTGGCGGTCGCTCGGGTGATTACGGCCTTGAGAACATGGCCGGTCAGCGCCTCAGTGCTCTCCACAATCACCCCGTGGTTGCCCCTGGTCCGTCCGAACCATTGTCCGTCAAACCGCCCCTTCCGTTCAACTAAAATCTCAACCAGGCACCCCTCAAACCGGCGGTGGTGCGCAAGGTCAATCTCCTCCTGCAGCTTCAGGAGCCGCTGGTGCCGCTCCTCCTTCATTTCTTGCGGAATATCGTCCTCACGCGCCGCGGCATCGGTGCCAGGACGCGGCGAATATTTGAAGATATAGGTATTATCGTAGCGAACCGTCTGCATTAGCTCGACCGTCGCCTTGAAATCCTCCTCGCTCTCTCCTGGAAACCCGACGATGATGTCGGTTGAGAGACTAATGTCTGGTACTAGCGCTTTCAACTGCTCGATTTTCTTCAAATAACTCTCGGCGGTATAGCCGCGGCGCATCGCGCGCAGGATCCGGTTTGAGCCGGATTGTACCGGTAGATGCAGCCATTCGCATACCGAAGCGCACTCAGCCATCGCCTGAAAGAGCCGCTCGTTGGCATCAAAGGGGTGGCTGGTGGTAAAACGCACGCGTGTTGCGTTTGTGCGACGGTCGATCAGCCGTAACAGTTGCGGGAAGTCTAAGAGCGTTGCCGGGTCTTCCTCTAATAAGCGCAGCCGCCCAAGCGGGCCTTTATAGCCGCTGCCATCTGGAAACCGCTTGCCATAGGAGTTCACGTTCTGCCCCAGCAGCGTGATCTCCTGATAACCAGCCTCAGTGAGCCGGTTGATCTCAGCG
>Ga0209515_10007434_pt1 | contig 13193 bp, 13 predicted proteins | sample Subgroupgradi54m_FD_187454 | JGI IMG/M metagenome (GOLD analysis project Ga0209515, IMG submission 187454) | Subsurface groundwater microbial communities from S. Glens Falls, New York, USA - GMW60B uncontaminated upgradient, 5.4 m (SPAdes)... ...
GATGACATTCATTATTTCTTTGACAATATCAATCAACACGAAGAAAAACTGAGAAAGTTTATCGGCACTGAATTACACCTGGTAAAAGTTACTGTCTAAATCCGAATTCCAATTTCGGAAAGGTATAGATATACGTCAGCTAAGAAAAGACAACGATCAATAAACTTTTTCTCCCGTCTATGCTCTGAATAAATATACTCCAATTCAGCAAGATCGATCTCTTTTTCTTTTTTTAAAACATGTCGTGAAGTTGCTCCTAAATAATAAATGGCTGGTTTGGTAGTATCTTGAAATGTTTTCTTTTCATAGATTCTTTTAACATAATTTTTTTCAATAAGATCTTTAAGCCAAGAGAGTGTACGATTGGGGTTTTTATGTTTGAGGAGTTTTTGGAGTTGGTGAGTATGGAGGAAGCGGAATTGATAAAGATAATATAATATTTCTTTTTGTTTTTTTGTGATAGATGAGATTTTCATAGTAAGATTTTAAATAAGTACCTTCCCTTATATTTATATAAGGTATAAAGAGACAGGAGAATTATAGAGATTAGATTCAAGAAAGTAAATAATTTGAGTGTATCCACGCACCCTAATTTTATAAACCGTAGAGTCAATTGAATTTCTGATATACTCTAAGTATGAAAAGAAAAAAATTAAAGCACAGAGATTTTCCTACCCTAAAAATATTGTCTTGTATTATTTTTATTTTATTACTCGTTTTTATCGGATATCTAGGTTATCGTTACGTCGCACATAAAGCTGTTCCCCAAAGCACATATCCACAGGATTTTTCATCAGGTAAAGAAGTTTTGTATTATACTTCGGAAGGCTTATTTAGCTATAATGGGCAGACAAAAGATATAAAACAACTTGCGAATTTTGGGCAAAATCTTTATGGCTCACCAATCCTCAGTCCTGATAACACAAAAATACTTTATTATAGCGGTACATCCAATAAAAAAGCAGAAGAAGGGGGCTCATATAATTTGTGGATGTATGATCTCCTTCAAAAAAAACAGTTCAAGCTAGCATCAGACATTTTACTTTATCCAGGCTACATTCAAACCCCAGTCTGGGCACAAGATTCACAGGCTCTTTTTATAACAATTCAAACTAATGGAGAAAATAAATTATATAGACTTGATTTACAAGGACGAAAAACTCAATTGGGTTCAAATTATTCAGGAAATTTTTATTGGCCAAGGGTAATAAATGAAAAATATCTTGCATTTGATATCATTGTTCCTAGTTTTTCTGGGCCTTCCCAACTAGGAATTGTTAATCTTACTAATAAAAGGGCTTTTACCATAGAGATCCCTGATAACTCATACACTTCACGCATGCAAGGTGTAGAAAATGAAAAAGATAAAGCTTTATTTATTGGATTTGTTGACTACACCTACGCTCCACTAATTGAAACTGAAGAAGGCAAAAAAGACAGTTCTGAAATAATTGGGTTTGAATTATTAGATTTAGACAAAAATGAAGCAAAACGAATTAAATTACCCAATTCAGTAAAAACAGTTTCTGCATATAGAATGCAAACACTTATATCAGAGTGTGGAGATTATGTGCTTATGGGAAAAGTAGCAGATGTACCAAAAGGAGGAGCACCTTATAATCGAGGATACAAGACATTTTACAGTTATAATCTAAAAGAAAATACCATAAAAGAATTAAAAGGTGGAGATGATAAAACAGTTCCACTTAATTGCGGTTTTAACAAAAAAAGTCATAAAGGATATTTGATAGATACGACTGATCCCTCCATATTAGTTGCGGTAAAAGAAATAGATTTATCTAATCCTGAAAGTGAAATGATAACTGATTACTCTAATTTACTACCGCAAGATATACAACAAAGCATTCAAAATAAATGCTTGGGAGTTGGTTTTCCCATTTCCACATCTGGAGCACCTGCAGATTCATTTAGTAAAAAGGATTTCGTATATGTAGAGATTAGCCCTCTACCTTACTGGAATATGCAAAACGGTAATCAAAATTGTAGTTTGAGTAAAGATTCTGATATGCATCTTTCTGGAATTTATCGTATAAGTCGTTCTGAAAATAAAATTGACAAAATTTCTAATATGAAAACATCAGGCCAAAATTATCAAACATTTTTAATTATCCCAAATTCTCAATAATTATAATAAAACATTCCAACAAAGTCGCTTAGCCCTGCTGCTACTTTTAGCCTCGATTTATACCTAAAAAGGACTTAGCCGCAGCGGTACGTTTTATGATATAATTTCCATGTGAAGCATAAAAAAAGCAAAAAAAGATTTTCATTAGCATCTAAATTACTTTCTCCACGAATTTTAATTATTTTAACTGTTGTAATTGGGATTATTCTTTTCCTTTCGACGTATAAGAAAGATAGAAACAAAGAAGTTACACCTTCTAACATAGCCCCAATCTCTTCTAAACAGTCTCTTTTACCTACTTCTTATCCTACACCTATAATTCAACCTGCTGAAAAATGTTCAGTCACGCTCAACTCTAATTCTTTGGATACATATGCTTGTACGCATTTTAGTCTCCAACTACCACAAGGATGGTATGGAAGCTTTGACGGTGGACAAGATTCGTTAAATGGGAAGCTTTTAAGTGTCTCAGAGTTTTATAATTATGATTATTTGCATGCTGAGGGAAGATCATTTGATCCCGTAAAAGATCAGGGGAAACTAAAATTTTCTATAATTCTTCTTATTTCCAATAATGAACTACAGAAATTTGTAGAAAATTACGAAAAACAAAATAATTGGTCTAACTTCTCAAATATACCCTTTACAACAAATAACTATAATGCAATAAAAGTTGTTTCTACAGATGCATCTGGAGTTCAAAAAAAACCAATATACTTTATTCAAAATCCGTATAAAACTATAGTTCTCCAGTATAACAACATATTTGGTGTGGACGATACATTTAGTGAAAAATTATTATCATCAATAAAATTTACCAATTGAAGAAAAATTAAAATAAAACATTCCAACAAAGTCGCTTAGCCCTGCTGATATATTTATATAATCTCATGTCTCTGATATAATAAATTTGTGAAGCTTCCAAAACAATTAACAACAGTTACCCCTTTTTCCAAATATTTAGCCATGTTTTTATTTATACTATTACCTATTGTTGGATTTTATCTAGGCATTCAATATCAAAAAAACCTCACTGTTAAATCAATGCCTGTAGAAAATCTTGTTGAACCAACGCCTTCTCCTACCAATACTCCTATCATACCAACACTTGATACAACATATTGGAAAACATATAAAAATAAAGATTTTAGTTTTAAGTATCCTCCTAACTGGGAAGATGATGCTAAAAATGAGGCAACAGATATAGGCCCATATTTTTTTGAGACGGGTAAGCCACACCTCTATCCCGGACAAAATCCCGAGAATAACAATGTTATAATGTCTTTATTAGTAAATACTTATGATGCGGATTTATTATGGAAGAATCTACATGACAAAGCTATAAATCCGAACTATACCAATACCAAATATAGTACTTTTAATGGAAAACGTGTGGCGCTTGGTGTTAATCCAATTGGTGTTGGTCCAAAGGGATGGGGGTTTTTTGCTATATGGTACGGAACAAATAACAAAAATAGAGTAGGAGTACACGTCCCTACCCAATATCTTGAGACTATTCTTTCAACCTTCAAGTTTACAGATTAATATAATACGTTCCAACAAAGTTGCTCAGCCCCTTGGATATTTTGAAAATAGTATGCCAAGTTATTCTTAGGCAGGCAATCCGCTTTTTGCTTTAACATTTTTTTCTTGTTCTTTTTTCTGGTCCTGCCCGGTATCTGCTTTTTTTATAGTTTTTGATATATATTCAATCGCGTAAAGACTTCTCGAAGATTTGATAAATCTGTCCCTTTTTTCTTTATCAAACCCAACAGTAACAGGGACAGTAATACCTGAGAATGGCTCTTCTGGACGAATTGCTGCTGTTTTCATATAGAAATGAAAGGACGGGAGATTGGCTATTTCACCGAAATCAACGTAGGGTCGAAATTGTGGGAGAAGCACTGCTTCATCTTGTGGATTCGCGCTTCTGAATGTGACGACTGTTCCGGTATTGGCAAGAACGATTTGTACGAGATTTTTATCTTTCTGTTGTGACGTTGATTGTTCGGCCATCGTGAGATTGAGTCCATACTTTCTGGCTTCTGACAGCATTTGCACAAAGGAAGGAGTAGCGAAATTTTGAAATTCGTCAACGTATAAATGAAAACTGTTTCGCGCTTGTTGAGCAACTCTTGCCCTTTTTAGTGCTGCAAGTTGAATTTTGTTAAGGATCATAATACCCATAACTTCTGATGTATCTTCTCCTATGTTTCCTTTTGACAGATTACAAATTAAAATCTTTTTATTATCGAGTATTTCATCAAAGTTAATAGTCGATTTTTCTTGCTCAAGAATTCTTTTTGCGGATGGTGAAAAAAGAAACCTCCCAATTCTGGCAGTAACCGGAGCAACCATTTTTACTTTCTGATAATCACCAGCTTTACCAAATTCATACTTCCAAAAGTTCTTTAAATGCTCATCTTGCAAGCCTTGAATAGCTTTTTTCTGAAACGGAGGATTATTAAGAAGCTCAAAGATAGTAAAGAGTGTTGGATTCTTAAGCGTAAATGCCGTATGGATGGTGTTTCTCAGAATATATTCGATTCTGTGTGGAGGGGCTGACCAGGCATCGGAAAAGACTTTGCGAAAAAGAGAGATAACACTTTCGGCAATAAACTCTTTTTCAAGCAATGCGTCATCCTCGGACAGATCCGGCGTTAATTCCAAGAGATTGACGCCAATTGGGTATCTAATATCAAACGGATTAAAATAAATAAGATCTTTTATTCTTTCCTCAGGAATACAATTAATAGCTGCCTCTGCCAAATCTCCATGCGGATCGACAAGACTGACACCTTTCCCATTTTTGAGATCTTGGGCGATCATGGATAACAGCATGGTTGATTTTCCTGTCCCTGTCGCTCCGATGACGTACATGTGTCTCAATCGTTCGTCTTTGGTCAAGCCGATCACTGTTTCAGTACCGCCATAGGTATTTTTGGCAAAAATAACATCAAGGTCAGGATGATTTTTTAACGACAAGGGAGCAGGCAGTTCTTTACTATGCACTTTTACAATATTTTCGGTTTGCGTGACTCTGCTAAAAGGAAAATGATATAAGTCAGCAATTTCAGAAATAGAAAGGAGTGAGGGACTCTCATTATTTACCAGTGATAACAACCTTTTTTTGAAACTAAAAAATCGTAGGTTACTTGTTACATTAAAAAGGAATTCATATTTTTTCTTAAACGATTGATATTTCGGCACAGAAAAGGTCGCAAGCGATGATACAAAACCTCTGAGTCGTTCTTTCTGATCTGTCTTATCGTTCACAACGACTAAAAGTCGCACAGTCGTTTCAAAGAGTGATTGATCAATTTTTTCCTGTACCGATTTGATAGCTTCTTCTTCAAAGCTACTAAGTACTCGTGCTGGTTTAGCAGGATTAGGAAGTGGTTGTGTTTGGGAAATATATGGATTTTGTGCAGAGACTGATCCGCGACTTGTGTCCCGTGTTAATTCCATAAGTGTCCATTGCAGTTGGTTACCAACAACTTGGATGAATTTACCTACTATTGTTACCAGAAACCCAATCGGTGCAAGAAAACTCGGAATTTGTAATTTGTCTAAATATTTTAATATATCCTCATTTCGCAAAATCATTTTTGATAAATTGCGTACTTCCTTTCTCTTAGTTGGAGATAACACAAGCTGAAAGGATATGAGTTCAGCAGGTTTTAATTTTGTCATCATACCTGTGATGTATGCGACCGGGTCATGCTCATAAAGCATGTCCTGTTTTTGTAGAGGATAGGCAAAGTGTCGTGTTAGTTGAAATTCGATAATTTTCGTTTCAGAATTTTTAAGCTCTTTTGGTAAATATTCATCAATGACTTTTACCTCAACGCCTGGGAGATAGGAAAGAATGGTTCGTTTGATATTATTCACGTCTTGCTTTCTCATTCTCATTAAGTAACGAATACCTTGATCTTGAGATGAAACAATTTCAAATGAAAAAAGGATCTTTTTCCCAAGCAATTTATCCATGAATGTTTTTTGTATTCCCAAACTATGAATGACTGAAAAAAGTTGTTGCGTAGTATACGCCGTCTTTTCTGTCGAAGCAGGAGGTGTAAGTTCAAGAAAGACTGTTTTCTCTTGCAAATATGCTTTGATAATCAAAAATTTCCGGATGAGATAAAGAAGAATAATTATTATGAGTGATCCAATAAAAAGAGGAGAAAGTAAATATGAGGTTAGTTGGGCAATATGTATGCCAAGTGACGATAAGAGTTGTCCTGCTTCAAAATTATGAAAATTATTCATTTCTCTTGAGCAGACAGGCTATTATATTAAAAATTTATTAAAAGATTATTAAATTAGCAAAAAAGTGATTGTAACTTTTTATTTCACTTCAACAGCGTCAGCAAGAGCTTGGTAGATATTAAGAGGATTTTCTGCAAGTCTATGACACAAATATAAGTACCATTCTTTTCCATAAGGAAGATATTCTTTTGTTTTATATCCTTTTTCGTGCATTTGAGATAGTAACGCTGGAGTAACTCCATGAAGCATTTCAAATTCGATATTATCTGTATTTATTTTGTTTTCTTTAATAAAAGAGTCTGCATAGGCAAGCATTTGTTCATCATGGCTGGCAATAGAAATAGAATGATTTGATGAAAGAATTATTTCAAGATATTTCTTATATGCTGCATTTGTTTCTTCTCCCCAAGGAAGTGCAAACTCTTTTGATACCTCAAACGCTCCTTTTACCAATCGAATCTTCCCTGATCTTTTCAACGCTTCTGTAATATCTTTTTTTGTTCGGTGTAAATATGCTTGGAGAGTAATACCAACATTGTCATATTTTTCAGAAAGTCTTTTGTGGAGTTCGAGGATATCGTCTATTCGATCAATTCCTTCCATACTTATCGTTACTTCCAAATGTTCCTCTTGTGCTTTCTTAACAATGAGAGATGCATTTTTGTATGCTAATTTTGTACTAATACTCATACCAATATGTGAAAGGTCTAAAGACACTGAAGCGTTACTCTGTGTTCTTTTAATTTCCTCAATAACTTTCAAAAACTCTTCTGTTGCTTCGTTTGCCATTTTCTCGTCTCTGGTACTTTCTCCCATAAAATCCACAGTAAACGCGTGCCCCTTCTCAGCGATGATTTTAGCTGTTACAAAACATTCTTCTAAGGTTTCTCCACCAATAAATCTCATTGCAGCTTTAAGAACTATTTTATAGAGTGATGGATTTTCGAGAAGGTATCTTTTTATCTCTTCATTTCGAGAGATACTACGAAGTGCTTGTATAGCTTTTAGCTGTGGACTATTCATATTAACTAATTATAGCAGATTGGAGGCTAAATTGCGTTGTTGCAAACCTTGACGATATTAAAATTTATTTATTTTTAATATCCTTACGTGTAACTGTAAGGTAACCGACGAGTCCGATGATCAAAATTGTTAAAATTACACTTACTGTTCCTGTCCCTACTCCAAGACCACTTAACAGTTGTGGTTTTCCTATCCAATCTGCAAACGAAGCACCAAGCGGTCTTGTTAGTATATAAGCAAACCAAAATGCAAACACTTCATTTAAGCCAAATTTCCTGTAGGCAAAAAACGGAAGAAAAAATATTATAGTAAAAAATATTCCAGAGTAGAGATAGCCTAAATGTAATGTTATCGCAGTCATATCTCCGGCAGCAGTACCCAATGCGAATGTGGTTATAACAGTAACCCAATAAAATAACTCGCGTCGACGAGTGGAGATACTATGAATTGATAAAGTTTTCTCTACTCGATACCAAATCACAAAGATAACAGCGAGTGAGATTGCAAAGAAGATGGTTGTTATGAAATACGGGATGCCCAACCCAATGTGTAACACATCGGCAGCCATTGTGCCAAATATAGCAACCATTGTGACAGCAAGCCAATAAATCCATGCCACATATCGACGTACGAAGAATTGTAAGATTAACGCAACAGTCAAACCAATACCTCCGAGAGCTACCGCGATAATAGGGTCTAGTTGATGAACCAAGTAATCCGAGGTTGTTTCGCCCATAGCGGTCGTCAACAATTTAATAATCCAGAATAAGACGATAACTTCTGGAACTTTTCTTAACATGTTGGGGCGTTTTATTGTTTCCATTGCTCTCTTACCCAAGAGCCTCCGGATTGTTCGCAATCACATCTTTTTTCGTCACTGTCAGATAAATAACCACGACAAGAATTGTTATCAGGAAAATGCCACTGGTTACGACCGTCCCTAACTCAAGTCCTCCACTATCATGCGGCTGTGATAAATAATCACCGATTGATGCACCCAAAGGACGAGTCAGAACATAGGCAATCCAAAATGAAAGAACTGCATTTAATTTAAATTTAAGGCGAGCAACTGTAACGGCTGCAATGAGTCCTGCAAAAATAAGGATGGAAACAAAATAACCTAGGTTCAATTTCTCTGCGGTAAGATCACCTGCTGCCGTACCTAAAGCAAACGTAAAGAGGATTGTCAGCCAATAAAATCCCTCTCGACGCATCTTATTTATCGTATGAACAGAGAGTGTTTTTTCGACCTTATACCATACCCCAAAAATAATGGCGAGGGAAATACTAAAAATTATCGTTGTCGTCACCAGACTCACCCCAAAGTTATCAGTCAAATTATCAGTAATGAGTGTGCCGAAAATACTGATAAGAACGACTGCAAGCCAATAAATACTTGGAATATATTTTCGTGCTTTGAATTGAAAAAAGAGCGTAATAATAAGCAAAATCCCCATGACAATGGTAGTGCCATTTAAGCCAAGATTTAACGTTGTATTAAGATAATCAGCCGCAGTCTCGCCAACAGTTGTGCAAAGAATTTTAATAATCCAGAAATACAGAGTGATTTCCGGTACTTTATTTAGCATTTTACGAGCGGTTGATAAATCCATAAACTCAATTATATTCAGATGAATATGAGAATAACATGAGAATTGAAAAAAGTAATCTTCTCATATTATTTTCATAATTCTCCCAGTATAATATGGCTATGCAAATACTGATAGCAGAAGATGAAGAAAAAATAGCAAACTTTCTTAGACGAGGGTTTATGGAAGAAAGTTATGTTGTTGATATTGCTAGATCAGGAGAAGAAGCGTTATATAAATTCGACATTAACTCCTACGATTGTATTATTCTTGATATTATGCTTCCTAAAGGTGATGGTATGTCTGTTTGTCGAACAATCAGAACGAAAAATACGCATATTCCAATTCTTATGTTAACAGCTCGGGATGCAATTGAAGATAGAGTAACAGGGCTTGATGCGGGGGCTGATGATTATGTAACAAAGCCTTTTGCCTTTTCAGAACTTTCAGCCCGTATACGAGCACTCATCAGACGGGGTAAAAAGGCAGACCCAGTAATTTTGACAATAAATAACCTAACACTTAATCCTGCAACGAAAACTGCAAAACGAGCAAATAAAACCATTATTTTAACAACGAGAGAATATGCACTACTAGAATATTTTATGCGTCATCCAAATCAAATCATCACCAAAACAGAACTCTTAGAGCACGTTTGGGATTATAATTATAATGGGCTTTCAAATATTGTTGAGACCTATGTTAAATACCTTCGCAAAAAATTACAGACAATCCCTGAAGATCGCGAGCTTATTCATACCATGCGTGGCTCAGGATATATATTGAAAGAAGAATAATATGTTTAAAAAAGCACAAATTAAACTTACTATTTTATACTCTACGTTATTTTTACTTCTTTTTTGGACATTTAGCTTTGGTATATATTTCTGGATGGATAGCTCTTTTGGAGAAGGATATATTAGTCAGGTAAAACAACGGCAAGGAGAAGATAGTGATACAGCAACCACTAAAAATGCAAAAGTTGTCACAGTTGCTGGTGACGTTGCACTCGACCAGTTACTCAATATCCTCATAGTTCTCAATGGAGGGCTCCTTATTATTATTCCAATTGCTTCATGGTTTCTTGCAAAGCGAACACTTTCCCCAGTTCAAAAAATCCATGAACAACAAAAACAATTTGTTTCCGATGCGTCACACGAGATGCGTACACCCCTTGCAATTATGAGTGGAGAAATTGAGATAACTCTTAATAAAAAACGTACGACTGAGGAATATAAAAAAACACTCATCAGTACCAAAGAAGAAACAAATAGATTGTCAAAACTTGTTGAGAATTTATTATTTTTAGCCAATGCCGATCGTAATGAAAAAACCTTAACTTTAGAGTTAATAGATATAACTGATGTGATAAGTGATGTTGTCCAATCATTGCAATTAAAAAGTAACAATAAAAATATTGCTCTTACCTTACATACTGATAACGTCACGACACCAATGGTACATGGTCATCCCACTTTATTGCATCAGCTTTTCTATAACCTGATTGATAATGCAATTATTTATACACCTAAAAAGGGGAAGGTTACAATTTCACTCTCAGAACTCAAAAATTTTGTTTCCATTGCTATTGTCGATACTGGTATTGGCATTGGTCACGAACATCAAACTAAGATAACACAACGATTTTATAGGATTGATACTGCACGTTCTCAAACAAAAGGCTATGGACTAGGACTTTCAATTGTAAAATCTATCATCGAAAGACATAAAGGACAACTACGGATTTCTTCAAAAGTTAACAAAGGCTCCACATTTACCGTTCTCTTGCCAAAAATATAACTCTTATTTTATTCTCACGTTCTTCCCATGCACCGAAACGTAAACTTGAGTCAAGAAAGGAGGTGATAAAAATGAAAAATATATTACAGAATAAATTAGCAATTCCATTACTTGCATTGGCAATTGTCGGGATAGGCGGAAGTGTTTATACGCTAAGTATGACAGGTCCAACGACAGCAGATGCACAACAAGTACAAACTCAAAATGCTGTCTCAGATAAGCCGGAAAGTCCAAATGATAAACCGGACGGACAAGCTGAACAAAAACAAGAACCAACCTTTACTTCAAGTATTCGTATTGATGATACAAAAGAGGTTGATGATTCAGTAGAGGCAAAAACACTTGCTTCGCTTGCAAAAATTAGTGCAGATCAAGCAAAAGTTGCAGCTGAAAAAAGTGCTGGTGGAACAGCATCAAGTGTAAAACTTGAAAACGAGAATGGCAATGTTGTTTATGTCGTTACTGTTGGCGTGAACGAAGTCAAAGTAGACGCAGGCAATGGCGCAATTCTTAAAACTGAAGCAGTCGATAATTCAGATTCTAAAGAAAAATCTGATTAAGACTTTTTAGTTCTCAAAGAAACGAGAGGTTGTAACTTCTCGTTTCTTTTGTTAATGTAGTAAGATTAAAATACTTATGAACAAAATAAAGATATAGAGGATAAAATAGCTGTTGCACAGATTCCCCGTGGAACACTTGGAAACATATTCAAGCCTTATTTACAATACATTTCAAGAATTGCATTCACTTTTTTTATAGGATCACAGGTATATTTTATGTTAAAATAAATGAATGAATACTTCGCCTCTCCAGACACCACAATGGCTTAGCAATGCACGCTCAAATGCTTGGAAATATTTGCTGCTTTTCGTGAACAATCCAGGGATTGAAAAAGTGGTAAAAGAGTTTGACTCTCAATACCTATTGATAAAAGACCCGAACGAACGAATTGATTACTTGGCAAAAATTGCGGCTGAACATTGGGATTTTCGTAAGGATCGGGAACGTTATGAAATAACTGAAACTTTTACAATAGACGATCCTAGTTCAAAATTAGGCAAGATTATCTATGAGGGAACGATGCATATGGAAATGTCTAAGGCCTCCTCCCCAACTCTGAATCATTACAACATCATTGGGATTTTGGGCGGAGCATATAGATCACCATACAATAGGTTACGATATGGACTTGAGCAGCATATTACCTATGATAGGCTCGTATTTTTAGGCTCAGAACGTGAAGTGCTCCCTCCTGAACAAGAGCAAACGAAAGACTATGCATCGGGTGCGCGTACAGAGTTCGATCTTGGTATAGGCGCTATCAGGACATTGATAGGTGATCAACTTGCAGATGGTGAATATGAAGAGGCTCTCTTACAAGGACGCGTCAGACACTTGAAACGAAAAGATAACTTGCCAATTCAGGTTCTCAGCGCGCCAGCACTTCAAGGTGGTAAACGCGCAAATACCGCAGATACCTATGATTTTTTACGCCACATAGAAAAAGAATCTGGTACTCTCAATCCAACAACAAATATTTTATTTGCTACCGCCGGCATGTACCGATACGCACAATATTTTGACGCAGTACGTGAAATTTCACTGAAAACCGGCACTGATGTTGAAATTATTGGCTTTGACGCCACTTATGATGGCAAGAAATTTAAGGCTAGCCAGTTTTTACAAGAATTAAAATCTGCAGCTGATGCAGCAGTACGGTTACGTAATGCCATTCAAGGGAAAGCGTATCAAAAGTGTCAGTTGCAAGGGGTAGTATAGATTGACATTTCAGTCTAAATAAGTAAAAGATGGGGTATATGCGAAAATATAAATGCCCCACATGTCATACAACGACAAATGTCATTCGTCAAACCAAACGAGGCAAATCTATCTTGTACAAATGCAAAAGCTGCGTAAAATACTTCTCCATTAAGACCATCCATGTTGACAGCAGAGCAATGCTTCTGGATCATCTTGAAGGATTACCCTTCCGAGCTTTAGCCCGAAAGTACCATCTTTCTCCCATGACCACCTGGAGAGTGTGTGAAGAAGCATTGCAGAAATTACCTGATAACAACAAATTTACTTTTAAATACTGTAATAAATTTTCTGATATCTTTGTTTTTGATGGCAAATATTTTACTGTTAAAGGCTATGACAATGGCTATGCACTTTTGTGGGGAATCGACTATCTCCGGCATGAAATTCCAATCTTTACGTTAGCACCAACTGAAAGTTAGGCGCTGGTAGTCAGATCGGTTGCTAGAATTTTAGTTTAGATTGTATTAGCGGCCTAAACTCTCATTTTCCCTTCGCTAACGAAGCATTTCTGCTATATTTCTTCTATGGACACCTGCCCTGTCTGT
>Ga0209515_10007436_pt1 | contig 13189 bp, 16 predicted proteins | sample Subgroupgradi54m_FD_187454 | JGI IMG/M metagenome (GOLD analysis project Ga0209515, IMG submission 187454) | Subsurface groundwater microbial communities from S. Glens Falls, New York, USA - GMW60B uncontaminated upgradient, 5.4 m (SPAdes)... ...
CACGCGCTCCGCGCGTGCCACATCATTTGTTTTGGAAGTAGGTGCGAGTTTGGTACAATAGAGACACGAGCAACCGAAAAAGCACCACAAGGGTGCTTTTTCGGTTGCTCGTGCTGTAATTATACACTTTGCGCGAACCTACTTTGAACGGAACTAAGGAAGCCGTCCCGCCGCCGCGAGCTGACGCTCGCCACCCCACAAAAAAGTTTTCTTCGCTTTTCCTGATTTGCGCGCGCCGGATTTTTTCTTCTAAAAGGAAAAGAAAACTTTTTTGCTGGCTTCTGCTCCTAACAGAGCAGGCGGCGGGGCTGGCCTCTATTTTTTGCAAGGGAATGGCGGAATTCCCCCCACACCCGGGTCGGGCGGTACCTCCACTGCTTTGCTGCGTCAACCGGGGCTTGGACGAGCAGCGGATGGCCGCTCACGACGCGCAAGTCTTTGATTTCACCTATTTTCTAATTCGCGCGAATTAGAAAATAAGGCGCAGGTGATACAATAGCATTATGCGTTACATGATCGGCATAGACGAAGTCGGGCGCGGTTCGCTTGCGGGGCCTGTGGTGGTTGCGGCGGTGGCGATGCCGCAATCACGAGTCAAACTCGAATTACATTCGCGAACATTCGCGAATGATACGGATTCGCGCGCGGTTCGTGAGATTCCCTTATGGGATTCGAAGAAGCTCACCGCGCGGCGGCGCGAGGCGTGGGATGCGCATTTGCGCGCACATCCGCACATTCACTTTGCCCTCGCGCGCGTGTACCCGCGGGGAATCGAGCGGATGAATATTTCCCGCGCGGCGAACCTCGCATCCGTGAGGGCGTGCATAAGATTATTAAATAAATGCAAAATAACGAAAGGTATCCGAGTTTTTCTTGATGGTGGTTTATACCTTAGCCCTCACCGCGGATCGTCGCGCCTGCCCGTCCGAAGCCGAGTGAAGGCGGGGATCAAAACGCAGATTTGCGCAGATACGTACAACATCCGCGTGAATCCGCGTAGATATCTGCGCGTATCCGCGACGACAATAGTGCGGGGTGATGAGAAAATAAAAGCCGTTGCCGCGGCGTCTATCATCGCCAAAGTGCACCGCGATCGGTATATGGCGCGTCTTGCGAAGAAACATCCGCACTACGGGTTTGAAGTCCATAAAGGATATGGCACGAAGATGCACCGTGCGGCAATTCGGAAATACGGGCCAAGCAAGGCGCATCGGTTGACGTTTCTCTCAAAGTTCTATAGGGTATATAGGGTGTAGCCAATGGGGTATAGGGTTTTGTTTTCCTAGACCCTACACCCTAGTGGCTAACTTCTGAACAATGGGCGGCGTACCAGTAAAACATCATACCCACGGCAAAACGGGACGGCGCCGTTCTCATCTCGCCCTTAAAGCGCGGCGGCTTTTTGTGTGTCCTCACTGCAAGGGGCCGAAGATGGCGCACCGAGTCTGCCCGCAGTGCGGGAAGAAATAATGGCGAGGGTATAGCCATTGGGGTATAGGGTTTAGTAAATTATGAATACGAATACAAGCAACAGTTTTCCCTAAACCCTATTGGCTAGACCCTAAACCCTAATTTATGGCAACGCGGCACCTTGTAAGAACCGTCATTCTCCAATCTCTTTATGAATGGGATTTCTACCACGGGAAACACAATCTCGTGGAAATTCTTGAACGCAATCTGAACGAATTCGCGCCGGGGATCGACGAACCGGATTTCGCCTGGCGCATTATGAAGGGCCTCGTGGAACATCTTGCGGACATCGACGAAGCGATCAAAAAAGCGGCTCCCGAATGGCCGCTCGAGAAGATCGCGATCATCGACCGCAACATCCTGCGCATCGGGCTCTACGAACTGCTTTACGCGGACCCGAACGAAGTGCCGCCCAAGGTGGCGATCAACGAAGCAATCGAAATGGCAAAAAATTATGGCGGCCCGAATTCGGGGCGCTTTATGAACGGCGTCTTAGGCACGGTCTACCGCGAACGGAAAGGCGGCGATGATCCGAAACAAAAAACCACACCCTCTCCTCAATGAACGACGCATCATTCTCCACGCTTGAAAAGCGCATTGGCATCAATTTCAAAAACGATACACTGCTCAAAGAAGCGCTGACGCACCGCTCGTATCTGAACGAACACCCCGACTGGCCGTTCCCGCACAATGAGCGCCTTGAGTATTTGGGCGATGCGGTGCTCGAACTCGCGGTCACCGAAGAGCTTTTCAAAAAATTTCCCCAAGATCCCGAGGGCCAGTTGACCGTGCTCCGCGCGGCGCTCGTCAATTACCAGGCGCTCGCCAAGGCGGCGTCGGCGATCGGCCTTGAGGAATGCATTCTGATGTCCCGCGGCGAGCGCGGCGACACTTCCCGCGCGCGCGAAGTCATCCTCGCAAACGCGATCGAGGCCTTGATCGGCGGGATCTATCTCGATCAGGGATTTTCCGCCGCCGCCGCATTTATTGATCGTGTGGTATTCCCCGCGCTTCCCGAAATTTTAAAAACCAAAAGTTATCGGGACGCAAAGAGCGAATTGCAGGAGATCGTGCAGGAGAAGATGCGCCTCACACCGACCTACCGCGTGCTCGAAGAGATCGGCCCCGCGCACCGGAGGAATTTCCGCGTCGGAGTGTATTTTGGAGAAGAACTGATCGCGGAAGGAGAAGGGATGTCGAAGCAGGAAGCGGAAACGGACGCGGCAAAAAATGCACTCAAGAAGCAATAATGATTGTGCTTACTGTGCTACGAAGTACGAATGTTGTACGAATATACGAATTCGTATATTCGCATTGATTCGTATTTCGTAGCCATTGATTCCTATGCCTCACCTACTGAAGCGCCTCGAGCTGAACGGTTTCAAATCGTTCGCGCAGAAGACGACATTCGATTTTTCCGACGGCATCACGGCGATCGTGGGGCCGAACGGCTCGGGCAAGTCGAACATCATCGACGCCATCCGGTGGCTCCTCGGAGAACGCGAGGCGAAGAACCTGCGCGGCGGCAAGAGCGAAGACCTCATTTTTTCCGGCACCGCGAAGCGCCCGCGAGTCTCACAAGCGCAGGCGAGCCTGTATTTCGACAACGCGAAGAAATTTTTCCCGGTGGAATTCTCCGAAGTGGCAGTCGCGCGCCGCGTGAGTCGCGACGGGACGAACCAATACTTTTTGAATAAAGCAGAGGTGCGCCTGAAGGATGTCATCGACTTCTTCGCGCAGGCGCGGCTCGGGTCGCGCGGGTTTGTGGTCGTGACCCAGGGGAACAGCGACGTGTTCATCCGCGTCACTCCCAAAGAGCGGCGCGAAATGATCGAAGAAATCTTGGGGCTCCGCGAATACCAGTTAAAAAAAGCAGAAGCGGAACGGCGGTTGCGCACGACGCAGGCGAATCTCGACAAGGCAAAGGCATTGATTGAGGAAATCCTTCCGCACTTGCGTTCTTTGAAACGCCAGACGGGGCGTTGGGAAAAGCGCGAAACGCTTGCTGAAGAACTCCGTGCGCTCGAGAACCGTTTTTTTGGAAGCGAATGGAAAGAAATTGCTCACGCGCTTCTCGAGGCGGAACGCGCGCTCAAAGAACACGAAAAAGATGGCGCGGGGTTTGAGAAGGAGCGGCACATCGCGGAGCAGGAATTAAAGAAACTGGAATCTGCCCAGCCGCAGGAGCTCCAGGAGCTTCAAGGACTCAAAAAAGAATCGCAGGAATTTCTCGAAAAGAAAAGCGCGCTCCAAAAAGAGCTGGGTCGGCTTGAGGCGCAGATCGAAATGGCGGGGAAAACCGCACCGGAAGAGGCCCCTCCTGTCCAACCGCTCGTTGATCTCATTGAGCGCCTCCGCGGAAAGCTTGAGCAGGCGTTTCACAAAGAAGGGGAAGAGCTGATGGCCCTTATCGAAGAAGCACTCACCGATATCGATGACGCGCTCGCCGCGATCCGCAGGCACGAGAAGAAATCGGGACATACTTCGGCATCGTCCCACGTTGAAAAAGAACTGAAGGGCGTGCGCAATGAATTGGCGGAGATCGAGAAGTCGCTCACGGATCGGGCCCGGCGCGCCGCAGCGCTTGAAAAGCGGCAGGAAGATTTTTATGATGCGTTCAAAAAAGCGGTGGCGCGTTTTGAGTCCGCAAAAGACGCGCTCGAGGGATGGCACGGCGCGCAGCGGGAGGAGCTGTTCAAAAAGGAGCGCCTTGCGATCCGCGAGGCGGAATGGGAAAAGAATGTGCGGCAGGCGGGGCGCGCCCCCGGAGATTTTCGGGGCGCGGCACCTGGCAAATGGGAAGTGGAACATGGCGCTGCGGGGGGAAGTGATGTGGAGCACAAGATGTTCCGTCTCCGCGGGGAACTCGCGGCGATCGGGGAGATTGATGAGGCGCTCGTGCGTGAAGCGAAGGATACCGAAGCGCGGTATGAATTCCTCGTGCGCGAATCGGAGGACCTCAAAAAAGCCCAATCAGACCTCAAGAAGCTCATCAGCGGCCTAACAGAGAAGATACAGCGGGAGTTCGCGCAGGCACTCACGCGCATTAACGAGGAGTTCTCAAAGTTTTTTGACCTTATGTTCGGCGGGGGGCAGGCGAAATTAAAAATTTCAAATCTAAAATCTCAAATCTTAAAAGAAAAAGAAAAAAAGTCGCATGAATCATCTGCCAATGATGCAAAAGCGAGTGATGCGATAGTTGTTGAAGCCGAACAGGAAAAAGAAGAAGAAGAGGGCATTGAGGTGGAGGTGAAGTTGCCCCGCAAGCGCAGGACGTCGCTTGCGATGCTCTCCGGCGGCGAGCGGAGTTTGGTGGGGATCGCGGCCTTATTCGCGCTCATTTCCGTCTCGCCGCCGCCGTTTTTGGTGCTCGATGAGGTGGACGCACCGCTTGATGAGCGCAACGCGCGGCGGTTTTCGGAAATGCTCAAAGAGTTTTCCAAAAAGACGCAGTTTGTGATTGTGACCCACAACCGAGTCACGATGGAAGTCGCGGATATCCTCTATGGTATCACGACTGCGGATGACGATACCTCGAAAGTGGTGTCGTTAAAGTTAGAAAGTAGCCAAGAGAGTAAGTAGCGGCGTATAATGAAAGTATGAAAAAAATTATCAGCGTATTAATTATAGCGGTGGTTGTGGGTTTGATTCTTTTTTTGTATGTGAGAAATAATCCACCCGTAATCACAAATCACACCATCACTACTCCTCCAAAAACGCAAAATCAACTCATTGAATATAAAAGTCCTTACGGCTTTAGTTTTCAATATCCTTCGGAATTTCGTTTCGCACGCACCTTTATTAAATTCCTAGATTCTTCAACATATGGATATGGGATTGACAATAAAGATAGATCATTGCTTCTTTCGAAGGCAACAGAACAAGAAGAAGAAACTGTTATTGCCGCCTCTAAAAAATCCACACCCTTTACTCCTTTTGAATCTGTCGACAAGGGTTATTTATTCACTTCAAAAAATGCCATTCGAATAGACGTAAAAATTTTTGGATTTAGCTTTTCGGAATTTAAAAAGAAAGTCGAAGAAATGAATAAAAATAGTAGCCTTAGATTTATCATCACTAATTTAGAAGAAGTTACTGCGGGTGATGGGACGCGGGGATATCGCTACGATATTAATTCTCAATACGGCACCGGAGATAGACTTTTTATTTTCCATTTAAAAAAATCTTTGCTGTTCGGAATCCCTCCCGGAAAATCAGTAGTAACAATTTATTCTGATATTCGTTCGTCAGATGATGTAAATTCAGCTATTTCCCAAATAATTTCTCACTTGAAGTTTGAATAGTCTGGAAATTCTTGAAACTGTAGAAAAGATTCTAGAAACCTTGCCTTTTCCCCCTAAACCCTATACCCTAGTCGCTATACCCTAAAATATGCTCGCCATCAAACTCCAGCGTATCGGAAAAAAGCACCAGCCCAGCTACCGCGTGGTAGTGGCGGATCGGCGCTCTAAATTAAATGCGCCGCCCGTTGAAGACCTTGGCTCCTACAGCGTTTCGACCAAAGCCGCGAATCTGAAGAAAGATCGGATCGCATATTGGATGAAGGTGGGCGCGGAGCCCACGACGACCATGTGGAATCTTTTGGTGCGCGAGGGCGTTATCTCCGGCGCGAAGCGCAAGATCGCGATGAAGAAAGTCCTTCGAAAGGATCATGATTTTCAAGAAGCTAAACCGGACTCGGCTCACTCGATAAGTTCAGAGCAGACAAGTTCACCGCAAGCGACGGCAGACGTTCCGGCGGAAACTCCTGCGGCCCAGTAAGCGGCGGAGAGTTGGGCGAGAGGAAAAAGGAAAGGAATTTTTCTCTATACACTATATCTCGCGATCGCTAGTTAGTGCATATTTACGGGGCAACTTTTTTCAAGAGTTCAGTATGTACGGGGCTTTACTTTCCTGTTCTATTTGCTATACTCACACACGTGTTACTGCACACGTTGCAGCGAAAGGTCGATTGATATACCGTATATCAGATTTTCATGGATCAGAACGCTGATAAGGAATTTCTCGAATACTTGGTGAAATCTCTCGTGGACCATCCAGATGACGTGAAGGTTGACCGGAGGGTTGACGAGATGGGCGTACTCCTCACCTTAAAGGTGAATGCGCTCGACATGGGCCAAGTGGTAGGGCGCCAAGGCGCGACCGCGAAATCCATCCGCTCGCTCTTGAAGATCGTGGGCATCAAGAACAACGCCCGCGTGAACCTCAAGATCGACGAGCCGGAAGGCAGCACGCACCAGCGGCCCCCGATGGGCGACCGCAGGCCGTCTGACCGCGGCGGCGCACGGGAAGAGTTTTAAGATTTTCTCCGTACGCAACAAGAACCGCTCCGATGGACATCGGAGCGGTTCTTGGTTAGAATGGTTCGGCGTTTACTAGTTCCCTTACCACACTTACTCACTTACTACTTACCCGCTTACTCATATGCTTAGTTACACCGATCTCAAAAAGGGGATCATTTTTGTGTATGAAGACCAGCCCTACGAGGTCATCGAGTCGGGTTTTTTGCGCATGCAGCAGCGGAAGGCGGTGGTGCAGACGAAAATGCGGAATCTCATCAACGGGAAAATCCTCGACCGCAACTGGCAGGCATCAGACGAATTTGAAGAGGCGGAAATCGAGCGGCAGTCCGCAATATTTATCTACGTACGGGACCCATCCTCCGCTAAAGCTTCCACCTCCGGTAAACCTTCGGCGGACAAGTCGGAGGGCAAGGAATATTGGTTTCACGAAAAAGGGAATCCGAAGAACCGTTTTTCGCTGACCGCGGAAGTCATCGGCGAGCAGGCGCAGTTTTTGAAGCCGAATACGGAAGTAACGTCGCTCCTCTTTAACGGAAAGATCATCAAAATTTCCTTGCCGGTCAAGATGGATTTTGAGGTGACGGAGGCGCCGCCTTCGATCAAGGGCAACACGGCGCAGGGCGGGACGAAAGTGGTCACTCTCGAAGGAGGCGCAAAAGTATCCGCACCGCTCTTTATCAACACCGGGGATGTGGTGCGAGTGAATACCGCAACCGGAGAATACGTAGAGCGCGTCGAGAAGAAGTAGACGAAAAGCAATGCAGCCTGATTCAAAACATTTTTTATCACCACACATCCTTATAATCTCGGGTTTATAAGGATGATGTTATTTTGTTTGGCGGAATGATTCCAAAAAACGCACGAATGTTTTTCCATAAGGAGAAAGCGTGTGCTCGACAAATTTTCCTCGGTAATTTTTATTGATGAGTCCCGCGATGTGGAGCCGTCTTGCATGTTCACCGATTGTTTTCTTGTTCGCTTCGAGCCCCTTCACGATATTTTCAAGGGTTGTTTTATCGTTTGCGGCGACGTAAAGCAGGATCTGAATGCGATAATGATTCGCCATTCCCTTCAGATGACGCTCCATTTGTTTTGCGGTCTTTATCTTGGACATGAAAGTATTATACACGATAATACACAATAGACCTATAATCTCAAGTTTTTAAGGATGATGTTGAATTGTGGGCAATCAGGATATTCTAGCGGAGGCAAAAAGATTCTCCGCGCGAGGCGGGGAAAAGTGGTTAGAGGTGCGGGTCATTAGGGAGAGAGGTGTAGGTATATACTATGCACCGGTGTTGATTTCTTTAAGTACTTCGACGCGATACAGATTCCCGATTTTGTAGCGATAGATACTTCGCCCACCGACGTTTGCTTCGAACTCGCGAGCCTTTTTGATTGCTGCATCATCGTTGACTGCATCAAAAAAGTCGACATCTTCTCCTGTTTCTCGTTGTCCGCTGATACCGTTAAATATCCTCATTCGGAGCAAGTACGTGCCCCCTTCTCTTGCGGTATTCATTTGCCTGCCTCCTAAGAATAAAGTAATATATAAAAGTAAAAATGTCAATACAACTAAGGAAAAAAGTCTTCGTCGCCATGTCCCGCCGTCGCCAAGGCTATGGCGGGCAAGCCGGCAGCAGCCTTATTAAAAAAGGTAAGACTGTTTTTGTTGCAATGAGCGGTGGAGTGGATTCGTCCGTTGCGGCGTTGCTACTCAAGCGCCAGGGCTATGATGTCGTGGGGGTCTTTATGCGCTGTTATAACATCGATGGGTGCGCGGAAACGGACGCCGAAGACGCGCGGCGGGTGGCGGAGCGCATCGGGATTCCCTTCTACGCGTGGGATTTCGAGGAGGAATATAAGAAGCGTGTCGTGGAGTATATGGTGGAAGGTTATCGCAAAGGCATTACTCCCAACCCGGACGTGATGTGTAATCGCGAGATCAAATTCGGTTTGTTCTTGAAGCGCGCGCTCGCGGTCGGCGCGGACTATGTGGCGACGGGGCACTACGTGGCGCTACGAAATACGAATCAGTACGAATATACGAAAGAAAAAAATAGCAGTTCGTATATTCGTAAAAAGTTCATATTTCGTAGCCTATTCCAGGCGAAGGATAAGAATAAAGATCAAAGTTATTTTCTGTGGACTCTTACGCAGGATGATCTGCGGCATTGCCTATTTCCGATTGGGGATTACACGAAGCCGCAGGTGCGGGCTATGGCGCGGCGCGCGGGACTGCCGACGGCGGAGAAAAAAGATTCGCAGGGCATTTGTTTTCTGGGAAAAGTTTCGCTTGCTGATTTTCTTGGCCGTTATATTCCCGTACACCGAGGAGCGCTCGTGGGGCTCAACGGGAAAAAGATAGGCGAGCATCGTGGCGCGGCGTTCTATACCATTGGCCAGCGACATGGACTGGGACGAATGACATGGGACAAGCGGCATGGAACGAGAGGCGACGGAGATACGAAGCCGTTGTATGTTGCGGAAAAGAATGTGAAGAAGAACATCGTGACCGTTGCCGAGGGGGATGACCCGGCGCTCTATAAAAAAGAGATTACGCTCACCGATCTCAATTTTATCAATCTACTGCACCATCCTTATAATCTCCCTCCGTCGCTCACGCTATGGCGGGCAGGCGGGTTTTTAAGGATGATGAAAACGCAGAAGGTGAAAAAGCAGATGGAGCAAAAAAGGGGAAAGGGGATTGGAGTGCTTGCGCGGGTTCGTTACCGTCAGCCGCTCGCGCCCGCGACGCTCATACTTTCTAATTCGCGCGAATTAGAAAATAAGGCCACGAGAGCAAAAAAAGAGGGGAAAGGGAGAATGGGCCTGCATGCGTCTGCGTCCGGTCCCCGCCTTCGCACAGCTTCGGACGGGCAGGCGCGTTGGTCCGCGATGCTCGTGTTCGAGCATGCGCAGAAGTTCGTCGCGCCCGGGCAGTCAGCGGTACTGTATTCAAAATCCGGCGAGATGCTCGGCGGCGGCGTGATCGTGAAGTAAAAAAAGCCGGGTCACCTGAGGCGACCCAGCAGTTCGCGCTACTTCGGGTTAAAGCTCCGCGGGCACTTCAATGTCCTTTTCCAAAATCTCTGCAATCTGCGTGTGTGACAACCCCTTGTCCAGTGAAAGGTTGTCGAGATGCTGAAAGAGATCGGGGTCGCTGTTGAGGTGTACTGCGATTACTCTCTGCAGGAGCCAACTGTCGTGTATCCCTGCATTTCGATACGCTGCCACTACCGTAAGCGCCTTTTCTGCCCCCAAAGCCCCGAGGATGATCAACCCTACGATATCTGCGTCAATGGCCTTGCCCCTGCGTTCTAGCACGTCGGTGCGCGAGTTTACACGAACGTTCTCTTCTGCCGCTGCAACACGAATCGCCGTAGCCATTTCTTTCTGTGTCATATGCGTCTCCTATCCGAAAACTTCTCACACTATCCTATCGAAGCCGTGGTACAATGGCAAGAAATGCGCATCTATAAATATCTCCATTCGTGCCTGGTGATTGAAGAGAACGGCAAGCGGCTTTTGATTGATCCCGGTGCGTTTTCTTTTGTTGAGGGTATGTTGAAGCCCCAAGATATTGGGCCGGTTGATGCTATTCTTCTTACCCACCAGCATCTCGATCATTATTATCCCGATGCGCTCAAAATCATTCTTGCGCTTCACTCCGCTCCCATTTTTACCAATGCGGAAATCGCCGCACTTGCCAAGCAACAGGGGATTGACTGCCATGTGATGAATCCAGGAGAGATTCGCGAAGTCGAAGGATTTATCATTGAGGCGTTTCAAGCGCCCCACGGCGCAGTTCCTGCGGCAATTCCCGAAAATACCGCCTTCCGCATTAATAAAAAAATTCTCCACTCCGGAGATTCAATCGAAGTGCCTTTCGAAGCGGTACGGGGAACCGAAGTGCTCGCATTGCCTGTCGCTGCGCCGTGGTCCCGGCTTGTTGATGTGATTGCATTCGCCCACGCGATTCAGCCGAAGATCGCGATTCCCGTCCACGATGCAATTTTGAAGGATTTTATGCTTGAGCGCGTGTATGCGATGTGCAAAGCGAAGCTCGAAGAACAAGGCATTGCGTTTAGGCCGCTCGCATCTACCGCTGAATTTGTTGAGACATAATTCATGATCATCGTCTTCACGGGCAACGGAAAAGGAAAAACGACTGCTTCATTGGGGCAGATGGTGCGCGTTGCGGGACGGGGGAAGAGGGCCTTGATGATCCAGTTCATCAAGGGACCGTGGCGCTCGGGAGAGGACGAGTTCGCTGAAAGATACGAGATACGAGATACGAGTTTCGTGGTTCGAAAGATGGGCAAGGGGTTCGTAGGAATTCTTGGCGACCAATTGCCTCGCGAGGAGCACGTGAACGCCGCGAAGGAAGCGCTCAATGTATTCAAGAGCGAAGGGGAAAAGGGGATATGGCAGTTGATTGTGCTCGATGAAGTGAATGTGGCGGTATCGTTGGGACTCCTTACTATTCAAGAAGTGCTGGACGCCATTCAACATTATCCAGACGATAAGTTACTGATTATGAGCGGCCGCGCCGCGCCGCAGGAATTCATCGACCGCGCCGATCTCGCGACCGAGATGCGCGAGATCAAGCACCCGTTCAACGACAAGAAATTGGCGAAGATCGGAATAGAGTTTTAACGTTCGCTTCGCTCACTTACGCGATGCTAATCTACGAATCCATGCGAATGATGCGAATTGCGGCATGCGAACAGCGCACTACGAACGCGCCCATGCGAATTTTATTCGCAATCCGTAGATTGGCATAAAATTTGCATATTAGCATCATGTTTGTTAAACTATCCCACGTGTCCCGTGAGTGCACGGGACTGTCTTTCCTATGACTGGAACTCCCGCAGAAGAAACAATTTTGAATAAGGAAGAACTTATCCTCGATCCCTCCCTCAAAGAGATAGTGGATGCGGGAGTGTTTTATGGCCGTAAGAAAAGCAAAACCCATCCGCGGATGCGGCCGTTCATTCTTGCGACGCGCAACGAGATGGAGATCATTGACCTTGCAAAGACAAAACATGACCTTGCCGCGGCGCTCGCCTTCATCACCGAGAAAATAAAGCACGGCGGGAAACTGCTCTTCGTGGCGACCCAGCCGGCGGCGTCTTCGGTCAAAGAACTCGCCCGCGAGTTCCATTTGCCCGCGGTGACCGAGCGCTGGCTCGGCGGGACCCTCACGAACTTCCGCGTCATTATGAAGCGCCTCGACTACTACAAGAAGCTGAAGAGCGGCTGGGCGTCGAACGCGTTCGAAAAGTACACCAAAAAAGAGCGCGTCGGCATCGAGCGCGAACTGGGCAACTTGCACGAGCTCTTCGCGGACCTTGAGCCGATGGAGGAGCTCCCCGACGTGCTTGTGGTCATCGATCCGCAGATCCACACGACGGCTATCCGCGAAGCGCGGCGGCTGCGTATTCCCATCGTTGCGTTTGCGAATACCGACAGCGACCCCGACGTGCTTGACTATCCCGTGGCGGGAAATACGAAGGCGCGCACCGCGATCGATTGGTTCTTCGGAAAATTGCGCGAGGCGATTCGCGAGGGGGTGGCACAGCGCACGGCCGCAGCGGCGCAGGCAGCGGCAGTAGAGCGGGAAGGTGCTACAATAGAGGGACCCGTTGAAGGTGATAAAGTGAGTAAGTAAATAAGTTAATAAGTTATATTAGGCAATGAACAGTTCAATAGAGAATGTTCAGCGGCTCCGTGATATGACGGGCGCCGGAGTGATGGAATGCAAAAAGGCGCTTGCGGATGCGGGCGGTGACTTTGACGCGGCGCTTGCGTTGATCCGCGAGCGCGGGCTCGCGAAGGTGGAGAAGCGTTCGGGGCGGGAGACTGGCGCGGGACTCGTCCAGTCCTATGTGCACAATGAGCGGATCGGCGTGCTCCTTGACCTGCGGGCGGAAACCGACTTCGTGGTGCGCTCGGAACCGTTCCGCGCGCTTGCGAAAGAGCTTGTGCTCCAAATCTCTGCCACCGATCCCGCGAATGTCGAGGAACTTCTCGCCCAACCTTCTATCCGCGATGAATCGAGGACCGTGGATGCGCTGGTGAAAGACGTGATCGCCCGCGTGGGAGAAAATGTGAAAATTCATCGGTTTTCTCGTTTGGAGCTATAATTCGCTACGAAATACGAATGATATACGAATATACCAATGAGTTATGAAATAAGAATTTCTCGTGAAAGTGTGAATAGGGATTTTCGTATATTCGTAAAAATTCGTATTTCGTAGCATGTTGCAATTTATTCTCACCAACGTTTTTTTGATTTCGCTCGGCGCGTTCATCTTTCTTATGATCCGCGCCCTGCCGCGCATCGGCGAGGAACCCACGGGCGGAGAAAGGCATACCATCTTCGAGCGCTG
>Ga0209515_10007439_pt1 | contig 13186 bp, 8 predicted proteins | sample Subgroupgradi54m_FD_187454 | JGI IMG/M metagenome (GOLD analysis project Ga0209515, IMG submission 187454) | Subsurface groundwater microbial communities from S. Glens Falls, New York, USA - GMW60B uncontaminated upgradient, 5.4 m (SPAdes)... ...
CAGCCTCGTCGAGGTGACATTGGCCGACGGCCGAACGCTCACTCAGGCGTCGGACGAGCGGTATCGCGGCAGCCCCGAGAATCCATTTACCCGCAGCGACCTGCACGCGAAGTTCAGCGATTGCGCGAGCCTCGTGTTGCCGGCCCCGCGCATCGCAAGAGCGATCGAGCTAATCGAGTCGGTCGAGCAGTTGAAGAACATTCGCGAGCTGACGCAGGCGTTGGCCTAGCAAAGCGAGTCTAAAAAGGGTCGCTATTCGGGTAGCATAGGCGATTATTCAGCGAGGTTTTTCATGAACAAGTCCCTGACGCTGGCGCTCGTCGTGGCCGGCGTAAGTCTGCAGTCTCCCCTCGCCGCGCAGCAGTCGAAAACGCCCGCGTTGCCGATGTCGCCCTCGCAGCCCTTTGTTCGCGACCCGAAGATTCCGATCGACGAGGAGTACACGAACAAGATCAAGGAGTACACGACCGAGCTGTTCTTCAGCTCGCCGCTCGTGGATTACCTCCCCGCGTCGAAGACCGTGCCGACGCCGAAAGCCGTGCTGGGCGACGTCGCCGGCGCGCCCGGGAAGCTGCCGTACGCGGAAGAGGTCTACACCTACATGCGCATGCTGGAGAAAGCCGCGCCAGGACGCGTGAAGGTGGTGAGCATCGGCAGGACCGAAGAGGGCCGCGAGATGATCGCCGTCGCCATCAGTTCGGACGCGATCATGGCGAAGCTGCAGGACAACGCGTCGCGCCTCGCCAAGCTCGCCGACCCGCGCACGATCAACATGGACGATGCGCAGGCGGAGGCCCTGGTCAACGCGTCGACGCCGATCTACTACATCACCGGCACGATTCACTCGCCGGAAACCGGTTCGCCAACCGCGCTGATGGAGCTCGCGTACCGCCTCACAGTGGACGACCACGAATACATCAAGTCGATCCGCAACAACCTGATCACGCTGATCACGCCGGTGATCGAGGTCGACGGCCGCAACAAGATGGTGGACGTCTACAAGTGGCACCTCGCCCACCCGGGCCAGAACTATCCGGGGCTCGTGTACTGGGGCAAGTACGTCGCGCACGACAACAACCGCGACGCGATGGGCGCCACGCTCAAGCTCACCCAAAACGTCCTGAACACGTGGATGCAGTGGCATCCGCAGGTGCTGCACGACTTGCACGAATCGGTGCCGTATCTCTACGACAACACGGTCGGCGACGGTCCGTACAACGCGTGGATCGATCCGATTCTCGCCGACGAATGGGAAATGATCGGCTGGAACAACGTGTCGGAGATGACCAAGTTCGGCATGCCGGGCGTTTTCACGCACGGCAACTTCGACACCTGGTCGCCCGGCTACCTGATGTTCATCGCCGCGCTGCACAACGGCATCAGCCGGCTGTACGAAACGTTCGGCAACGGCGGCGCCGACACGGTGGAGCGAACGCTGACGCCGGATCAGTACGCGCGCACCTGGTACAAGCAGAACCCGCCACTGCCGAAGACGATGTGGTCGCAGCGCAATAACAACAACTACCAGCAGACCGGGCTGCTCACGTCGCTGCACTACTTCGCCGGCAACGGCCGTATGTTCCTGCGCAACTTCTACCTGAAGAGCAAGCGCTCCATCCTCAAGGCGAAGGCCGAGGGCCCCGCCGCGTACGTGCTGAGCGCGGACGACCCGCGTCCAGGCGCGCAGGCCGAGTTACTGCGCACGCTCCAGAAGCAGGGCGTGGAAATCTCGCGTGCGACGGCCGCGTTCACCGTCAAAGTGCCTGGGAAGAAAACGCCGCCGAGACCGGTGACGACCAACAGCGGGCAGGATGGGTCGGATGCTTCAGGGGCAGGTGGGTCCGGTGGGGCTAGTGGGTCAGGTGGGTCGGGGGGACCGAATGGACAGGAGCCGCAGGACAAGCCGGAAGGGCAGGATCGCAACGCCACGCCCGCTCCGGTCGACCGCACCTTCCCCGCCGGCTCGTTCATCGTCCGCATGGATCAGCCGTACAGCCGCATCGCCGACTCGTTGATGGACTATCAGTACTGGAGCCCGAACGATCCGCAGAAGACGCCGTACGACGACACAGGCTGGACGTTCCCCGAGTTGTTCAACGTGCAGACGGTCCGCGTCGCCGACGTGAAGGTGCTCGACGCGCCGGTCGAAAAGACCACGGGCAGGGTCACGGCGAAAGGTGGGCTCGATGCGGGCTGTGGGGACCTTCCGGCGAACGGCTCGGTCTACCTCGTGAACCATAACGCCGACACGGCTTTGATCTCCCTGCGGTACCGCCTCAAGAACGCTTCGTTCGAGGCCGCTGAAGATGCGTTCGAGGCCGCGGGAAGGAAATTCGCGCGCGGCAGCTTCATCATCAAAGGCGCCGGCGCCGGTGACTTGCCGGCCGCTGCCAGCGATCTGGGCATTCAGGTCGCGTGCGCCGCGTCGGCTCCATCGGTCAAGACCCACCCCGTCCGCGCGCCGCGCGTGGCGCTGCTGCACACGTGGCTGACCACGCAGACCGAAGGCTGGTGGCGCCAGGCGTTCGACGGCGCGCAGGTGCCCTACACCTACATCAGCACGCAACAGGTCGCAGGCGACGCCGACCTCAACGCGAAGTACGACGTCATCGTCTTTCCGCCGGTTGGTCGCGGTCCCGAGGGCATCGTCAACGGAATGCCGATGTGGGGCAACGCGCTGCCGTGGAAAAAAACGGCGGAGACGCCGAACCTCGGCTCCGAAGATCAGACCGACGACATGCGCCCCGGCCTCGGCTGGATCGGCGTCGCGCACCTGCAGGACTTCGTGCGCAAAGGCGGACTGTTCCTCACGGTGATGGACACGGCCGATCTCGCGACGTCCACCGGCTTCACGCCGGGCCTCACGGTCACCACGCGCCAGCGCCTGCGGATCGTCGGCAGCGTCGTCCGCTCGAAGACGATCGACGCGACGAGCCCGATCGCGTATGGCTACACGGACAACCTTGCGCTCTGGTGCGACAACGGTCCGATCTTCAGCATCTCGAACGTCTTCGGCGGGCGCGGTGCGCGGCGTCTCGGACCCGACGATGGGGGAACCCGGCCCACGGGACGAGGAACGGCGGATGATCCGGACGTCCCTCAAGGGCGCACAGGCGTCGAGGCACCGCGTGAGGAGCGCACCGACGTGTGGAAGGCCGTGCCGGTCACCGACGAGCAGCTGCGCAACGGCATCAACGTGATTCCGCCGGCCGCGCGGCCGCGCGTGATCCTGCGGTACGCCGACACGCGCGACCTGCTCGTGTCGGGCCTCGTCGAGAACGGCGGCGAGATCGCGCAGCACGCAGCGGTGGTCGACGTGCCGCTCGACAAAGGTCACGTCGTCGCGTTCTCGAACAACCCGATCTGGCGCGGGGAGACGCAGGGCAGCTACTTCCTGGTCTTCAACGCGCTGCTGAACTTCGACCAACTGGACGCGGGCAGGAAGCTGGACGCAAGGTAAACGCGAGATTTCAGATTGCAGACTTCAGATTGCAGATTGGCGCCTAATCTGGCGGCGTCCAATCTGAAATGAAATCTGCAATCTGACGTCTGAAATCTGCAATTCCCTGAGTCTGTTACTTGACGACGAACCACACTGACCGTTCCACTGAAGCGCCGGGCGTCCGCACGGCGATCGTCAGCCGATAATACGCCGGCTCGAGTTCCGTCAGCGGCACGCGGGTCCGGACCGCGTAGCAGTGGACGCCTCCGATGCCCTTCTCGCGGGCAACAGTCAACGGTCGTTCGTTGATGAGGCTGCCGTTCTCTCCGTATAGCGCCGCCGTGGCACGCACTTGATCGACCGGGGCCGTCGCGTAAGCTTCAGCGTAGGCATCGAGCGCATCGCCACGGCCGAACGTGCGCACAGTCGTCGGCGGACCGCTGAGCCGGGTTTCGAACACCGACATGTTCGCGCGCATGGTCGGCGTGTGGGCTTCAACGGTGGAGGCGATCTCGACGGTGCTCATCGACAGGTCTCGATCGTAGCGTGGTACATCGAGATCGCCGGCCACCACGCCATGTTCGCCCTTGTTGGCATCCAGAACCGCCGCTCGAATGCGATACGTACCGGGCCGCAGGTCCAGCGACGAGACGAGCCGCGTGCGCGAATCGCGCATCTGGTCGCGCCGCGTCGCCGACACGTGGAACTCGATCGACTTGGACTCGCTGGCCACAACCCGGCCGGTGACGTCGCTCGCGACGATGCGGTATTGAAGCGATGCGGCCATTTTTCCGGCACGCTCGCTGAACACAATCGCGTCGCCGCCGATCTCGAGGGTAACGAGTGCTCGCGCCTTGCCGCCGGTCCCGGCGAAGGTCGCCGCGTGCAGGGCGAGGGGAATGCGCCCCCCGGCCAGCGGTGACGCCATCAGAGTCGCCATGCTCGCCCGGTCCTGCGGACGCTCCGGTGCGCCCGCGGACAACAGGCGCGTCCTCACGGTCAGTCCGGGACGAAGCGCGCGCACGCGCACGCGACGCGGACCCGCCTTGCGACCGGTCTTGGCCTCGGGCAACGAGTAGCCCACCATGTAGTACGCACTCGAATCGCGCACCGCGACAACAACCGCACGTCCGATGTCGTTGGTGTTGATCGTCGCGATCCCACCCGTGTCGTTGGCGAGCGCCCACAGACCCGCGGTAGAACTGTCGGTGTCGTCCGGAGCGGCCAGTCCTCGAGCGTCGACAGGATAGATGGCCACGTTCGCCTGCATCGCGAGCGTGACGAGACGATGATAGTCAGCGTTGGAATCTGCAAACGCACGGGCGAGCTTCGGCGGCAGGCCGGCGGTGACATAGAGCACCGCCTTGCGGCGGTCTTCGATTGGCGACAGCCATGTGGCCACGTTCTGGAGTGTCTTGAGCGCCCGGCTCATGTTCTGCCCGCGCTCGAACTGCGTGGCAATATCGACAGGCTGGCTGTCCCGTTCAGAGAGTGGCACATTGTCCGTGTCGTCGAACAAGGGCCGGCGTCCGACGAATCGGTTCAGGTTTTCCAGCACTCGCCCTTTGTCGAAGGTGAATTCCTGGGCTCCGGCCTGCTGACCTGTGTAGACGACAGCGATCAGATCACCGTCAGGAAGGGCTTGAACGATCGTCTTCACGGCGGCCCGCGTTCGCATCGTGTCTTGCGGTGACGTGTTGAGGTCATCGACCACGATCGCAAACATCCGGCGGCCGGGCAGATCGGGGCTGTTGGTGAACACGTCCGATGCCGGCAATGGGGAGGCCTGGGGTGGTGTAATCGGTATCGACACGAACGAGACCGAGACGATGTCGCGCGGCTCGCCCTCGTCTGTCACCTCGAAATCGTTCTTGGTGAGATCCGACACGCTGCGACCCTGATCGTCTGTCACGATCACGTCGAGCACGCCCACGGTCACCGCGCTGCGAAACACCTGCGCCGATGACGGCGAGTCCAGCGCCGAGGCCGTCATCAGCAGGAGAATGATGAATGACGGCCAACGGTGAAAGCGACGGCGCCCGGCAATCATGAGATTGTGGATTTTGACTACAGATGGGCGTCTAATCAGCGGAATGGATCAGAGGTCAAACCTCAGATTGGAAATTGGCGTCTAATCTGACGGCGTCCAATCTGAAATGAAGTCTACAATCTGAACTCTGAAATCTGCAATTTCCGTGAGGCTCTTATGTTGCGAGCGCTGGTCTGTCTCGTGGCCTTCTTCCTGTCTCCCGCCTTCGCTGCCGCGCAGCAGACCCAGGTCTTCACGGTCCAGGCGCCGCCCGGCGCACCCGGCCAGGCGCCTTCCCGCGACAACGCGCAACCGGCGAAGGTCGGCACCGCAACGCTGCGCGGGCACGTCGTCGCGGCCGACAGCGGACAGCCGCTGCGCAAAGCCCAGGTTCGCGTCTTCGCGCCCGAGCTCCGCGAAAACCGGATGACGACGACCGACGGCGACGGGAAGTACGAATTCAAAGAGCTCCCCGCCGGCCGCTACACCGTCACGGCGCAGAAAGGCAGCTACGTCAACCTGCAGTACGGCCAGCTACGGCCGTTCGAGCCGGGCAAGCCGCTCGAGATCCTCGATGGACAAACGGTGGAGAAAGTGGACTTCGCGCTGCCGAAAGGCGGGGTGATCACCGGTCGCATCCTGGACGAGTTCGGCGAGCCGCTGGCCGACGCGCAGGTCGCGGCGCAGCGCTATCAGAACGTCGGCGGACGCCGGCGTCTGGTCCCGGCGGGGCGGAACGCGATGACGAACGACATCGGCGAGTTTCGTCTGTTCGCGATTCCACCCGGCCAGTACTACCTGTCGGCGACACTCCGCAACATGGGGATGATCGGCGACAGCGACGATCGATCGGGATACGCGCCGACCTATTTTCCCGGCACCGCGAACATGGCGGAAGCCCAGAAGGTCACAGTCGGCCTGGGACAGCTCGTCACCGACATCAACATGGCGCTGATCCAGACGCGCACGTCGCGCGTCACCGGCACGGCGGTGGACGCGCAGGGCCGGCCGATGATGGGGATGGTGATGGCCGTGCCGCGCGGCGACAGCGTGATGATGATGTTCGGACCGCCCGGGCAGATCAGGCCGGATGGCTCGTTCGCGATCAGCGGCCTCGCGCCGGGCACTTACATGCTGCAGACGAACGGGCCGGGCGGCGGCAACGAGTCCGCGTCGGCCGAGGTCACCGTCGGCGGCGACGATGTGAACGGCATCCGCCTGGTGGCGTCTCCGCCCTCGACGGCAAGCGGACGCGTCATCGTCGATCAGGCGGCCGCGCAATCGCTGAAGTCGTCGATGCTGCGGGTCACCGTGCAGCCCGTCCAGTTGGACACCATGATGTTCGGACCCAATGCCGGGCCGGTCGTGGTGAACGACGATCTGACGTTCGAGCTGAAGGCGCGCCCGGGGAAGATGCGGATCGTGCTCGTGGGCCAGGCCAGCGGATGGGCGGTGCGCGCGGTGCGGTATCGCGGCATGGACGTCACCGATTCGGGCATCGAGTTCAGGGCGAACGAGGACATCGCCGACATCGAAGTAGAGATCACGAACCGCCTGACCGATGTGTCTGGACTCGTGACCAACAGTCGCGGCACGGCCCTGAAGGACTATTCGGTGGTGGTGTACCCGCAGGACCGCGACCAGTGGACGCCGAACTCGCGGTACATGCGCACGAGCCGCCCAGATCAGGACGGCCGGTTCAAGGTCAACGGTTTGCCGCCGGGTGCGTACTACATCGTCGCGCTCGATTATCTGGACACCAGCGGTGACTGGAACGACCCGGAGGCGCTCGATCGCCTTCGCTCGAAGGCGACGACGTTCTCCCTCAATGAGGGCGAGACGAAGACGGTGGACCTGAAGATCACGACGGCGTCATAAAATTGCAGATTTCAGAGTTCAGATTTCAGATTGGATTGCGGATTAGAATCCTGTCTGCCCTCCTCCCGCGCGGTGGGTTTCATCCGTCCGAGGAACTCAAGGCGCGTGGCGGCGCGTTGAAATTCAGAGTTCAGATTTTAGATTCATTTCACATTTGAGCGCCGGCGTGCGGTGATCGATGAGGCGGCGAAAATCGCCGTCAGCTGATTCGCCTCATCTAGAAGGTTGCCAGCCTGCTGTCGTTGTGAGATGCCGCCCTCAGTCAGAATCTCCAGCCAGAGAGTCGATTCATCCGCCTCCTCGAGAACGATGCCGACGCGGGCGGCGAATTCGGCGTCTGAGCGCGACCGGCACGCGGCTCGGTAATTCGCGGCAACGCCGGTTGCGGAGCGCGACAACTGGCGTCCTATGTCTGTCGCCTCGTCTGTGGCAGGCAGCGTGCGCTTAAACGACAGAACATCAAGGGCAAACCGCTTCGTCCTGGTCTTCAACTCGTCCGTCTTTGGGTTGGCCATGCACGCCTTTGTGCCAGCCGCGTGCCAGCTCAAGACGCGGTTGACGCCCCCCCCGTTCCCCAATCTGAAATCTGAATTCTGAAATCTGCAATTTCAGAAAGCGTCCCCGTGCCAGTAAAAAACGTCCGCGGCCGCGAGCGGCGCGAGTCCGCGAGCGCGTTCGGTCAGCGCACGGATCATCATCACCTCGCCTGATGGCTGCTCACCGATCACCGTGACCTGCGGCGGCAGGAATCCGTCCGGCAGCCACGCTTTGATCGACGGGCGCTTCTCCGCTGGATCGCGCGCAATCAGTACCTGGAGGATCGCGCCGACGCGCGCGCCGCTCGGATCGCGATCGCCGGCTTCCTCCAGCGTCCACTCGTTCCCGCGGACGCTGATAGCGACGTACGCGGCCGCGGACGCGCCTTCCTCGGCGATGAAGAAATGCAGCGCGCGCGCACCTGATGGCCCGAGGCCGGCCAGCAGCCGCTTCCTCGCGATCGCGAAATGAATCAGATCGCGATCGCGGTTCAAGTGAAACCGGTACGGCGCGATGCCGCCCGACGCCGCCACGCGCGCGCGGCCCATGAAGACGATGTCCCCGAGATCGCGATCGTCACCGCCGCGCACCATCGTCGCTGGCGCGCCGTAACGCGTGGATTCCGTCACGCGCAGCTGCTGATCCGTCCTGGCGATCACGTCAAAGCCGAGCCGCGCGTAGTAGTCGGGGCCGATTTCCGAAAACAGCAGCGCGAAGTCCGCACCGTCCGCGACCGCGCGATCGAGCAGCCGCTCGATCAGCTCGCGAGCCGCGCCGCGCCCTCGGCTCGCCGGCGGCGTAAAGACCGCGCCGATGCCAGCGACCGTGATCGGCCTTCCGTCGAGCACCGCGTCGAAGGCATACAGTTTTGCGCTGGCGTGCACCTCGTCCCCCTCGACCAGCGCCAGCCGGCGGAGGTGCGCCCGGCCCCAGGGCGTGGCGATCTGAGCGGCGTACAACCGGCCATATGCGGGCCGGGTCAGGCCGTCGTGCCAGATGTTGTAGGTGTCGTCCAGTATCCGCTCGAGGATGGACCCCTCGGTCTCGACCTCGACAAGTTTTGCCATGTGAGCCGCCGATTGTATGGCAGTTCTTTAAACGTCTGGGCTTGATGCCGGTCTAACTTGGCTATGAAACGTTTTCTGGCGCTGACAGTGGCAATTGTTGCGGTTTCCGCCTCCGCGGCAACCTCTCCGAAAGACGACCGCGCCATCGTCCACGTGCTGAGCCGGACAGGTTTTGGCCCGCGACCGGGAAATGTTGAAAAAGTTCGCGCGATGGGGCTGCAGCGCTACATCGACGAGCAGCTCTACCCCGAGCGCATCCCCGACGTGGCGATCGCTCTGCGGCTGACCGGGTTGACGACGATTGGCATGAGCTCGCGGCAGATCGCTGAGCAGTACGAGCTGCCCCAGCTCGAGGCGCGCCGCCGGCGCAAGGCGGAGGGGAAAGACAAGGACGCGGCGCCCGGCGACGGCAAACAGCCGACGGATGCGATGCAGCAGCGGGCCACCGGCGTCATGATCGAGCTCGCGCAGCAGAAGCTACTGCGCGCGGTCTACAGCGACCGCCAGCTTCAGGAAGTGCTCACCGATTTCTGGTTCAACCACTTCAACGTCGACGCACGCAAGGGCCGCGATCGGTTTCTGCTGACCGAGTACGAGCGCGATACGATCCGTCCGCGGGTGCTCGGGAAATTCCGTGACCTGCTGGGCGCGACCGCCAAGAGCCCCGCGATGCTCTTCTATCTCGACAACTGGATGAGCTCAGCGGGGCCAGATTTAAATCTGGCCCCGGGACTCGCGCGCGCACAGGGGCAGGGCAAGAGAGCGCCCAAGGGGCTGAACGAAAACTACGGGCGCGAGCTGATGGAGCTCCACACGCTCGGCGTGGACGGCGGCTACACGCAGAAGGACGTCACCGAAGTGGCGCGCGCGCTCACCGGATGGACCCTCAAAAGCCCGCGTCAGGGCGGCGGCTTCGCGTTCGACGCGCGCATTCACGACACGGAACAGAAAGTCGTGCTCGGTCACGTGATCGCGGCGGGCGGTGGCGAGTCGGACGGCGAGCAGGTGCTCGACATTCTCGCGACGCATCCGTCGACAGCGACGTTCATCGCGACGAAGCTCACGCGCCGCTTCGTGAGCGACAGGCCGCCGCCGGCGCTGGTCGAGCGTGTGGCGGCCCGCTTCCGCGACACCGACGGCGATCTGCGCGACGTGATGCGCACGATCCTCACGTCGCCGGAATTCCTGTCGCCCGACGCCTACCGCGCGAAGGTCAAGACGCCGTTCGAGTTCGTCGTGAGCGCGCTGCGCGCGACCAGCGCCGAGGTGCAAGATGCCCGGCCGCTCGTCCACGAAGTGCAGCAACTCGGCATGCCTCTCTACCAGTGCCAGCCGCCGACCGGCTACAAGGACACGGGCGACGCCTGGGTGAACACCGGCGCGCTCGTGAGCCGGATGAACCTTGCCGTGAGGCTGGCCGCAGGACAATTGCGCGGCACGTCCGTGAATTGCGGATTGTGGATTGCGGATTGCGGATTGAGAACGCCCGGAATGGTCGACAGCGATGGATTGCGGACCGACAGCGATGTTGTTGTCGCGAGGCTCCTGAACGGCGATGCCAGCGACACCACGCGAGCGACGATCGCGAAAGCGACCGACGCCCAGAAGATGGTCGCGCTCACGCTCGGCGCGCCGGACTTTCAACGACGATGAGATTGCACACGACGATGAGATTGCAGAATTCAGATTGCAGATTTCAGATTGGAGGCCGCTGATGATGTCCCGACGAGTGTTCGTGAAAAACGGCGCCGTCGCGTTCGTCAGCCTCGGTTTCGCGCCGTCGTTCATGGCGCGCACGGCGGTCGCCGCGTCCGGTCGTTCGAAACAGCTGATCGCGATCTTCCAGCGCGGCGCGGTCGACGGCCTCAGCGTCGTCGTGCCTCACGGCGAAAGCGATTACTACCGCGCGCGCCCGAGCATCGCGATTCCGCGTCCGAATTCGGGCGATAGCGGCGCGATCGATCTCGACGGCTTCTTCGGCTTCAACCCGCGGCTGCGACCGCTCAAAGCGTTGTGGGACGCGCGGCAGCTGGCGATCATCCACGCGTGCGGATCGCCCGACAGCACACGGTCGCACTTCGACGCGCAGGACTACATGGAAAGCGCGACACCCGGCGTCAAGAGCACGTCTGACGGCTGGCTGAACCGCTATCTACAGACGCAGCACGCCGAGCACGCGACGCCGTTCCGCGCTGTTGCATTGACGTCGCAGCTGCCGCGCATGCTGCAGGGCACCGCCCCGGCACTCGCCGTCAGCCAGCTCGCGCAGTTCGGCATCCGCGCCGGCCAGTCGAGCGAGACGGTCGGTGCATCATTCGAAGCTGAGTACGCGGCCGCCGCCGATTCCGTGCTGAACGGCACGGGGCGCGAGGCGTTCAGCGCGATCAAGATGTTGAAGACGGCCGATCCGTCGAAGTACGAGCCGGCCAACGGCGCTGACTACCCGCGCGGCGCGTTTGGCCAGTCGCTGCGCCAGATCGCGCAGCTCACGAAAGCGAACGTCGGCCTCGAGGTCGCCTTCGCCGACGTCGGCGGCTGGGACACGCACGTGAACCAGGGCGCCGGGCAGGGCCAGCTCGCCACGCGCCTCGACGACTTCTCGCGATCGATTGCCGCGCTCGTCACCGATCTCGGCGATCGCATGGCGGACACTGTGATCTTGACGATGTCGGAGTTCGGGCGGGCGGTGAATGAAAACGGCAACCGCGGCACGGATCACGGGCACGGGAACGCGATGATGGTGATCGGTGGCGGTGTTCGAGGCGGTCACGTCTACGGGAAGTGGCCTGGGCTCTCGGTCGAGAAACGCTACGACGGCCGGGACCTCGCGGTGACCACCGACTTCCGCGACGTCTTCGGCGAGATCGTCACAAAACACCTGGGTCTCCGGGATGCGCGCCAGGTGTTCCCCGGATTCCAGATCGCCGAGGCGCGATTCCCGGGACTCCTCGCATAGTCGGTGAATTGGGTCATTTGGTCATCTGGTTATCGGATCATTTTCCTTGTCTGGCCATCTCGTGATCAGGTCATTACAATCACCCAATCCAATGACCAGATAACCAGATGACTCGATGACAAAATTCCTCTTTCTGGCCGACCTGCCCACACCCCAGGTTCTGGTCGACCATACCCGTGCGATGAACAACATCGCGCGGGTGCAGGCGCTCGCGTCCGTCTCTGGCGTTCGACTCCGCCCCCACGCCAAGACCCACAAGTCGCCGGTCGTCGCGCGTTGGCAGATTCGCGCCGGTGCGGCCGGCATCTGTTGCGCGAAGGTCGGCGAGGCCGAGGTTTTCGTTGGCGCCGGCATCACCGACATCCGGCTGCCCTATCCTGTGAACCCGTCGAACGCGCCGCGGCTGCTCGCGCTGATGGATCGCGCGTCGATCTCGATCATCGTGGACCATCCTCTCGTCGTGCGCGGCTGGTCGGACGCGATGCAGCGCGCCGGACGCACGCTCGACGTGCTCGTCAAAGTTGACGTCGGCTTTCATCGCTGCGGGATCGATCCGAACGCGGACGCGCTCGGCTTCATCCAGACCGTGGCGAAAGTTGCCGGGCCTGAAGCTGCGCGGGCTGCTCAGCCACGCCGGTCACGCGTATCACGCCGCGTCGGACAACGAGCTCAGCACGATCGCTCGTCAGGAAGCCGAGACGCTCGCGGGTCTGCGCGCACGCGCGGCGGCTTCAGGAATTGCCCTCGACGAGATTTCGGTCGGCGCCACGCCGACGCTGCGTTTCAGCGTGGGACAGAAAGGCGTGACCGAACTCCGGCCGGGCAACTACGTGTACTTCGATCGTACGCAGGTCGCGCTGGGCGCCGCGTCGCTCGACGACTGCGCGCTCACCGTGCTCGCGACCGTCGTGTCGAAACACGCGGGCCGGATCGTCCTCGACTGCGGCAGCAAGACGCTGACGAACGACCTGGCGCGCGGGATATCGAAGGCCACCGGTTACGGCGCGGTACTGGCCGGCGAGACCGACGACGTCGACTGCACGCGCGAGATCGACGAGACGCTGACCATCGAGCGGCTGTCGGAAGAGCACGCGACGGTCCGCGTCACCGGTGAGACGCGCCTCGAACCCGGTGACCGCGTCCGCGTCCTTCCCAACCATTCCTGCGTCGTCTCGAATCTGGTGGACGTGGTCCGGCTGGTGGACGGCGACCAGGTGATTGACACGCTGCCGGTGGCGGCCCGCGGGCGGATTACTTAGAGTGCGTTGCGAGATTAA
>Ga0209515_10007441_pt1 | contig 13186 bp, 17 predicted proteins | sample Subgroupgradi54m_FD_187454 | JGI IMG/M metagenome (GOLD analysis project Ga0209515, IMG submission 187454) | Subsurface groundwater microbial communities from S. Glens Falls, New York, USA - GMW60B uncontaminated upgradient, 5.4 m (SPAdes)... ...
GGGCCGCGGAGCGACCGAGCCGGCCCATCCCTGCCGGCGAGGAAGTGTCGCACGCCGCGGGGCGTGCGACCGGTGCCGCGAACCGAATGCGCGCCACCCGTTGGCGACAAATTTATCTCCGTCGAGCGAAGCGTTGATTTACAAGCGCTCCGACGCTCTGATACAATGCTCTCCGTCGAGAAAATCATGGCCGCCATCGTCTGTCAGACCACGCTCGAGCGCATCGAAACGCTCTCCTATAACGTCCGCAGCTTCCGGTTGCGGCTCAACGACCCCAAGCAGCTGGGGTTCGAGCCCGGGCAGTTCGTCATCGTCCACGTCCCGAAAGGCGACGAGGTCGTCAAGCGCGCCTACTCGATCGCGTCCCCACCCCACGAGCAAGGCGTCGTCGAGCTGTGCATCCAGCACGTCGACGGCGGTGCGGCCTCCACGTTCTTCTGGTCATTGAAGGAAGGTATGCCGGTGACACTCTCCGGCCCGCACGGCCGCTTCCTGCTCAAGCAACCGCTCGACTATCAACCGGTCTTCATGTGCACGGGCACCGGGGTCGCACCGTTTCGCAGCATGATCAAGCACCTGTACCACTTGAACATGACCAACGAGATTTGGCTGCTCTTCGGCTGCCGCTACCCGCACACCCTGCTCTACGAAGCCGAGTTTCGCGCCATGGGCTCGCTGCGCCGCGGCTTCCACTATATTCCGACGGTGAGCCGGCCGAAGGAGTGGAGCGGCGAGTCGGGCCACATCCAAGACACGTTCAAGAAATACATCACGAAGTTCGACGACAAAGAGATTTACATCTGTGGCTGGCTCGAGGTGGTCAAGGCGGTGGTCGCCGATCTGACGGCCTTCGGCGTCCCGCGCGAGCGGATCCACTACGAGGAATGGGCATGACGACTTCGGATACCGCGACCCGCACGGTTCGTATCGGCCACACGCCGGACATGGACGACGCGTTTATGTTTTACGCGATGGCCAACGGGAAAGTCAGCATGGACGGACTGCGCGTGCAGCACGTGATCGAGGACATCCAGTCGCTCAATCGCCGAGCGTTGAAGGCGGAGCTGGAGGTCACGGCGATTTCCGCGGCCAGCTACCCGGCGGTCGAGCAAGACTATTGGATCCTGGCGGTCGGCTCGAGCGTCGGGCAGAACTACGGGCCGCTCGTGGTCGCGAAGCAGCCAATGTCCGTCGAGGAGCTGCGCGGGCGGCGCGTCGCGATCCCCGGGTTGCAGACGACCGCGTATCTCGTGCTGTCGCTGGCGACGCAAGGCATCGTGCCGATTGAGATGAGCTTCGAAAAGATTCCCGAGGCGGTCATAAGCGGCGAGGTCGACGCGGGGCTGTTGATCCACGAGAAGCAGCTGACGTATCACGACCAAGGGCTGCTGCCGATCCTCGACTTGGGCACGTGGTGGCAGAAGACGATCGGGCTGCCGCTGCCATTGGGGCTGAACGTCGTGAAGCGTTCGCTCGGCGAGACGGTCGCGAAGCAGCTCGCGAAGGGTTTGCGCGACAGCATCCTCTACGCGATGACGCACCAGGACGACGCGCTGACCTACTCGCTGCAGTACGGGCGTGGGATCGATTTGCCGCGGGCGCGACAGTTCGTGGGGATGTACGTCAACGAAGAGACGCTCACACTGTCGAACGACACGCGGCGCGCGATGCAGCTGATGTTCGAGCGCGCGCACGCGATGGGCCTGATCCCGAAGATCCCCGAGATCCGCTACATCGAATCGGCGTAGCAACGCAGAAACTGGAAAAGTTCGGAGTCCGGAATGCGGAGTTATAGAGGAAAGGGTCATGGCTTCTAAAAAAGTTCCTGATTTTAAAGTCTCGAAAAACTTTCACCCATCTGCTTCATTGGTTCTCTACGAAGGAGATTGTCGGGAGCTCCTAAAACAGATCCCGACAGGATCAATAAAGCTCATCGTGACGTCGCCTCCCTACAACATCGGCAAAGCCTATGAGACAAGAATTGAGCTTGAAGAGTACCTGGCGCAACAAGCAGAAGTGATCAGGGAATGCGTCAGAACTCTCCATGACCGTGGTAGTATTTGCTGGCAGGTGGGAAACTATGTGACTAACAACGAGATTGTGCCCTTAGACACCGTACTCTTCCCCATCTTCCGCTCGTGTGGTTTGAAGCTTCGCAATAGGATCGTGTGGCATTTTGAGCACGGACTTCACTGCTCCAGGCGTTTTTCTGGTCGTTATGAAACAATCCTGTGGTTCACGAAGGGCAACAAATATACTTTCAATCTGGACAATGTGAGAGTTCCACAGAAGTACCCGGGCAAAAAACACTTCAAGGGTCCCAAGGCAGGACAGTTTTCGTGCAACCCTCTAGGCAAGAATCCCGGTGACGTGTGGGTCATCCCAAACGTGAAGCACAATCACGTTGAGAAGACTCCCCATCCGTGCCAATTTCCTGTCGAGTTGATCCAGCGGCTGATCCTGGCAATGACCGATGAGGGAGACTGGGTCTTCGATCCATTCATTGGCGCAGGAACGACGGCAATTGCGGCACTGATTTCTGGCAGGAAGGTGGCGGGGTCAGAGATCGTCTCCAAATACGTAAAGATCGCTCATGAACGGATCGCTCTCGCCAGGAAAGGCCAGCTCCGTGTCCGTCCGATGGATAGACCGGTGTATGATCCAAATAAACCTTACAACGGAAATGCCGTTCTGGCTCACATCGGACACGAGCCGACCCTCTTTGAGCTTTCAGAGCTGGTTACAACGTGACCGACCAGTGAGACAAGTGTAGCTCTGGCGCATGCGGATACTTTCCAAATATTCCCATCTGAATGGCGAGGAATTCTTACTTGTGCATCACAAAAAGACGTACAAGGAAATCCTCCAGGTTGTAAAAGAGATCGATGCTCACAACTTCAAGACCAAGGTCAGCGAAGAAAAGACCATAAAAGGACGTTTGTTATACAACCCGGACGCTTTGAATAAGGAGTTCACTCGGTTGCTTAGAGCGGTGCAATGGAAGGAGAAGCGGTATTCCTATTATGTGGCTACGGACCGGAAATTCGTGCGGGAAATCGTCGATCTTCCGCTTCAGAAGCAAAGAGAGTTTCTCGTCCGGGCAGGAATCAAGGAGCCAATCCAGTCCTACAAGCAGACCGATTTTGTAAAAGACAACATTGCGATTGAGGTCCAGTTTGGTAAGTACGCATTTGTGGCTTATGACCTGTTCGTGAAACACCTACTTTTCTACAGCGGCAACATCATTAACGTTGGGATAGAGGTGCTGCCAATGAAAGTGATGCAATCGCAGATGTCCTCTGGCATTGCCTACTACGAGGGTGAAGTGTATAACGTCATCCGGCATGGGCGAGGAAACCCTCCAGTACCACTTGTAATCTTGGGTATCGCTCCATAGACAGAATTCGCACTCCGAACTCCGCACTTTCATCACCGTTATTTGGTAGCGCCCTCCTCCTGCCCGGGAAACCAATACCGCTTGCGGCGGAACACGTCCGTGCGGATGTTCGCGATCCGGTCGAGGAACAGCGTGCCGGCCAAGTGATCGACCTCGTGCTGCACGGCGATCGCCTCGAATCCTTCGCACCAGCGCGTCCACTCGCGGCCCTTCGCGTCGAGTGCCGTCACGCGCACGCGGGTGGCGCGGCGGACGTTGCCGGTTAAGTCCGGCACCGATAGACATCCCTCGCGCTGCACCAGCGCGCCGTCCTGCTCGAGAATCCGCGGGTTGATGCACACCAGCAAACCGCTCGACGACGTCGCCTTCGGATGGCTGCCGACATCGACGACGGCCACACACGCGCTGACCCCGACCTGCGGCGCGGCCAGCCCGACGCAGCGCGGGTGGTGGCGCATGGTTTCGATCAGATCATCGACGAGCTGGACGATCTGCAAGGTGAGCGTATCGATGGGACGCGCGGGGGTTTTCAGCACACCGTCGGGGAACGCGCGGATCGGCAGGACGGCCATGGCCGGAGAGCGGCCTACAGGACCGACGCTTCGGCGGAGCGCAGGCTCACTTCGACGCCGAGCTCGGAGGCCAGCTTGTGCAGGTGCCGCTCGACGTCGCGCGTGGCGAGACCCTTCGGCAGCTCGAGCTCGAGCAGCATCAGGTAGAGCGGCTGCGACGCGGCGCGGGCCGATGGGGTCGTGCGATGCGTCGAGACGTCGGTGATGTTGACGCGCAGCTCGGCGAGCAGCTCGGAGACGCGGTAGACGATGCCCGGGCGGTCGGCGCCGTAGACGGTGAGCAAGTATGGCGAGCCGGCGGCACCAGCGGTGATCTCGTCGCGCGAGAGCGGCTTGAGGTGTGTGACCAATCGCAGCCGAGCCAGCGGCTTGAACGCTCGCTCGATCGCCGCGCGCGAGACGGTCGCGGGCGAGGAAAACGCGACCATGATCGCGAACTCACCGCCGAGGCGCGTCATCGCGGAGTCTTCGAGGTTGCAGCCGAGCTTGTAGAGAATCTTCGTGACTTGCGCGACGATGCCCGGGCGATCCTTGCCGAGCGCGGTCGCGATCCACACCGACGGTGTAGGCGCCGGTCGTTTCCGCTGAAGCTGTCGCGCCATTTACACCGCCGCTCGCGCGATCAGTGGCTGCATCCGCACGAACTGCTGCCGCCGCAATCGCCGCCGATCTGAACCGCCGCTTCCGTCGCAGCGCCCGTCGACTCGATCTCAAAGCCGAGGTCGGTGATCATGCGATGCGCCTCTTGCGCCTGTTGCCCGGGGGTCGTCAGATAACCCTCGACGAAAATCGAGTTGGCGGCGTAGAGCGCCATCGCCTGCACCGCGCGCAAATTCACCTCGCGGCCGCCGGCCGAGCGCAAATCGCTCGTCGGGTTCAGCAGGCGGAACAGGCAGAGCACCTTGAGGCACTTCATCGGTGTCAGATGCTTGTACTCGCCGAACGGCGTGCCTTCGATCGGATGCAGGAAGTTGATCGGCACCGAGTCGATCTTCAGCTCGCGCACCGCAAAGGCGAGGTCGATGATGTCCTCGTCCGTCTCGCCCATGCCGATAATACCGCCGCTGCACGTCGACAGCCCGGCGGTCTTCACGTTGCGGATCGTGTTGATGCGGTCTTGGTAGGTGTGCGTCGTGCAGATGTTCGGGTGGTGGCGCTCACTGGTGTTGAGGTTGTGGTTGACCCAGCCGACCCCGGCGGACTTCAGCTTGTGCGCCTGCGGCTCGGAGAGCAGCCCGAGCGAGACACAGATCTCGACCGGATACTGCCGCTTGATTTGCCGCGTGGCTTCGCAGAGGTGCTCGATGTCGGCGTCGCTCGGGCCGCGGCCGCTGGTCACCATGCAGTAGCGCTTGGCTTGCGCCTCGTGCGCGCGCCGAGCACCGTCGACGAGCTGGTCGACCGGCAGCAAGCGGTACTTCTCAATCTTCGCCTTCGACACGCTCGACTGCGAGCAGTAGTGGCAATCTTCCGGGCACAGCCCGCTGCGCGCGTTCTGCAGCACGCAGATCTTCACGCGCTTGCCCCACGCCGCCTGGCGCACCTGGAACGCGGCTTGCAGCGCGTCGGGCACGTGCTCATCCGGCAGCTGCAGGACGCGGCGCGCCTCGTCGCGCGTGATCGCCTCGCCGGTGAGCGAGCGCCGGACCATCGACGGCCAGTCGAGCTCGACCAGCGGTACGACCGATTCGCTCATGCCGCGTCGATCGCTGCGCGAAATGTTTCCGAGGCCTGCTGCCAGAGTTCCGATCCGATCGCCATCAGCTGCTCCCTCACCGCGCGGCGGATATCCACCGGCAACCGCTCCACACGCACCTCGCCGCGCATCGCTTCACTCATCCGATTGACGTGCTCGGCCATGCTCTTGTATGCGGCCTTCGTCTGCGAGTTGACCAGCAGTTCGCACAGCGAGGCACCCTTGTAGCGCACCGGCCGGTTCGCGGCGTCGAGCTCGATCGCGAGCCACACGATCCAACACGAGCTCGCCTCGCAGACACTCTGCTTCGGCCCGAAGTGGAACCGCTGCTCCAGCTCGCTGCGGCCGTGCAACGCACCAGGGTCGAGCCGTACATCCCACGCCGATGACGACCGAGCCGGCCCAATCCCTGCCGGCGAGGAAGTGTCGCACGCCGAAGGGCGTGCGACCGCCGTCAGCGCCGTCACCAATGTGCCCGGCGCCATGATTTCGCCGATATTGTTGGACAGCGAAATCGGCCCGGTCATTCGATGAGATTCCGCGATGTCAGTCGGCGGAGGGCGTCAGCCAAACTTGGACCGCGCGATTCTCTTGGCGCAGGTCGATCTTGTTCTCGCGCGCCAACCACCCCAAGGCCAGGTGCGTGAGTGCGGGCTGGGCGTCGACTTCGCGCTCGAGTGCCGCCAGCGTGAGCTTGCCCTTGCGGCTGAGCGCCTGCCAAACTTCTCCCGCCACCTCGCCGACCGCCTGCACCGACCAGAGCGTCTTCGTCGCCGTCGCCATGCCCACCCCCCGTTGTCCCGACACGCCCGCCACACGCGGCCGGCTTGCTACCACTGGCGGATGACCTCGTAGAGCGTCGTCCGCTGCGCCGGCCGGAAGCCCGATTCGCGAATCAGCGTCGTGATCTCCTCGACGGTGGTCTTGTTGATGAATTCCGTCGCGGCGTGGACGTTTTCTTCGAACAGCGTGCCGCCGAAGTCGTCCGCGCCGAAATGGAGTGCCACCTGCCCGGTCTTCTTGCCCTCGGAAAACCATGAGGCTTGGACGTGTGGGAAGTTGTCGAGAAATAGGCGCGAGAGTGCGAGGACGCGCAGGTACCGCGTGGGGGCCGCGTGCTGCGCGATGTGCTTTTCAAGCGGCGTGTTGCCCGGCTTGAAACTCCACGGGACGAACGCCGTGAAGCCGGAGTGTTCGTCTTGCAGCGAGCGGATGCGATCGAGGTGCTCGATGATGTCCTCGTCTTCCTCGATGTGGCCGAACATCATCGTCGCCGTGGATTTGAACCCTTGCCGATGCGCTTCGCGATGTACCGACAGCCATGCTTCGGCGGGGCCCTTCTTCGTCGCTAATCGTCGACGAATCCGATCGGACAGAATCTCAGCACCGCCGCCCGGCAGCGTGCATTGCCCGGCTTCCTTGAGCTTCGCGAGCACCTCGGGGATCGTGAGGCCGGAGACGTTCGACATCTGCGTGACTTCGGAGGCGGTGAAAAAGTGCGGGGTTAGTTGTGGGAACCGACGGCGCGTCTCGCGCACGAGGCTGACGTAATAGTCGAGGCCGAGTGCCGGGTTGTGGCCGCCCTGGAGCAGCACCGTCGTGGCGCCGAGGTCCGCGGCGCGCTGGAGTTTTTCCATGACTTGCTCGAGGGTCAGCGCGTAGCCGTCCTTCGAGCCGGGCTTGCGGTAGAACGCGCAGAAGACGCAGTCGGTGATGCAGACGTTGGTGTAATTCGGATTCGAATCGATGACGAACGTGACGGCGCGGTCGGGGTTGTGGCGGAACCGCACGCGGTTCGCGAGCTCGCCCAGCTCGAGCAGCTCGGCCTCGCGCAGCAACCACAGGCCTTCGTCGCGGTCCAACCGCTCGCCCGCGACGACGCGCTCCTCGATCGTCTCAAAGCAAATGGTGCGCATCGACCAGCTCGCTGAATTTCGCCAACCCTTGCTCTTCCGGTTCGCTCAGGCGGTAGATGAAATTCTGGAGGTAGGCTTTGACCCGATCGGCCGGCAGCTTCATCGATGCGGCTCGGTCCGTCGCGATGGCGTCGAGCCGCGAGAGGTTCACCGCGAGCTGTCGCTGCAGGAAGCGCGAGAGTTGCTGCTTCTGCTCCGCCGATGCGTCCTTGCGAATGACCCACACCGCGAAGACCGCGGGCAAGTGCTGCCACAGCCACCATTCGAAGGCGAGGTCGACTTCAAACGGATGGGTGCGATTGTCGGCTTGCGCGCGCAGCGCGTCGTCGCCGATGAGCAGCACCGCGTCGGCGTCGCCGGCCGGCCCGCGCTCGTAGGCTTTCGGCTTCAGTTCGTAGCGCTGCTCGAGGATCAGGCGCAGCAGCAACACGCTCGTCGAGGTTTGCTCGGTGACAGCGATCGTCGCATCATCGAGCTGGCGGATCGGCTTGCGCGAGAGCAGCAGCACGCTGTGCGCCCGGCCGCGGACCGCGACACCGAGCGGACCAAGCCGCTCGAACTGCTCGCTCTGCCGCAGGTAGTCGGCGACCGCCATCGGGCCGGCGATCACGCGCCCAGCCTTCGCTTCCTCGCCGAGCTGCCGCGGCACCACGTCGAGCCACTGCCACCCGCCGTTGACGTTGAGGCCGTCGAAGAACGGCGCCATGTTGAGATACGGCACGCGGCCGATCGCGGTGGCGGGCACGGTTTCAAGCGGCAGCGACATGGGCCTTCTCATCATAGATTCGCACTTCGGTGTAGATCGCATCGCGCTCGACGGGCACGCAACCCGCGGCCCGGATCAATTGGATCAACCGGTCGCGCGTCTGCGCGATCGGCGTGGCGGCGTCGGCGGCGTGCATGATGCGCTCCTCGCCGATCGTGCCGTCGATGTCATCCGCGCCGAAGTTGAGCGCGATCGACGCGGTGTCCTCGCCCATCGTGACCCAGTACGCCTTGACGTGCGGAAAGTTGTCGAGTAGCAGCCGCGAGATCGCGATCGTCTTCACGTCCTCGATCGCCGACGCCTGACGGTCGACGATGTGCGTCTTGCCGACTTGGTACGCGAGCGGGATGAAGCTCATGAAGCCGTGCGTGTCGTCCTGCAGCTCGCGCAGCTTGAGCATGTGGTCGACGCGCTCTTCGTGCGTTTCCATGTGGCCGTAGAGCAGTGTGGCGTTGGTCGGAATGCCGAGCTTGTGCGCGGTGCGATGCACCTCGAGCCAGCTCGGAGCACCCATCTTGAATGGAAACAGCGCCTTTCGCACGCGCTCGGAGAACACTTCAGCGCCGCCACCGGGCAATGCGACCAGCCCAACCGCCTTCAATTGCTTTAGCACGTCCTCGACGGTGAAGCGGAATTTCTTCGCGAAGAAATCGATCTCGACCGCCGTGAATGCTTTGATTTGGATTTGCGGGTAGCGCTCTTTGATGCCGCGCAGCATCGCGAGGTAGTAGTCCCACGGCCAGTCGGGGTGCAGGCCGCCGACGATGTGGACCTCGCGCAGCTCGTCGTGGCACTTGGCCAGCACGTCGTCGAGAGTCATCTCGTACGCGTTGGGCCGCCCGCGCTTCGTGGCGTAGTCGCAGAACTTGCACGAGAGGACGCAAATGTTGGAGGGATTAATCTGGCGGTTGATGACGAAGTGGGCGCGCTTGCCCCAGCGCCGCTGCTTCACACCGTTGGCGAGCCGGCCGAGGCGAATGACGTCGTCGACCTCGAAGAGTGCTAACGCATCCTCGCGCGTCAGGCGGTCCTGGCGCGCGAGCTTGGCTTCAACCTCGTCGAGAATGGAAATTGTCGCCGTCATTGTGGTGCCCGCTCGGGGTGTCGGCCGCCTTGCAACGTTAGCACGCGTTTCAGGAGGCCGTGGTAAAAGTTCTGCGCGATTTCTTCCCAGTCAGCCAGCAGGTTATTCCGAGTATCGAAGGCTCTCTCTGCCCCCGGCACCAACTCTTCGCTGCGGCTGACTACTTTCGTGATCCCAATTCCGAACCCTCTGCGTGCGAGCTCCATGCGGTTATGGAAGACGAGCATCGGTCGGCCGCCGTTCCTGCCAGGCAGATGCCACCAAACATCATATGCCAGCGTTGAGGTAGTTCCATTGACGGCGAACTGCATGCCATAGCGGTCCCATTGGATCCGCTCCGGTACACAGTGCTGACGCATTCGATCGATGTACACGTCCTTGGTCAGAAGCTCTTTATGGCCGTCAGACCAAATGAAGGTTACCGTGGCCTCGTTCAGAAATTTTCCGGCCAGATCATCAATCACGCATGCGTTGATGTCTCGAGTGACGTTATCGATGAAGTACACGACTTCTTCGCTCGTCAGCGGAGGGCTAGATTCCGCCTGCGCATCCGCGCAACCCACGACCAAGGCCAGCGGCACCAACCACCAACCTCGCCGCGCGCCGACCGGCGTCACGCCTTCCAATAATACTCCCAGCGCTCGGTCACGAGCCGCACGATCGCCGGGTCCATCTCGACTGGGTCGGGATAGCCGGGCTTAAACGTGGCGTCGATGCCGAGGCATCCGCGGTACACGGGCCAGCTGCCTTGCAGGCTGGCGTCGGTGAAGACGACATCACGGGCGGGATCAAACCGCGTGAAGATTCCCCACAGTAGGCTCTCACGGTCGCGAAGGTCGACGTCCGGGCTGACGGCCGCGATGAGTTTCACACCCGCGAGTGCGGGCAGCTTGACCAGCTCCTGCACCACCGAGCGGCCCTCGCCCTCCACCTGCACCGCGAGCAAACAATGGCTGACTAAACGGCTCGCTTTCACGCGTGGGTGCCGGATCGCGACGTCCCGCTCCTCAACCCGCGCGGTCTTCGACGGGGCGGCACCGTTGCGCGTCGCGTCGAGGACCATCTTGCTGCCGAGATTGAGGGTCAAACTGGTGAAGTCCAGGGTATCAAAAGGCACTCCGGGAAGCAAGAGGAAGTCCCGGGCCGGGTCGAAGTGCTCAGCGACGGCAGCGAGCACCGCGTCGATGTCGCGGGCGTCGACGCCAGCGTCGACGATGATGAGGCACTTGGTCAGCGCCATCTGACCGGTGCCGAGCAAGCCGAGTGCGGTCTTCATGCCTTCCTTCGCGAACCGCTCGACGACCGAGACAACCGCGAGGCTGTGGAAGCCGGCCTCGTAGTACGCCCACAGGTCGCGGACCTCGGGGTGGATGAGCTTGATCATCGGCAGCAGCAACTCTTGTACCGCGTCGCCGATGTAGCGGTCCTCTTGCGGCGGTTTGCCGACGACGGCTGCCTGATAAATGGGGTTGCGGCGGTATGTGACCGTTTGCAACCACATCGCGGGAAACGGTGCCGGGTGCGAGTAGTGGCCGAAGTGGTCGCCGAAGGGACCTTCGGGGTAGCGCTCGTCGGGCGGGACCATGCCTTCGAAAACAATCTCGGCGTCGGCGGGTGCGACGGTAAGCTTCGTCTTGCCGAGAACCAGCGAGATGCGCTCGCCTTTGAGGAAGCCGGCGAACGCAAGCTCGTCGATGCCTTCCGGCAGCGGCGAGACCGCCGCGATGTACAGCACCGGGTCGCCGCCGATGATAACCGACACCGCCAGCGCTTTGCCCTGCTGCTCGGCCTTCCAATAATGGTAGCCGCCGCCCTTCATGATCTGCCAGTGCATCAGCACTTGGTCGGGGCCGGCGACCTGCATGCGATAGATGCCGAGGTTACGCGCGTCGGTTTCTGGGTCGTGCGTGAGCACCATGCCGCACGTGACGAAGCGGCCCGCGTCCTTCGGCCAACACTTGAGGATCGGCAGGCGGCGCAGGTCCGGCGACTCTTCGACTTCCTGGCACACGCCGCTCGGCACTTTCTTCGGCAAGGAGCCGAGGAGGCGACCGATCGTGCGCCACTCGTCGAGCAATCGTTTCGGGCGCGGCGGTGCGGCGGCTTCGATCAATCGCTTCAAGTCGTCGCCGATGGCGCGCGGGTGGCGGCCGAGGGCGAGCTCGATGCGCCGCGCGCTGCCGAGGATGTTGATCGCCAGCGGCACGTCGGAACCTTTGACCCGCTCGAAGAGCAGCGCCGGCCCGCCTTGCTTGACGACGCGGGTCGCGATCTCCGTGATCTCGAGCTCGGGGTCGACTTCCACGCGCACGCGCGCCAACTGCCGCTCCCGCTCGAGCACGCGGAGGAACGATTGGAGATCACTCATGACAAGCGGACACTATCACGATTGTAGAGCTTCCAAGACTGCATCAGGACGACGATCTGCGACTTTGAGGAGCGCACGCGCGGCTCCCTCGGGGTACGTGCGGCCCTGCTCCCAATTCCGCAAGGTCGCGGCGCTGACACCAATCAAATGCGCAAACTGCGTTTGGGATACGCGCAGACGCTGACGGATCGTCTTAATCTTCAGCGGGGTAAACGTAATGACACGGCTCGGCTTGCGCCGGCCCGCCTTAATCTCCTTGAACTCATCAACGCTCTGAAGTAGCTCTTTGAAGTCCTTTGGTCTCATCGCTCGCCTCCTTCGATGCGCTCGCGCAAAACCTTCAATTGATCGGTTGTCAGGTCGTCTTGCTTGGTTTTCCTGTACGCGAAAACCATGTGTAACCTCACCTCCGACCAGCATTCATAGATCACACGGACACCGCCGCTCTTACCTCGGCCCACCGCACGCCATCGAATCTTTCGCAATCCCCCCGTACCGGGGATCACATCGCCCATCCTGGGATGCTCGGCCAATGCAGCCTGCAGGCCTTGATACTCTTTGTCCGACAATAAGCTGGTAATCCGTCGAGTGAAGACGGCACTTTCCACGAATTCCATAACCCCGCCAATTCGAATTATACGCTATTAGCGTATATCGTTCAAGAGCGGGATCGGCGGCCAATCGAGGTACGGTGCCCATCTATTCCAGCGCCTCGGGCTTCCACGCCAGCGACGGCTCGAAGCCGAGCACGCCGAGCAGCTTGTCGGTGAAGTGGCCGACCATCTCGTCGAGCGTCTGCGGCCGGTGGTAGAACGGCGGCGAGATCGGCGCGATGATCACACCCATTTGCGAGAGTTTCGTCGCTTGCTCGAGCGCGATCGTCGACAGCGGCGTTTCGCGCAGCGCGAGGACGATCTTGCGCCGCTCTTTCAGCGCCACTTGCGCGGTGCGTGTGAGCAGCGTGTCGCCGATGCCGCACGCGATCTTCGCCATCGTCGAGACCGAGCACGGCACGATCACCAGCGCATCAAACGGATTCGACCCCGACGAGAACGGCGCGGCCAAATCGACGTCGGCAAACGTCCGCTTCACGTGTTCCGCGAGATGATGCTCGGTCAGCCCGGTCTCTTCCTGCAACACGACCTTGCCCCACTTCGTCACCACCAAGAATTTCTCCGCCGGGCAGCGTCGGAGAAAATCAACCCCGAACGCGGCGCCGGATGCTCCAGTCATTCCAACGACGATTCTCATTGGACGCACCTCAAGTTCTTTCTAAATAGTTCCCGCGATCACGAAGCCCAGGACGAGGAAGCCGATCACGGCGTTGGGCTCGAAGAACGCGATTTCCGGGTGGCGGGGGGCGATCGCGTGCTCCCAGATCAGGCAG
>Ga0209515_10007445_pt1 | contig 13180 bp, 6 predicted proteins | sample Subgroupgradi54m_FD_187454 | JGI IMG/M metagenome (GOLD analysis project Ga0209515, IMG submission 187454) | Subsurface groundwater microbial communities from S. Glens Falls, New York, USA - GMW60B uncontaminated upgradient, 5.4 m (SPAdes)... ...
TGGAGTTTCCGTTCATGGTCTCTCTCCGGCGAGGATCTCAAGACCCTTTTCGAAGCCGTGCTCCTTGAACACATCGGCGCGTTTGCGGTTGTCAAACGGGTCGTTCGTGTAGAGCCAGTAGCTCTTGGGGTCCACTTCCAAGTTGGCGACCTTGGCGATTTCATGATTCTTGATGAGAAATTGCCGTTTCGGAATCAAGGCGGCGATAAGCTCGATCTCGGTGTCATTCAGGTGAAAGTGGTTTTTATAGAGATCCCGGTCCATATCGGGGTTCGCCAGGAAAATCTTCGTGGCGCAGGTTTCGATGATTACGTCCACGATGTCGGATTTGCGCAGCTCGTCGAGAGATTGAGTCGAGAGAATCATCGCGGCGTTCTGTTTCCGCCAGGTTTTCAAGGCTTCGACGATGTATCCCTTGATTCGAGGATTCCTGAAGAACGTCCAGGCCTCATCGATGAAGAACGCTTTGAAAATGTGCGTGATGTCTCGGTTGGTGATGATGTGATTTGCGCGGTGGAGAATGTAGAAGAGCAACGGCTCGAGAATCTGCGGGTATTGCTCCATCCCCTGGAAGTCAAAGCACTGAAATTTGGAAAACGTCACCGTGTCCTCCACATTGTCGAAGAGGAAGCCGAACTGTCCGCCTGTCGTCCACTTCTGGAGTTTCAAACTGAGGCTACGTGGAAGCGTATTGGCCAGCACGCCCAACGTCCGTAATTCCGGGTCAACGGCGTAGAGGTTCTCGATTTGCTGATAGAGCTCTCGCTCTTCTTCGAGGCTGAGATTCTCGCCGCCGTGGTTGTCGGCAAGGACCTTGACGAACAAGGCTAGAAAGTCGAGGTTGTGCTTGGTTTTTGGGAGGCAAAAGGGGTTGATCTTGAATCCTGCCGTTTGAAGTCCAACCTTCGTATACGTGCCTTCGAAGAGATGAGTCAGATTCTCGAAGCTGCCGCCAAGATCGAAGATGAACGTGTAGGGGTCGTATTTCTGCAGGTTGGTAATGAGAAAATTGAGAAGGAACGATTTACCGGAGCCGGTGCGCCCGAGAATGACGCTGTGCGCCGTATCTTTGTAATGCAGGTTCAAATAGTAGGGCGTGCGGTGATTCGTTTCGAGGACCGCGAGGTACTCCTGTTTCAGATGTTCGTTGAACTGGTGGCCGGAGTGAAGCGTGAACAGAAATGAGTAGTCCGCATAGTTCGTGTTGAGGATGAGCATGGACCGCAGATTGAACGCATAATTGCCCGGCACGGTCGCCAGATAGGCGTTGAACAGGTTGTACTTCTCTTCATAAAGCTGCGCGTCGTGGATGCTGAAGGCTTTGTAGAACTCGGCGCACGCCGTCTCAATCTTTGAAAGGTCTTCGTCGTAGATCACGACTGTTAGAGAGAAAGTGCCAAAGTAGTTCCCCTTGATTTCGAGTTCCTTTAGCGCTTCACCAAGATCGTGGATTTGGGCTTCTTTGGATTCATCGACGAGTATGTCCTCGCCTTGCTGTGGCTGGTCGGAGCTGGTGACATAGCTCGATAGCGAGCGCTTGGTGTTATGGAAGTGACGCCGCCGGGAGTGGATGAAACTCCGGCTCTTGGCCGGGTCCTGTTTTTTCCACTCGGTGGTAATGAAGTAGTTCGCTTCAACTTCCATCAGCCGTTTCAAGATCAGCGGAAAACTCTGCGATGAGGGCTCCTTGAGGGTGAATACTTTCACGTAGTAGTCGTCCACGCGGAGGAACCCTCGGTGACACTCAACGTGCGATTCGCATAGGTAGTAGTCGAGGAAGGTGTCGTACTTGAGCCGAGTATTTTCGATCTTCAGCGGCGAGAAATTCAGGATTCGTTTGAGAACAGAGAATGCCTCTTGTTTCGGGAGGATGCGTGTGCTCACAAAGTCGCCAACTTGTAGGAGGAAACTCCGGGCCTTCGCTCGCAAAGCGATGCGCGCGCGTTCGAGCTCGTTCTCGATGAGGACAACCTGCTTGTGAGTGGAAAGGAAGGCCCGAAGTTCGCTTAGGGCTTCACGCGGTTGCGAGGGGAGCTTGGCGAGACTTCCGAGGATAGAGGTCTTGTAGCGGAAGCCCTCAAAGAGAACGACGTAGTAGGTTTGAAGGGAATAGAGGGAATCCGCCTTTGTCCGAAGATAGGCCATGCGATTCTGGATTGCCGCGTTGACGACCGGATTCCGGTAGGTCTTGAACGGGATGCTTTCCTGATTCCGTTTGAACAGATACTGATAGACACGGCACTTCTCATCGAAGATGCGGAATGCAGCGGAAAGCCGCTTGGTGAGAGTTTCGATGGTATTGGTGTCCAGGCACTCGTAATCCACGCCTGCGAGACTCAAAATGACGCCGAGATCGCCGCTCTTGGTGAGGAAAATCTCGTCGTCGAGGAAGCCAAAAAGGTTGATCTGAATACACAGAGCGGCGGCTTCGTTGTAATCCTTAGCGATCTGTTTCAGCTTAAACACGGTGGAGTCTCCGAACATGGATTGGCTCGAATTTCATCGGGTCGTACTGCGTGCGAATCCTTGTCGAGTTCAAAAGGAACCGTAAGATTTGCGGGTCAGTCCGCGTGGCCCAGCGCGCGAAGAGATACAGGGCGAAAAACATCACCAGAGCGCCAAACACGGTGTTCAAGAGGTTAAACACGCCCGCTGCCATCACGAGAGCGAAGAAGAACAACTTCCGCTCTGCCCCCAGGATAGTGAGCGGGCGGTTCAGGGATCGGAAGACCGGGTTGCGCTGCATAGCCATAAATTTAGGAGAATCTAGACGCCGAAGAGCCAAGTGAGAAAGTTGACGGCTAGAACAGCCATGCCAAGGCCGAAGACAATTCCGGCAAAGGTTTTCTTTCCAGCGCCCTCACCAAAGGCGAACGTGAGACCGCCAACTACGATGGCGACAAGGGCCAAACCTTTTGCGATGGGGCCCGTGAACGCCTGTTGCAAGACGTTGACGGCGTTCTCCCACGGTGAGTTCCCCTGGGCGAAGGCGTTTCCAGCAAATGCCAACGCTGTTCCGATACTTAGTGCGCTCTTGCGAAGGATACTTTTCCATGCGCTCTGGTGAGGTGGACGTAGCTTCTTCATAGTCCCTCCGGTATGACTGGTAAATTCTTCGACGCGCTTCAATCTCGCGTCTCACTTGCGTTGCAAGGTAGTCGTGGATGGACAATTCGTCCAATACTTTGCCGTCTCTGATTGATAGCTGCGGTCTATGATGGAAAGCAGCTCTGGGCAAAATGGGGAAAATGAAGGGTGTGTCAGTCAACAGGAATGGTCAACTGAAACGGAAGACAAAGCAAAAAGGGGCACCGCTCGATGAGGGGTTCCGCTACAATCTCATTCGCTCGAAAGATTAAGCATAGCGTGAACCGATACCGTAACCGAAGCTTTATAAATGGCCTTGCATACTCTCAAAGGTGCTGAAGACAAACTGTCTCATCTATATGCGAATTGATCAGATCAAGCCTAACGTAGTCGTTCGAGGGCCACTTTTCCCGGAGCCGGTACAGGTAATCGTATCGATTCCAATGGGCACGTCCATCAAGCTTGTGGGGAAGGGCCTAGTTACTGGCCAGGTTCACGAGCCAATACTTGATGCCGACCAAGTGGCTACGTTGGAAGCAACGCCTGAGGAGGCTCCCTTTGATGGTGATCCGCAAAGATTCCGATTGGGAATCGAGGCGCTCCGGCTTGGTCTCGCTTACGAGTACGATCCCTACTTTGCCCTATCCATCGCTCGCGTAGATCCCCTTCCTCACCAACTCGAAGCGGTGTACGAACATTTTCTCCGGCTTCCACGGATTCGATTTCTTCTAGCGGACGACCCTGGTGCTGGCAAAACAATCATGGCGGGGCTGCTTATCAAGGAGCTCAAGATACGTGGTCTCATCAAACGCACGCTCATCGTCACGCCAGCAAGCCTTTCCTTCCAGTGGCAGCGCGAATTGAAGGATAAGTTCCGCGAGAACTTCGAGATCATTCGCAGCGATGTTCTGCGCGCGAATTACGGCTCGAATCCCTGGCAAGACAAAAATCAAGTCATCACTTCAGTCTCTTGGGTATCACGCATCGATGATGCAAATGAAAGCCTGCTCCGTAGCCAATGGGACCTCATCGTTGTCGACGAAGCTCACAAGATGAGCGCGTACAGCGCCGACAAGAAGACCCTTGCCTATCAGCTTGGCGAAGCATTGTCCGAGCGGACAGATCATTACCTGCTTATGACAGCTACGCCTCACAAGGGTGATCCTGAGAATTTCTGTCTCTTTCTCGGACTGCTCGACCGGGACGTTTATGGCGATGTGCAGAGCCTGGAAGAGGCAATGAAGCGGCATGAGGCCCCGTTCTACCTCCGCCGTATCAAAGAAGCACTGGTCACATTCCCCGATCCTGAAACGGGCAAGGTGAAGACACTCTTCACCAAGCGAAACGTCCAGACCACCGAATTCCAGATTGATGACGACGAATGGGACTTCTACGACGCCCTAACTCGTTACGTGGAAGACCAGTCGATCAAAGCCGCATCCGACGACTCCCCTCGTGGCCGTGCGCTTGGGTTCACCATGGCTATGCTGCAACGGCGCTTCGCGTCCAGCGTCTATGCTGTGCGCAGAACTCTGGAGCGAATGAAGGACAAGCGCGAGAAAATCCTTGCCGATCCCGAGGCGTACCGGCAGGACCAAATTTCCCGCAAGTTGCCCGAGGACTTTGAAGACCTTCCCGAAGAAGAACGTGAAGAGATCATCGCGCAACTGGAGGATGTAGTCGCCTCTGTTGATCCGGTCGCTCTTCGCGAGGAAATCCTTCAACTTGGCAAGCTGATCGTCCAAGCTCGCGAGCTTGAGGAACGGGAAGTAGAGCGAAAGCTGGTCGTACTGAAAACCGTGCTCACCACGCAAGGGATTTTCAATGACCCGAAAATGAAGCTGCTCCTATTCACGGAGCACAAGGACACTCTTGACTTTCTCGCGGGCGACGGCAGGGACGGACGACCTCTGGGTAAGCTCGTAAAGTGGGGTCTCTCCGTCACTCAGATTCACGGCGGAATGAAAATAGGCGACCGCGATGCTCCTGGAAGCCGCATCTATGCAGAGCGAGAATTTCGTGAGAGTTGTCAGGTGATGGTTGCAACGGAAGCGGCGGGTGAAGGAATCAACCTTCAGTTCTGCTGGTTCATGATCAATTACGACATCCCGTGGAACCCCGTGCGCCTAGAGCAACGCATGGGCCGGATTCATCGCTATGGCCAGGAGAAGGACTGCCTGATCCTCAATTTTGTTTCGACGAACACTCGTGAAGGTCGCGTTCTTCAGAAGTTATTCGAGCGAATCAAGAAAATCGAAGACGATCTCGATCCCAAGCGCATGGGAACGGTCTTCAATGTTCTGGGCGACGTGTTCGCTGCAAACCAGCTTGAGAAGATGTTGCGCGATATGTACGCTCGGAACCTCACAGAAGATGTCATCAAAAGTCGAATCGTTGAGCAAGTAGATACGGACCGATTCCGAAAGATCGCCCACTCGGCTCTCGAAGGGCTCGCCAAACGCGAACTAAATCTCTCGGCAATCCTTGGCAAGTCAGCAGAAGCCAAGGAGCGCCGACTGGTCCCAGAAGTTGTCGAGGACTTCTTTCTGCAAGCAGCACCGCTTACAGGTATTTACCCCAAGGAAATCCAGAAGGATAAGCACGTTTTTCGCGTTGGGAGGATTCCTCGAACGCTGTGGCCAGTGGGTGAGCGCTTGGAGCCGCGTTTCGGAAAGTTAGGCCGGGAATACAAACAGGTTGCCTTCGACAAGAGATTCCTGACGGACGACCCGACCCTTGAATGGGTTACGCCGGGCCATTCGTTGTTCGAGTGTGTGCGTGAGAATGTTTGGGAGCGTGTCCAGACCGATCTAAATCGGGGAACGCTGTTCTATGACATTAACCGCAACGAGCCCAGTCGCCTGGATGTTTTTTCAGCCGCCATCAGGGATGGCCGGGGGAACACTCTGCATAGGCGTCTTTTCATTGTTGAAACTGAAATGAGCGGCGCAATGACCGTGAGGCAGCCTACGCTGTTCTTGGACTTGGCTTTGGCACCGGCGTCCGATGCTCCCAAGACACCCGAAAATACGGCTCTGCCGGAACTGGATCGTGTGGAGCATGCCCTTGTGGAGGGAGCACTGCAACCTTTCCTGGATGAGATTTCAGCACAGCGGGAGAAGGAAATTGCGACCATCGCCAGCCATGTCGAGATCAGCTTAAATGCGCTGATCGACCGGCAGAACCTGCACATGGCGGTATTGTTCGAGCAGCAGCAGAAGGGTGATGCCACTCCTCTGCTAGCTGCGAATATGAAGACCACGGAAGATCGTCTGGACGAGCTAAACGGGCGTTTGGAGCGGCGACGCGAGGAACTGAAGCAGGAGCGGCATTGCACCATCGCAGACATTCGGCATCATGGGCGTGCATGGGTGCTGCCTCATCCTGAACGAATGTCTCCGGGCATCGCTCCCATGGTGCGCGACGATGAAATCGAGCAACTCGCCATTCGTGCCGTGACGGCCCACGAGGAGGCACGAGGCTGGCGAGTGGAAAGCGTGGAGAAGGACAATCGGGGCTTTGACCTGATCTCGCGCAAGCCGCATCCCGAAGACCCGCAAACAGCCGTCGAAGTAAGATTCATTGAGGTGAAAGGGCGCGCGGCAGTCGGTGAGATCGCGCTAAGCAGCAATGAATACAAGACCGCTGAGCGGCTGAAGAAAGATTACTGGCTCTATGTGGTGTTCAATTGCGGTTCAACACCGCAAATTCATATCGTCCAAGACCCGGTGCGTCTTGGCTGGGAGCCCATCGTCCAGATCGAACACTACCACGTTGGAGCAGGTAAGATAATTCAGGGGACGAAGTGACTCGCGAGAACACTTATCCGAAGCGACTTATTGAAGTTGATCTTCCCATCAAGCGCATATCAGAGCATGCGCGTCGTGAAAAGAGCATCCGGCACGGGCATATCTCGACGCTGCATATTTGGTGGGCCAGGCGGCCTCTAGCAGCTTGCCGAGCCGTGATATGCGCGGCTCTTTGGCCAGATCCAGCAGACCCGCTATGTCCACAGAAGTTTCGCGACGAGGCATCGCGTTTGATGAATGAGTTTGCGCGGAAAGCAGCTACTGACAAGGAACTCGCTGCAAATTGTTCGCATGAAAACTGGGAAAAATGGCAGAAGATTGCTAACTCGGGCGGTTTGGATTCGACGAAGAACGCCCATTGGAACGTCCTCCGTTTTGCGTTGCTTGATTTCATTGCGGATTTTGCGAATTGGGACAATTTAAATGTTGCAGAATATCTAGAAACCAGCCGCGCTCTCACTCAGGTCGCCCATGAGGCGCTAGGCGGCACTCCTGGTACGAAGCCCCTCGTTATGGACCCTTTCGCCGGTGGCGGTTCGATTCCGCTTGAAGCGTTGCGCGTCGGAGCAGATACCTTCGCTAGCGATCTGAATCCCGTGGCATTTCTTCTGAACAAGGTTGTGCTGGAGTACATCCCCAAATATGGCCAGCTTCTTTCCAAAGAAATTAGGAATTGGGGCGCGTGGGTACGGGAGCAGGCGGAAAAGGAATTGGCCGAATATTACCCGCGAGATTCCGAGGGAGCTACACCAATCGCCTATCTCTGGGCACGCACAATCACCTGTGAAGGACCAAGATGCGGAGCACATATACCGTTAATCCGCTCTCTCTGGTTGGCCAAGACCGGTGCAAGCTCTATCGCATTGGTCTTGGTTCCTGACCAGAGAAATAAGGAAATCGCAGTTATTCTGAAAGAACATGCCAAGACTTCTGAAGTGAAGGAGGGAACCGTTCGCCGCAGTTCAGCTATCTGCCCTGTGTGTGGTTACACGACACCGGCAGAACGGGTTCGGGAGCAATTTAAGGCCCGAGGAGGAGGTGCTAATGATGCCCGGTTGTTGGCGATTCGCTTTGATAATCCAAAAACAGGGCGAAGAGGATATCGGCTGCCGGAGGAAGCGGATGTTAAGGCAGCCAAAGCAGCTGAGAAGGAACTCCTGCATAGGGTTGCACAGAAAAGACAGGGGCTTTCTCTTGTACCCGATGAAGAACTGCCCTATCTGAGGAGCATATTTAACATAAAGCTCTTGGGAGTCGATCAGTGGGGAATGCTCTTTAGTTCGCGCCAGGCATTGGCGCTCTCCGTCTTCGCGGAAAAGGTACGAACCTTAGACGGGGAGATTTCAAACCCGATGGGGGAAGAACTTCGCCTCGCAGTAAAAACTTGTCTCGCTCTTGTCGTCGACAGACTTGCAGATTTCAATTCTTCCCTTTGTGTTCTAAACAGCGTCGGAGGAAGGGGCGTTGTGCACACGTTTGGCCGTCAGGCATTGGGAATAGTCTGGGACTTTATGGAGACAAATCCCTTCAATGAGGTTGGAGCAAATTGGGAGGCAGGCATAGAAGCATTCGAGATGAACATTGAACTCGAAAGGGGTTCAAGGGAGGTTGGAACGAGCATGGTTTGTAGTGCGGTAGAACATCCCCTGCCTAATGACACAGCCAGTTTATTTGCGACCGACCCGCCCTATTATGACGCTGTTCCTTACGCAGATCTGTCGGATTTCTTTTACGTCTGGCTGAAGCGGACAATTGGTGACGACTACAAAGAACTTTTTAAAGAGAATTTAACAGCGAAAAATGGCGAAATTGTACAACTTGCAGAGCGAAACCAGAAGTACAAGTTCAAGACCAGAGAGTATTTTGAAGAGTTGATGCAAAAGGCGATGGCCGAGGGTAGACGGGTGCTCCAGCCGTCCGGAATTGGAATTGTAGTCTTCGCTCATAAGACAACTACAGGCTGGGAAACTCAGTTGCAAGCAATGGTTAACGCCGGGTGGACGATCACCGCATCTTGGCCTATCGATACTGAAAGACCGGGGCGATTGAGAGCTCTAGACTCGGCGGTTTTGGCGTCATCTATTCATCTGGTTTGTCGTCCACGTGAAAACGCGGATGGTTCTATTCGTACCGATGGGATCGGGGACTGGCGTGACGTCCTTGCTGAACTACCAAAGCGCATCCACGAATGGATGCCGCGCCTGGCTGCCGAAAAAGTAGTCGGTGCTGACGCCATCTTCGCCTGTCTTGGCCCGGCATTGGAAATCTTCTCCCGGTACGCTCGCGTGGAGAAGGCGAGCGGTGAGCAGGTAACACTTAAAGAGTATTTGGAATACGTGTGGGCTGCGGTTGCAAAGGAAGCACTTAACATGATTTTTGAAGGGGCTGATGCGACTGGCTTTGAGGAAGACGCCCGCCTAACGGCCATGTGGCTCTGGACGCTCTCGACAAGCTCAAATGGGAACGGTGTGGCAAGTGATGTGTCCGAAGATGATGAGGAAGACGAAGAGGATTCCGGCAAGAAGGCGAAGCTGACTGGCTTTGTATTGGAATATGACGCTGCCCGAAAGATCGCCCAGGGTCTTGGCGCGCATTTGGAGCAGTTGCCAAGCCTGGTAGAGATTAGCGGAGACAAGGCTCGGCTACTTCCTGTCTCCGAACGAGCGCGGCATCTCTTTGGGAAGGATGAGGGTGCAGCCCCAACCAAGCGCAAGGGGAAGCCGAAGCAACTCTCTTTGCTCGATGTCCTGGGGGAGACTGGTGAGGAGGAAAGCGGGTGGGGCGAAAAGACCGGGTCGAAGCTTGGCAATACTGTTCTGGATCGAATTCACCAGAGCATGATCCTCTTTGCAGCGGGTCGAGGCGAAGCGCTCAAACGATTCTTGGTGACGGACGGTGCTGGGCAAGATCAGCGATTCTGGCGCTTGGCTCAGGCTCTCTCGGCTCTCTACCCCAAAGGGACGGACGAAAGGCGCTGGGTGGAAGGCGTGCTTGCAAGGAAGAAGGGCTTGGGTTTCTGATGCCAGAAAGTCTTTCCGGTCTGTGGTATGCAAAGTTTATGGACACGGTTCGTCAGCACCCTGCTTCGGCAGCTCTTCAGGAAGCCGCGCAACGAGCGCAGCTCACAGAATGGACGCGAGCGCTGACGACTATCGTCGTAGGATCGTGCGAGGCAATGGCATGGAAGGGTGTCGCGAAGGGGCACAAATCAACTATTTTGCCGGTTCCGCGCCAAGAATTTCTGGGGCTCGACGTTGTGGCGTTCGAGCATGCCGGCGAACGTCGCTGGCGTTTCCCGGTTGCCGTGTTTGAACTTGAAAATAGCACTGCCGACGACCGCGTGGCGTATTCGTTGTGGAAGGTTCTCTGCGTTCGCTCCCAACTACGAGTGGTATTTTGTTACCGGCAGGATTCGGGAGACGGCTCAAAATTGGTGCGACACCTTGCAGCCGAAGTTGCGCGAGCGATGGAGATTCCTGAACGGACAGCAGTGACAGGAGAAACGCTCGTCGTCGTGGGTTCCCACGATGAAACGAAAACGTTTCCGTACGGTTTCTTTAAGGACTGGTTGTTCGACGCCAACATAGGACGATTCAGTCGAGCTTGAAATTGGAGGACAAGTAATGGCCCTCAAACCGTGGTATAAGGTCGTCACACCGCGCGAAGATTTGCGCGAAGGGAAACCACTCGACGCTGCAGAATTTGCCGTCCACCTCGACCAGGTACGCGACGGGCGTGCTCCATCCGACTACCAAAACCCCGAACAATTCTTTGAACGCACATACCTTACTCAAACCCTGACGACTCTCGCAGCAGAAGTAATTCGTCGCTTGTCGGGAGAGAAGACCGAAACTTCTGCCGTTTTCAATATGGCGACGCAGTTCGGAGGGGGCAAGACTCACGCGCTAACTCTGCTATATCACCTGGCAAAGGGTGGGCAGAAAGCGGACAAGTGGGCTGGCGTGCCCCGACTCCTGGAGAAGGCGGGTATCCCATCGGTGCCTGAAGCAGCCATTGCCGTATTCGTTGGAACTGAGTTCGACTCGCTCACGGGACGCGGTGGAACCGACGGGACGCCGTTGCGCAAGACTCCGTGGGGCGAAATTGCTTTCCAGCTGGGTGGAGAGAAATCGTTTGCCCTGGTAGCGGAGCATGAAAAACAGTTCATAGAGCCTAAGGGCGACGTTATTCGAGCGATGCTACCGAAGGATCGCCCCTGCCTGATTCTGATGGACGAGATTATCAATTACGTCAGCTCTTACCGAAAAAAAGGTTACAACAACTCACTTTACAATTTCATCCAAGCGCTCTCTGAGACGGCAAGAGGCCAAGACAACGTTGTCTTGGTCGTTTCCATACCTGCCTCGGAGCTTGAGTACACATCTGACGATGAAGCAGATGAGCAAAGATTCAAGAAGATGCTGGACCGTGTGGGCAAGCCGGTGATGATGTCGGCGGAGGCTGAAACTTCTGAAATCATCCGCCGCCGACTATTCGAATGGCATGGCCTGCCGGATGACGCCCGAGCTACAATTGCAGAGTCCTCGGATTGGATTCTCGATCATCGCCAGCAGATTCCGGAATGGTTTCCAATTGATAGCGGTCGCGAAGCCTTTGCCGCGACCTACCCATTCCACCCCTCAGTTCTTTCGGTGTTCGAGCGGAAGTGGCAAGCGCTGCCGCGTTTCCAAAGAACCCGAGGCATTCTGCGGCTTCTCGCGCTGTGGGTATCGAAGGCCTATCAAGAAGGGTTCAAAGGAGCGCACCGCGATCCCTTGATCGGACTTGGCACAGCACCACTGGATGACCCCATGTTCCGCGCTGCACTCTTTGAACAGTTGGGTGAGCCTCGCCTTGAGGGCGCCATCACCACGGACATCTGCGGCAAGAAGGATTCACACGCAATTCGTCTGGACAAAGAGGCAGTGGATTCTATTAAGAAGGCACGCCTTCACAGGAAGGTGGCCACAACAATCTTCTTCGAATCGAACGGAGGGCAGACCCGCGTTGAGGCAACGGTACCAGAAATTCGGTTGGCTGTAGCAGAAGAGGATCTCGACATTGGAAACGTGGAAACTGTCCTCGAATCACTTACCGAGGCTTGTTACTACCTCACCGTCGAACGGACGCGCTACCACTTCAGTTTGAAGGAAAACCTCAACAAGCGATTTGCGGACCGGCGAGCTAGCATTCAATCACCCAAGATCGACGAACGGGCGCGCGCTGAGATTCAAAAAGTCTTCAGTGCGGGATCGGGTTTGGAGCGCATCTATTTTCCCGAGCAGAGTAACCAGATACCGGATCGTCCCGTTCTCACTCTGGCGATCCTTGCACCGGAAGTGTCGATGCAAGATAAGAATAAGACCCTGCAATTGGTCGAGACAATGACCAGGGACTGCGGGAATTCTTCGCGTACATTCAAGAGCGCGTTGATATGGTGCATCGCCGATTCTGCCGGGACAATTCACGATGACTCACGAAAAGTTCTGGCCTGGGAGGATATCGAAGATGAACAGGAAGACCTGCATCTGGATGAGGCGCAAAGACGCCAGCTGACCGAGAACCTGAAAAAAGCCCAGCGAGACCTGAAAGAAAGCGTATGGCGAACTTACAAAATCATTGCGCTCCTGGGCAAAGACAATCAGCTTCGCTTAGTAGACCTGGGATTGGTGCACTCCAGCGTGGCAGACACGATGGTCACGTTCATCCTCGAACGATTGCGCAAGGACGGCGAGGTTGAGAAAGATATCAGCCCGAACCTGTTGGTCAGGAACTGGAATCCAGCATTTAAGGAGTGGAGCACCAAGTCTGTGCGGGATGCATTTTTCGCGTCGCCCTTATTTCCCCGACTTCTTAATCCTGAAGCAATCAAGGACACCATCGCGCGGGGAGTTGAGGGCGGATTGCTCGGATACGTTGGGAGGTTGCCTACAGGTGAGTATGAACCATTTCACTTCGGGGGTAGCCTCAACGCCCAAGACGTAGAACTCTCCGACGAAATGTATATCGTCACACGCGAGACTGCCGAGAGTTACAAGAATCTCAGAGAGAAACCCCCGGCACTGAGCTTGCTAGTTGTCTCTCCTGGTGGCACGCAAATCCAGCCCGGAAAAAAGCAGGCGTTCGTTGTCAAAGGGCTCGATCAGCACGGGCACGATATCGCCACTGGACAGGTTGAATGGAAGGCCTCTGGCGGGACCATCGATAAGGATGGTGTTTTCGCGGCGGGCCAGGATGAAGGCAATTTCCTCGTTGCTGCGAGCGCTGGCCCGGTCAAAGGCTCA
>Ga0209515_10007446_pt1 | contig 13180 bp, 10 predicted proteins | sample Subgroupgradi54m_FD_187454 | JGI IMG/M metagenome (GOLD analysis project Ga0209515, IMG submission 187454) | Subsurface groundwater microbial communities from S. Glens Falls, New York, USA - GMW60B uncontaminated upgradient, 5.4 m (SPAdes)... ...
AACATTTTAGTACATCCTTCATCGCTCGCGGAACACGGCAAAACTGTTTTATCAAAATATATACGAGGACCGGTTGACGTTGTTCCAACCCAAGCATTCTGACTCGCATTTTTTGGATCACGCTCCGTGGCATACCATAAACAACCGACGTTATCGGCGTTACACTGGGCATAATCCAAGGTGTTGCGTAGATAGGAAACCGCCTGACCAAGTCGCGGCTGATAGTTGCGACAACTCGCATAGCGCTCGGAGCACTCGATCGCCTGAATGCGGTACGCTGTTTTTTCCGCCATACAGTATCCGTATCCCCCAACGCATTCACCCGCATTGTTCCGCTTTAAACAGGTTTGAATGTCCTGACATTCTTCACGGCGCTGATTAAGCTGGGCCGATAATAAATTCTCTCCAAATCCGGTTAAAACACATTGTTGCGGAGGTGAGGTGATCGCCCAATTAGGATCGATCAAATGACACCACGGATGCGCCGCGTCGCGTTCACCATTGGGATTGCATACGGAAAATCCCAACACAACTTCTTCGAGGGTTGCGCATCCTCCGGCCCCACGACAACGATCCACATTTTCCGGAGCGTTGGCAGCCAACTCAAAACCCACCGGAAGAATACGTGCCACGCGTAATTTTTGAAGGTTGCCCGCACAATAGGCGTAATTATAACAATTTGCATCCTGCGTTTCTTTGGTCATCGCGACGGGGATCAACTTATATTTCTTATGCAAGAAATCCCGATCCATGGCCTCTCCCACGGTAAACGCTCCTTGCTCACCCTGACTCTGAATCGCTTGAGCAAATTTTTGATCCACGCTGCAATTCCACAACCCCCGATTCTGCTGCGGACATGCCACGAGCTCAACCACTACCTCAAAATCAGAAACTTTTTGCAGATTTGGCGTTTTGAGATCAAGGTTTGCGGTACGTACGTCGGTTTTCCCGGTTGTGACCACGGAATCCGGACTGCCCACCACATTATTTTGAACTGCTTCGGAAAAATCAAAGGCGCCTAAACCTTTTTCAAAAATCCGTTTCATGAATTTCGATGCCAACGTATTCAAAAAAACCGAGGCTGTATACGACGCGAGCTGGATCGGCCCTTCTTTGAACGCATTGGCCAAGATTGTGCCGGTCTGTTGAATCTGCGTCGCGTTGGGTTTACGAATCACCTCTTCCTTTGTGGATTCGGAAACAACTTCGGCGGGCGTTTTAATCCTTCCGGAGATCATAGACTGTACCGATTTAAATCCTTTCCCCTCTTCTCGTTGCTTGGTGGCATCGCTGATTTTGGCCGCCGCTCCCACGGTCACGCCGCTCAAAATGCTGGCAGAAACGCCGATATCGCTCTTTGAAGTATCCAGATTTGCATCGATCACGTTATAAAGGTCTCCCTTCTCAAGGGATGAACCGAAACTGTCCCAGTTATCAATAACATTTTTAAATTCACATCTTGGTTTTGGGCGTTCAAAAGCTCCATTCACCCCCGGAAAAAAATTCCCCAGAGACAGTTGAAGACGTAACAACGAGCCGGCATTTGGTTTGCAAAGATTAAATCCGACCGTCTTAAAAAAGCTTGAATCAGACAAAGATCCCATTCCTTCAGCAAACGCGTCCTTTCCGACATCTTTTAAATTATCCCCAAAATTTTTGGTAAAAAATTGAGCGCTCTGCCCCTGCCCGCCGGAAGCGATATAGTTTGCCGCCTCATATGCCAAACGACCGGCAAACAATTGTGCGGCATTAAAAAAGGCGATCACCAAGGCCCGCGTGATCTGTGTAAGAATGGTTTTATAAACACTCTTTGCGGCATCGGAGACATTCAGCGTCACAGCCACAGGTATCCCACCTCCACCAACGGGCGGCGGTTCTTCCGGTTGAGCGTAAGCATAAGGTGCGAGTGGTCCGGCCAAGACAAAAAAACTCGCCATGACCACCATCATGATGGTCAGTGTTCGAAAAAGTGGGTGGCGGCTTTTCATAGAAAAGGGGGGATGGGGTACTTTACTGTCCGGATTCATCAAGAACAGGAATGGGGCCCAGGTGAAGGGAAGGGGTGGTCGCTGTGTGTGCTGAACCGGTTCCTCCGGAAGCGGGCGGCGGAACAGGACCGCTCGTCGCCTGAATACGCAAGGCATCCTGATAGGCGGTTGTATAGACCTCGACGACAGCCGCGTCTGGCAGAAGGGCAAGTTCTTCTTTTGCCACCAAACCCTTTGTCAATAAGTAGTCTCGAATTTGAGCCGGGGTGAGCGTAGCCGGATCCGGAGGTCGTTCTAAAAATTTTTGAGGGCCATTTGTTACGGGGGTCACTTGTAAAAATTCTTGAAACGAGGCCCCGGAAGATGCAGAGGCTAAACCCACATCATTGGGAGCCTGAAAACACGTTTTGCCCTGTGGGCAATTTGGGTCAGTCCCTTGCGCGACTTCAATCGCATCAGGGATCCCATCGGAATCGCTGTCAGCCAAATAAGGGGAGGTATGATAGACGTAGAGCTCATCGTAATCGGAAAGACCGTCGTGATCCGTATCCTTTTGTTTTAACAATTCCACTTTATTATCTTGTTGCGCTTGATCCGCAAAAAACTTTTGTGTCAGATCCGCTTTATTTTTTGAAATAAAAAATGGCGCGTGAAGTTGTTGGCCTAATTGAGAAATGGACAGTCCGGCAGCGGAAACTGTACACAACAATAAAACCACGACCGCGGTACGTTGTTCAGAACGCAAGGCAGTCCACCATCCCTTGAGGCTCGGCCGAGGATAACCCTCATCCATGTGACAAAGTATACCATACACACACGAACCCTTGAATACCGATGATCCACCTGAATGACAGAAAAGACGAAATTGCGTATCCTGTAGAGTATGTCCGAACAAACACGCGCCGAAGACTGGTCATTCAGCTCAACGGACGGCCAGTTATCCATAGATGTTTTTCGGTATGGCGACGATCTCGTGCTCCGCTCAACCATCGCAGGCGTAAAAATCGAAGATGTGGATATTTCCATTGATGGTGATCTTCTGACGATTCGCGGCGAACGACATATCGCGGAAAACCTCACGCAGGATGACTGGTTTTATCAAGAATGTTACTGGGGTCCATTCAGTCGCTCCCTGATTTTACCCATGGATGTGTATACGGAACGGGCAGAAGCGACGCTGCAAGACGGAATATTGACTGTGCGTCTCCCTCTTCGTGCGACCACGCATCGCCTCCAGATTAAAAACAGTGAATCGAGAGTGTAGTCAATAACGCCGCCTCACGCACTTGAAGGAATTCTTATTCTCTGCTAGGTTGAGAAAAATATGTTAAAACCTCTCACTCTTATCGTACAAGAAATGACAGAGACAACGGTCACCCTCAAAACTCCGGACGGCCACGATTGGCATTTGCCTTTACAAGCGATCCACGGCAGTCCAAAGATTGGGCAGGAAGTTCAGTTGATCGGCGTTGCCATGGGAGCCCTCGACGCCGGCGAAAGCGCGTTTGCCAAAACGCTTCTGAATGAGATTCTCAACTCTTCTTCCGCATGAATTTTCTTTCCCACCGCTCGACGAAACCGATTGGGCTCATTCTTGTCTTGATCTGCGCGATCAGTGTTGCCGCCCTTGTTTTGACGACGCGTGAGGAGACGCAACCGATAAAAATTTTTTCCGGTATTTCCACCCTGGGGATTCGTCTGGATCACCTCAACCGAGAGCAGGCCTTACGCGTCCTAAAAACCGCCATAGACGATTCACTCAAACATGGGTGGTATTTGAGCATTGACGGACACAGCCTTGAACTCAAGCCGGTGCGTAAACTGATTCACTATGATGTAAACACGGTCGTAGACCAAGCTCTGCTTGTTGGTCGATCCGAGAACCGCTGGAAAAATCTTCTCGTGCGTGGACGATTGTTTTTCAAACCCATGAATCTGACGACGGCGATTACCATCGATGAAGCCGCCATACAAGAACGTCTAAACACCTACCAAGAAGGAAGCTTTCAAGCACCAAAAGAAGCCGAGCTTCACGTGACCTTCGATCCGCAAAAACAAACGTTTGAAGCCACCGTTGAACCGGAACACCCGGGGCTTGCCCTTGATTTTTCCACCACGTTTGCCGCGTTGCGAGAACAAGCCAGCCGACTCACCTTCTCTCCTCTCACGGTCCAAACCATACACATAGAACCTTCACGCCGCGCACAAGATCTGAATACCTTGTTGCCGGAAATTCCGGTCTGGCTTAGCCACGCGCCTTTTGTTTTGACCGCGGAAGATCAGACATGGAAAGTAACAACCTCGACTTTGGCTGGCTGGCTCGACGGCGTCACATCTCCCCAGGGCACGCTTCTTGGCTTAAATGAAAAGCGGGTGGAAAAAACTCTGCAAGCCTGGCTCAAAAATATTCTCAAAGAATCAAAAAATGGTGAACTGATTTTAGAAGATGGAAAACTGAGAACCTTTGTTGCACCGGAAGATGGGGTTGGTTTGGCGGTTTCGAGCACCATTCAAAATATCCAAGATGGTTGGGCTCACGGATCTTCGACCGTGGCGGTGGCACTCTCTCACACCATCCTAACGATTGAAGGAGAGGAAGCAAAAGCCCGGGGAATTCGAGAAATCATTGGGGTGGGTCGATCGAATTTTTCCGGCTCTCCCGTGAACCGAAGAAAAAATATTGCCTTGGGCGCGGACAAGGTCAATGGAGCGCTGATTGCACCGGATGAAGAATTTTCTTTGATGAAAACTCTGGGAACGATTGATGAAAAAGGAGGTTGGTTTAAAGAGCTCGTGATTAAAGAGAACAAAACTGTACCGGAGTACGGTGGTGGTCTTTGCCAAATTGGAACCACGACATTTCGTGCGGCCCTTGCGACAGGCTTACCGGTCACCGCCCGCACCAACCATGCGTATCGCGTGCCCTATTATGAACCGGCAGGAACAGATGCGACGATTTATGATCCGGCGCCGGACTTACGATTTAAAAATGACACCGGCCACTGGATTATGATCACCACTTCTATTCACGGGAATGATCTCGCATTCCGTTTTTGGGGAACAAAAGATGGACGCACGATCGTACAAAGCGAAGCAAAACTTTCCAAATTCGTCCCACCGCCGGAGAAAAAAATCATTGAGACGCTCAATTTAAAACCCGGGGAAACCAAATGCACGGAAAAAGCCCATACCGGAGCGGATGCGCGATTCGATTACGCGGTGGCCTATCCGGACGGGAATATCAAAAAAAGAGTCTTTTACAGCCACTACAAGCCATGGGGGGCCGTGTGCTTGCTTGGCGTCAGCAAACTCTCTGCAAGTTCAACAACCCCTGGTGTTGATGAGACGGGAATTAACAATCCAAATTAAGCTTAAATAAGGCTTTAAATTCAGCCCTTGACACCCTTTTGACCTGCCCCATAGAACGTGATAAAAAGACTATCTACCCTTGACAAGAATTCAAAGGGCTGGTATCCTGCGTTGATCATTTGTGATCATCAGACAGGTTTGAATCAGGTCTTTAGCAATCCGCGTCCACGACAAGCATGGAATTTTTCCACAGGGTGCACGCAGGTCTCCGGACTCGCTCTCCCCTCTAGAAAAATTTCTTGGGCGCGGATTGCTTGAGCTCTGATTTTTTTTATTTGATTTTCCCCACTTCTTCCAATCGCTCAATCGCAAGTACAAACGCCGCTTGGCGTTGTGTGGCGCCGTATTTTTCTGCCGTGTGAATCACGGCCTTGGCCGCTTCGCGCATGAGCGGTTCCATGCGAGAAAAAACCTCCTGCTCGCTCCAATGTTCCCCAATTTTATTTTGTTGCCATTCTAAAAACGAAGTCGTGACTCCCCCGGCGTTGGCTAAAACATCGGGGATGACGATGGTGCCGTGTTTGGCGAAATAGGCATCTGCTTCCGGCGTAGTCGGCCCGTTCGCCAACTCCAAAATCATCTGTGCTTGCACGCGCGGCGCGATCTCGCCGGTGAGTTGATTTTCGAGCGCTGACGGAACAAGAACGCCGCACGGTAAGGTTAAAAGCTGTTCTTGATTGATCTCACGCGCTCCAAAAAAGCCCTTGACCTGACCGGTCGCCTCTTTGTATTTGATGAGCGCCGGAATATCCAAACCCCGTTCATCGTGAATGCCGCCCTGTGAATCGGACACAGCAATAACACGATAGCCGTGGTGATGGAACAATTTGGCGATGACCTGACCGGCGTTGCCAAAACCCCGCACAACAACGGATCCTGACTCCGGATCGAATCCGAATTTTTGGCGATAAACATCAAATACGTAATAGCCTCCTTGACCGGTTGCGATTCCACGACCCTCGGATCCGCCATGCTCAATCGTCTTGCCCGTCACAACCGCCGGTTCAGCATGCCCGATGATCTTGCCATATTCATCCGCCAAAATATCCATGAGAGGCGGATTGGTGTTGACGTCAGGCGCCGGAATATCTTTGTCCGGCCCGATCACATCCGCGATCGAACGTGTAAATGCGCGCATCAATCGTTCCAGTTCGCCTTTTGATAATTCTTTCGGATTGACGGTCACGCCCCCCTTACCACCACCGAATGGAATACCCGCGACCGCACACTTGATCGTCATCCAAAACGCAAGCGCCTTGACCTCATCCATCTCAACTTGCGCATGAAAACGCAAACCGCCTTTAAAGGGACCGCGATCGTTATTCCATTGCACGCGATAGCCGTGAAAAAAACGGGTTGACCCATCATCCATCTGTACAGGAAATTGAACTTCAACAATTCGTTGTGGGTGACGCAAGCGTTCGAGGGTCATTGAATCAAGTGGCGCGATCGTCGCGGCCAACTCAAGCTGACGCATGGCATTGGTAAAGGGATTCATAATCAGCTACTAGTGACTAGTAACTAGCGCCTAGTGACTTAAATAACGTTCCGCATCCAACGCGGCCATGCAACCTGTACCAGCGGCCGTGACCGCTTGACGATATCGCGCGTCCATCAAATCTCCGCAGGCGAACAATCCCGGCACGTTTGTTTTTGATGTTCCCTCCACGGTCTTCACATATTTTTTTTCATCAAGCTCAACCAGCCCATCGATGAGCGATGAATTTGGTTCGTGACCGATCGCCGCGAACACGCCATCTGTTGCGACCTCGCTTTCCCCTCCCGTCACCGTATCACGAAGCCGCACGCCCGTGACATGTCCCACCTCAACTCCCAACACCTCAATCACCTCTTTATTCCACACCACGTCAATTTTTGGATTATTGAAGGTTCGTTCTTGCATGATTTTAGAAGCACGAAATTGATCGCGACGATGCATGATCGTCACTTTGCTCGCAAACTTGGTTAAAAAATTCGATTCTTCCATGGCGCTATCTCCCCCGCCAACCACGACGACCTTCTTATCTTTGAAAAAAAATCCATCGCACGTGGCACACGCGGAAACCCCATGACCATAAAGCGCCTTTTCTGATGGTAGACCCAATCGTCGCGCCGAAGCGCCGGTAGACATAATGATCGTCTTTGATTGATAGTTTTTTCCTTCAGCTATGATCTCAAATCCCCCGTCTATTTTTTTCAGTGATTCGACACGCGTCGAAATAATTTCCGTCCCAAAACGAACGGCCTGCTCTTTCATAAGCTGCATGAGTTCCGGTCCTTGAATCCCTTTTGGAAAACCCGGATAATTTTCTACCTCCGTCGTAGTCATGAGCTGTCCTCCCGGTTCCGCACCTTCAAATACCATCGGCTTTAATTCGGCGCGCGCGGCATAAATCGCCGCGGTCCAACCCGCCGGTCCGGAACCGATGATGATCAAATCGCGCATATCAAATATGTTTCATGAGCTTCTCTTTGAACATCGCTTTAGACATGGAACCCACGATCTGTTCGGCGACCATTCCATTTTTAAAAACCAAAAACGTCGGAATGGACATGATGCCGTATTGTCCCGGTACGGTTTGATTTTCGTCTACGTTCATTTTTCCCACTTTCATTTTGCTCGCGTCCAATTCACCGGCCACCTCTTCCAAAATAGGTGACATTAAACGACAAGGACCGCACCACTCGGCCCAAAAATCCACCACCACCGGCACAGAAGATTTTAAAACTTCCGTATCAAAATTGGCGTCGGTAAAAATATGTTCCATAGTATGTAATTAAAATCAAAGACAAATGAGACCCTCATCATAAACACCTCGCACGTGAGATGCAAGCTCTGGTAAAATCTACCTAAACGCCTCCACTTTTCGCGTTTTTGATTCTTCTGTGTACACCTCAAACCTATCCCCGATTGCGACTTTGATTTTTCCTTTGAATGAAAGACCGCACTCTTGTCCGGCAGAAACTTCTTTGACCGGTGACTGGCCGGATTGCAGAGACTCTATAAGTCCTTCGCCCACGGGTTCTTGACCGCGCCAAACGCGCACTTTTGCGTTTGCGATCAGCTTGCCGCTTTTGATTTTTGCTCCCAAAATCATTTTTCCCGGATCTGTGCGGAACACCGCTGCGATTTCCGCTTCACCCAGTGCGGTCACGATCAATTCCTGCGGCAATAGCGCATTCAAACGCGCCACCACATCATCAAACAAATCATAAATAACCTTGCATGTTTTAATGTCCACGTTCTTGTCCCGCGCCGACACCTCAACAAGCGTTGGGGTCATCACGTTAAAACCGTACACGATCGAAGGCCGCGTATTGGCCGCGCGCTCGATATCAGATTCCGTGACATTCCCCAACCCTTTGTGAATCACTTCAACTCCCACCAACTCGTGCTGAATTTTTTCGAGCATGCCCAAAATAGCCTCGAGCGACCCGAGTACATCGGTTTTTAAAATTACATGCAGCATCGATTTTTTTGTTGTGTCCTCGCCCTCTTCCACTGGCTGACTTTTTGTCGCGGTAAATGCCTCCGCCACCTGGCGCGAGGTCTTCATTTTTTTCTGTTCCAACAATTTTGGATCTTCTGGAACTTCAAGAATATCCCCGACCGCCGGGGCCACTTTAAATCCCAAAATTTTGACGGGCATCCCCGGCAGCGCCTCGTCCACGAGCTTGCCCGTCCAATCACGCATGGCTCGCACACGACCGTAGCTTGCTCCGGCAATTCCCAACCAATCGTTGCGATGAAGCGTTCCGGTCTGAACGAGCACGGTCGCAACCGGACCCTCACCCTTATCCACGTGCGCCTCAATGACGGTCCCCGCGGCCTTACGATTTGGATTCGCCATGATGCGTTCGTGTTCGACTTCGGCCACGAGTAAAATCAAATCAAGCAACTCGGAAATTCCTTGTCCGGTTTTGGCGGAAATTTTTGCCATAGGAATTTTTCCTCCCCATTCCTCAACCGTCACCCCAATCTCCGCGAGCTGTCCCATCACGCGATTCGCATCAGCTTCGGGCTTGTCAATCTTGTTTAAGGCAACGACGAACGGCAACTTGGCCGCCTGAATGATGTTGACCGCCTCTTTGGTTTGCGGCTGTACTCCGTCATCAGCCGCCACGACCAAGATCGCAATGTCCGCCACTTTGGCGCCGCGCGAACGCATAACGGTAAATGCCTCGTGACCGGGAGTGTCAATAAAAGTAATTTTTTGTCCCTTCTTCTCGACCGTGTACGCCCCAATGTGCTGTGTAATGCCGCCGGATTCTTTTTCCATGACATGCGTCTCACGAATGGCATCAAGCGTACGAGTCTTTCCGTGATCCACGTGACCCATGACGACGACGACCGGTGGACGTGGGCATAAATCTTCCTGCTTCTCAGATTCCGCGATCGTCTTGATGCGATTCGCCGCCTCAACGGTTTCGATCGCCTCTCCGGTCTCTTTCGCTTCCGGTTTGGCTTGAAATCCCAATTCCTCGGCGATGATGGTAGCGGTCGTATAATCCAACCGCTCATTCTGCGAAGCCAAAATGCCGGCTTTCATCAATTGTTGAATAACCCGCGTGACCGGCATCCCCATCTTCCCGGCAAAATCTCGCACGGTCACGACCGCAGGCAACATCACTTCGGTTTTGGTTTCATCTCCTTCCGCACGAGTGACCACCGAAGAGCGCACCAACTGATCGCGCAACCGTTCGCGCCGCACATTCTCCAACCACTTTTTGTAAATTTGATCTGCCACGCGATCATCCACTTTTATGGCGCGCGCTCCGATATCAAAACCTAACGCCGGAAGCTTGGCCAGCAATTCATTAGGCGTAACGCGCAAACGACGCGCGAGTTCAGTGACGTTCATGTGCGTGTGATCATAGGCGCATTTAGCGATTTGGTCAAGATTGTTTGACGCTTCATGCTTCATGCTCCATGCTTCATGATTGATATGGATGGCTTTTTGTTGATCGACAAACCCGCAGGCATGACGTCACACGATGTGGTTGATGTGGTTCGACGGTTGACCGGCGAGCGTCGCGTGGGACATGCCGGCACGCTCGATCCGTTTGCCACGGGGCTTTTGATTTTAGGCGTGGGCAAAGCGACAAAAGAACTGGGCAAGCTCATCGGACTGGATAAAGAATATGAAGCCACGCTGCTGTTAGGCGCGACAAGCGATACGTTTGATCCGGAAGGCATGATCACCCCTAACCCCTACACCCTACATCCTACCAGCCTTAACGTTGATCGCGCTCTCGATCAATTCCGCGGTGGGTACGATCAACGCGCGCCAATTTTTTCCGCCAAAAAAATCAAAGGAAAAAAATTGTACGAATTGGCGCGCGCCGGAACGGCCACCGAGGCCATGCGCCCGATCAAACACGTTTCTATTTACGAGTTACTAGTTACGAGTTACGCCTTCCCCCTTCTCCATCTTCACATCCGATGTTCCTCCGGCACCTATATTCGTTCTCTCGCCGATGACATCGGGCATGCCCTCGGAACCGGAGCGTATGTGACGGAATTACGTCGCACGCACATTGGTGACTTCTCCGTGGAGCAAGCCCAAACACTCGAAGAGGCTCGCAAAAACGGCTTAAAGTCACGTTTTCTAGACAAAAATCCCGTCGCGTGATATCTTTTTATTACTGACATTAAACATTTGTTGTACGCCGGTGGATTTCCTTCGCTTTTCTCCCATGATTATTTCGTCAATCCAAAACATCATTGCGACGCCCATGGTTCTCGTGGCTTGATTTGAGATAAGGAAAAAACATCAACCGACGTACCATATAAAATAATATGGATTACGTTTTATTTGCGATCATCGCGGCAGTAGGCGGGGCTATCGGTTTGGGTATTGGTTACTATGTGCGTGACACCAAAGGGAAGCGTGCCGCGGAAAGCGCCGAGGCCAAGGCCTTGACGATCATCAAGAGCGCGGAGGACAAACAAACGGAGGTCTTACAGAAGACCAAGGAAAAAGCCATCAAGATTTTGGAAGAAGCGCGTGTGGAGGAAAAACGCGCCATGGATGAATTAAAGACTCAGCAATTGCAGCTGATCGAACGAGAAAATCTCTTTGGGAAAAAGTTGTTGGAAATTGATCAAACAAAAGCGGCGGCGGAAACCGCGCGTGCCAAGGCCGAAGAATTAACGGCTCAAGCGGAAGTGCTTAAGGTTGAAGAAACAAAAAAACTGGAAGAAGTGTCCGGACTGACCCGAGAACAAGCGCTGAATCGCATCATGACGTTGATCGAAGAACAGTCAAAAGACGCGCTCATGAGTCGTTATCGTAAACTGGATGAAATGGCTTCGGAAGAAATTGATCGTCGCGCCAAAAATATCTTGGCGGTCGCGGTTCAACGTCAAGCCGCGTCTCACGTGGTGGAGACGACGACGACGTATGTGGAACTTCCGACCGAGGAAATGAAAGGGCGCATCATCGGACGCGAAGGACGCAACATCAAAGCGATTGAATTATTGACCGGTTGCGAACTTATTATTGATGACACGCCAAACGTCGTAACTGTTTCCGGATTCTCCCCCATTCGTCGGCAGGTCGCCAAACGCGCGCTCGAAAAATTGATTGCCGATGGACGTATTCATCCGGGACGTATCGAAGAAACTGTGGAAGAAGCAAAAAAGGATTTGGCGATCGACATCAAAAAAGCCGGTGAAGACGCTTTATTCCAAATGGGAATTTCCATGGCCGGCATTGATCCAAAATTGATTCAAATTTTAGGCCGTCTCAAATTCCGTACGAGTTATGGACAGAACGCGCTCATGCATTCCATGGAAGTTGGCAATATCGCGGCGCTCCTCGCGGAAGAATTGAACGCCAACGTTTCCGTGTGTAAAAAAGGCGGGCTATTCCACGACATCGGCAAGGCCGTGGATCACGACATGCAAGGCAGTCATCCGGAGCTCGGCTATCAGATCATGAAAAAATTCGGTTTCCCGGAAGAAATTTGTTATCAATCCATCAGCCACCACGAGGACAAACCAAAAACCATCGAGGGGGTGATCGTGAAAGCGGCGGATGCGATCTCCGGTGCACGACCTGGCGCGCGAAAAGATTCGCTCGAGTTCTACGTCAAACGACTGGAAGAGTTGGAAGCGGTGGCCACTTCATTTGAAGGCGTGGACAAAGTGTATGCCATTCAAGCCGGTCGCGAAATTCGCGTGTTCGTGAACCCGAAAGCCATTGATGATTTTGGCGCCGTAAAACTCGCGCGCGACATCGCCAACAAGATCGAAGCGGAATTAAAATATCCCGGCGAAGTCCGTGTCACATTGATTCGTGAAACGCGCATTATTGAGTACGCAAAGTAATCTTAACCCTCTTGTCGTTCCTGCGGAGGCAGGAAACCAGCCTGGATCCCCGCCTCCGCGGGGATGACAGATAATCCCATGAAAAAATACCTTGTGTCGCAGGGTCGAACATTCGTCCTCGGTATTTTGTCGATCCTCGCCCTCCAATCCATCCTGCAAACCCTCTGGTACTACGCAGGTGGACGATTGGGATTTACGAGTGACGTAGTTGCTCTCACGCTCGCCATCATCGTGACACTTTTTTATTCTTCTCTCCCTTCTCATGGCGGCCGCACAGAGGAGAAGTTTTTGCCACGACAAGTGTCTGAGAACAAAAGCGACAGCACGCTCCCTGACAAGGGAGCCAACAAAGGTCGAGTTTTGTCGTGGCAAAAACTTCTCCTCTGTGCGGCCGCCCCCCTCCTTACTTTTTTCATCCTCTTCCACACATGGTCTCACGCCACCACCGACGCCATTCGCACCCCCTGGCCACTCATGCCACACGGCACCC
>Ga0209515_10007447_pt1 | contig 13178 bp, 14 predicted proteins | sample Subgroupgradi54m_FD_187454 | JGI IMG/M metagenome (GOLD analysis project Ga0209515, IMG submission 187454) | Subsurface groundwater microbial communities from S. Glens Falls, New York, USA - GMW60B uncontaminated upgradient, 5.4 m (SPAdes)... ...
GATATCTCATAATTGCGTAAGGTGAGTAAGTAAAACAAAACTCCTCTTCCCATAAGTTACGCGGCCTCGAGGATTTCTGGATCGAACCGTCCTGGAATTACAATGTGGCATTTGGGACATTGATTGCCCTGAAGATGATACCGTAAAATCTGGTATCCCACTCGCTCGATGAGCAGTTCTCTACAAGAATGACAAAAAGTGTTTTCCCACTTCCCCACTTTTCCAGGAAGATTTCCGGCGTAAATATATTTTAACCCGGCATTGGTTCCAATTTCACAAGCGCGGAGCAGTTTTTCGACGGAAGTGTTATCCGGATCGGTCATTTTATAATCTTTGTGAAAGGCAGTCACATGCCAGGGAATCAGGGGCGAAACACCGGATATAAACTCGGCCATCCCTTTCAACTCTTTGTCCGAATCGTTGAAGCCGGGAATAATCAGCGTCACAATTTCGAGCCAAAACTTTTTTTCATAGAGCATCCGGATCGTTTTCAAAACATTTTCCAACACTCCGCCGAGCTTGCGGTAATTTTTATCGTTGAAAGATTTCAAATCGACTTTGTAAAGGTCAACCCACGGCTTGATGTAATCGAGAACTTCTTCCGTCCCATTTCCGTTGGACACGTACGAGGTAATCAACCCTTCTTTTTTGGCCACTTTAAAAATATCAACCGCCCATTCGCTGGTAATCAACGGTTCGTTGTAGGTGGAAGTAACAATTTGAGCTCCGTTCTCCTTCGCTACTTTTACAAATTCTTCCGGAGTCAATTTGTCAACAGATGCCACCGCATTGGGATCACGCAACGCCTGCGACGTGACCCAGTTTTGACAATAGGCACAATGAAAGTCGCAACCGAGCATTCCAAAACTCATCGCTTTGCTTCCGGGATAAGCATGAAAGAAAGGTTTTTTCTCGACCGGATCCAGCTGCAACGCCCCCGCATACCCTTTCGGCACATATAAAATCCCCCCGCGATTAAACCGGACTTTGCAAATCCCCTCCCGCCCCTCGGCAATTTTGCACCGGTGCCCGCACGCCACACACAAAAGTTTGCCATCGGAAAGTTTTTGATACAACTCCCCCGGTTTGGCCATTGAAGAGATGGCCTCTTGAAGAGAAGGCATATCTTTAGAATGCATGATTTCCATATCTCTTCATTATTATAACTTTGTTTCTAAAAATTTTCCATTCTTTCCAGAAAAGCGATTAACTCCCTTCGATCCTCCTCCGAATTCAGCTTCGCTTTGATTTCAACAGACGAATCTTCAAAAAACTGGAACGGAATCACTTGTACAAATTTCGGTGGCTTCAAGGCGCGTACTTTTTCCTCAAAATCTTTTTTCTTTTGGGAATAACGGGGATAGCGCAATTGATAAAGTTCTTCTTTAAGATACTTTAACTTTCCCGGAACATCGTAATGGGAAGGAATTTTTTCTAAAAGCTCACGCAACACCTGCTCCTCATTTTTTCCGTCTCGTAGCATTACATCGTGGAGTTGCTCGAGAATCATCGTCCAGGTGTTATCGTTGATGCGATAAGAAGAAAGAAGGTCGCGAATTGTTTGAGTGTCTGATCTCATTGTTACCTCATTGAGGCCTTGACGTACCACTGTTCCTTTTCTAAAAAGGAGAAGTGCACCCTTTTCTCCCCAAAATTATTTACGTGGATGAGGCTGTTTCCTCCCTCCCCCTCACCCGGCGGGTGCTCGCCCACTTTGAAGGGATTAAGCCCCAATTTATCAAGTCGCCCGACGAGCTGAAAATTCCACTCTCTTTGGACGAAGCCAAAGAGACTTTGTTGATCACCCGCCAAAAAGGAGAAGCGATCAAAAGTTGTCAGGGAATGGGCGATTACGTCTGTTGCAACTATCTTACTTTAAGTTTTATTTCAAACTGCCATTTCGAATGTACTTATTGCATCCTTCAGGATTACCTTAAAAACAATCCGATTATGACCTTTTACGCTAATGTTGAAGAAATACTTGAATCGCTGGAAAGTCACCTGCAAAAAACTCCTGAAACCATTTTTCGCGTGGGAACCGGCGAGCTTTCCGACTCATTAGCGCTGGACGACATCACTCATTTGTCGGAAGAACTAGTTCCCTTCGCCGCCAAACAAAAAAATTTGATTTTGGAATTGAAAACTAAATCGGATCGCATCGATAATTTGCTTAACCTCGATCATCAAGGAAGAACCGTTATTTCCTGGTCAGTGAACCCTTCTTCTTATGGTCGACTGGAGGAACTAAAATGCGCTCCGTTGGAAGACCGCCTTCAAGCGGCCCGAACAGTGGCCGACACCGGCTATCCGGTGGGATTTCATTTCGATCCACTCCTTTCTTTTCCCGATTGGAAAGAGCGCTATCGTGAATTGGTTGAGCAAATCCACGATCTGTTCCGTCCGTCCGAAATCGCCTGGGTTTCTTTGGGATCTCTTCGGTTTACACCGAACCTAAAAAAGATTATTGATGAACGCTTCCCACAAAGCCGCCTTTTAACCGGCGAGATCTTTCCATCCAAAGATGGAAAGATGAGATATTTTAGGGAAGTTCGGGAAGAATTGTATACGGTGGTTAAAGGATATATTGAGGCCGCGTTTCCAAAAGTGCCAAACTATCTTTGCATGGAGACAAAAGAAGTTTGGAAAGAAACCTACGGCACCGTTCCGCTAAACAACATGAGTTTGGAAAAAGAATTGAGCGCACGTTTCATGGTATAAAAAAAGCGAAGCATCGGCTTTGCCGATGCTGAGCGCAGGGGTTTGGGGGGCATCGGAGGATCCGCCAAAGGCGGACCGCACGGGCCCCCCATTATAAATAGATGCCAGCAGAAATAAAACAAACAGAACATGGAAGCCAGATTGGCGATGTAGAATTCATCTGGGCGAAAAATTCGAAGGAATTTTTATTTGCCAATTCCATTTACATCCGTGGAAAACCATCCATCATTGTCGACCCATCGGCGACCTTTACCTATTTGGAACAACTGGCCATGACCCATTCGGCCGATATTGTTTTGAACACCCATTATCACGCCGACCACCGAAGCTTGAACGGACTTTTCAAAAATGCGATCTACGCTGCTCACGAAAAAGATGCTCCCGCCATTCGCGACTACAAAACCTACGAGCAGTGGTGCGACGCCAATGCCGATTCCCCTTACTCCTATTGGCGCAAAGAAATTTTCGAGCAGTATCACATCACCGATTGCCCCGTTTCCAAAATTTATAAAGGGGATGAACTAATCGAAACCGACACAACGCAAATTCAGCTGGTCCATATTCCCGGACACACTCCGGGACACATGGCGCTCTTTTTTAAAAATATCAGCTGCCTTTATCTCTCCGACATCGACCTGACCCCGTACGGCCCTTGGTATGCCAATGTGGTGAGTGATATTGATGACTTTATAGCTTCGATTGAAAAAATTAAAATGATTAAGGCCGATTATTACGTCAGCTCGCATGGCGAAAGAATTTACGACCCTGAAAAATTCATTGAAAAGATCGACCGCTTTTTCTCCTGCTTTGCCGAACGGGATGAAAAACTTCTAGAGATGTTGAAAGAAGGCCCAAAACCAATCGAAATTATTTGTAGCGAAGGAATTGTCTATCGCAAAGCGTCACTGGTGGATCCACTGAAAAGTTATTTTCAATATTTAATGGTTCAGAAACATCTCGATCGATTCATCAAAAAAGGAATTGTGATTAAAGATGGGGAAAATTATTTTTTAAAATGAAATTCAAAGATAAAAAAGCTTTCATCACCGGCTCCTCACGCGGCATCGGCCGGGCCATTGCTCTCGAGCTTGCGCGCGAGGGGGCGGATATTCTTCTTCATTACCGGAAAGATCAGGAAGCTGCCCACAAAACGAGTGAAGAAATTAAAAAAATGGGACGAAAAGTCTGGACCTACTCGGCGGATCTTTCCAACATGGACGATTTGGAAAAAATGCTGTTGGCGATTAAAAAAGATCACACAACGCTCGATATTTACATCGCCAATGCCGCCTCCACAGCCTTCAAGCCGTTGACCCAGATCGAGGCCCATCATATTCAAAAAACTTTCAACATTGTTCTGACCAGTTTTATTCTCACCATCAAAGGACTTCTGCCGTTGCTGGAAAATCGTGAAGCACATGTCGTAACAATCTCCGGCATCGACACTCTCAAAACTTTTCCAGGACACGGATTATTGGCCGCCGCCAAATCGGCGCTTGAAACCTTGACCAAATATTTTGCTTTCGAACTGGCACCACAAAAAATCCATGTCAATTCAGTCAACCCCGGTTTTGTCGATACTGATTCGACGAGATTTTATTTGGGGGAATCTTTTGATGAAGTCACAAAAATGCTGAATCAACTTTCTCCGCAAAAAGGGGTCGGCACTCCGATGGATGTCGCCAAAATTGTTTCGTTTCTTTGTTCCGATGATGCAAATTGGATTACGGGACAAACCATCTACGCCGAAGGGGGAATTTCGGCGATTCTTCCTATCAAGTAATCAAATGAGGCTTGAGAGTAAAGGCCTTCACTTTAGTAATAAACTCTTCCATTTTGTGGCGGTCCTTGACGCCGGGTGAATTTTCCACACCGCTCGCAACATCGACGGCAAAAGGTTTGACCGACTCCAACGCCATTTCAACATTCGACAAGTTGAGCCCACCGGACAAAATAAGTTTTCCATATTTCTTGGCGCTGCGAGCCAGATCCCAATTGGAAACCACGCCGGTGCCACCAAAAGCTTTTTCCACATATGAATCGATTAAAAAAATATCGCTCTCATAATCTTTAATCAACGCCACATCGGCTTCGTTTTGAAGCCGAAAAGCTTTCCACCAGGGACGACCAAACTGGTTACAATATTCAGGGGTCTCGTCTCCATGAAATTGAAGGTAATCGAGCTCCAAATCAACGGCAATATCAATCACCAATTGGATATTGGCATTCACAAAAATTCCCACTTTGGCTATCGACTGAGGAACTTCGCTCACGATGTCTTTGGCCGCTATCGGATCGATGTAACGAGGGGAATCGGGATAAAAATTGAACCCCAAAAAATCGACCCCCAGCTCGACTCCATCCATGACGTCGTCAAGATTCGTTAGCCCGCAAATTTTGACTAGGATTGACATAATTCTTTTAATTTTTTTCCTATATCTTTTTCTCGCATCAATGTTTCGCCAATTAAAAATCCATCAAACCCAGATTTTTGTAAGGAGATCAAATCCTCATGAGTTTTAAGTCCCGATTCGCTGATTTTTTTAATTCCTACGGGAATCACCTGGGCCAGATCGTGTGAAACTTGCAGATCCACTTTGAAAGATTTGAGATCGCGATTGTTGACACCGACAACGGTTTGGGCGTGATGAATCACGCCCCTACATTTTTCCCATTCTTCCTGATTGTGGATTTCAACCAACACCGACATTCCCAGATCAACGGCTAAAGCTTGATAATCCTTGATTTGCGACGGCTCCAAAATAGAAGCAATCAACAAAATTGCATCCGCTCCGGCACCGCGCGCCTCGAAAACGTGATAGTCATTTAAGGTAAAATCTTTTCTCAAGCAAGGAATCGAAACTTGAGAGCGAACTTTTTGGAGAATTTCGAGCGAGCCCTGAAAAAAATGTTCGTCGGTTAAAACGGAAAGCGCTTTGGCCCCATTTTCTTCATAAATCTGGGCGATATCGAGTGGTTTAAAATCTTGTCTAATAACTCCAGCACTAGGTGAAGCTTTTTTAATCTCGGCAATAATATTAATAGACTCTCTTTTAAAATTGCCAAGAAAATTTTGAGCCGGCTTGGCATCGGCAGCGATGTTTTGAACGTCTTTGAGAGAGACACGTCGGCGAAGGGAAGCAAGTGCCTGTTTTTTATAATCAACGATTTTATCGAGAGTGTTCATTCGTCATCTCCACCAACGCTTCTAACTTTTGATAAGCTTTTCCACTCGAAATCGATTCCTGAACCATCAACAAAGCCTCGCGCATGTCATCCGTTTTTCCAGCGACACGGATGGCCAGCGCCGCGTTGAGATGGACACAATGATCAATAGGTTGAGAATGCCCTTTGAGCATTTTTCTCAAACGATGCGCATTTTGGGCAGCCTCCCCTCCCTGTAAATCTTGGGGAAGACAATAAGGATAGCCGACAGACCGCGGATCGAAAATTTCTTCAGAAATTTTTCCGTTCTTCAATAAAAAAATTGTAGTCGTGGTGGTTAAGGTTACTTCATCAAGCCCATCGCCACCATGTACGACAGCGGCTGATGCGCTCCCAAGTTCTTTTAAAACCTGAACCATCAACGGCAACAAACGTTGATCATAGACTCCAATCACCTGCCGCTTGGCCCCAGCTGGATTAAGAAGCGGTCCCAAAATATTAAAAATAGTCTTTGTGCCAATTTTTTTTCGCGCCTCCGCCACCGTTTTGAGGCTTGAGTGATAAAGTGGTGCAAACAAAAAACCAATACCAATTTCATCCACACACCGAGCCACAATTTCCGGAGGAGCATCCACATTAACCCCGCAAGCTTTGAGAACATCAGCACTTCCCGAACGAGAACTCACCGCTCGATTTCCATGCTTGGCAACTGTTATCCCCGCCCCCGCCAACACAAAAGCGGCGGCAGTTGAAATATTAAACGTGTCCTTCTGATCCCCCCCCGTGCCACAAGTATCGATGACGTCGCGAGTTTTAAGGGAAAGCTTAAGCGCTTTTTTCTGAAGTGCTTGCACCGCCCCCTTAATTTCATCGCTGCTTTCTCCTTTGTCTCTCAAAAAAGTAAGCCAAGCAATAATGTCTCTTTCCTTTATATTCCCAGACAAAATTTCTGCCATTGCCCCCTGCATTTCGAGGGCAGTCAGCCCTTCGCCGCGTGATAATTTATCGAGAAAAATGCCTTGCGCACCCATATTAGCTTATTTATCATGCCCCAAAAGGATTTGCGAGATGAATATCCAACAGATCACCCAAAATTTAAAACCAGGCTGGATCGGCAAAAAGAATCAGTCCCCCAACAGGGGGATAAATTTTAAGCCGGAGGTTCTTTCGACTAACACCTGGGCCCTGCAAAGCCTGGAAAATGGGGCCAATCGCGGCGATGTTTTTCTAAGCGATTTTCAAACGGATGGACATGGACGACTGGATCGCAAATGGGAATCTGCCAAAGGTAAAAATATTCTTTTGTCTTTGGTGGATAAAAAGCCTTCGCCAGAAAGTAACGCGCCTCAGATCACGTTGATTGCAGGGCTTGGCTTTTTGGAAGGAATTCAATCTCTCTTCCCCAAATACTCTCTCACCCTCAAATGGCCCAACGATATTTTACTTCAGGGGAAAAAAATCGGAGGAATTTTAATTGAAAATCATCCCACCAAACCTTATTTGGTCATCGGTGTGGGGTTGAATGTGAACATGAAGACAAGTGAATTTTCTCCTGCGGTTCAAAAAATCGCCACCACACTTTCGGAAGGATCTGGACAACAAATTGAGAGAGAATCACTTATTGCCGCCTGTCTGAATCATTATCAAAAATGGCGTGATCTTTTTGACCAAAAAGGCTCCCAGCCAATTATCGAGGCTTGGAAAACTCATTCGACCACTCTCAACCGCAAAGTCAAAATTAACGATGGCCGTGAAACGTATGAAGGGGTTGCGGTTGATCTGGATGTATCTGGCTATCTTATCGTGGAATCAAAAGGACAACGACAAACCGTCATTGCCGGGGATGTTCTTCTTTTGTAGATTAAAATTATGCTACTTGCTATCGACGTTGGCAATACAAATACGGTGATTGGAATTTATCGAGCGGATAATCTCGTGCATAACTGGCGACTTGATACCAAGAAGGAGCGAACCGCCGATGAGTGGGGGCTTTTTCTCAAAGAACTTCTTTCTTTTTCCAACATCACGTTTGATCAAATCACTGGTGTGATTATTTCCAATGTCGTTCCTCCTCTTCAACGAGCTTTAACCGAAATGAGTACGAAGTATCTCAAACAAAATCCGGTAACCGTCGGCCCCGATATTAAAATCGATATGCCGATCGAACTTGATAATCCCACCGAAATTGGCGCCGACCGCATTGTCAATGCCGTTGCCGCGTATCACCGTTACAAAACCGATTTGATCATCGTCGATTTCGGAACCGCCACGACTTTTGATTACGTCAATAAAAACGGCGAATATATGGGAGGGTTAATATTGCCGGGGCTCGTTATTTCTCTTGAAGCCTTGTTTCAAAAAGCTTCCAAACTGCCGCGCGTTGAAATTGTAAAACCAAAACGAGTGATCGGTAAAAACACCGTCGAAAGTATGCAAGCGGGTATTTATTACGGCTACGTGGGAATGATCGATTCGATTGTCGAAAAAATGGAAAAAGAAATTGGCGTTAAGGCTAAAGTCATTGCCACCGGCGGATTAAGCGCTCTCATTGCAGAAGGTTCCAAAAAAATATCGGAGACGGATGAATTTCTCACCCTCGAAGGACTCAAACTGATTTACGATTGGAACAAAGCAGGATAAACAATTTCTCCATTTTTCAAATTCACTCCCTTTTTAAGAGCGGAATTATTTGTCAGCGCCGCTTCAATCCCTTTATCAGCTAATTCAAGAACATAAGGAAGCGTCGCGTGAGCCAGGGCCGCTGTGGCTGTGCGCGGAACACATCCCGGCATATTGGTAACTCCATAGTGGATGATTCCGTCAATAATAAAAGTCGGCTTGAGATGAGTTGTCGGTTTTGAAGTTTCGACACATCCTCCCTGATCCACCGCCACATCCACAATCACGGAACCCGGCTCCATCAATTTCAACATTTTTCGAGTCACCAATTTAGGAGCTTTCGCACCATGAATCAATACGGCGCCAATGAGAAGATCGGTTTGGGAAAGAAGTTGTTGAATGTTGGAGGAATCGGACAAGAGAGTTTGCACCTTTTCGCCAAACCGCTCACGAATTTGGGAAAGACTTTTTTCGAAAATATCTAGAACAACAACTTTGGCCCCCAGCCCACAGGCAATCTGCGCGGCGTTGGTCCCCACGGTGCCGCTTCCTAAAATAGTCACGGTGGCAGGCTCTACCCCTTCCAAGCCTGACAATAATTTTCCCTTGCCGCCATGATCGCGAAAAAGATAATAGGCTCCAAATTGAACCGCCAGTCGCCCAGCAATGGCGCTCATCGGTTTGAGCAAAGGGAGCGATCGGTCGGATAACTCCACCGTTTCATAACCAATAGCGGTCACCTTTTTTTTGAGAAGCGCCTGCGTCAGTTTAGGATTGGCCGCGAGATGAAGATAAGTAAAAAGTATTTGTCCGGGACGGAGAAAAGAAGTTTCTGCCAAGGATGGTTCTTTAACTTTTAAAATAAAGTCACTTTTTCGAGCCACTTCTGAAAAACTTGCGACAAGTGTGGCTCCCGCGACTTGGTAGTCGCGATCCAAAAATCCGCTCTCTTCCCCCGCTTTTTTCTGCACCAAAACTTGATGCCCGTGGGAAACAAGCGTCTTAACCCCAAATGGCGTCATGGCGACACGGTACTCGCGATCTTTGGATTCTTTGGGAATGCCTACAATCATCGAATAAAATAATAAACCCCAACAACAACAAGAGCAAATAGAAAGCGATAGTAGGCAAAAATGCGGTAGCTGAACGTTTGAACGTAACGAAGAAGATATTTGATGCTTAAAAAGCCAACTAACGCCGAGACAACAATTCCTGTTAATTCGACTCCTCCAGGAGAACCGGCTAAAAAATGTTTCGCCTTGAGAAGACAAGCACCAAAAGTAATGGGAGCCGCGAGTAAAAAAGAAAATCGGGCGGCGGAACCACGATCCAGCCCCCGCAAAAGACCGGCAGTTATGGTAATACCAGAGCGGGAAACCCCCGGCACCAAAGCCAGGGCTTGGGAAAATCCAATAATCAAACTGTCGGCAAAACTGATTTGGGGAAGCCCGTTCTTTTGTTTTGCATTCTGATCGGCCCAAAACAAAACTCCCCCCATCACGGCCATATTCAAAGCGATGAGAAGAGGATTCCGAAAAGTGTTTTCCGCTAATTTTTCGAGAAGCATCCCCGCAATGGCTCCTGGAATACTGGCGATGATGATGAAAAGAAGAAGACGATGCTGACGGGTTAGGATTTCAATCCAGTCTTTCCAGAAATAAAACAGGAGAGCAAACAGAGTTCCAAAATGAAGAGCCACATCGAAGGTAAGTCCCGGATCGGGAAAATGAAGGGACAGTGTCCCAAACATCCAGGGAACAATGATGAGATGCGCCGAGCTAGAGATCGGCAAAAACTCTCCCAACCCCTGCACCAATCCAAGAATAATGGATTGCAGATAAGTCATTCCGCTCCCCTTAAATTTTATTTGCTTTCTTCTACCTCTTTAATCGAAAGCCGAATCTTTCCATTCTCATCAATACCAATACATTTCACTTTGACTCTCTCTCCTTCTTTCAACACATCCCTAACTTGGTTAACGCGTTGATTGGATATTTGAGAGATGTGCACCAAGCCGTCGGTTTTGGGAAGAATTTCGACAAAGGCACCAAAGTCCATAATTTTTCGGACAGTCCCTTCGTAAATTTTTCCAATCTCCGGCTCGGCGATGAGATCTTTCACCATGCGCGTGGCCTGTTCAATGGCTTCGTTGTCGGAAGAAAATATTTTCACCAATCCGGTGTCGTCGATATCAATCTTGACTCCGGTGGCCTCGATCACTCCGCGAATATTTTTCCCGCCGCTTCCAATGACATCTTTGATCTTGTCTTTCTTCACCATAAAGGAATGGATTTTGGGAGCATACTTCGAAAGAGCCGCACGAGGAGCCGAAAGCCCAGCGCTCATTTTTTCTAAAATATGCAAACGTCCTTCCAGGGCTTGCTGGAGCGCTTTTTTCAAAATATCACCGCTCACCCCTTCGATTTTAATATCCATCTGAAGAGCGGTCACTCCCTTGGAAGTACCACAAACTTTGAAATCCATATCCCCCAAATGATCTTCGTCCCCTAAAATATCGGAGAGAATCGCCACATCTTTGTCCTCTTTGATAAGCCCCATGGCAATACCGGCGACAGGAGTGCGAATGGGAACTCCGCAATCCATCAAGGAAAGCGAGCCGCCGCACACACTGGCCATTGACGAAGAACCGTTGGACTCCAAAACTTCGGAGACAATGCGGATGGTGTAAGGAAATTCTTCTTGCGTCGGCAACACACGAACCAACGCCCGTTCGGCCAAAGCACCATGCCCTACTTCACGACGTCCTGGGGATCGAAGTGGTTTCACTTCGCCAACCGAAAATGGAGGAAAATTATAGTGGAGCATAAAAGTTTTGGAATCATCACCGGTAATCGAATCGATCGTTTGCTGATCGTCGGAACCACCGAGAGTCGCCACCACCAACGCCTGGGTTTCTCCACGAGTGAAAAGCCCTGAACCGTGAGCACGAGGCAAAAGACCAACTTCGACACTGATCGGGCGAATTTCCGTCATCTTGCGTCCGTCGATGCGCACGCCATCTTTGAGAATCATGTGCCGCATGATTTTGCTTTTCAGCGCTTCGTAATCTCCGGCAAACTGAAGTTTGGCCGCTGGCGACACCTCTTCTCCCTCGGGAGTTAATTGAGCGGCCAATTTTTCTTTAATTTGCGAAAGAGTCAAATAACGATCGTGCTTCACCGCAATTTTCATCGCGCTACAAACTTCTTTTTCGGCGGTAGCCACAAGTTTGGTAATTTTTTCGTCTCTGACAGGGGCCACAACTTCTTTTTTCGGCTTCCCCACTTTTTTCTGAAGTTGCAATTGCACCGCAATCACCGGCTTTAACGATTCGTGCGCAAATTGAATGGCATCAATCAAATCCTGTTCGCCGACTTCGTCTCCTCCCCCTTCGACCATGACTACCGCATCTTCACTGGCGGCCACAATCATATCGATATCACTCGCATCCATATCCACCTGCGTGGCATTGATGACCAATTTTCCGTCGATGCGACCCACGCGGCAACCGGCAATCGGCTTGAGGAAGGGAACGTCCGAGATTGTCAACGCGGCCGAAGCACCGATCATCGCCAAAGTATCCGGGTCGTTGATTTGATCGACCGAAAGAACGGTGGCGATCACTTGAGTTTCGTAATAATAATTTTCGGGAAAAAGAGGACGAATCGGGCGATCGATAAAACGGGAAGTCAGCGTCGCCATTTCGGTGGGGCGTCCTTCACGTTTGAAAAATCCGCCGGGAATTTTTCCAGCGGCAAAAGTCTTTTCGATAAAATCAACCGTCAACGGTAAAAAATCGATCCCCGCTTTTGGCGAAGCAGATGAAGTCGCAGTCACCAATACAATGGTGTCACCACATCGCACTGTCACCGAACCCCCCGCCTGTTTGGCAAGTTTGCCGGTTTCGATAATAATTTCTTTGCCGCCCAATTGGACGGAAACAGTTGTAACTGCCATAATTTTTGCTCCTAAGATGAAACTCGTTTAGACGAAGTGAACCAAAAAAAGCACACCTTATCCTCACTTGTAACTATTAATAATGTTCTTTTGAGAGGAATCGAAGAGGAGATCGTGGAAAAATCTATTTTTTCTTGAACTGATAATCTAACCCATCAAACAACTTTTCCTGTTTAATTGACTAAATTATCAGTTACGTCGACGATCCTACCCCACGGGGGTTTCATTTTCGAATTCCTAACTCACCAATCAATTTCAAATACCCTGTCTTGTTGTTGCTTTTCAAATAATTCAACAAACGTCTTCGGTGGCCCACCAGTTTTAACAAACCCCGACGGCTGGAATGATCTTTGGTATGGGTTTCGAAATGCTTGGACAGCTCGCCAATTCGGGCCGAAATGAGGGCAATTTGCACCTCGGGCGAACCGGTATCGGACTCATGTTGACGAAATTTCCCAATCACTTCCTGTTTTTTTGCTCCGTGTAAAGACATATGTTTTCCTTATAAGAAAAGCTTTCCTAGCATACCTCTTTTTGACTTGTAAAGGAAATTTTCCTTAGTGGGTCCCATTCTTCTGAACGGTCAGCTGGTCAATCATCGGTTGGACCACCGAACGCTTGTCGGGGTATTTTTGAACGTAGGTATTGAGACTTTCGAACGCTTTATCGACATTCCCCTGAAAAGCATAACATTGTGCCCGATACATCAGGACGTCACC
>Ga0209515_10007448_pt1 | contig 13178 bp, 13 predicted proteins | sample Subgroupgradi54m_FD_187454 | JGI IMG/M metagenome (GOLD analysis project Ga0209515, IMG submission 187454) | Subsurface groundwater microbial communities from S. Glens Falls, New York, USA - GMW60B uncontaminated upgradient, 5.4 m (SPAdes)... ...
ACGGTACGTAAGATGAAACTCTTCCCAATAGGGTTTGGCTTCTACCCGTTCCTGCCGTTTGATTTTAAGGGTAACGATATCGAACTTGGCCATTAGTATTTTCGTTCTTTCGGTGTTATGAGTGAACTATCGACTTTTTCATACGTTAGCTCGATTCCTTTCGGAACCCATTTGGCCACGGTCGTTTTAAGCCATTCTTTGTCGTTCCGATCCGGAAATTCTGGCTTGTAATGGGACCCGCGGCTTTCATTGCGGGCTAACGCGCCAAGCGTAATGACGCGTGCAATGACCAGCATATTTTCAAGCTCGCGCGCAAAAATTAAGGCTTGATTGACCCAATTACCGGTGTCGTTTAAACTAATATCTTTATAACGTTCTGAGAGTTCCTTAAGTTTTTGATCCGTAGCTTGAATATCTTTATTCTTCCGAACCACAGTGACATGATCCGTCATCCATTTGGCCATCTCTTCCCAAAGCAGATATGGATTTTCCTTTCCTCCTGATCGCAGCAATCGGTCGTTTGCTTCTCGTTCACGCTTCAACTCCTGTTCAAAAAACTTGGAGCTGGCATCTTGAGCGTTTTCCTTGAGAGAATCGACATATTGAACAGCTCGTTTGGCAACCAGTTCGCCTCCATAAATGCACGAAAGAAGTGAATTGGCACCAAGCCGATTGGCACCGTGGTATTGATATTCGCACTCACCTGCTGCAAAAATCCCCGGCACATTGGTGGCGTGCCGGTCATCAATATAAATCCCGCCCATCGTATAATGAACCGACGGAAAAACCCGCATGGGAACTTTTTTGGGGTCTTCGCCTACAAATTTCTGATAAATTTCAATGACACCGCCAAGCTTTTGTTCTAATGCTTTTGTGTCCAAATGTGAAATATCAAGATAAACTAAATCTTTGCCATCGATTCCAAGCTTAAGCTCACGGCAGACTTTAAAAATTGCGCGGCTTGCGATATCGCGCGGAACCAAATTTCCATATTTCGGATACCACTCTTCAAGAAAATACCACGGCTTTCCGTCTTTGTAAGTCCAAACACGGCCGCCTTCACCGCGGATCGCTTCAGACATGAGCCGATTTTTATCTTCGCCGGGAATAGCGGTTGGGTGAACTTGAACAAATTCACCATTGGCGTACCAAACGCCTTGTTTAAAAACAGCTCCGGCAGCCGAACCCGTGCAAATGGTAGAGTTTGTGCTTCGTCCGTAAATCATTCCAACGCCGCCGGTACATAAAATGACTGCATCCGCGCGAAAGGTTTTCAGTTCGAGTGAAACAAGATCAATGGCAACAATTCCACGCACCGTTTGTGTGTTGTCCATAACGCCAGACAAAAACTCCCAACCTTCATAACGCTTCACAAGCCCTTCTGCTTCAAAGCGTCTCACTTGTTCATCAAGCGCATACATTAATTGCTGACCTGTCGTGGAACCCGCAAAAGCAGTTCTGTGGAACTTGGTTCCGCCGAATCTGCGGAAATCAATTAAACCTTCCGGCGTCCGGTTAAATGCAACACCCCACCGATCAAACATATAAACAATTTCGGGAGCTGCTTCGCACATGGCCTTCACCATGGGCTGGTTCGCAAGGTAATCGCCTCCGTAAATCGTTTCTTCAAAATGAATCTGGGGGGAATCGCCTTCTCCCTTTGTATTCACGGAAGCATTAATTCCGCCTTGGGCGCAAACGGAATGAGACCTACGACATGGAACGATGGAAAAAATATCGACATGGCGGCCAGCCTCCGCCAGTCTGATGGTCGTCATCAGTCCGGCCAGACCGCCCCCCACAACTATAAATTTACCGCTGCTTGAACTCATGAGATGAGACGAACCAATGATAAAGTGCCAACGATAAAAATTAAAAGACTGAGCGCACCGGATGCAATTCCAACTTTGCGTTGAGATTCAGCCGTTACCGTAATTCCCCAGCTTATGCAAAACCCCCAAATACCGTTTGCAAAGTGAAAACAAACAGCCGCAAGGCCGATTAAGTAAAACCAAAAAACGACGGGATTGGATACAATTTCTTGCATGCGTGCGAAACTCACTTCCGTTCCGTACATAGCATTCTCAATCCGCGTTTCGTAAACATGGTAAAGAATATAAGCAAATGCGATCAATCCCGTGATTCGTTGCAATGTGTAAAGAAAATTTTGTGTGTAAGGATACGAAGAAAGATTGGTTTTTCCGGTAAATGTTACGAAAAGGCCGTAACCCGCGTGATATAAAATAGGAAGGCCGATAAAAGTGACTTCTAAGAAAACAACGAACGGCATACTTCTTAAAAACTCGATCTGGTGGTTATATGCCGCTGATCCAAAAAGAATAAACGAATTGGAAAACATATGCTCTAGGAGGAAAAATCCTATTGGGAAAATACCTGAAAGTGAGTGCAGCCGCTTAAGTATAAATGAAGAGCTAACTTTTGGCACTTCGTTCATAATAATAGTTTCTGAATTTGTTCCCGGACGTGTTCGGCTGAGCGTTTTAATGCTGTTTGAGATTCGCCGGAAAGCTTAAGCTCAATGACTTTTTTAATCCCTTCGCGCCCGAGACTTACCGGTACTCCGCAATAAGTATCCTTAATGCCGTATTCACCTTTCAAATACACACAGCAAGGTAGAACACGGCCTGAATCTCTAATAATGGCTTCCGCCATCGCCACAGCAGATGAGGAAGGCGCGTAATAAGCGCTGCCGGTTTTAAGCAAATTTACGATTTCGATTCCGCCGTCTTGTGTTCGTTTATTAATGGCATCGATTTTCTCTTTGGACAATAGTTCCGTAATCGGTTTTCCATTTGCCTTTGAAAATTCTGGCGCCGGAACCATTAAATCGCCATGACCGCCCAATACCACTGCTTCAATTTCTTTCGGTTGGATTTTGAGTTCGAGGGAAAGAAAATAAGCATAGCGTGCGGAATCAAGGACGCCTGCCATTCCGATCACTCGCTTGTGATCAAAACCTGATTTCTTCCAAGCCAAATAGCTCATGACATCAAGCGGATTGGTCACGATGATTAAAATTGCCTTTGGAGAACGAGATGCGACTTCTTTGACAATTCCGCCGACGATTTCTGTGTTCTTAGCTTGCAAATCATCGCGGGTCATGCCGGGTTTTCGCGCAAGTCCTGCTGTAATCACTACGATATCGGAATCTTTTGTCGCATCATAAGAATTGGTGCCAATAATTGCTGTATTGAATCCTTCGATAGGAGCGGATTCCATCATGTCGAGCGCTTTGCCCTGCGGCAGTCCTTCGACCACATCGACCAGAACAACATTCGCTAACTCCTTTTCAAGAAGTCTCTGGGCCACTCCCGCTCCGACGAAACCGGCACCAACAACGGTTACTTTTGGCTTGCTCATTTCAAACTCCTCATCTTCCGAATAATGGCCTCTCCCATTTCTTTCGTGCCAACTGCGGTTGGATCATTTCGATCTGCTTTCATATCGTAAGTTACATCTTTACCTTCTTTAATGACTTCCGCAACCGCTCGCTCTAAACGGTCCGCCGCTTTCTCTTCTCCTAAATAACGAAGCATCAGCATACCTGAAAGGATCATAGCCGTCGGATTGACCTTATTGAGTCCTTTGTATTTTGGCGCCGAGCCGTGTGTTGCCTCAAAAATGGCTCCATGTTCTCCAATATTTGCGCCTGGAGCGACCCCTAAACCGCCGACTAATCCTGCACAAACGTCAGAGAGAATATCACCATAGAGATTGGGAAGAACAAGGATGTCGTAATGTTCCGGATGCTGAACTAGCTGCATGCACATGTTGTCCACAATCCGGTCCTCAAATTCGATATCAGGATAACCCTTGGCCACTTGGCGTGAAACTTCAAGAAAGAGACCGTCTGTAAATTTCATAATGTTAGCTTTATGAACAGAGGTTACTTTTTTCCGTTTGTATTTTCGTGCATATTCAAAGGCAAATTTTACGATACGTTCTGTTCCTGAAACCGAAATGGGTTTAATGCTGATACCGGAATCAGGACGAATTGCTTGTTTGGAAAGTTGCACGCAGAGATCGATGACTTTTTTAGCATCAGGAGTTCCTTTTTGAAATTCAATCCCGGCGTAAAGATCTTCTGTATTTTCACGCACAATAATAAGATCGATGTCGTTATAGCGAGACCGGACTCCTGGATAGGACTTGCAGGGACGAAGACAGGCATAAAGATCAAATTCTTTTCTGAGCTGAACGTTTACGGAACGAAAACCGGTTCCTACCGGTGTTGTAATAGGGGCTTTAATCGCAACTTTATTTTTGCGGATGGATTCAAGAAGACGATCCGGAAGCGGTGTGCCTTCTTTTTCCATGACATCAATACCGGCATCTTGAATGTCCCAGTCGAACGAAACGCCGGTCGCATCCAAAACCGCTTTTGTTGTTTGGGCCAACTCGGGACCTGTACCGTCACCACGAATTAAAGTAACCTTATGTCCCATTTTATAATGTCTCCTTACATAACGTTTAGTTTATGTGAGTTATTGCGCTAGAATTAATAAACTGTTATTCTAGCAAAGGTTAGGCACTTTTACAAGGAACTGAAAGTATGAAAAAAATTAAACAAACTCTCGAAAAAGCGCTGCTTGAAGCTGGTGTTATTTTGAAACGCGCCATTAAGCGTCCGATCGAGATTCAATACAAAAGCCCGATCAGCTTAGTAACTGAGACGGACAAAAAAGCGGAGCGTATTATCATTGATATCATCCACCGAAACTTTCCAAATCACTCAATTCTTGCAGAAGAGTCTGAGCCGCAAGGAAACTCTAACTGCAAGTGGATCATTGATCCTGTAGATGGGACTTCTAACTTCGCGCACCGCTTACCGCTTGCCTGCGTTTCGATCGCATTTGAAGAAGCCGGGATCGTAAAGCTCGGAGGCGTTTGGAATCCTTTCCATAATGAATGGTTCTGGGCTGAACGCGGAAAAGGCGCTAGTTTGAACGGTAAAAAAATTAACGTTTCAAAAAATAAAACCTTAAAAGAATCACTTCTCGTCACAGGTTTTCCTTACGACAGAAGAAAACGCGGGTCTTATTATCTTAACTTTATGAAAGCCTTCCTGATGAAAACCCAAGACCTTCGAAGGCTAGGCTCAGCTGCGCTTGACCTTTGTTACGTTGCTTGCGGTAGATTCGACGGATATTGGGAATTTCACTTGCAACCTTGGGATCAAGCGGCCGGAGCCTTAATTGCACAGGAAGCGGGAGCTCGCTTAAGCGACTTCTCAGGCAGGCCCATGAATATTTATGGAAAACAAACTCTTGTTACCAACGGAAAAATCCATGGCGAGATGCTTGCAATTATTAAAAAACTTCTGTAGCATAGATCTATTGTTCTGAGAGGAGCTTATGAAGAAACCTCAAAAGAAAAAAGCAAGTTCAGCCCTACCTAAGCCACGCGGCGTCTGGCGAATCAATCCAAAAACACGTGTTAGAAAAAGCAAAACAGTATATTCTAGATCTGAAGAACGAAGAAAAATACAGCGCCGTATCACAGACAAAATCACTTGGTTTGGGGAAAAACAGAGGCATTCTTGATTGAAGATCCTACTTCAATAACAATCATCTTAATAGCAATTGTCATTATTGCTGAGCGCTGGCATGAGCGCTTCAAAAATACCTTAATCATGCGAATTCTACCCACCCCGGTCCTTTGCTACATCCCTCCTACCATTTTAACTACACTGGGAATTTTCCCCATGAAATCACCCGTCTATGACTGGATTTCAAAATACGTTCTGCCTGCTTGCTTGATTTTACTGCTGATGACAACAAACTTACATAACCTCAAAAAAGTGGGGCGGGTAGCATTTGTTGCCATGATTGGTGCTTGTGCCACGGTTATTATTGGAGGTATTTTAGTTTTCTTCGTATTTCACAATGTGCTTGGCCCAGAAAGTTGGAAAGCGATTGGAACTTTAACGGCCAGTTGGGTAGGAGGAACGGCAAACGAACTTGCGGTTAAAGAAGCGACGGGTCTTTCGGATCAGCTTTTTGGCCCTCTCTTTATCTCAGACATCACTTTGGTCTACGTTTGGATGACTTTCCTGATGATCCTATCTGGAAACCAGAAAAAAATAGATAAAGCCACCGGGGCGGATCGAAAACAATTAGAAACGGCCTTGCATTATAAAGAACCGGCCCGATCCGGGAAACGGGTTGCCAAGCTCAAAATTTCATTTAAATCGCTTGTCTTCCTTTTGGCTATTGGCTTTGGAGGAGGTATTCTTTCGAATCGAATCGGAAATCAAATCCCAAATATTGGTTTAGCAATTAACCAAACAACGTGGGTAATCGTTGTCATCACCACCCTCGGACTTTTCCTTTCTACAAGCGAGTATGCCCGTTCCCAAGAAGCCAACGCAACCAGAATAGGTTATTTTCTGCTTTATTTTGTCCTTGCCTCGACAGGCGCAAAAGCAAACTTACTTGCCATTTTAATGGCGCCTCTTTTTTTAGGGATCGCTTTTATTTGGATGCTGATCCATGGCGTTCTGTTTTTCTTTTTCGGTAAGCTTTTTCGTATGCCGATCGCTATCTTGGCTACTGCCTCACAAGCAGCGTTGGGAGGGGTTGTGTCGGCACCGATCGTAGCATCCACTTATGAATCAGAATTGATTTCAGTTGGTCTGATCCTTGCAATATTTGGAAATGCAATTGGAAATTACGCAGGAATTTTGACGAGTCAATTTCTAAAGTTATTCTCATCTTAAAAAAACTTCAATCAGCGATTTAACTCCCTTTCTTAAAGCTAAACAATCGACGCTTTATTTTTCTTTCATTTCGTATTTTTCATAATACAATCTTAGAAATTAAAATGGCGGACTTGAAAACACTTAACAACACAAGATGAGTAAGATCAAGAAAAAGGCCAAAATTGTAATCTTCGCTAATTTTTCATATCTTGGCGGAGATCCTTTTGTGCTTCTTAGATTGACGAAGGGACTAGCTCAAAAAGGTTTTGTCATCACATTCGTAGGACCTGTCGGCAAACCTATCTACCCTTTTCTCCGTTCACTGCCCTGGATTCAAAATGTCATTCCGTTAGTAAAAGACATTGAGTCTATATCCAAAAAAGTTGAAAAAGAGGCCCCAGACCTCTTAATTAATTCGAGTCCCTCCATCATAACAGCCAAAATAGCGTTTGAAAGAAATGAACCTATTTACACCCGCATCGTTGGCCATCCTAAATGGTGGATCGATCCTATGGGAGGTCCGGAAAAGAAAGTGCGACGTGTTGTCCGTTCCATTGGAATCCTCTCGGATCGGGTCATCACAGTTTCTAACTTTTTAAAACCGCTTTTCATATCAGAAGGTTTCAACAACGTGGATACTATATATGAAGGTTGCAATACAAATGAGTTTCTCCCCGTTAAAAGAGAACGTTTGGAATTCCGAAAGGAATTTGGCCTTTCTAAAAAGGAAACTGCTTTTGGTGTCATTGCTCATTTCACCTGGCAAAAACGGCATGATCTCGTTATCCGCGCATTGTCTCTCTATCAAAAAAAGAATCCCTACTTTAAATGTTTTTTTGTAGGAGGCTCCTGTGGCCAAGGTATGCAGAATCGTGAAAACGAACTTAAAAAACTGGTTCGAAAATACAACCTCCAGCGTCATATTATCTTTACTGGATTTCGAAATGACATCAGACGGGTTATTAACGGGCTTGATATTCCCATCTTCCCTTTTGTTGAAGAAGCTTTTGGAATGGCTGTCGTAGAATCCATGGCCTGTGAAAAGCCTGTTATTTTAAATCGTTCCGGATCTTTTATAGAATTAATTGAAAATAGTGAAGAAGGTTTATTTGTCGACGCTGAAAATCCAAATACCATCTCAAAAGCACTTCTAGAGCTAACTGAAAACCCAAAACTTTCAAAGGCGATGGGGAAAAAGGGTCGGTTTAGAATCAAATGTAAATTCTCATTCCAACGTCACTTAGATGCTCATTTAAAATTAATCAAACAACTCATCAAATGGAATTAAGATCTAAACTCTGACAATATCTTTGGAAGAAAAGGAATTTGGGAAGGACTATACCGCACGGAAAATCCTTTCACTTTATTCGCTAAAGATCCAATAATGGCAAAGTGTTTTAAACCCAACCTCCATTCATATGGATTGAAAGTCCTCCGGTCTGGAACAAGATAATCATCCTTCAACAATTTCTTAAATAACTCTAGCGGGGTAAGCTTTTTGATCTTAAGTTTACCTGTTTTAGAAAATTCTGGAAAAATAATTCGGTTAATCCGGCATTGACTTCCTAAATCACCTTCAGCTATATCATCAGGATTAACAAAAAACTTTTTAACAATTGGATTCCATTGGGAATAACACTCAAGCTCAGGAAAATTGTTCATTGAAATACGAGGGATCCCAATCCGATTGACAAAACTAAGGCCAAAAACACGATTGCCTTTCAAAGTTAAAATTGGATGTTCATCACAAAAATAACTAAACCCATCTCTGAGAAACGCGATGGAGAGAGTGCTCTTTCCAGAACCTGCTGAACCCATGATTAAAGTACCCAGGCCTCCCTTTGCAACAAGTGAAGCGTGGACAAAAACCATTCCGAATTTTCTGAGAAACAAAAACAACGGCCTTAAAAAACAATAATGATACATCCAACTTTCAGGAATTAAACCTTTCCGTTTTACTCTTACTAAAATGCGGTTTCGCTTATAATCAATATTCCTAAAAATTCCAAGGTGGGGCATGTCATACAAAGAATGAGTAGTATCACTATGACCATGAACCAGTTTCATTCCTCGTTTGTGTTCAAATTCTAACACGATCTTTTTTCTTATCCCCTTGCGCGCGGCGGGGAGATCGCGATGGCTGAACGAAAGATTTGACCGAAGTACTTTGAGATAATGGGGATCGTTCGAAACGATATGAATCTTAAGTTGGTGAAGCGGAAATGAGAAATGACCTTTTGCCATTTAAATTCATCTAGACTTTGCAGTCAAAAGACGGGCTTTCCGTAATTGCAACATTAATTTCTGTACATCACGCTTTGCTTTTAAAGGAGTGATGGAAAAACTGCTTTGAAGAGATTTGATAATCTCTTCTTGTTTTTTACCTTTTTGAAGGAGCTGGATGATGTGATAAGCAGTGTTATTTAATGAATAATAATTTCCTGTACTTAGATCCATCATAACGATTCTATCGCCGATAATTTTAAATGCAACTTTGAAAAAAGTTTTTCGCATCTTTACCCTTTTCCGATCTGATTAATTAAGCATGCCTAATATGTAGTCAATAATTTCTGCTGTTGAGTCTCCGGGGCCGAACATCTTTCCAATACCCAACTTACTCAACCGCTTTTGATCTTCTAGGGGAATGATTCCTCCGCCTGTTAGAAGAACGTTTCCCTTTCCATATTTTTTAAGACCTTTCCAAATCATAGGAAGGAGGGTCATGTGAGCTCCGGAAAGAACGCTGACGGCAACCACATCCACATCTTCTTGGACCGCGCTAATCACAATGGTATTCACGCTTTGGCGAAGACCTGTGTAAATCACTTCCATGCCGGAATCTCTGAGTGCTCGCGCGATTACTTTGACGCCTCGGTCGTGGCCATCGAGACCGCCTTTTGCTAAAAGAACCCGAATTTTAGAGTGCGCTCGGCGGTTCTTGGTATTCACCAAAGACCTCCTTTAATGAATTTACAATTTCACCAAGCGTTGCATACGATTCAACCGCTTCCAAAATAAAAGGCATCAGGTTTTCTTTTGTCTCAGCTTTACGCTTGAGTTGATCAAGCGTTCTCTTAACTTTTGCTTGATTTCTCTTCTTTTTCAGACGCCTCAACCTTGATTTTTGTTCGCGCTCCCGTTTCGCATCAATCTTAAAAATAGGAACTTTCCACATTTCTTCTTTCGTAACGTATTCATTAACCCCGACGATGACTCGTTTTTTTTCCTCCACTTCCTTTTGGAAAGCGTAAGAAGCATTTGCAATTTCCTTTTGGAAAAAATTTTCTTCAATCCCTGGAAGGACTCCTCCTATTTTTCGAATCTGCTTAAAATAACTTTCCGCTTCCGCTTCCATTTTAGAAGTTAATTGCTCTACATAATAGGAACCGCCCAAAGGATCGGCTGTTCCTGTTAAACCCAATTCATGGGCAAGAATTTGTTGCGTACGAAGTGCAATCTGAGCAGATTCATTCGTCGGCAGACAAAGCGGCTCATCATAACCATTGGTATGAAGACTTTGAGCTCCTCCCAAAACAGCCGAAAGTGCTTCATAGGCTGTACGCGTAATATTATTTTCGGGCTGTTGTGCCATCAGACTGCATCCTGCCGTCTGAACGTGAAACCGCATCCGCCAAGATTTAGGATCTCTTGCCTTGTAGCGATAACGTAAACGGCGAGCCCAAATTCGGCGGGCTGCCCGATATTTTGCGATTTCTTCAAAGAAATTTTGGTGAGCGTTAAAGAAAAAAGAGAACCTTTGGGCAAAACGGTCAATGTTCAGGCCTGTTTTTAAAGTCTCTTCAACATAAGTAAAACCATTCGCCAATGTAAAAGCCAACTCCTGAACAGCGGTTGAACCCGCTTCACGAATATGATAGCCGCTTATGGAAATCGTATTCCACTTAGGAACATGCTGAGTCGCAAAACGTACGGAATCTACAACCAATCTCATGGAAGGTTTTGGCGGAAAAATCCATTCTTTCTGAGCGATGTATTCTTTTAATATGTCATTTTGAATGGTTCCGTTTAGGACATTCAACTTTGCTCTTTGTTTTTTAGCGCAAGCAAGATACATTGCAAAAACGATTGCGGCGGGAGCATTAATCGTCATAGAAGTCGATACTTTTGCAAGCGGAATCCCTCGGAAAAGTTCTTCCATATCTTGAAGTGAATCAATAGCAACCCCTCCCAATCCTACTTCTCCAATGGATTTAGGATCGTCGGAGTCATACCCCATAAGCGTCGGGAGATCAAACGCAACGGAAAGGCCGGTTTGGCCATGTTTCAAAAGAAAATGAAATCTTTTATTCGTATCATGGGCAAGACCAAAACCTGCAAATTCCCGCATGGTCCAAACTTTTTCGGCATACATGGTCGGATAAATTCCGCGCGTAAACGGAAACTCGCCGGGGTTGCCTAGATCTTTTGAATAATTGAGATTTCGCAACTCTTTGGGGATATAAAAAATCTTCTTGTGTTTTTTCATTTGTTATTTCTTACTTCTAATTTTTTCCTTAATATAAATTGATACAAAGGATCAATTCCTTTTTTTTGCTCAGCCACGGTTTTGAAAATCGGAGCGTTTATTTCACTTCGTTTTAAAAAACTTTCCATTGTTTGAGCGCCGGGCCGATCCGCTTTATTAATGACAAATGCATCTGCTAATTCCTTGAGACCGCCCTTCATAAATTGCATCTCATCCCCCGCTTCCGGGGTAAGAACAAGCAGCGTTAAATCTGCGATTTTCGTTACCTCATCATCCAATTGACCGGCTCCTACCGTTTCGATCAAAACGAAATCGTATCCTGCTTTCAAAAGAAGATGTGCCACATCTTTTGTGGCATGAGCAACCCCGCCGCGCGCTCCGCGGCTTGCCATGCTGCGGATAAAAACACCGGGATCTTCCACTAATTGCTGCATGCGCACGCGATCGCCCAAAAAAGCTCCTCCTGTTTTTGGGCTGGTCGGATCAACGGCAACAATCGCAACGGTTTTTTTATCCCGTCTGATCACTTTTGCAAGGGCTGCGATCAAAGTGCTCTTTCCAGAACCGGCTGATCCCGTGATTCCGATGGAGCATCCGCGGTAGGAGACATTCTGGAAAGACTTGAGGAGTTTGAATTTTACAGAGGAACTACTTTCAAGGGCAGAAATAGCCTCTCCCAGAGCATTGATCTGGCGTTTCTTGATTCCAAGAACGAGAGTCCGAAAGGCGGTTTTGCTCATCATGAGCATATCGGCTTTTTAGGCCGTATTTTAAACTACTATAACTTGCAGATCGTTGGAAAGATTTTTATAAATAAATAGTTACTTCCAATTTCGGAAAAGTTCGAGAAGAAGCCTTACCCCTACCCCTGTTGCTCCTCGGGCATTGTAAGGCTTGTCTGAATCCACCCAGGCTGTTCCGGCAATATCAAGATGTGCCCACGATTTAATCGGAACAAATTCTTTAAGAAACATGGCCGCCGTAATCGTGCCGCCGTAACCAGACCCCGCATTCATAATGTCGGAATGATGCCCTTTGATGATTTCAAAGTACTCATCCCAAAGCGGAAGTTCCCAACACCGTTCATTGGTCACTTCGCCGGCTTTCCTGATTTTTTCAAGAAGCGCCGGATCCGTTCCTAAAAGACCGATGGCTTTATCTGCAAATGTCACCGCACAAGCACCCGTGAGTGTTGCCAAATCGATAATCGCTTTTGGTTTAAACTTCTCACAATAAGCAAGTGCATCCGCTAAAATCAAGCGGCCTTCTGCATCGGTGTTAATCACCTCAACCGTTTTTCCGTTGTAATGCCTAATAATGTCACCCGGACGCTGAGCACCACCGCCGGGCATATTTTCAACACAAGGTGCAATACCAACCAGATGAATCGGAAGTTTAAGGCGGCTCGCTGCTTTAAGCGTTCCAAGCACCACTGCAGCACCCGACATGTCATATTTCATTTTTTCCATGTCACGTGAAGGTTTAATAGAGATTCCGCCGGTGTCAAACGTGACTCCTTTTCCAACAACGCAAATCGTACCATGCTTTTTATACGCTGAACCATACTCAAGAACAATTAACTGCGCAGGCTCATGTGAACCTTGGGCCACGGCAATAATCCCACCCATTTTGTTTTTCTTAATTTCACTTGGGCCGAGAATCTGACAGCGCAGCTTTCCCTGACGAGCAACTTCGCGCGCATAACGAGCTAACTCGCGAGGAGGCATGGTATTGGCCGGTTCGTTGATCAAATTACGGGTGAAGTTTACTGCATCTGCGATCACGCGAGCGCGGTCAAGGGATTTTTGGAGCGAAGCTTTCTGAGCTTTTTTCGGATAAAGAAGCTCGACATATTGCACTTCATGTTTTGGCTCATCTTTCTTTTTCGAAAGGTATTTATCAAATCGATAATCAGCCCGGTCCAAGGTTTCAGGAATGAGTTCCGCCGTTTCCTCAAGCTTCACAGGACCA
>Ga0209515_10007449_pt1 | contig 13177 bp, 16 predicted proteins | sample Subgroupgradi54m_FD_187454 | JGI IMG/M metagenome (GOLD analysis project Ga0209515, IMG submission 187454) | Subsurface groundwater microbial communities from S. Glens Falls, New York, USA - GMW60B uncontaminated upgradient, 5.4 m (SPAdes)... ...
GGCGATGCCGCCCGCGGGCCCCGAGAGCACCGCGCCCGCGGCGAGGTGCGCGGACTCGGCCACGGGCGCGACGCCGCCGTGCGACTGCATGATGAGGACCTCGCCCGCATAGCCGGCGCCGCGCAGGCGCTCGGCCAGGCGCTCGAGGTAGCGGGCGAGGGCGGGGCCCACGTACGCGTTGACGACCGTCGTGGAGAAGCGCTCGTACTCCTTGACCTGGGGCAGGACCTCGGAGGAGAGCGAGACGTAGGCGTCCGGCAGCAGTCGCCGGAGCGCCTCGCGCGTGGCCTGCTCGTGGCGGGCGTCGCGATAGGAGTGCAGGTAGCAGACGGCGACCGCCTCGACGCCGCTCGCGGCGAGCATCCGGATGCCGGCCTCGAGCGACTTCCGGTCGAGCCGCGTTGCGACGGCGCCGTCGAAGCGCCGGCGCTCGCGGACGCCGAGGCGGAGGGCGCGGGGCACGAGCGGGACGGGCGGCGGCATCCGGAGGTTGTAGCGGTCCTCCTTCAGCCCCTCGCGCATCTCGATCACGTCGCGGTGGCCCGCCGTCGTCAGCATGCCCACGCGCGCGCCCTTGCGCTCGAGGAGCGCGTTCGTCGCGACCGTGGTGCCGTGGACGATCCGCTCGGTCTCGGCGAGGAGCGCCGCCGGGTCCCGGCCGAGCGCCTCGGCGAGGAGGGCGAGCCCGTCCATCACGCCGAGCGACGGATCGGCGGGCGTCGAAGCCGCCTTGGCGAGCGTCACGCGGCCCCGCTCGTCCACCGACACGAGATCGGTGAACGTCCCGCCGACGTCGATGCCCACGCGGTACACGGGTTACCTCCGCCTCGCGCGCCGCGCCCCGTTCGCGCGGACTTTCGAGGTGAGCGTCGTCGTGGCAATGCGAGCCGCAGCCGCAGGCGAGGCGAGCGGACGAATTCGAGATTGCGCGGAGCGCCTGCGGCGAGCCCACCCCGAGGCGACGCCCGAGACAGTCACGACCCCGTTGGCGAGATCCTCGGCGTGGGCGCGCGGGTCCCGGCGCTTCGGGTCGCCGTAGGCGCCGCCTCCGGACGACTCGATCAGGAACACGTCGCCGGGCATCACCGGCACGCCAACCTCCTTGGTCTTGAGGAACCGCGTTCGCCCCTTCGAGATCAGCCGGTAGCGGTGGGTGGTGCCGTCCTTCCCGCCGAGCAGGCCGTGGGGCGGGTACTTCACGCCCTCGCCGGCGGTGTTGGCGCGCGCCGGCTCCGTCGTCTCCATGCGCAGATCGAGGACGGAGCCGACGCCGCCGCGGAACCGGCCGGCGCCGCCCGAGTCCGGTCGGAACTCGTGGCGGGCGAAGAAGAGCGGGAACCGTGTCTCCGTCACCTCCACGCTGCCGAACTTGATGCCGCCCGCCGCCTGCCCCTCGCCCGCCGTCGGCCAGCCGTCGCCGGCCGACGAGGCCCCGCCGCCGCCGCGGGCGTGGAACAGGTGCCAGATGAACGGCCGCTTCGTGCGCGGGTTGACGCCCTGGATGGCGATGCGGAAGCGCTTGGACCAGCCGGCCATCGCGCGGTCGGGGCACGAGCGCGCGAGCGCCTTGATGACGGCCTCGGCGATGTCCTGCGCGCAGTGGTTGGTGCAGAGGGTCACCGGCGCGGGCGGATAGGGCCAGACGATCGTGCCCTGCTTCGCCTTCACCGTGACGGGGCGGAAGGTCCCCTCGTTCTTCGGCGTGCGCGGGTCGATCAGGTAGGCGAGGGCCATGGTCACGGCCGACATCGTGTTGGGCCAGGAGGAGTTGATGAAGCCCGCCACCTGGCGGTGGGAGTCGCTCAGGTCGACCTCGAGCGCGTCGCCGCGCTTGGTCACCGTGGCCCGGACGTGGATGTCGGTCGTCCCGTGTCCGTCGTCGTCGAGCATCGCCTCGCCCCGGAACACGCCGTCCTTCCAGGTGGCGATGCAGGCCCGCGCCTGCCGCTCGGCGCCGTCGAGGACCTCGCCCACCGCGGCGGTGACGGTGGCCAGCCCGTACTCGTCCACCAGCTTGAGGAGCCGGCGCTCGCCCACGCGCGCCGAGCCGATCATGGCGCGGAGGTCGCCCTGGAAGTCGCGCGGGTGGCGGACGTTGGTGGCGATCATCTGGAGCACGTCGTCGCGCACGTGGCCGCCGTCGTAGAGCTTGAGCGGCGTGATCCGGATGCCCTCCTGCCAGATCTCCGTGGCCGCGGGGTTGTAGGTGCCGTGCGTCGCCCCGCCGATGTCGTGCTGGTGGGCGCGGTTGATCGACCAGAACACCGGCCGGCCGTCGACGAACACGGGGAGCAGCACCGTGAGGTCGGGGAGGTGGTTGCCGCCGTGATACGGGTCGTTGAGCAGGAAGAGGTCGCCGGGGCGCACGCGGTCCGCGAAAAAGTCGCGGATCGCGGCCACGGCCCACGGCAGCGCGCCCACGTGGATCGGCACGTGCTCGGCCTGCGCGGCCAGCCGTCCCTCGCCGTCGAAGACCGCGGTGGAGAAGTCGCGGCTCGAGTTGAGGATCTGCGAGTAGGCCGTCCGCAGCATGGCCTCGCCCATCTCCTGGACGATCGCTTCGAGCCGGTGCTGGACGACGGAGACGGTGATGGGATCGATCATGGCGCGGCACCATGATGCCCCGACGTGGCGGCCGGCTCAAGGCTTGACACACAGATCGGCCCCTTGACTCCTGGGCAGCACGGGCCTAGGGTGTTGCCACCTCCAGCAACCCTCTAAAGCCCTTCAACGACCTATTGCCGGCCCTACGGGGTAATGGCCCTTGGAGATCAGCCCATGAAGACACGACAGTCGTTTCTCGTCTTGCTGCTGCTGCTCGGCGTTGGTGCACCCGCCTGGGCCGGACCGGCCGAAGAGTTCGCCGACTTTGCGCGTCAGAGGGGCGAGTCGATAGCGAACCGGCAACTCGAGCCCTACCTGGCGACCTTCGCCGACAACGCGGTCCTCACGTCGGCGCTGTCGCCGTTTCGCATCGAGGGGAAGCAAGCAATCAAGGCCTACTTCACGGGGCTATTCGAGACGTACCCGACGATCCGGGTCGTCTCCCGTCAGCCCGCTGTTCGCTTCTTCAATGACGGATCGGTCGCGGTGGCGAACCAGTACTCCGTGATCACGTTCGTCGATCGACACGGCGTCGTCGCGAACCGCCCGATCCGGTCCAGCATGACCGCGGTGAAGCAGGGGGGTGACTGGCTCGTGGTGGACCAACACAATTCCCTGATCCCGCATTAAGGGCCGACGGGCCCGGCCTCGACGAGGTCCTGCACCGCCGGGCACACGCGCTGGCTCCCCAGGACCTGCCCGCTCCGCGCCTCGCCGGCGGTCGCGAGGGCACCGAGCGCCAGGAGACCGCCGAGCGGACACGGCCGCGGGTCGGCGAGACGTTGCGGCATGGCCCCGCCCGCCCGCCTCCTCAGCGCACGCTGTAGACGAGCACGCCGAGCACGATCGCCGTCACCGCGACGTAGGCCCAGTCGCGCTTCCGCAGGAACGCGAAGAGCGAGAAGCCGACGCGGGCGACGGGCGTGGCGATGAGCAGGAGGAGCCCGACCTGGACGATGCCGAGGCTCTGGAGCTCGCGGGCGCTGGCGATGATGCCGGAGAGCGTGCGCAGGTTCGATTTCTCGCCGGAGAAGACGCCGTAGTGAGGGGCGTCGGCGGCGTGCTGGACGAGGTAAGTGGCGCCGCCGGCGAGCACGACCAGCGCGGCCAGAATGACGCCGATCCGCAGGATGTTGCCCACCATCTGCTCGACCTGCTGATCGGTCCAGTCGCGCATGCGCCCGAGCCTCAGAGCCGTCCGGTCAGGCCCTTGTAGAGCATCTCGAATCCCAGGATACCGACGACGATGCTGAAGATCAGGCGCAGCACCCGGATTCTAGCACCGATCAGCATGCGCGAGCCGGCCAGGGCCCCGGGGAGCACGCCGAGGACGATCGGCATCGCCAGGCCAGGGTCGACGTAGCCGCGCCGCAGGTACACGCCGGCGCCGGCCGCCGCGGTGACACCGATCATGAAGTTGCTGGTCGTGGTCGAGACCTTGAACGGGATGCGCATGATCCGGTCCATCGCCAGCACCTTCACCGCCCCGGAGCCGATGCCGAGCAGGCCCGAGAGCACGCCGGCCACGAACATCAGGCTGAAGCCCGCCGGCACGTGGCGCACGTGGTAGGCCTGTGGTCCCGCGGCGGTCGGGTAGGTCCCGTTCATCCGGAGGGCGGTGGCCAGCCGGTCGGGCGGCTCGCCGGGCGCCGGGTCGGGCCGGGGACGGTTGGACAGGTACGCGGAGTAGATCAGCACCACGCCGAAGACGACGGCGATCGCCGCGGTGGACAGCCAGGTGGCGAGGAAGGCGCCGGCGAGGGCGCCGCACGTCGTCGCGACCTCCAGGAACATCCCGATCCGGATGTTGGAGTAGCCCTCGCGCACGTAGGCGGCGGCGGCGCCGGAGGAGGTGGCGATCACGGAGACCAGCGAGGCGCCGATCGCGTAGCGGATGTCGACGCCGAACACGATGGTGAGGAGCGGGGTGATCACGACGCCGCCTCCCAGTCCCGTGAGGGCGCCGAGGAAGCCGGCGGCGAAGGAGCCGAGCCACACGAGCAGGCTGAACTCCAGGACGTTCGGAGGCATCGCGCTACTATACGCGATTAGAAATTTCTCACCCCCGTTTCATCGTTCGCTCATCGGCGCCGGCCGCCTCAGTCGGCACGCCCGAAGACCATGCGCTTGTACGACTCGGCGTACGGGATGCCCGCTCGCTTGCCGGCCGCCGCCGCCCATCCTCGTAGCAGCGCGTCGACCCAGGTCCCGGAGCCGATCTGCGACACGTGGGCCCGGAGGGCCGCGCCCTTCAGCTCGAGGGTGTCGCCGATGTCGATCCACGTGTCCGGCGAGGCGGCGCCGACGATGAGGACCTCCTTGACCTTGTGGGGCTCGAGGCCCTCGGCCAGCAGCTCGGGAAAGACGTAGCGCGTCTCCGCGGACGGGAAGACGGCGTCGAGCGCCGCGCTGGCGACCGCGCGGTGGTCCGGGTGATTCAGGTACTCGCTCCCGTACCACCGCACGGTCGGGTCGCCGCACACGACGACGTCCGGCTTGGCGCGGCGGATGACGCGCGTGAGATCGCGACGCAGGCCCAGCGTCGGCTCCACGACGCCGTCTTCGTACCGCAGGAAGACGAGGTCCTTCACGCCGAGGAGCGCCGCCGCCTCCCCGCACTCGCGTTCCCGCACCGGGACCAGGCCCTCGTTGCGCGGCGTGTGCTCGTTGGTGCCGGCGGCGCCGCTGGTGACGAGGCAGAACACCACCGCGCGCCCCTCGCGCGTCCACTTCGCGACGCTCCCCGCGATCGTGAACTCGTTGTCGTCGGGATGCGCCGAGATGCAGAGGATCCGCTCGAGCGACGGATGAAGCTGGTGCGGCCGTCGCGACCGGGCCGTCACGGCGCCGCGCTTCCGGGCCACGACCCCCCTCGCCTCGGCTACGGCAGCCGGTTCGCTTCCTCGACGTTGATCGGGCGGCCCGGAGACTTCTCGTCCGCATGCGCGACGGCCGCCGCCAGGAGCACGCTCGCGACGATTGCGACCAGCAGGGAGCGCTTCATCTTTCTCCTCCTCCTTGGGTGAGGTGCGTCTGGCTTCCGGAACGCCGGGTCAGCCGAAGAGCGGCAGCCCGCCAGCGCCTCGACGACCAGGGTGGCGGCGCGCGGCCCCTCGCCCATCCCGCCCACTTCCCTGGCGCTCACGAGGCCGAGCACGCCGGCCTGGCCGAGCGCCTCGATCGCCGGCCGCGGGAAGGTCCCGTGCTGATCGATCGCCGGCGCTGACGGGGCGACGACCTCGTCGATGACGCGCCGCGCGGCGTCCATGTAGCTGGAGGGTGAGGCGCTCGTGCTCGTCACTGGCGTCCTCCGTGGGCTCCCCTGTCCGACCGGCGGCCCGGGTGATCGACTCGGGCCGTTGAGATGCGAGGCGACCGGCGACCGATTCTCCGAAGTGGAAAGGCGGTCTTCGCCCGGGAAGAGCGTCAGCGGCGAGCGGTCAGAACCACGGGGGTCGGAGAGCGTGACGCGACGGCATCAGCCCGGACGAGGCCGCGATGACGAAGGATCACGGCCACGACAAGACGGCCGCCTCGCGATCCGCGTACACCTCGATCTGGGTGTCGAGACCCGTCATTTCCAGGACCGAGCGTACCGCGTCCTGCAGGCCGCACAGCTTCAGGCCGCCGCCGGTCGCCCGCGTCTGCTTCATCGCCGTGATGAGCATGGCCAGCCCCGAGCTGTCCATGTAAGGCACGGTGCCGAGATCCAGGACGATCCGGGAGCAGCCGTTCGCGACATAATCGGCGAGGATGAGATCAGTGAGCTTCTCCTTGATCTGGTGTGCCGCGGCGACGTCGAGGTGGCCGTCGAGGCCGATCACGGTCACGCCGTGAATCCGGAGGCTCCGCAGTTCCACCCGGATATAATCGCCCCCAAAGGTAGTACCGGCAAGAGCCGGCTCCCCCTAGCCCGCATTATTCAGGAACGGTCGTCGCGGGTGGCGGGCGGGTCCTGGCGCAGGGCGTGGTCCCCGCGGGGCCGGCTCCGTCACCCACTCGCCCGTCCGCCGCGCGGCGCGCGGCGGACGGGACGAGGCGGGCCCACTGCGCGCGGCCCCGCGGGGACTGGAAGCGGGGGCTGACCGACAGGCGCGGCGCGAGCGCGAGGTCGCTCTTCTGGTCGCGCTCCCGGGCGGCCCGGTTCAGGTTGTCCTCGTAGAGGAGCCCGCCCTGGGCGCCGGCGAGCCACTCCGCGCGGGCGGGCGACGCGGTCAGCGGGACGGTTCCCGCGAGGAGGAGCGCGACGGCGAGGCGGGCCGGCCACATGGCGGTGAGAGGGTGCGGCGCGGGCGCGGCCGTTGTCAAGGGCGGGCCGCCGTGCGGTGGTTTAGAATCGAGCCTATGGGCGAGTCCGCGCACGACCCGGAGTTCCTGCGCCACGTGTTCGAGCGCACGGAGGTGGTGCGGAAGCCCGTGGCCGGCATCATCGCCGGCTATCACGTGCTGCCCTACATCCTGGTGGGGCCCGAGCACGAGCGCCCCGGCCGCTCGGTCGAGGTGCGCGGGAAGATCCGTGTGTCGCCGCGCCTCGTGATCGCGCCCGGGCGCGAGGGGCCGACGTACGGCGAGCTGTTCGGGGAGACGGAGCTGATGGACCAGACGCTCACGTTCCGCGTGTTCAGCTTCCGCTACGCCTCCCGGGTCTCGCTGGCCAGCGAGGACCTGCAGATCCAGCGGCGGGACCGGGACGCGCAGGGCCAGGTCGAGCGCGTGCTGGAGGAGCTGGCCCAGCGGGAGGTCATCAACACGGGCGTCATCGTGTCGCCCGACGTGCGGTTCTACCCGGTCTCGATCGACCGCTTCATCCGCGAGATCCTCGACCAGGAATTCCGCGATTAACGGTGCTAGACTCATGCCTGCCGTGAGCGGCGCCCTCTCGAGCCTCACCGTCGTCGACCTGACCACCGTCCGCTCCGGGCCGACCTGCACGAAGATCCTGGCCGACTTCGGCGCCGACGTCGTGCGGATCGAGCGCCCGGGCGACGCCGGCCGCGACCGCGTCTTCTTCGACCAGGCCGACCTGCACCGCAACAAGCGGAGCGCGGTCGTCAACCTCCAGGATCCCCGCGGCGCGGCCATCGTGAAGGCCCTGGCCGCCCGCGCCGACGTGGTGGTCGAGAACTACCGCCCGGACGTGAAGCGGAGGCTCGGCGTCGACTACGAGACCCTGTCCGCCCCGAACCCGCGGCTCGTGTACGCGAGCATCTCGGGCTTCGGGCAGGACGGGCCGTACCGCGACCGGCCCGGCTACGATCAGATCGTGCAGGGCATGTCGGGCCTGATGTGGCTGACGGGCACGGACGAGGTCGCGCCGCTCCGGGTGGGCATCCCGGTCGGCGACCTCCTCGCGGGCTACTTCTGCGCGCTCGGGATCCTGGCCGCGCTGATCGAGCGCGCGCAGTCGGGGAAGGGCCAGTGGGTGTCCACCTCGCTGCTGGAGGCGCTCGCGGGGAGCCTCTCGTTCCAGGCTGTCAAGTACCTGAACACGGGCGAGGTGCCGCCGCCGGTCGGCAACCACCACCCGCTGACGGCGCCGATGGGCGTGTACCGCACGGGCGACGGGTGCATGAACCTCGCCGTGGGCAACGACGACATGTTCGCGCGGCTCGGCGGCGCGCTCGGCCAGCCGGGGCTGGCGCGCGACGAGCGCTTCGCCCGGTCCGGGGCCCGGGTCAAGAACCGGGGCGCGCTCGACGAGATCCTGCTCGCCGCGCTCGCCACGCGCCCGACGGCCGAGTGGATCGAGACGCTGAACGCCGCGGGGGTGGCGTGCGGGCCGATCTTCCGGCTCGACGAGGTCTTTGCCGATCCCCAGGTGGGGACGTTCGGGCTCGTCCACGAGCAGGAGCATCCGGCCTTCGGGCTGGTCAAGGTGCTCGGGTTGCCCGTGCAGCTCAGCCGCACGCCGCCCACGGTGCGCTCGCCGGCGCCCGCGCCCGGCGCCCACACGCGCGAGGTCCTGACCGCGCTCGGCTACGACACGGCGGCGATCGACCGGCTGGCCGCCGAGGGAGTGATCGAGGTCCTCAAATGACGGATATTCTCGTGCAGCAGGACAGGTCCATCGCCACCGTGGTGTTCAACCGGCCGAAGATGCGGAACGCGATCAGCCTGGCGATGTGGCAGGAGCTGGCGCGGGTCACCGAGGGGCTCGCCACGGACGACTCGATCCGCGCCGTCGTCTTCCGTGGCGCCGGCACGGAGGCGTTCGCGGCCGGCGCCGACATCTCCGAGTTCCAGGAGAACCGGAAGGACAGCGCGAGCGCGCTCCACTACAACAAGCAGACCGCCGCCGCCTACACGGCCATCCGCTCCTGCCCCAAGCCCACCGTGGCCATGGTGTACGGCTTCTGCATGGGCGGGGCGATGGCGATCGCCATGGCCTGTGACCTGCGCTTCGCCGCCGAGGGCGCCCGGTTCGGCATCCCCGCGGCGAAGCTCAACATCATCTACCCGGTGGACGCCGTCGCCCAGCTCGTCCAGCTCGTGGGCCCCGCCTACGCCAAGGACATCCTCTACTCCGCCCGCGCCGTCGACGCGACGGACGCCCTCGCCATCGGCTTCATCCAGCGGCTCGTGCCCAAGGAGCAGCTCGAGCCGGCGACCTACGAGTACCTGCAGAAGGTGGCGGAGAACGCGCCCATGTCGGTGCGCGGCTCCAAGGTCATGATCCAGGCGATCCTCGACGGCCTCACCGAGGCGCGGCGCGCGCACCTGCGCACGCTCGCGCTGGAGGTCTTCGACAGCGAGGACTTCAAGGAGGGCACGCGCGCCTTCCTCGAGAAGCGGGTGCCGCGGTTCCAGGGGCGCTAATGCGGCTTGCCTTCCTCACGTCCACCCCGCTGACGGCGACAGAAGGCAGCGGGACCTTCGTCGGCATCGACACGCTCGCCGCCGGCCTTGTCGCTACCGGCCACGAGGTGGACCTCCGCCCCGTGCGCCTGCGCACGCGCTTCCACACGCTCGACCGCTGGCTCTACAACGTGGACGTCGCGCTCCGCCCGCCCGCCGCCGACGTGGTGGTCGGCTTCGACCTGGACGGCTTCCTGTGGGCGCGGCGCCGGTCGCGGCCCTTCGTGGCCAGCCTCAAGGGCATCATCGCGGACGAGCTCCAGAACGAGCGCGGCCGCGTGCGCGCGCTGCTCTCGGTCCAGGCGCGATGGGAGCGGCTCAACGTGACGCGCGCCGACCGGGTCGTCGTGACCAGCGAGTACTGCGCCGGCGTCGCGCAGCGGGCCTACGGCGTGCCCCGGGGCCGGCTGGCGGTCGTGCCCGAGCCGATCGACCTCGATGGCTGGCAGCGGCTCTTCGCCGCCGCGCCCCCGCGCGCGACCGGCCGGCCGGTCGTGCTCGCGGTCGGGCGGATGTATCGCCGCAAGCGCTTCGGCGACCTCCTGGCCGCGGCCCGGCTGCTCGCCGGGCGAATCCCCGAGGTGCAGGTGCGCATCGTAGGGAGGGGGCCGGAGTGGGCCCGAATCTCCACCCTCCATGACGAGCTCGGCCTGAGACACACCGTGGTCCTCCTCGGCGACCTGTCCCGCGCGCAGCTCGCCGGCGAGTACGCGAACGCCGACTGCTTCTGCCTGCCCTCGGTGCAGGAAGGGTTCGGGATCGTCTTCGTCGAGGCGATGGCCGCGGGCCTTCCCGTGGTCGCGTGTCGCGCGGCCGCCATCCCCGAGGTGGTGCCGGACCGCCGCGCGGGCCTGCTCGTGAACCCGCGCAGCCCGGAGGAGCTCGCCATGGCGCTCGAGACGCTGCTGACGAACAACGGACTGCGGAAGGAGCTGGGCGAGGCGGGCCGCGCCTGGGTGACGCGGTTCGCCCGCGATCGCGTGGCCGCGCGGTTCGCGGAGGCCGCCGCGCCGTGACGGGCCGCGAGGTCGGCTACAGCACGCGCGCCTTCACGTTCGCGGCCGGCCACCGGTACCACGTGGACGGCTGGAGCCCGGAGGAGAACCGCCGCGTCTTCGGCGCGCTCACCGTGGCCCACGGTCACAACTACACGCTCGAGGTGACGGTGCGGGGCCCGATCGACGCGCGGACCGGCATGGTCATCGACCTGGCGGAGCTCAAGCGCATCGTGGGCGAGGCCGTGGTGAGCCGCTTCGATCACGCGGACCTGAACGCGGACCCGCTCTTCGCGGGCAAGGTGCCGACCACGGAGAACATCGCGGTGGCCACCTGGGGCCTGCTCGCGCCCAAGCTGGGGACGGAGCGCCTCTGGCGCGTCCGGCTCTGGGAGGACCCGACGCTGTACGTGGACTACTTCGGGCGGTGACGATCCTCGGAGGGGGGCTGCGCCCCCCTTCCGAACCTCCCCTGGGACGGCGCCGGCAAAGCCGGCGCTCGAACAGCGGGACATCGGCGAGAGGAGGGTCGCCTAGTGAACGGGCCGGCGACGCGAGGCCCTGGGCGAGACATCGGCGATGCGAAGGGCGGCGCTTGCGATAGGGTGGCGCTGACGCGCATTTATCACTTCAGTGCCGCGCATCGCCTCGTGAGCCCGCACCTCGACCCGGAGGAGAACGCCCGCGTCTACGGGCAGTGCCACCGGGTGCACGGGCACAACTACTACGTCGAGGTGACGGTGACGGGGACGCCGGACCCCGTGACGGGCATGGCCGCCGACCTCGGCGCCCTCGACACGATCGTCGAGCGGGAGCTGCTGAGCCGGGTCGACCACCACGACCTCGAGGAGGCGGTGCCGGGCGTGATCACGACCGGGGAGAGCCTGGCGCGGGCCTTCTTCGCGCGCCTGGCGCCCTCGGTCCCCGCGCTCGCGCGCGTGGCGGTGGTGGAGACGGCCAAGAACCGGTTCGCGTACTGTGCAGAAGGAGGTGAGCCCGCATGATCGCCAAGCTCGTGGAGCAGCTCCTGAAGGAGCTCGGTGAGGACGCGCAGCGGGAAGGGCTGGCGAGGACGCCCGAGCGGGTGGAGAAGGCGCTCCGCTACCTGACGTCCGGCTACCAGACCAACGTCGCGGACGTCCTCAACGAGGCGCTCTTCGTGGAGCAGTACGACGAGATGGTGGTCGTGAAGGACATCGACTTCTTCTCACTGTGCGTTCCGAGCAAGCAGATCGTCAACACGGTAGACGGCGCCAAGCCGGCGGCCAGGATGCGGCCGGGGGACAGGCTGTGGACGCTCGATCGCGGGTACCTGAAGGAGACCACCATCACGCGCGTCCTGTCGCGAAAGGCACGGGAGCTGGTCGAGGTGCGGACGACCGCCGGGCGGTTCCGGGTGACGCCCGACCATCCCGTCATGACGGAGTCGGGCTGGAAGGAAGTCGAGCACCTCGAGCCAGGCACGAGCGTCGAGTGGATCAATCCGAAGTCGCTGTGTCGCCGCCCCGCGGAGGCGAAGCCCGGCTACGCGGCCGGCTACGTGCTCGGGGCGGTGGCGGCAGACGGGAGTATCCAGGAAGGGCGGCGGACCTGTCTCGTGGTGAAGCGCGAGGAGTTCGCGCGAAAGTACAGCGAAATGCTCGCCGAGGCCTTCCCTCCCGCCGCTCCCGCCGTGGAGCGGGTCAAGGTGCCATCGAGCTTTCTGGGCCGGGAAGTTCCGATGTTCAGGGTCCGAATCGTCTCCCGTTCGATCGGCGAGAAGCTCTGTCGGTGGCTCGGCGTCTCCGAGAACGGGGCGTGGAGCAAAACGAAGCTGTTCCAGTTCCCCCGGGTCGTCACATCGTCACGCGAGATGATGCAGGGCTTTCTCGACGGGTACGGCGACGGTGACGGATGTTCGGCCGGAAAGGCTCGGTTCATCGTCAGCGCCGACCGGGGGTTCTTGACCGCTCTGGCCCAGTATCTCGAAACCCCGCTGGCGGGCACGGGGACCGAGGGCTGTGCCAGAGTCTACGTCTCTCCTCGGTGGCATCAGGCGGGCTGGTACGGCAAGCACGGCTTCCGGCAGCAGAGCGACTTCTACGTGCCCGTCGACTCCACCTACAGCACGGTCATCGACGTCCGGAGAGTTCCGCCCGCCAAGAAGCCGTACACCGTGTACTGCTTCAAGTGCGAGCCGTATCCGACGTTCCTGATCGGCGGGCACCTCACGCACAACTGCGAACATCACCTCCTCCCATTTTTCGGCAAGGCGCACGTCGCCTACATGCCGGACAAGAAGATCCTCGGCCTGTCGAAGATCCCGCGGCTGGTGGAGATGTTCAGCCGGCGCCTGCAGTTGCAGGAGCGCCTCACCACGCAGATCGCCAGCACGCTCAACGAGGCGCTGCAGCCCAAGGGCGTGGCGGTCGTCATGGAGGCGATCCACCTCTGCATGCTGATGCGCGGCGTCGAGAAGCAGAACTCCAAGGCCGTCACCTCGGCCATGCTCGGGAGCTTCCGCTCGCGCCCGGAGACCCGCGCCGAGTTCATGGAGTTGATCAAGTCCGGCCCGGGGCTCGTGATATGAAGCTCGACGGACGCGTCGCGATCGTCACGGGCGCCGGCCGCGGCATCGGGCGGGCCATCGCCCGCGCCTTCGCGGCCGAAGGGGCGGCGGTCGTGCTCGCCTCGCGCACCCCGGCCGAGCTGGCGGCGGCGGCGGCGGAGATCCGCGACGCGGG
>Ga0209515_10007450_pt1 | contig 13176 bp, 11 predicted proteins | sample Subgroupgradi54m_FD_187454 | JGI IMG/M metagenome (GOLD analysis project Ga0209515, IMG submission 187454) | Subsurface groundwater microbial communities from S. Glens Falls, New York, USA - GMW60B uncontaminated upgradient, 5.4 m (SPAdes)... ...
TACGCTCCGCCTGCTCGTCCTGCTGCTGTGCCTGCCGCTCGCGGCGGCCGCCCAGCGGATCGAGCGGTACCCGGAGCAGTTCGGGCCCTTCACGCTCGGCCGGGAGCCGGGGCAGCGCATCACGGTCACCGCCGTCTACCAGCGGCTCCTCGACGCCAAGGAGTACTGGCGGGCCACCACGCTCGAGTACTGGTCGATCCAGAACGAGTCACTCGCGATCCTCGCGCGCGGTCGCGAGTCGACGAGCGTGGAGCCACCGGGCGAGTTCGTCGAGGCCAAGGGGCTGTCGGCCTACCTGCTCGAGGGGCAGGGACGCCCGATGCTGCTGCTCGTCTCCGGGGTCGTCCCGAGCGCGCCGACCACCGGAGTCAGCTACCAGGTCTGGGGCTTCGACCGGAGCGGGGAGTTCCGCCAGGCGCTCGCGCTCCAGCCCTACGGCGACGGCGTGCTGAACCCGATCGACTCGCGCAGCGGGAAGATCGCGCTCGCCGAGGGCCGGTACCTCGACGTCTCGGAGTGGCTCGGCGCCTTCGCCATGCGGATCCGTTACGAGTACGAGGGGGCGGCGCACCGCTTCGTGCCCCGGAACACCTGCGCGCCGCCGCTCAACGCGCGCTTCGACCGCGAGGCCGTGCGGCAGGCGATCGAGCACGGCGGCGATCCGCGCGTCGAGATCTACGAGAGCCCGAAGCCGGGCGCCGTCAAGCACGTCGTCCGCCTCGGCGAGAAGAGCCGCGTGAAGCTGGTGGAGGCGTGCACGGGGCGCTTCGGGCCCGGCAAGACGCCGGATCTCTGGCTCAAGATCGACATCGACGGCAGCGCAGGCTGGGTCGGCGAGTCGGAGTTCGCCAGGATCGGGCTCGGCGTCGACGGCTGAGCGCCGGCTCGTCGTCCCCGGCTCCGCTTGTGCGACACTCACAGCGACGAACATTTTGAATTCTCAACTTCGTCGCGTACTTATGAGCTCTTGTGCCGGTCACGCCGCTGTGATAGTGTCTGGGTTCACATGACCACCGGGCCGGACCCGTCCCAGTGGCGGGCGCTCGGATCGCTCGCTCAGGTGGGCATGACGTTCGTCGTGTCCACCGTGCTGGGTCTCGCCGGTGGCTACTGGGCTGATCGGTGGCTCGGCACGAGCCCGTGGCTCCTGCTGCTCGGCCTCGGGTTCGGCATCGCCGCCGGATTCGTGAACCTGTTCCGCGCTGTCAGGGACGCAGAAGAGCGTGAAGGGCCGGATGACCGCCACTAGCTTCGTCTCGCGCGTGACCCTGCTGAGCTTCGCGGCGATCGTGGCCGTCTCCGCGGTCGCGGCATGGCTCGGCGGCCGCGGCGCCGCCGTCGGCATCGCCGCCGGCGGGGCCATCGCGCTCCTGAACTTTCGGTCGCTGGCCCGCTCGGCCGCGGCCGCGGTGGGAGCGGGGCGCGGACTCCGGGGGCTGGCGCTGTTCGGGCTCCGCTACCTGGCCTCGTTCGCGGCGCTGGCCGTGGTCCTCGGGGCGCGCTGGGCCGACCCGCTGGCGGTGATCGTCGGGCTGTCGGTGCTGCCGCCGGTCCTGATCACCGCGGGCCTCCGCGCGGTGGAAGTGGAGAGCTGAAACATGGGAGCGCTCGAGCACCCGCCGATCTTCCAGCTTCCCGGCATCCCCGACCACGTCCTGTACACGTGGCTCGCGATGGCCATCCTCGTCGTGCTGGCGTTCGTGGCCTCGCGGCGGCTCGAGCTCGTGCCGCGCGGCGTGCAGAACTTCATGGAGGTCGTGCTCGAGCAGTTCCTGACGCTGCTGGAGGACGTGATCGGTCACGGCGGGCGGCGCTACCTCCCCCTCATCGGCACTCTCGGGCTCTTCATCCTGGTGGCGAACCTGATGGGGCTCGTCCCCGGCCTCGTGGCCCCCACCGCGAACCTCAACACCACCGCCGCCTGCGCCCTGATCGTGTTCGTCACGTACCACGCGATCGGGATCCGCACGCAGGGGCCGATCGGCTACGCGAAGCACTTCATGGGGCCGGTGCCGTGGCTGGCCCCGCTGATGGTCCCGATCGAGGTGGTGAGCCACTTCGCGCGGCCGCTGTCCCTGTCGCTGCGGCTGTTCGGGAACATGACCGGCGGGCACATCCTGCTCGCGGTCTTCTTCTTCCTGATGGGATTCGACGGCATGCTGGGCTGGGCCCTGCGAGGCTCGGTGGGCGGGATCGTCCTCGGGGTGCCCGCCGCGCTCCTCATGGTCGTGTTCACGGTCGGGTTCCTGTACCCGCTCAAGATTCTCGTGGCCTTCCTGCAGGCGTTCATCTTCGTGATGCTGTCGATGCTCTACATCGCCGGCGCGCTCGAGGAAGCCGAGCACCACTGATGCGGCAACCATCACACCAAGGAGGGCACTCTGTGCGACGAACTGTGATCTTCCTCTTCATGTCCCTGCTCGCGCTGCCCGGCACCGCCCTGGCCGAGCAGGCGGCCATGGCGGCGACCGGCGGCGAGGGCTGGCTCAAGCCGTTCGCGGCCATCGCCGCCGGCATCGGCATGGGGCTGGCGTCGGGGCTCTGCGCCATCGGACAGGGGCGGGCGGTGGCCTCGGCCGTCGATGCGATCGCCCGCCAGCCGGGCGCCGTGAACCGGATCCAGACGGCCATGATCATCGGTCTCGCGCTGATCGAGTCACTGGCCCTGTACGCGCTCGTGATGGGTGTGCTCCTGCTCTTCGTGAAGTGGCCCGCCTGAGCTAGAGCCGTCGGAGAGGCCGGGCGCCCGGCCGGGCGCCCCGCCGGTGGAGACATCCATGTCGCCTCACTTCAGCTACCGCGTCCAGAAGATCCCGGAGATGACGATCCGGCGCCTGTCCCTGTACACGCGCTGCCTCGTCCAGCTCGAGGAGGACGGGATCAAGACGATCTCCTCGCAGGCGCTGGCCGAGCGCTTCGGGCTCAACTCGGCCCAGGTGCGGAAGGACCTCGCCTACTTCGGCGAGTTCGGCGTGCGAGGCATCGGCTACTACGTGTCGGGCCTCAAGGCCGAGCTGCAGAAGATCCTGAACCTGGATCGCGAGTGGCAGGTGGCGCTGGTCGGCTACGGCAACCTCGGCTCGGCGCTCTTCCGCTACAAGGGCTTCGCCAAGCAGGGCTTCCGGATCTCCGCGATCTTCGACGACGACCCGGCCAAGGCCGGCCGCCACGCCGACGGCGTCCCGATCCTGTCGACCGCGGACCTGCCGCGCGAGGTGAAGGCGCGCAACCTCCAGATCGCCATCGTCGCCGTGCCGGCGGACTCCGCGCAGGTCGTCACGGACAGGCTCGTGGCGGCGGGGGTCAAGGGGATCCTCAACTTCGCGCCGAGCCGGATCAAGGTCGGCAAGGACGTGCGGCTCAAGAACGTCGATCTCTCGATCGAGCTGGAGACGCTCAGCTTCTACCTCGCCCAGGGGACTCGATAGGTCACTCGGAGGGGGGCTGCCGCCCCCCTTCCGAACCTCCCCCCGCAAGGCTTGCGCCGGCGGAGCCGGCGCTCGAACGGCGCGTCTGGCCGCGGGCGGCTCGCGTGCCGTTGGCCACGCGAGGTACCATTACGGGGCGTGGCTGTCGGGCCGCCATGGCCGGAAGGGTTGGAGTGAGCGCCGTCGGCGCGCCTCGGTGATCCCGGTCCGCGGCCCGCACCTGAATCCATGGATCCGGTGTCCGCACCTGTTGGCAGCATGATCCAGATGCAGTCCGTCTCGCTCGGCGACTGGGCCCCGTATCGCGGGCTCGCCTCCGCCTGGGCCCGGGGAGTGGTGCGCCTGCGCGCGGCCGGGCTGGGGGGCGCGGCGCGCGCCCTCGTCGTCGCCGCCCTCGCTGACCCGGACCCACGGCCGTGTCTGGTCCTGGTGCCCGGCCTGGTCGAGGCCCAGCGCTGGGCCGGCGACCTCCGCTTCTTCGGCGCCCGCGCGGTGGAGTTCCTGCCTCCGGAGCCGCGGCTCTGGCGCGGCGGCCGCCACCGTGAGGCGGATGCCGCCCGCGCGCTGATCTGCCACCGGCTGCTCGCCGGCGAGTCGATCGCCGTCGTCGCCACGCCGGCCGCGCTCACGCACCCGCTGCCCGAGCCCGACCGCTTCAAGTCCGCGACGGTCCGTCTGGGCGCCGGCGACAGCCTCGACCGCGATCTCCTGCTGGAGGTGTTCGAGCAGGCGGGGTACGAGCGCGTGGACACGGTCGTCGAGGTCGGGCAGTGGAGCGTGCGCGGCGGCATCGTCGACGTGTTCTCGCCGGTCCACCGGCGGCCGGCCCGTCTCGAGTTCCTCGGCGACGACATCGAGTCGATCCGGCTCTTCGACCCGACCTCGCAGCGCTCGACCGACACGCTCGAGGAGCTCGTGGTCCTGCCCCTGAGCGCGGGCGCCCCCGCCGCCAACCTGCTCGCGTATCTGCCCGGCGCCGCCCCGGTCGTGCTCGACAGCGCGGAGATCCTGGACACGCCGCCCGACGACGCGCCCTCGGCGGTCCCCCTCGCGGAGCTCCTGGCCGACCGGCAGCGGCTCGAGCTGGCGCTCCTCCCCGCGGGGCGCTGGGGTGCGGCCGCGGGCGATGGCGACGTCGCGCCGTTCGACTTCGACACGCACTCGGTGGGGCGCTTCGACGGGCAGTTCCGTCAGCTCGAGGGCGAGCTGCGGCGCTGGCTCGCCGACGGCACGCGCGTCCGGCTGGTGGCGAGCGACCAGCACCAGGCCGACCGGCTCCGGCAGATCCTCCGGGAGCACACGCTGGAGGCGGGGCCCGTGGAGACGCTGTGGGGGCCGGAGCGGCTCGGGGTCGTGGTGGGGGAGTGCTCCGGGGGTTTCACGATCCCCGCGCTCGCCTTCGTGCTGCTCACCGAGGAGGAGATCTTCGGCGCCCGGCGCCGCACGCTCCGCCGGCCCCGCTACGAGCGCGGCGCCGCCCTCACCGCGTTCACCGACCTGCAGATCGGCGATCTCGTCGTCCACGAGGACCACGGGATCGGCCGCTACCTCGGGCTCCGCACGATGAAGGTCGGCGACCGGGACGCCGACTTCCTCCTGCTGGAGTACGCCGAGGGCAGCCAGCTCTACCTCCCGGTCGAGCGCCTCGACCTGATCTCCAAGTACCTCGGCGCCGAGGCGAGCCAGGCCCGCCTCGACCGGCTCGGGGGCGCGGCCTGGCAGCGGGTCAAGGAGTCCGTCCGCGCCTCGCTCCGCGAGATGGCCGAGGACCTCCTGAAGCTCTACGCCCAGCGCTCGGTGGCGCGGGGCCACGGCTTCTCGCCCGATACCGGCTGGCAGCGCGAGTTCGAGGCCGCGTTCCGCTACGAGGAGACGCCCGACCAGCTCCGCAGCATCGAGGAGGTGAAGGCCGACATGGAGGCGGAGCGGCCGATGGACCGCATCGTCGCGGGCGACGTCGGCTACGGGAAGACGGAGGTCGCCCTGCGCGCCGTCTTCAAGGCCGTCGCCGACGGCGCGCAGGCCGCGGTGCTGGTGCCGACGACCGTGCTCGCGCAGCAGCACTTCGCGACGTTCGCCGACCGTTTCGGCCCGTTCCCCGCCCGGGTCGAGCTGCTCTCGCGCTTCCGGTCGCCCAGGGAGCAGAAGGCGATCGTGGAGGGGCTCCGGAAGGGGACGGTGGACGTCGTCATCGGCACGCACCGGCTCCTCTCCAAGGACGTCGAGTTCAAGAACCTCGGCCTCCTCGTCATCGACGAGGAGCACCGCTTCGGCGTCGCCGACAAGGAGCGCATCAAGCAGCTCCGGGCCTCCGTCGACGTGCTCTCGCTCACGGCCACGCCGATCCCGCGCACGCTGTACATGTCGCTCTCCGGCGTCCGCGACCTCTCCGTCATCGAGACGGCGCCGCTCGAGCGGCTGCCCGTGGTGACCCACGTCTGCCGCTTCAGCCGGGCGGTGATCAAGGAGGCCCTCGAGCGCGAGCGCGAGCGCGGCGGGCAGGTCTTCTTCGTCCACAACCGCATCCAGTCCCTCGCCTCGATGGCGGCGTTCGTCCAGAAGATGGTGCCCGACGCCCGCGTGGTGATGGCCCACGGGCAGATGCGGGAGCGGGACCTCGAGGCGGTCATGGTGAAGTTCGCCAGCGGCCAGGCCGACGTGCTGGTGTCCACGGCGATCGTGGAGTCCGGGCTCGACATCCCCGCCTCCAACACGATCATCATCAACCGCGCCGACCGGTTCGGGCTGGCCCAGATCTACCAGCTCCGGGGGCGGGTGGGGCGCGAGCGGCAGCAGGCCTACGCCTACCTGCTGATCCCCGCCGACGGGCGGATGGACGAGCAGGCGGAGCGGCGGCTCCGCGTGATCCAGGAGCTGACGGAGCTGGGCTCGGGGTTCAAGCTTGCCCTGCGGGACCTCGAGATCCGCGGCGCCGGGAACCTGCTGGGCGCCGACCAGCACGGCCACATGGCCGCCGTCGGCTACGATCTTTATACGAAGCTCCTGGCCGAGGCCGTGCGAGAATCGAGCGGCGGCACGACCGAGGCTCCCGTCGACCCGGTCGTCACCGTCGACGTCGAGGCGTACTTGCCCGAGACCTACGTGCCCGAGGTGAACCAGCGGCTCGCTCTCTACAAGCGGCTCACCGGCGCGACCAGCGCCGCGGACGTGGACGACCTGCGGGGCGAGCTGGCGGACCGCTTCGGGCCCCTGCCCCCGGCGGTCGAGCATCTCCTCCAGGTGGTGGGGATCAGGGTGGTGGCACGCGGCCTCGGGGTCGAGAAGCTCGAGACCCGCGCGGGGAAGGCCATGATCAAGTTCAGCGAGAGCACGCCGATCGACTCCGAGCGCCTGGTGCGGCTGCTCCAGGAGAGCCGCGGGCGCCTGCGCATGAGCCGCGAGTTCGGGCTGGAAGCGAGCATCACGACCACCGACTGGCCGACCACGCGCCAGTCGCTGCTCGCGCTCCTGGGCCAGCTGGAGAAGGTGAGGACCGCCTCCCGCCCGGTGCGGGCATGAGACCAAGCTCCCGGGCCTGCGGCGTCGCCCTTGTCCTCCTCCTCGGCGGCTGCGCCTCCTGGCTCCCGGGGTGGATGCCGGGCTCCGGACAGAAGGGCAAGACGGCCAAGGAAGCCGCCGCGGCCGCGCCGGCCAAGCCCGCGGCGGCGGCGCCGAAGCCCGCGGCGGCGGACGCCAAGCCCGCCAAGCCGGCGTTCGAGGACGACGGCGTGATGGACCGGATCGTCGCCGTCGTGAACAACGACGTCATCACCCTCAACGAGCTGCGCGAGAACGTCCTCTACTACAAGGTCGAGACCCGCGGGCAGGACACCATGAGCGACGAGGAGCTCGCGCACCGGCTGCTCAGCCGCCTGATCGAGAGCCGGCTCCAGCTGCAGGAGGCCGACCGCGAGAAGATCGCCGTCGACGACGCGGATCTGTCGGAAGAGATCGCGGCGCGCATGAAGAAGATGAACCTGAACACCGAGGAGGAGTTCGAGGCCATCGTCAAGAAGCAGGGCCTCACCATGGACGCGGTCAAGAAGAAGCTCCGCGAGCAGATCATGATCGCCAAGGTCATCCGCCGCAAGGTGGCCTTCCGCGTCTCCGTGACCGAGCAGGAGGTCGACCGCTACTTGCAGGAGAACCGGGCCAAGCTCGAGACCGGCCTGACCTATCACGCGCGCCACATCATGATCGCGCCCGAGAAGGAGCGGAGCGACGCGGGCTGGGCGGCGGCGCTGGAGCGCGCCAACGCCGTCTATGCCCGTCTCCTGGCCGGAGCCGACTTCGCCGAGCTGGCCCGGGAGGTCTCCCAGGACGCCACCGCCAAGGACGGAGGCGACCTCGGCACCCTGAAGCGGGGCGAGCTGGCCGAGGGCATCGAGTCGAGGATCCTGGCGTTGTCCCCCGGGCATGTGTCTCCCCCGTTCCGCAGCGACCTGGGCTACCACCTGGTCAAGCTGGAGGCCAAGGAGGCGCTGGAAGGCGAGGGGCTCACCCGGGTCCGCCAGCAGATCCGGGACATCCTGTTCCGCCAGAAGTACCAGGCGCGCCTCGACGCGTGGCTCGAGGAGATCAAGAAGCGCGCGATCATCGAAGTGCGCATCTGAACAAAAACGTTGACAATATCGCCCTGTTCTGGGAGCATGGGCTCACGAGAACGTGGTTCCAACCCCGTAGAAGACCTGTGTAAGTCACGACCAACTTGATGCGCGGCGCCTGAGCGTTTGGCGCCGCCCCGGAGCCCCCAATGAGCGCCCGTCACAACAGAGGCCAGTCAGGCTCGACACCCACCCAGGAAGCGACCGCCCCGAACGGGATGAACCTCTCCGAGCTGAAGGAGAAGAGCATCTCGGACCTCAACACCATCGCCCGCGATCTCGGGGTCCAGAACTTCAGCGGCCTGCGCAAGCAGGAGCTGATCTTCAAGATCCTGCAGTCCCAGTCGGAGAAGGACGGGCTCATCTTCGCCGAGGGCGTGCTCGAGGTGCTGCCGGACGGGTTTGGCTTCCTCCGGGCTCCGGACTACAACTATCTCCCCGGCCCCGACGACATCTACGTTTCCCCCTCCCAGATCCGGCGGTTCGACCTGCGCACGGGCGACACGATCTCCGGCCAGGTCCGGCCGCCCAAGGACACGGAGCGGTACTTCGCGCTGCTGAAGGTCGAGAGCATCAACTTCGAGACCCCCGAGCAGGCGCGCGACAAGATCTTCTTCGACAACCTGACGCCGCTCTACCCGATGGAGCGCCTCCGCCTGGAGCACGACCCGGAGGACCTGACCACCCGGGTGATGGACCTCCTCTGCCCGATCGGGAAGGGGCAGCGGGGGATGATCGTGGCCTCGCCCCGGACGGGCAAGACGGTGCTCCTCCAGAAGCTCGCCAACGCCATCGCCAAGAACCACCCCGAGGTCTACCTGATCGTGCTGCTCATCGACGAGCGGCCCGAGGAGGTGACCGACATGCAGCGGACCGTGAAGGGCGAGGTGATCTCCTCGACGTTTGACGAGCCTCCCCAGCGTCACATCCAGGTCGCCGACATGGTGATCGAGAAGGCCAAGCGCCTCGTCGAGCACAGGAAGGACGTGGTGATCCTGCTCGACTCCCTCACCCGCTTCGCCCGCGCCCACAACGCGGTGATCCCGTCGTCGGGCAAGGTGCTGTCGGGCGGTCTCGACGCCAATGCGCTCCAGCGGCCCCGCCGGTTCTTCGCCACGGCCCGCAACATCGAGGAAGGCGGCTCGCTGACGATCATGGCGACGGCCATCGTCGACACCGGCAGCCGGATGGACGACGTGATCTTCGAGGAGTTCAAGGGCACCGGCAACATGGAGGTCCACCTGGACCGGCGCCTGATGGACAAGCGGATCTTCCCGACGATCAACATCGAGCAGTCGGGCACCCGGAAGGAAGAGCTCCTGCTGGAGAAGGACGAACTCCAGAAGGTCTGGCTCCTCCGCAAGGCGCTGTCCCAGCTGAACCCCGTCGAGGCGATGGAGCTCCTGCTGGACAAGCTCAAGCTGACCAAGACGAACCGGGAGTTCCTGGCCTCGATGCACGCGATGGGGTAATGCTCGGAGGGGGGCTGCGCCCCCCTTCCGAACCTCCCCCCCGGATCGCTTGCGCCGGCGAACCCGGCGCTCGAACGACGACGGGTACCCGGAGCGCTCGGTCTTCTTCCTGGCGGACCCAAGCCATGAAGAAGCTTGCCTTTTTGGGGCGCTCCGTGTAAGCTCTTATTTTCGTCAAGAGGAGGTGCGCCGTGAAGGCAGGCATTCATCCTGAATACGTCGATACCACCATCACCTGCGCGTGCGGGGAAATCATTCCCACGCGCTCGACCCGGCCGCAGATCAGGGTGGAGGTCTGCTCGAAGTGCCATCCATTCTTCACCGGGAAGCAGAAGCTCATGGACACGGCCGGGCGGGTGGAGCGCTTCCAGCGCAAGTACAGGCGCACGTCGCCGACCGCGAGCTGACGCGGAGCCGTCGCGCGGCCTTCCCCGGGGCGCTCGCGGGAGCGCCTCGCCCGGGCCGGTCCGTCTGAGATCCCATGTTTGAAAAGCTGCGTCAGATCGAGGAGCGGTCGCGCGAGCTCGAGCGGCTCCTCGCCGATCCCGCCGTCCTCAGCCAGCCCGTGGAGTACACGCGGCTCCGCAAGGAGCACGCGGAGCTCGCGGTCATCGTCGAGCGCTTCGAGGCGTACCGCTCGGTGCTGAACCGGCGGGCCGAAGCCCAGCGGATCCTCGCCGACGACAAGGACCGCGAGCTGCGCGAGCTGGCGCAGCTCGAGCTGGACGAGCTCGGCGGCCGCCAGGCGGCGCTCGAGGAGGAGCTGCGGGGCCTGCTGCTCCCCAAGGACCCCTACGACGACAAGAACGTCTTCATCGAGATCCGCGCGGGTGCGGGCGGCGAGGAGGCCGCCCTCTTCGCCGCCGACCTCTTCCGCATGTACGCGAAGTCCGCCGAGCGTCACAAGTGGAAGGTCGAGGTGATGGACTCGAGTCCGACGGGCGTGGGCGGCTTCAAGGAGATCGTCCTGTTCGTGCAGGGCCGGGGCGCGTGGCGGCGGCTCAAGTTCGAGCGCGGCGTCCACCGCGTGCAGCGCGTGCCCGCCACGGAGTCGAGCGGCCGGATCCACACCTCCACCGTGACGGTCGCGATCCTCCCCGAGGCCGAGGACGTCGACGTCAAGGTCGACGAGAAGGATCTCCGCGTCGACGTCTACCGCTCCTCGGGCCCCGGCGGGCAGGGCGTGAACACCACCGACTCGGCGGTCCGGATCACCCACCTGTCGACCGGGCTGGTCGTCACCTGCCAGGACGAGCGCTCGCAGATCAAGAACCGCGCGAAGGCCATGCGGGTGCTCAAGGCGCGGCTGCTCGAGCGGGCGCAGGAGGAGCAGGCGGCGGCGATCGCGGCGGACCGCAAGAGCCAGGTGGGGACGGGCGAGCGGAGCGAGCGCATCCGCACGTACAACTTCCCGCAGACCCGCGTGACCGATCATCGGATCGGGCTGACGCTCCACAAGCTGCCCGCGGTGCTCGAAGGGGATCTCGACGAGCTGATCGACGCCCTCACCGCGGCTGATCGGGCCGAGCGGCTCGAGCAAGCCGTCACGTGAGCCGGCGGCCGGGCTCCCCGGAAGCTGTCGCCCCCGCGCGCCGCCTGCGCGCGTTGCTGGCCGAGGCCGTCCGCGCGCTCGCCGCGGCCGGGATCCCCACCGCGCGACCCGACGCGGAGTGGCTCCTGGCCGACCTGCTGGGCGTGGACCGCGTCACCCTTTATGCCGGCGCGCCCGGGGTCGGCGAGCCCGACGCGGCGCGGTACGCCGCGCTCGTGGCCCGGCGGGCGGGCCACGAGCCCCTCCAGCACCTTCTCGGCTGGGAGGAGTTCCGGGGGCTCCGCCTGCGCGTCGCCCCCGCCGTCCTGATCCCGCGCCCGGAGACCGAGCTGCTGGTGGACTGGGCGCTGGCGCTGACACCGCCTGGCGCCACGGTCGCCGACGTCGGGACCGGGAGCGGCTGCATCGCCTGCGCGCTCGCCGCCGAGCGGCCGGACGTGCGCGTGATCGCCAGCGACGGCTCGAACGCCGCCCTCGCGGTGGCCGCCGAGAACGTCCGCGCGCTCGGCCTCGGGGGGGCCGTCACCCTGCGGGCGGGGGATCTCCTCGAGCCGCTCGCCGGAACCGCGCCGGTCGACCTTCTCGTGTCCAACCCGCCCTACATCCCGTCGGACGTGATCGCGTCCTTGCCCCGCGAGGTGCGCGAATGGGAGCCGCGCGCGGCGCTCGACGGCGGCGAGGATGGGATGGCGCTGTCCCGGCGCATCATCACCGGAGCGCCGGCGGTGCTCCGCGCGGGCGGGGCGCTGCTCATGGAGATCGGAGAAGGCCAGGCAGAGCCGCTCGCGACGGCGATGGCCCTGGCGGGCTTCCGGGACGTCTCCACGCGGCGCGACCTGCACGGCGTCGAGCGGCTGATCGCCGGGTGGGTGACCGCGCAGGAGCCGGACTGATGCCGGCCCGGCTCGAGATCGAGGGCGGCGTCCCGCTGTCGGGCGCGGTCGCGGTGAGCGCGGCCAAGAACGCCACGCTGCCCGCGCTGGCCACCGCGCTCCTCACGGCGCGGCCGATCGTCATCGAGAACGCTCCCGCCCTGGCCGACGTGACCACGATGACGCGGCTGCTGGAGCGCCTGGGCGCGGCAGTGACGCGCGACGGCGACGGCGCCATGCGCGTGCAGGTCGAGCGGGTGGCGAGCAGCGAGGCGCCCTACGAGCTGGTCTCGACCATGCGGGCCTCCGTCCTCGTGCTGGGGCCGCTGCTCGCGCGCACGGGGACGGCGCGCGTCGCGCTGCCCGGTGGCTGCGCGATCGGTGTCCGCCCGATCGACCAGCACCTGAAAGGCTTCGCCAGGCTCGGCGCCGAGATCAGCATCCAGAACGGCTACGTGGAGGCGCGGGCGAGCCGGCTGAAGGGCGCCCGCATCACCACGGACCTCGTCACGGTCACCGGCACCGAGAACCTCATGATGGCGGCGGCCGGCGCCGAGGGCACGACGGTGATCGAGAACGCGGCGCGCGAGCCGGAGATCGCCGACCTCGCCCGCCTGCTCGCCGCCATGGGCGCCCGCATCGACGGGGCGGGCACCGCGCGCGTCGAGATCGAGGGCGTGCCCGACCTCGTCGGCGCGCGGCACCGGGTGATCCCCGACCGGATCGAGGCGGGGACGCTGATCGTGGCCGGCGCCATCACCCGCGGCGACCTCCTCGTGACCGGGGTGGTCCCGGAGCACCTCTCGGCGCTGCTCGCCAAGCTCGCGGAGTGCGGGGTGACCCTCGACGTGGGGCCGGCCAGCGTGCGGGTGCGGGGACCCCAGCGCCAGCAGCCGGCGGACGTGATCACGAGCCCGTTCCCCGGCTTCCCCACGGACATGCAGGCCCAGGTGATGGCGCTCCTCGGCCTCGCCGACGGTCTCTCGCGGGTGACCGAGACGATCTTCGAGAACCGCTTCATGCACGTGGCGGAGCTGGCGCGGATGGGTGCGCGGATCGAGACGGACGGCGCGACGGCGGTCATCCGCGGCGTACGCGAGTACCAGGGCGCGCCCGTCATGGCCTCGGACCTGCGCGCCTCCGCGGCCCTCGTGCTGGCCGGCCTCGCCGCCCGGGGCCGGACCTCGATCTCGCGCGTCTACCACCTCGACCGCGGCTACGAGCGGCTCGAGGCGAAGCTGGCCGCCG
>Ga0209515_10007451_pt1 | contig 13175 bp, 10 predicted proteins | sample Subgroupgradi54m_FD_187454 | JGI IMG/M metagenome (GOLD analysis project Ga0209515, IMG submission 187454) | Subsurface groundwater microbial communities from S. Glens Falls, New York, USA - GMW60B uncontaminated upgradient, 5.4 m (SPAdes)... ...
CGTAGCCGACCGTGCCGTTGGCTTTTGTCCCGACGTTGCCCGCAGAGACCACGACGACGAGGCCGGCTCGGACAGCCGCCTCCACCGCCTGTACCAGCGGGTCGGTTGCGGCAGGTTCGTAGATGGGATGGCCGAGCGATAAGTTCAGCACATCGATGCCGTAGGCTGCGCGATTGGTTACCGCCCACTGGATCGCGTCGATGACACTGCTCGTCGACCCGGAGCCGGAGTCGTTGAGGACGCGAAGGCTCACATACTTGACTCCGGGTGCCACGCCCTCGGCTTCGGTCTTGTCGCCCCCGACGAGCCCCGCCACGTGCGTGCCGTGACCATACCCATCGATCGCCGACCTGTTGGCCGGGCTGCTGCTGCCGGTGGTGAAGTCCCGCGTCGTCTTGATGCGCGTCGTTCCCCCGCCGTCCTGGAACAAGCCCGAGTCGATTACCGCCACTGTGACCCCGGCGCCAGTGAGCGTCGTCGTGGAAACGGGCGGGCTGTACGTGACGGTGAGTAGCGGGCGGTTCGCGAGGGTCGAGTTCTGAGACGAACCTACCGTCCACCCGTCATCGCTGTTTTGCCAGAGAACCCAGCCGTAATTGTCAGCCCCGTTGGCCCACGCCTGCACCGCCGCTGTCAGTCCGCTCCCGCTGAACACTCTGTCGCCTGTCGTGGCCAGGTTGCTGATTGCCGCATCGGCGCTCGCAAGCGCCTCTACGTTGTCGCGCTGGATTCCCACGCCAGAAGTCGTCATCGACACCCACGTTGCACCGGCGTCCCAGCCCACCAGCATTCGGTACACGCTCGCCGAAGCCATAGTGGAGCTGTCGTTGTGCTGATGGAGACGCAGTGTGACGGAGGTGATCGTTGAACCATACGGGATCTGGTTGTTCTCCTGGGGACCAAACAGGTTGTCGAAGCGGACCAGCATCCCAGCGCGGTTCCCCAAGGGGCCTTCATCCTCCACCTTCGCGTGCGCGTTTGTTCCGATGCTGGTCGTCGGCGTGGAACTCTGTACGCTGGCGGTCACCCCCGACGTGTAGCCCTGGGAGTCGCCCTGTTGGAACGTCCCGGTGAAGGCCGTGCTGCTCGCGCGTCGGAGCCCCAGTGTGCTGCGCAAGCTGTAGGCCTCGTTGAGGGCGGGGTCGGTCACGACGCTGGTGATGCCATCGGAGAACACGTCGGCGTCGGTCGAAATGGAAATGACGTCCCTGTCCGTGGCCAGCCTTCGCAGCAGGCCGGGCCGCAGGTTCGTCGACACCGCTTCGATGATGTTGTGCTCGCGGTTCACCGTAACGCCCTGCGCTCGCAGCCTCTGCAAGAGGCCGCGTCGGGCGCCGGGACGTATCGTGATGATCACCTTCTTCGGTGAATCGTCGTTTGTGGCGAGCCGCTCCCGAAGCTTCCTGTCGAACTTCCGGTCGTCGTCCTTCGCCGCCGCTGGACTGGCTACGACAGAGCCGACCGTCAGGGCGATGGCGAGGATGGACAGCCACCGCGCTCGACTCTTCCTGGCGACTACACGGTCTCGTGTTTTGAACGGCACACCGAATCTCCTGGTTTGTCCAGCCGAACGGAGCCGGAGCTGCCAGACAGCAGGGCAATGGCTGGGCCAGTCAGCGAGGTTAGAGATAAACGACTCGTGGTGAATGTGTTACGAGAGGCACAGTGGGCGCACGCCTCGCGCACGGGTGTGCCGGTTCGGCGCAGGCGAGACTGTGAAGAAGTGACGACCTGACGCGAGCAAATGCGAAACGCCTGAGGAAAACGTCCCGGATCCCGCAGTGCCTCGTTACGGCACGCAGGCGTGCCACGAAGGGACACGAACAGACACCAAATCGGAGCGTCGGCTCTGGCGGGTGAGTGGCCGGTGACGAGGCGTTGACCCCACACTGGCGCGCGTAGAGGCTGCGTGTGAGCAGATAGACTTAGGGCCACCTCATGGGAGAACACCGCCGCGCACAATGGACAAGAAGGAGCTGAGCGAGCGCGATATCTGCACGAAATTCATCACGCCCGCCCTGCGCGAGGCCGGGTGGGACGAGTTGACCCAGCTTCGCGAAGAGGTCAGCTTCACCAGGGGACGGGTCATCGTTCGCGGCCAGATGGTCAAACGCGGTAAAGCCAAACGCGCCGACTACATCCTCTACTACAAACCGAATATTCCCCTTGCGGTCATCGAGGCCAAGGACAACCACTGCAGCGTTGGTGACGGGCTGCAGCAGGCGCTGGAGTACGCAGACACGCTGCAGCTCCCGTTCGTTTTTGCATCGAACGGCGATGGCTTCGTCTTCCACGATCGCACCGCTGCGGCCGGCGCGATTGAAAGGAACCTGCAACTGGACGAGTTTCCGTCGCCGGCAACGTTGTGGGCTCGGTATCGCGACTGGAAGGGACTGCCGCCGGACGCCGAATCACCGGTCTCGCAGGACTACTACGCCGACGGCACTGAGAAAGGCCCCCGTTACTACCAGGTCATCGCCTCCGCGACTTCGGAAGCGGAAGCATCGAGATGCCGCCGCTTTCGCTGACACGCCCGATCAGCGGTCCTCGCGACGCCGCGGCTATCCGATTCATCCTCGCCAGCGCGCGAACAAAGGACACGGCCTGCTCGGCGCCCGTCAGATCGGCTGCCGTCAGCACGAAGGCGCGGACCCGAGCGTTTACGATCGCTTGAATTTCGAGCTCGCGCCGTCGAATGTGCCGATCCTTGGTGAGCACAATCCAATCGCGTTCGCCAACGACCGGGAGCCATTCTGCATCTGGTACGCCGGAACGGAAGTGCTCGTGATGAACCTCCACGTGAGCGCCGGCGTTTCGGAGCGCATCGGCAACGAAGTGCCGGCCGAGGCACTCGTCGACGAAGTAAGTGAGGGTTCCTTCAGGCCGCCGTGCCGAGCTCGCACCGGATCGCTTCTTCGATCTCGGCTTGCGGGCGGCCATAGTCGTACGCCAAATCCGCCGGCGATTCACCGGCTTTGAAGCGATCCGCGACGTCGCTCGTCGGAATGCGTGACCCGATGATGACGGGGCGTCCAAACGCAACCAGCGGATCGATGGCGACGATGCGAGGTGCGTCGATACCCTTCCTCGTAAATGGGAATAGACGGACCGCGAGACCCTGTTCATCGCGCTGGATGCGCTTCAGGTGAGCGTCGAGTACTGCCTCCATCGCACCTTGCCCCTGCTTCGATGCGTTAATGAGAGAGCCGTACTTCCTGACGAAGAGATGTTTCCCGTCTGTGTCCATCTCCTCATCGACGAGCGGGTGCTCACTGCCGAACCGGTTCTTTAAGAACTCAGTGGCCGCGCGAACATTTTTCATGTCCACCTGGTGCTGACGACGTATGGCGCCCAGAACGTGCAGCTCGAGAAGATTGATGAACGAAAGGCCGCGTTCAGGGTGTGCGGGCGGAACGACAGGAAGTGCCCGCCGATGGCCCCGACTCGTAGGATAAAGCCGACCACGGATCCAGGACCGGATCGTGTTCTCCGGGATGCGGAGGTAATGCGCTGCCTCCGCAGGGCTGTAAATGGCGATCTCCCGCGGGCTACGGCCACCGTACAGATCATGGCGGACAGGCGCTGTGCTCATGTCGAGAGATCCCCCTTCCCGGCCAGAGTATCGGCCGCGATCTGCGAATCGTACATCGTCACGGATCGGCGGTTCAAATAACGAGGCGTGCTTCGAGAGTGCGGGGCTGGGCGCGCCAATCACCACGTCACGTGTTTGGCTGCGCCCTGCCGTTTCGCCGGATAAGTTCGTCGCGCTCGTTTTCTGCCCGATCGCCGCACGTAGATCCGCCATGGTGGTCAAGCGCGGACCATGCAGTGCAGCGATCTGCCGGACGTCGAGCTTCAGCCGCTGGATGTTGTCGTACAAGTTCACCGAGAACGGGTTGGGCGTCGCCGGTGGCGGAGCGTCCGCCGCTGCCGGGGTGAACGCATCGGCCTCGGCGAGGATCTTCTCCCGCGGCAGATAGACCATCATGAACGAGTCGTTGTGGCCGCTGCTCTGGATCGGATAGATCTCGATCGACCGGCGTCCGTCCGTGACGACGTGCTTGTCGGAGAAGGTCTCGAACGTCGCCGTCTTCTTGGACTGCTCCAACCGATCCGGATTGAGCGCATGAGGCGCGCTCCACGCCTTCTCGTAGTACGACCGGTTCATCTCGCTCGTGACGATCGTGGCGCCTTCATCAACGTAGGTCCGCAGCCCGCCGGAGTGGTCGAAGTGCGCGTGCGTGTTGATGACGTACCGGATCGGCTTGTTGGGGATCGTCTCCTTCGCCTTGGCGATCACCGCCAGTGACCGCGCCTCGTCCTGCGGGCCCTCCACGATGACGATGTGATCGCGCTGGTCGATGGCCAGGCTGTGATGCGTGCCACCCTTCAGGTAGTACACGCCGTCGGCCAGCTTTTCGACTGTGACGTTCACCGGCGGCACCGTGGCGTTGCGTGCTTCTTCAGGCGCCGTCAGATCGACCGCTCCGTTGCTCGTCACCGACGACACTGCGAGGTCGAGCACCGGATATCCGCCCTGCGCGCGGACGATGTGCGAGGGGAACTGGATGCCGTTGAAATCGCGATAGTCGGAGAACGTCGTTTCCACCAGTGTGTCGCCGAGTACCGGGTTGTTGATCCATGTTTGGACCTTCTCGACCTGGTTCTGCGCGTTGATCGTGCCGACGTACTTGGTCTTGCCGGACGTGAACGTCACCTCGGAGCCGCTGCCTGAAGGCTGTGACGTCGCGTTGTTCGCAAGCGCGGCCTTCACGAAGCCCTGAGGCGTTGACCAGATCTCCATCGTCCGTTCTTCCACCGCTGCGGGCTGTGGCTGCGCTGCCGGAGGTGCGCCCGGGGCGCCTCCCGCTGGCGCCGCCATGTTCCACGCGCTGGTGACGCTGATGTACTGGTCTGGCTTCTGCTCGACTGGCGCAGGCCGAAGGCGGTCAGGCTCTATCACCTGGTTGTTCACGAATGGCGCCCGCAGCGTGAGCGGGGTGCCGCCGTTGCACGCCGCCGACGCGAACGCCGTGAAGTCGCCACGCAGCATTGCGTCGGTTGGCACGAACGCGATGTTGCCGGCGGGAATCTGATGGACGTTCGTCCCCTGGTAGGCGCCGAAGAAAAACGGCCTGTCGCGCCCGATCGGCCCGCCGACCGTCCCACCCCACTGGTTGCGAGACAGTCCATCGTCCACGCGCTTGCCGTTCACCACGCGCGCGAAAGGGTCAGTGGCATTGAAGCGCCTGTCACGGTTGAATTCGAACAGATTGCCGGAAAACCGGTTCGTGCCGGACTTCGTGATGGCGTTGACCGACGCGCCCGAGTGCATCCCGTTCTGAGCCGTCAAGCCGGTCGTGGCGACTCGGAACTCCTGCAGCGCGTCGGGAAAGGGCAGCGGCAGGTTCGCATTGTTCTGCGAATCGTTGTGCATGGCGCCATCGAGCAGATACGCCACGCCGAACGGCAACCCGCCGGCGACGGCGACGTTGACGCCACCCGCGAAGCTGCGGCTGTTTGGACTGCCCGTGTTCACAGACGCGCCCGCCAGTACGAGCAGGCTGGTGACGTCCCGACCCTGGAGCGGAAGCTCCACGATGCGCTCGCTCTCGACGACTTCGCTGACGCCCGCGCTCTTCACGTCGACGAGGGGCGCCGCCGCTTCAACCGTGACCGTTTCCTGGAGATCGCCGAGTGCCAGCGAGACGTTGATGGTGGGCGTTGCCGCGACCTGGAGCACGATCCCGGTCTGGGCATACGTGCGGAATCCCTGGAGTGACACTTCGAGTCGATACGGACCCGGCGAAAGGTTCGAGACCACGTACGCACCGTCGCCATCAGTGACCACGCTGCGCGTCGCGCCGGTTTCGGCCTGGGTCGTGGTGACCGTGGCGCCGGGCAGTACCCCGCCGCTCGTATCCGTGACCTTGCCGGCGAGCTGCGCGGTTGAAAGCTGAGCGAACGCGGGAGCGGTCAGAAAAAGACCGAGGATCACGCCGCAGAACGTCCTCAGGACGCTTTTCATCATGGGCGGCTTATATAGAGCACGCCTCAGCTATGTCAAGGAGCATCCGTCGGGCGGATGCTTGACACGCACGGTCCGATCGTCGAGAGTCTCCGCGAGAGGGGAAAGTGACGCACATGCAGGCTCGAACCATTGCAGCTTTGGTCGGTGTCATCGTCACCCTGACCTGGGTGTCGGTGGGCGCTCACCACTCGTGGAACACCGTCTTCAGCGAAGACAAGCCGCTGGTCTTGAGGGGGACGATCTCGAAGGTTGAACTGGTCAACCCTCACGCCTGGATTTGGATCGACGTCAAGGGCGAGGACGGCACGATCGCGAAATGGGGAGTCGAGGGCGGGCCACCGAATGGACTGATCCGCAACGGGATTACCAAGGACTCGCTGAAGATCGGCGAGGAACTTGTCGTCCATGGGTATGGCCCGCGGGACGAGTCGTCGAATCAAGTGGCCGGCGTGAAGTACGAGAAGGCGGATGGGAAGGAATTCTGGCTGGCCAACGAAGGCGCCGAAGCCACGGCCAAGGCTCGCGGCAATTTGAAATGAAGGGCTTCTTGGGAGTTGGAAGTTGGAAGTTGGAAGTTATCGTCATGGCGATTGGTCTTCTGGTGGCCGTGTTTCCGCGTCCCGGAGAGGGTCAAGCCTACAAGGCTCCACGGACCGCCAGTGGTCAACCGGATCTGAATGGTTTCTGGCAGGCACTGAACACCGCCCATTGGGATCTCGAAGCCCATGAAGCGGCGCCAGGGCCGGTACTGCAGTTGGGTGCCGCGTATGCCGTTCCCCCTGGACCGGGCGTCGTGATGGATGGACCGATTCCCTATCGGGTCGACGCGCTCGCGATGAAGAAGAAGTACGCCGCAGACGCCCTGCGGGAAGACGCGGAAGTGAAGTGCTACCTGCCGGGCGTGCCGCGCATGATGTACATGCCGTATCCCGTCCAGATTGTGCAGAGCGACTCGACGATCATGATGATGTCCGAGTTCGCCAGCGCCCTGCGGACGATCTACATGAACAGTACCACCCGTCCCCCCGCCGATACCTGGATGGGATGGTCGAACGGCAAGTGGGATGGCGACACACTGGTCATCGACTCCCAAGGTTTCATGGGGAGCACCGTCGGCGCGCTCGATCAGGAGGGAACGATCCATGTGAGGTTCCTGGATCGCGCGGGCAACTATCACACCGACGGTCTGCACGTCGTGGAACGGATCCGCCGGACCGGGCCGGATCACCTGTTGTATCAGGCAACGATCGAAGATCCGAATGTCTACACCCGGCCGTGGACGATCAGCATGCCGCTGTATAGGCGGCTCGAGCCGAACATGCAACTCGGCGAGTTCAAGTGCGAGGAGTTCGTCGGCGATCTCGTCTTTGGCAAGTACCAGAGGAAATGAAGATGCGCAATGCGTTCATCGCCGCGCTGGTCGCCTGCTCGGTGGCGAGCATCGGCGCGCAGGATCGGCAGACCACCCCAGTGAAGGGGACGTACAAAGTCCCGCGCACGCCTGATGGGCGGCCGGACCTTCAGGGGTATTGGACGAACCTGACCTACACGCCGTTCGAACGGCCGAAAGAGCTCGCGAACAAGCCGTTGTATTCGGAGCAGGAGGCGATCGACGCTTTCAACAAGGCGGTCGCCGATTCGCAGAATCAGGTTGTCCACTACGTGAACACCGATTTCGCGGCGACTCCGGTTCAGACAGGCGCGAAGCCGAACCGCCGCACCTCTCTCGTGATCGATCCGGCGGACGGAAGGGTACCGCCGTTGACCCCCGACGCACAGAAGCGGGAGGCGGCCCGGCTGGCGGCCGACCGGCCCGCACCGCTCGCGCGCACCTGGAGGGACGATCGCGGCACGGTCTGGTGCGTCTTCCACGACCGCTCGGTCCCGTCGCTCATGGCCCCGTACGGCAGCAACTATCACATCGTGCAGTCGCGCGACTGGGTCGTCCTCGAGTACGAGTGGAACAGCGAGCACCGGCTCATCCCGCTCGACGGCCGTCCGCATGGGCCCTCCTCCGTGCGGACGTACGCAGGAGATGCTCGCGGCCACTGGGAGGGCGACACGCTGGTGGTCGAGACGATCAACTTCAACGAGAAGCGGAATTTCTTTGGATCCCCGGGAACGTTCACGCTTGTGGACCGCTTCACGCGCGTTGCCGGCGACACGATCATGCACACCTACACGGTCGAGGACTCATCGACATGGACCCGGCCGTGGACGGTCGAGCTGCCGATGCATCGCATCAACGGTCCGATGCTCGAGTACGCGTGCAACGAGAACAACGCGGATGCGTTCACGACGCTGAGGAACGCCCGCGCCCAGGAGGCAGGGAAGCTCCCGCCGCCCGACAGGACCAAGAACGTCGATGATGCGAAGGCCACAATTCTCGAGCGCGAAGACAAGAAGTGAGGCGCGCGTTCACTCTTTGTCTCGCGGTTCTCGCCTGCGCGTTGCTGGCGTCGTTCGTGTCGCGCGTCCACGCTCAACAGGCGCGAACGGCGAAAGTCGGCGTCTACACCGCTGCGCAAGCGAAACGTGGCGAGACCGTTTATCTGAATCAGTGCGCCGCGTGCCACGGCGCAACGCTCGCGGGCGACGACGGACCTCCACTCGCGGGCCGGAGTTTCCTCGAGGTCTGGAACGCGCTGCCGCTCTCTGATCTGTTCGACAAAATCCAGAACACGATGCCTGAGGATGCCCCTCGGACGCTGACCAGGCCGCAGGTTGCCGATGTTGTTGCCTACGTCCTTCAGGCGAATCAGTTTCCGGCCGGCAGGGTGGAGCTCGATGCCGGCGAAGCTGCGCTCAGGCAGATCTCGTTTCCGCCGGCGGCGACTGGTGCTTCGTCAGCGGCCGCTGGGCCCGCCACTGCGTTTCCCGCGGTTGGCAGTGTGAACCAGGTGATGCGGGGCATTCTGTTCCCGAGCTCCAATGTGGTCTTCGACGTGCAGACCCAGGATCCAGGCGCGCGATCCAAAGGCGGAACAGCTCGCGGGGATGCCACGACGACCTCGTCTCGGTACGGTGACGTGTATGACGCGTGGACGGTGGTGGATGCCGCGGCGATCTCAATCGCCGAGGTGGCCCCGCTGTTGATGACGCGCGGGCGCCGGTGCGAGAACGGCAAGCCGGTTCCCGTCGATCGCGCCGACTGGCAGCAATACGTGAAGGGCCTCGCCGAGGCCGGCCGGGCTGCCTACCGGGCGTCCCAGACCAGGGATCAAGCGACGGTGAGCGACGTCACCAATCAGATCTCCGACGCCTGCGCAAACTGCCACCGGGTCTATCGCGACAGACCGACCGCGGCCATGCGATGCACGCCGCCCTGACACTGCGGGGAAACGTCACAATCCCATCGCCTTTGCCAGGACGTATGCCGTCTCGGCTCTCGCCACGTCTCCATGGCTCGAGATACTGTCGTCGCCGTTCAGGTTGAAAACACGCTTACCCGTTGACGTGAAGTCGTAGACGCCTCCGGCGGGCAGCAGCGTGATTTCGGCTCGCTCGTTGTCGACGTGTTGCGCGCCGTTTGCACCCATGCCTCCAAAGGGATCGTTCTTGTCCCCGACGCGAGCGGCGTTTGATCCGTTGAGCCGGGAGGCCAATGGATAGGCGAGCCCGACGGCGCTATCGTGTTTGGAGTGTGTGATCAGGATAGGTCCGGTCACCTTCTGGCCGTCGAGCACCGCGTGGAAGAAGCCGTTGCCTCCGTGCCCGTCGAAGTTCTTCGCGAGCCCGTTATGCGAATACGCCGCCTGCAGCAGAAGCAGGGTCTGCACCCGCAGCCGGTTCGGGCCGTCAATCGTCGCGGTGACGAGGCGCCCGCCAAAACTGTGACCAACGAGGTGGAAGGCCACGCCGGCCGCCGCCGCCGCTTGAATCCGGCTCAAGAACGGATTGACACCGTCTCGTCCGATGATGCCCGCGCGGTCCTTCATCGTCTGATAGGTGACCAGGTTCAGCAGCCGCATCGCTCCGGCCCTGATGCCGGTGAAGAAGTCGCCGATTCCCGCCGCCGCGCCAGAACCACCAGGCGTCAGCGCGGGGTTCCCCCCGAGCCCGCCCCCGGCGGCGCCTCCGGCACCGGCCACGACTCTTCCAGCGATCGGCGCGGAGAACAATTTCAGCAAGTCGGCACCGTCCTGCCCTGAAATCTCCGCTTGCCCTTCATCGGCCGTGCGTTGTGCGTCCTCGAGGTGTCGATCGGCAATCTCGCCGAGGAGCGCGACGAACTTCTTCTGTTTGACCTGATCCGCTGGCAGGCCCGGCACGAGCGCTTTCATCTGTTGGAGCTTCACGTCGGCATCCGCATCGCCAAAGACGCTTTTCAATTCCTGAAGACGATCGGTCAACGCGCGATCGGCGGCCGGATCCGCATCGGCGGAGGCCGCCCCGCCTGGAATCAGTTCCGCATCGGTAAACCGCTTCGAGGGCCACAGCACGCCAATCGCCAGGATCGTCGACGCCGCGGCGCCGACAATCCCCTCGAGATGTCGCAGGAAATCGCGGTAGAGCGTGCGCGCTTCGTCCATATCGTTGTTCCACCCGTGCGAGATCACCACCGCGTGAGCGATGGTGTTCCCGGCCGCGGACAACGCGCGCACGATCGCTTCTTCCTGCGACGGGATGAGGCGTTGCGCCTGCTTGTCGAATTGAACCTCCATCAATGGAATGCTCATGCGGTCCCCCTTCGTCTAGACGGATTGAATCGCCCGCATCAAGTCGATCAGTCCGCGGCCCTGGAAGTACGGATTGCGGGACAGATCGGTGGCTGTCGACAGGAACAACCGCTTCACGTCTTCGTGGCGGCCGACGTACTCGCGACGGATGGAGAGAAACGCCGCGATCACTCCAGACACGTGCGGCGCTGCCATGCTGGTCCCACTGTCCTCGATGTACTCGTTCAGGGCATTCCCGGCGGCTTTGGCACTCGTGCAGCACGACAGGATTCGTTCGCCCGGTGCGACGACGTCGGGCTTCATGCGCCCGTCGCCCGTTGGACCCTTTGACGAAAAGTACGACACACCATACGTGTGAGGGGCGTCGCGATGGGTTGATCCGACGGTAATGGGCAGGTCGGCGTTGCCGGGATCGTTGATCGTCAACATCATGCCCGCGCCTGTGGGCCGTTGATTCGCCGTCAGCAGACCATAACCGGTATTCCCCGCCGCGATCACGACGACCACCCCCGACCGCGCGAGGCGGTCGACCTCCACGCAGACCGGCGTCTGCCCGCAGGCGAACCAGGAGGGATCGAACTCGTACCCCACGCTCAGGTTCACGCCGTGGATCTTGATGTTCCGACCGTGATCGTTGATCGTCTGTATCCGGTCGATTGCGGCGATGATGTTGCTGACCTCGCCTTTACCGAGATCGTCGAGCACCTTCATGCTCACCAGCTTGCACGACGGTGCGATGCCCGAGATTGCGACGACTTTCTCCGTGAACGTTTCAATCTCCTGATTGGCTGCGAGACGGGTCCGTTGGGCCTCACCGGGGCCGCCGGCCGCCTCGAATCCGCCTGCAATGATTCCGGCGACATGGGTCCCATGGCCGAACCCGTCGACGAGCGCTGACTCACTGCCGTCGCCGTTCGGGATCGTGAAGTCGCAGTGTCGGAGGGGCAATGTGACGTCGAGCGTGTGGAGACTCTTGAAATGCAGGTGCTTGCTGTCGATGCCCGAATCGATGACAGCCCACACGATGTCCTTGCCCTCGGCGAGAAAGGCGCGCCTGGCCGCATCGGCTTTTACGGTACTCACCGACCGATCGATGAGCGGGCTGAGCTCGTGATCCAGCCATATCCGGCGGATCAGAAGATATCGCACGAGCTGCAGCGGTGCGCGGGCGGGTTTGGCCGTCGCGTCGCTGGTCGCCTTTTCCCGTTCGAGCGCCGCCGCCTGCTCGCCGAGCGCTCGACGATAATCGGCTTCGACCAGCTCCAGAATCACCGCCGGCTGCAGCCGGACTTTGTAATACGGGTTCTGTTCGCTGCCGATCGGTGTCACGGCGTTCGACACCGGACGACCGACCGATTGGCCCGCCTCTTTCACTAACCGGTCAAGCCACGTTGCAGCTTCCAGTTTGCCTTGGTAGTACTCGTCGTTGACCTCGATGATGACCGGCAGCTCACTGGGCACGGGAGCCGCGTTCTCCAGCTCTTTGATTCGTGAGTACAGCGGTTCTTTGATGACGGTGCGGACAAGGTCGCGGCGGATCTTGTCCTGACCAGGTGAGTCAGTGCGGGCCATGGTTACTCCTCAGCGGCTGTCATCATCAGCATCTCGTTGCCGCAGGTCAACTGAAATACAAGGTGGATCAACTGTTCGTTTTCTGGTCGCGCATCGTTTACTCCGAGCAAGAAGAAGAACAGGTGTCGGACAAAAGCTGACACGCTTGCTTTGAGCTACCGTCGAGCTAATCTCTAGTCGGCTTTGAGGCTTGGAGCCGCTTTTCGCCCACAACCGATGCGTGAGGACCCATATGCAGAAACTGGATGCTGCGACCTTCATCGCGAATCCTGGTGAACAGATCACCTTTTCACTCGGGGCGACCGGTCAGGTCATCACCGCGATCGCCTCAATTGATCAAGGACCCTCGGCGCCGCTGCCGGTGACGGTCACAGATCACCATCACGTCATGATTACGGTGACGTTTACAGGCAACAGCGGCGGATTTGCGGACATCAACATCCGGAGCAGCAGCGGCGGAAATGATTCCGATCGCATTGCGCAGGCGCCCTCTATCGGGTTCAGGAATCGGGAATACAAAACGTAGGAGCGTCACATGATTCGGTGTGGCTTTAGCCTTCTGTTTGCTGGCTTACTCGTCCTCGCTCCGAGCATCGCGCACGGTCAGACACAGTCGGTGACGACTTTTCTCGACATCCAGATCAATACCGTCGCAGGAGAGATCGCAGAACGGAAGAAGACAAACCCTGCCGCTACCCTGCTGGACGGGGAAATCGATCTGTATGCAGCTCGAGGTGTGCAACAGGGTACGCTCGCGCGATTGCTCGCCGACTTCGAAGAGCTGCGGAGCGACGAACAAATTGGTGCGACATCCACCGCATCAGGGTCGACGACCTTGGTGAGCAAGGGGACGGTGCCGAAGATCTTCTCGCTCGCTATGGAGAATGGTGCAA
>Ga0209515_10007452_pt1 | contig 13174 bp, 12 predicted proteins | sample Subgroupgradi54m_FD_187454 | JGI IMG/M metagenome (GOLD analysis project Ga0209515, IMG submission 187454) | Subsurface groundwater microbial communities from S. Glens Falls, New York, USA - GMW60B uncontaminated upgradient, 5.4 m (SPAdes)... ...
TTGCTTTTGCTCTGGCAAGAGTAGCCGGGCAATTCTTAGGATTTGATATTTCAAATATTTCTATACCTACTCCAAATCCTTCTGCTTCAGGGTTTTAAAATAAAATTTTACTAACATTGATCTTTATGTACTTTTAGTGCTAAATTGATAGTATGTCTCAAAAATTCAAAGTCATTTTATTCTTATTATTCTTCCTCTTTGCTCTTGCCTCAATTCTCCATACATCTCCAGTTTATGCTGCTACTCCTGCTCCCACAGCAGTACCATATAGTCCTGGTCCTTCTCCTGCAGGACTGAGTAGTGTTGAGAATACTTTTTCCAGTTTTGTTTCTGCTGCCGTAGGCATTGCATTTATGGTTATGTTGATACTTATTGTCTGGGCCGGGTTTAAATATTTAACTTCCGGCGGAGAACCTAAAGCCATCCAAGCTGCTCATCAGGTTACAACCTGGGCTTTTTTGGGAATACTTTTTATGGCAATTGCCTGGTTAGTACTACAACTGATTGAAAATTTCACCGGTATTAAGGTAACTGTATTTGATTTTAAGATCTTGTGCGGAACCCAAAAAGATTGTATATGGCCATAAAGTATTAATACTGAAGATTATTTCTTCTCAAATACTTTTGTCACCTTATCAAAGTAGTTGTTTTGATCAAGTGTTGTAAAAGTATGTGGGAGCGGAAAAATATCTTTTACTTTTCCCTTCTCCTTAACTTTCATTTCTATTGTTTTGTAGTTTTTCTTATAATCTTCAAGCACAATATCCACTTCCTGTCCACCATATTCCCTATAAAAATACATTGAAAATTGTGCATTAGTATTTTTCCTTTGTTTCTCAAGCTCGGAAACGATAAAATTTTCAAATAATCCCCCTTTATCAGGACGTAGATACAATTCCCGGAAATCTTTTACTAAGACGTTGCGAATGCCAAGGTCATAAAAATACAACTTCCTGTTTTCCGAGACTGCGCTTCTAATATTTGTTTTAAATGATGGCAAGGCGATAAGGATGTAGTTTTTAATGAAAATCTCAATGTAATTTGAGACCGTATCTTTATTTGCTCCAAGGGTTGAAGCTATTTCTCTCACCGATACTTCAGATCCTAATTGCAAAGCAATTTTAGTCAAGATATCCCGTGCTAATTTTTCATTCTTCAGATCATAAATATTAATAACATCTTTTAAAACATAAGTATTAAGAATTTTTCCCAATAAATCTACTTTCCCTTCTTCTGTCAATGAATCTTGCGCATATACCTCAGGATAACAACCGAAGATTTGTAGGCCATTTTGCAGCTTTTTAAAAAATCGTTCTTTTTCGTATGCGGGAACGGTTACATTCTCCGCAATTTCTTGTATGGAAAGAGGCAGACAGAACTCCTCATGAAATCGTCCTGCCATCGTATCAAAGCCTTCATTTGCCTTTTGGCGAAGCTCACTACTACCTGTTGCAATCACTTTGACTTTATATTTAGCTTGCAATAGCTTTAAGACAACAGTAACCCCGGGGTAATTTTGTACTTCATCAATTAAAATCACTTTATGAGTAGCCACCAATTGCTCTAGTGCTTCTATTCTTGGAACAAATGACTCTTGGTCTGTTTGAAGATCAAAATCAAAAAAAGGTACATTTAGTTCTTTCGACAACCTTTCGAGTAGGGTTGTTTTCCCAGAACGGCGAGGTCCCCAAATAAAAAGCGGTTTATACGACTCTCCACTTAGATAATCATCTGCACGTATATCAATTGATCTTTTTAATAGCATATTAACTTACTTTATCTATATAATAGACATATTAGCACTAATATGGATAATGTCAATAGCCAATTTAGTATCATTATGTAAGGTACCACTATCCATTTTACTACTAAATTGTAGTCCATAGCCTCATTAAACATTTTTCTTAATACTCCTTTCTTAAACAATCTTTAGATTAACGAATTTTTGCAAAACAAACAGTTGCAAAAAAACATTAATTGTTTTACTCTTTAGTTATGTCTACTAAGTCAAGAGTCAAGATTTTTTCCCTTACTATCTTATCCGTAATTCTCTATTCATTATTCATAATTCATCCTGCTTATGCCCAAACTGCTTCCCAATCATCCACCGAGGTAACTCAAGCTATACCTGCTACTGTCCCGGCTACTTCTCCTATGTATACTGATCTTTTAATAAATAATTTATTTCACTCTTTTTCCTGTTTAATGTCTGGTTCGTCTGTTATTGGTCAACCATGTTTAAGTTATAAAGTTACCAAAGACACACAGGGAGTTATACAAAGCATTCCGGTTTTATCTCAGGCTAATTTATCCGGAGGAGCGCTGGGAGGGGTAACATCTGTACTTGGCATGCTTTACGAAAATCAGCCGGTCAGGATGTCTACATATATGGCATCTGTGGGAGAAAATTTGGGTATGGTAAAGGTGGCAAAAGCACAGGTTGTTGGTTCTGGAGCTGCTGTTTTAGACCCGATTATAAAGCTCTGGCAGGTTTCCAGAAATATATCATATCTGGTAATGATTATTGTTTTTGTAATTATTGGACTGATGGTGATGTTTCGACAAAAAATAAATCCACAGACAGTAGTTACTGCCCAAGCAGCTATTCCAGGTTTACTGGTAGGTATTGTTTTAATTACTTTTAGTTATTTTTTAGCTGCATTTATTTCTGATACTGCTTTTATAGGAACTAATGTTGTAGGTTATTATTTTGGAGCTGCAAGAGGTGACACAAGTAAAAACTTACTTCAAGATTTAAATGACAATAATGGAAATATATTAAGTATCTTTAGTAGCTTTACAGGTCTGGTTGACAAAGAAAATACCACAACTGCGTTAGGTTCTGTCTGGGGATATCTTAGTGAAGGGGCAAAAAGCTTTTTAAGTATAGTTGCAGCTTTTGTGGCAGCCCAAATGACTACCGGGCCTACAGAGGCTGCTAAAGCTATTCCTGAAGTTGGAGCAGGCATACAGGCATTATTGATTGGCAGTGCTGCTATTTTTGCCAGCTCAAACCCAACAGCTTCTGTAGGTGTGCTGCTATATATTGCTGGTACTGCTGCGCTTTTATATGCTATGATGAAACTTTTATTTCGTCTGGTTAATACTTTCCTAACTATCATATTTTTAACAATTACTGCTCCTTTTCAATTTCTGGCAGCCAGCTTGCCAGGCAGACAAGGCATAGCAACCAGTTGGATTTTAAATATGTTAAGTAATGCTTTAGCTTTTCCGGCTGTTTTAGCTGTATTTTATTTTGTAGCATTTATATTGGGTCCAACATATCCAAATGTTAAGTTTGATCAGAAAATTTTTGAGGTATCCTACTCAGGAATAACAACGCCCGGGGGTATTATACCCTCAGCTTTAGCAGCACCTCCTGCACCCACAACATTAAAACTGGTTGACACAAACTCATTTCCCTTGTTTGGAGGAATGCAATTAGATTTTATCAGACTTGTGTTAGCTTTTGGAGCATTAGTAGCACTTCCGGCAATTCCGGATGTAATTAATAAAGCCATAGGCAGAATTGGGGCAGCAGGACAAATGTTAGGTCAGGAAGTTTCAGGAGGAATTAACACCGCAAGAGGATATGCAGGCCAAATACAAGGTGGTGTCGGAGCTGCAGGTGGTTTTATTGCTGGGGCAAGAGGTTTGTCTGATACACCTGGATACATAACAGAAACAACTGGTCAGGTAACTAAGGTTGGAGCAGGTAGTGGCAAGCCCTTAGCTGATCAATATCAAGCTGGATACCGTCCAGGCGCAAGAAGAAGAACCTTAGGATTTTAAAGGATCCTAATTAAACCAAGGATTAAGTTGGAATAGCCTTTCCATCAAACCATTCCTCAACAGTTGTATTAGTTTGTACAATACCAGTTTTTTTATTTCTACCCGGATAGGTAGAGCTATAAAAAATTATTTTATCTCGACCATGAGCGTAAAATTCTTTCTCCCCCACATATAATGGAACTCCACCTCTTTTTTCCTCATTTCTTAAAAGCGCAAAAAAGTGACGATTGAATCCTTTGGCAAGATATCTTCCCAATCCTGTCTCAACACTGATAGTACCTTCATCTATCTGGTCTGTATTAAACATACTATCAACCGCTAGCTCAATCCTGTAATCTATTTCTTTAGCCTCTGTAAGGTATCTTGCCAAATCTCCAACTTTAGGATTTGCTCCGGTAATATTTGGCAAGGCATCTAATGTTACTATAAGAGCAGGATCTAATTCCTTGTTATCTGCTAAAATATCAACATCTTCTATAAATATCATTCCTTGAGCATTTTTAATACTACTTTCCAGGGACTTTAACCGGTCATATGTTTCTAATCTGTTTAAAGACTTTCTATAATGCTCCAGATAGTCTTGTTGACGGTCAGGCTCATCCCATGATACGCCTAGTGGTGGCAAATTTTTTTCAAGTGGCATTGAATGCATATCTGACTCATTTGTCAGTTTAAGTAGCAACCCCTCTTTAAGGTTACCTTCCTGATCTTTCCCCTCAACCAGGGCCTCGTATTGTCTGTTGGATAATTCTACAAAAGCTCCATATTTACCTAAGGCAAAAGTGCCTCCTATTCGCTGCAATGGATTATCCATGGCATTGATTACTCCTGTTACACCTAATCCTCCTCTCCCCCAATAATCAGATAAGGCTTCCATTGAGTTATCCAGGAAAGGCAAAAGGCGTCTACCTCTTCTCATAAATCTTTCCGGATTCTCTGCAAATCTGGCTCTATGGTGTTGTGTCATTTTTAGAAAACCCCCAAAATCCTGTAAACCATAATAAACACCAAAATATTCATCAGTACCCTCTTTTGGAGTTCCTAACCTGGGGAAAAATACCCCATATAAGTCTTGTCTAATTCTCAGACGGCTGATAGTAGATTCCCCTACCGCTGCCATTACCAGCTTACCCTCTCTTTCTACAAACCCCGATCCTTTCAACGCTCTTACTCTGCATAGAGTTGGATCTAATTTCAACAGTTGAATTGCTGTAGCATCTGCATCTTCCCAGCGAATCAATCCGTCTCTGACATCTTTTGCTATCGCAAGAGTGGTGGGATTTAGCAAGATAGCCCTGTGCTCATCCTGATAACCCCAATAAGTATTAGGATCAAAATCGCCGTATGGATGATGTGTGGCAGTATAAAAATCAATTTCTACTTCTTCAGCTATGGTATTACCATTTATATCTTTTAATAATCCGTCATCTTTTCTATCTTCCTCATCTGCATTAGGATTTTCTTTAGGTCTTTTTAGCTTCATTTCAGTTCCGTCAGCATAACGCAATTTGGCATCGTATCCGTTCTTTCTTAACTCAGCTATATTCATTCCCCTTACCTTGGCAACCACTGCAGTTCTGTATTGAGCTTTAAAATTCTTAAATTCATTATTTTTGTTTGCTAGATTATCATTTCTTATCTTAGTTGCAATTGGATCAGTCCAGGTTTTATATCCATTCCAGATAGCTGCATCATCTGCATATTTCATTTTGGTCAAAGTTTCTCCACACTGAATCCATTTTTCTGCATAATGTACCGGCATAAAGTCTTCATGAGTTATATTGCCGTCTTCGTCTTTTCTTCGAATTGTAAAAATCCCTCCTCCTCTTTTGGCTTTTTCTCCAAAAGCTCCATAAAGCTGCATAGCTATTTCTACAAACTTTTCTGCTCTTTCTCTGGCTCTTTTATAACGGACCTGATCGCGTGGGTCTAATCTATCAATTACTGTTTTACCTCTTTCTAAAGGTTCACCTATGCCAGCCCTAACTCCTTCCTTTAATTCCTTAATTCTTAGTTGAATCCTTCCCAGCTCTACAGAATTCCATTCTTCTGAAGACAATTCCCTTCTTCTTGCCTCTTGATCAGCTTTTTCAGGGTATGATCTTATAAATTCCTGATAAGCATATGTGTGTGTATCTCCCATTTCTCGACCTTCCGGCACATGGCCATACCTATATAATCCATCAAACATTTGGTTAAACCGTCTATCTGACAATTGTTTAGTTACATTATCAAGGTTTTGCTCAAGATTGATAATTTGTACTCCCATCATTTGATCTATTAGAGCCTGATAAGCCAAGTTATATAAACCCTGGCCTTCTCTATTTCTTTGAGCAGTAAAGTTTCTGGCAATTTGCCCTCTGGATCCATGAAAAGAAAATAAAATATCCCACATTGGGTTTGTATCAACCTCCCGTACAGTTGCCATTACCATTGCCTCGTATGCCTTAACAAGTTCCAAATACCGCTCAGGTCCTGCTCCATCTTCGTTAGTATAATCCAAATACTGCTTAGCCTCTTTAGGCTCATATAACTCAAATGTGTGGTCAGCGCCAAATACCCCCACTCTGGCCCTGATCTGATTGGTTAATTTAATAACAAAACCCGGAGATTCTTTCTGAACTTTCTCAAATCCCTTAGATCTAATAATAGCTTCCACAAACTCCCGGGACCCTTGCAGCAGTTCATTAGGAGAAGTTGATACAGATTGTAATCTGGCTAGATATGTATCTGCTGCAATTCCATATTGCTCTACTGTCTGAGCATTAATCTTAGGGTATCTTCCCCACTCAATTTCCCAGTAATTTTCCTCGCTCTCTTCCTCTTCTTCTATCTGGCCGAGTTCAAATTCCTGAATTTCTCCTGCCTCTGCTATATAAGGACCTTGATTTAAACCTTCATAATCACCATTATCAATTGCTAATGTAAATCTTTCCAAGGCCAATTGAGCATATAAATCAGCTACACCTCTAGCTCTCCCGGTTCTGGGATCGAGTACTAATTCGTTGGTTCTAGGATCTGTTACAAACAATAGTTTAATATCCGGATTAGTCCTCATTCTAGCCCTGCAAAGATTTTCCCAACTGTCTAATGCTGCCTGAACTTTTTGCTCGACACCTTCTACCCCTCTTCGATCTCCTCTCATAACCTCAGTCGAACTAACTTTATCTTTTATTCCGTCTTTTATCTCTCTTTTATATATACCTGATAATGTTGTGTCTAAACTCTTTAAAAGACCTGTTCTTCTTGCTTCTTTAAAGTATTTTGCTACGTGTGTATTAAATCTATCCTGATCTCTAAGATAAGCTCCACTTTCGTAGGCAGTAATTAAACTCTGAACAGAATCCAAAGGCATTTCTGTACCCAAAAGAGGCTCAAGATATCTAAGATTAGCTCTATCAACCGCTTCAAGCGGTTTAACTAGTAACTGACTTCTATCTTTTATCTCTAGTCCGTGAATTATTACTCCGCGAAGACGGATTGCTTCGGTATGTATTTCCTGATTTAGGTATGCTTTATTAAGCCAATCCCAATCCATTGGTGTTTCGTTTCCAAATTGATCTTTTCCAATCATCCGAATTGCTTCCCATTTAATAATTTCTTCTGCAATCTGGTTACCTCTTTCCGGACTGGCTTCATATTCCAGATTCCAATCATGAGACTCTTCCCGTCTTTCTATTTCCTTCTGCAATTCTTCTCTTCGCCTATCTTCTTGTTCTCTAAGTCGTCTTTGCAGCTCTGCCCAGTCTGCATCACTCATATTTGGATCACGGGCTTCTGCTATTTGTGCTGGTTCTCCTGATTGGATACGTTGGACAAGATTAGGATCTAGACCTCTTGTTCTTCCTGATTGATCTTCTTCTTGTGCCTCTCCGGATCGGATACCTTCTATATGTTCTTCATGTTCTCTTAACAGTCGTTCACGGTCTTTTAGCAATAAAAACTTGTCTCTTTCTTCTGGAGTTAATTGCCGTTGTATACGCGCTTCCTCTTCTCTTACAAGCCGCTCACGTTCTTGTCGTAAACGCTCCAGTTCCTCAGGCTCTCCAGAGTCTTCTGGTGGTTGATCTGGATCTCGTGGACCACGAGGAGGTTCTCCACCACCTGGAGGAACTGGAGGTGGGGGTGAATCAGCCCCGGGTTCAGAAGTATCTGCCTGATCAGGTTCTGACTCTAAATCAGGATTTGTTATAATTGTTACCCCAGGATTATCAAGAGGATTTCTTCTAAAATGAGCCTGCGGAACTGCCAGAGGGCTTTCTGTTCCCGCTGACCTTGCAGGAGCAACATCAGGTCGGTTTGGTAATGGTACTTCAACTCCTTCGGGCATATGTAAAAATCTTTCAATATTCATAGTAGATCCTTTCTCAAGTTGGTGTCAACTTTATTGTGAATCACGAATCAAGAATTATGAATCATGAATCTAGAGATAATTTTATAGAAGAAGAGATTGAGGTGCTTGATTATTTCCTGACAAAATACTGACGGATATGAAGTTAAATTTGGAACTAACTTAATGCTTCATCATGTGGGCCAACAGCTCTAAGAATGATAACTTCTCCTGACTTCTGCTAATTAGTACGTGAGTTCCAAATCTTCTAGAATTTGTCTTGTTTCTTCTGGTATTACTGATCTCCACAAAGCTTCTTCTTGGGTAGCAATATTTAATACTCTGGCATCAGTCACTTTCTTGAGAGTTTCCAGAATTACTCTAATTGATTTACCACTTTTTAACTCCATAAACTTAGCCACTGCTAAAGCCATAACACAAATTAAAATGTGAGCTTCAATTGCCTGCTTTTTAAAATGATAAATAGGGCGCATCAGAAGGTCAGATTTACTCATCCTAAATGATTTCTCCACCTGCCAGAGATTATGGTAGTGGTCAATGATTTTTTCATTAGGTAATGACAGATCAGTAAAATATCCTTTAATACCCCACAGTAATTTTGTCCTTTCAATTAGCTTCTGATTTAAAGTTTGGGTTGTTTTTTCTCCAGTTAGAAATTTTAGTCTCTTTGTCGGTCTTTTTCCATCTAATACCTGTTGAGCTTTACTGATTTGCTTTTCAGTATCTGATTTATCCTTGGTATACCTTTTGGAGGAAAAGTCACAAATTAAGAATCCATTATTCCATGGTAACCTCATTGTAGCTCTATCAGTAGATTTGAGCTTCTGATTTATTGTTGTCACCGTAGCTAAATCCAAATAGCCAAACCTTGCTCCCACAATGAAGCTTAACTTAGCAGCCTTTAGTGACTTAATGTTTTCCTGAGAGATCATAGCGCTATCTGCAACAACTGTCAGGGTGGAGATTTGATATTTTGCCTGAAGGGTAGAAAGTACCGGGATTAAAGTATGGCCTTCAAACTTGTTACCCGGAAAAACAGAGAAAGACAGCGGGAAACCATCCTCATTGACCAAAAGTCCAATAATAATTTGTGGTTGTTCTGGTTTGTTATCCTTAGAGAAGCCATTTTTTCTTAAGCCCCCTTCCTCTTCATCTGCTTTGAAAGATTCAAAGTAGAGGGTAGTGACATCATAGAGGACAAAAGAAAAGTCAAAACTGAGTTTCCTTTTAGCAAAGTCAATCAAACGAATTTCAACTTGCTCTTTGAGTAAAGCTATGCTTTTTAAGCTTCTGTAGATTAAAGTCAGATCATAACTAATTCCAAAAAGCTCACTCAGTAGTCTTTGAGAACGGAGTTTAGAGGAGGGATCTGCAATCCTAATTAATACCAAATCCAAAAGAAGTTTGTTGGCTAATTTCTCAAAACCAAACTTTAAAAACATCTGAGTTAAAACTTCATAGAGGAAGTCGTGTCTTACTCCCAGATTCTGATATTTAGTAAAAAGAGGGTCAAAGGTGGACTCTTTTAAAAAGAAACTCTGCTGGTGGGTAGTATTTGTAATCCAATCAAAGGCTATTTTCTTGAGACGGAGAATTTCGTCCGGCTCTTTGGCACTACCAATATGTTTTACCACAATAGTCTTGCCATACTCATACCTAACCACTTGTACAGCTGTAGATAAAGATCCTGTTTTAGTAGTTCTGACTCTCATTCCTTAATTGTACCCTTAGTACGTACAAACAGGATGTGAAACTAATGATTAGCCTGTCCCAACAAGAAATCCATTTTTTATAACAAGAATTTAGCAGAAGTCAGGACCTATTTGATAAATCTTTCCACTATTTACGACAAAAACTTGATCCTCCTCAAATGCACTTGGAATTTCAGAACTTCTAATGGCATGATGGCCATCAATAGTTACATTGGTATATTTATAAGGTCCTCTAAAGACATATTTTGTTATCCAATCTTCTAGAGAATAGTTATTAGAATTATTGTATACAGAAATACTTATCGATTCTGAAAGTTCCTTATCAGTATGTGGAGGAGTTATAACAAGCGATGGTTGTATGACTTTAGGACTGTTAGGAGGTCCACCTTGAGTATATTCTTTTACAATTAAATTTTGAGGATACTTAAATGTATACTTACCTGAGTTGGTTGTATATGTTTTCCAATTGGCAGTTTCCCCAGCACTTGTCGGTGCGGGACTGGCATCAGATGGAGAAGGAGTAGGTTGTGGGGTTTGGGAAACTGCAATAGGAGTGACTGATGGTTTAGGGGACGAGGATCTACTCAGATAATATGTTCCACCAGCAACTAAAACTACCACAGTTCCAATTATTATCCAGATAAGTATTCCCCCTTTTTGCATACTGCTTAAATTATACTTTAATTAGATATTTTGATTGGTTCTATTTCTATTTCTTGTTTCTGGTAACTCAACTTAACATCAAAATGATCAAAGAATCCCTGTTGACCCAAGATTCCATGGCCGAAATCACTAATGTCTGCAAATATTGCCCTAGTTTGATAGGAATAATTACTAAGTCTAATTTCAACTTCACCCCAAAATCCTTTTATTTTATCTTTACCAACACCCCTAACACTAGTGCGTTTTTTAGTTAGTTTGACCCCCAAAGCTTTTGCCAGTTCAATATGAAAGATACAATAATCTGCTCCTGAATCAATTAATATCGGATAAATAGCAAAATTTTTGTTAGTTTTTATGATTATGTCAATTATTGGCCTACGAATGATATGGGTGAATGTTAGGTAATGATAGATCATCAGATAATGCCAACAATGGGTAAAATCTCTTTGGGGATTTGCATTATAACAGGATGCTCAAAACCTTTCTTTTCAGCTTTCTTAAGAGTCTCCTTTAAAGTTTTAGCATATGTTATAACTTCAGGATTGCTAGTGAAGCTTTTTAAGGCTACCCAATTGCCCTTGTAGTTTTTATTGCTGTAAATTTTTTTCATATCAATTGTTTGCATGCCTTTATTTTACCACTTTGGAGAATCAAAAACTAGGTGTTGACAAATATTAGCACTCATTGTAATATACTGCTAGTTTAAACTAACATGGTAGATCTGACAGATCGACAAAGAGCACTTTTAAAAGCAATTGTGGAGGAATATATTGAGTCGGCAGAGCCTGTTGGATCTGAGGTTATTGAGAGGAAATATAACTTAGGGGTATCCCCTGCCACAATCAGGATTGAGATGAGTAAGTTGACTGAGGCTGGGTATCTAAGGCAACCACATACCAGCGCAGGAAGAGCACCAACATCAATGGGCATGAGATTTTATATTGCGGAGCTGATGAAGGAAAAGACTCTGCCTATAACTGCTGAGGTTTCTATAAGAGAGAAAATGATGGCAAATAGGTATAAGCAGGAAAGACTGATAAAAGAAGCTGTAGCATCGCTGGCAAATCGTTGTGATATGTTAGGAATGGCGATAGATGATGAAGGGGTAGTTTATTACGCAGGAACAGCAAATATTTTGGATTGGCCGGAATTTTATGATATAGATGTGGCAAGATTTGTTTTATCGCTCTTTGATGAGAACCCGAGACTTTCGGAAATTATAGGAAAGGCAGTTGGTCCGGATCCGATACATATACTTTTTGGTGAGGATATGGAGTATGAGAGCTTAAGTTCAACAGGATTTGTCTTTACAAGATATGAATTTGCGCCTGATAACGGAGGGGTGGTAGGAGTAATTGGTCCTGCCAGGATGAATTATTCGCTTGTTTTGCCTTATGTAAAATATGTTAGAAATTTGATTTGTGAAGCAGGAAGGGTATAGGGGACGTTTACGTCATCCTGAACTTGATTCAGGATCTATATTATATAGATTCCGGATCAGGTCCGGAATGACAGAAGGAAAAAATGGCTAAGAAACAAGATACCAAAGTTCAAGAGCTAGAAACAAGAGTGGCTGAGTTAGAAAATCAGCTTAAAAGAGCAGTGGCTGATTATAGAAATTTGGAACAAAGAATTAGTCAGGGAAGATCAGAACTTACAAATTTTGTGGGAGCAGAGTTAGTCAAGAGACTATTACCTGTTTTGGATCATTTGGAACAAGCTTTGGCTGGAATATCTGAAGCAGAAAAACAAAACGGTTGGGTAAAAGGCGTTGAGCTGGCTGTTAAAGAGTTTAATCAGATTTTAATCTCTGAGGGGTTGGATGAAATACTTGCAGACGGAGTATTTGACCCTGTTCTTCATGAGGCAGTTGACACACAAGAAGGAGATGATAATATAATTTTAAAAGTTGTCAGAAAAGGGTATAATCTAAATGGTAAGGTAATAAGACCAGCAGGAGTGGTGGTAGGACGCAAAAGCGTTGAAGCGAAGGAAGAGATTGCCGCGTCGCCTTCGGTTCCTCGTAATGACAGTATAGAAGAAGAGAAAGAAAAATTATGAAATGTCCAATTGATCAAACAGAAATGGAAAAAGGTAATTTAGCAAATCACGGAACAGTATGGTCAACAAGTTGGTTGATTAAACCATTGTTTGGCAAAAATGTTGTTGGGGCTTATAAATGCCCAAAATGTGGGAAAGTTGAATTAAAAGTAGAGGAGAAAAGTTAAAAGGAGAAAAATATGACAACTGAGAATAAACCATCTTTTAAAACTGAAACTAGAGAATTTGTTAAGGGTGTAGGACTACTATTTAGATTAGCTTTTGATCCTAGAATGGATCCATATGCGGAAGCGATCAAAAGAGGCGGTTTTCCACTTCCTTTTCGTCTTGGCAAACCAGAAGCGTTAGCAGGTAAACTTAGAGATGCTTTAAATGTTATAAGGAGGAAACAATAATATGTCAAAAATAGTTGGGATTGATTTAGGGACAACAAATTCATGTGTAGCTGTAATGGAGGGTGGAAAGCCCAAAGTTATACACTCAGCTGAAGGGGAGAATACCATCCCTTCGGTTGTTAATCCTATTAAAAATATTGTCGGTCGTGTGGCCAAACGTCAGGCTGTAGTTAATCCAAAAGAAACTATTTTTTCTGTCA
>Ga0209515_10007455_pt1 | contig 13168 bp, 15 predicted proteins | sample Subgroupgradi54m_FD_187454 | JGI IMG/M metagenome (GOLD analysis project Ga0209515, IMG submission 187454) | Subsurface groundwater microbial communities from S. Glens Falls, New York, USA - GMW60B uncontaminated upgradient, 5.4 m (SPAdes)... ...
TCCGATCTGGCTCGCAAACAGCAGCCCGTCGCTGAATCCGAGAAGTGGCTGGCCCCCTATTTGGATTATTGAGGTAGGGGCGGTTGCCCTCAACCGCCCTTGCTCGTCCAACGCCTCGATCCAGCAGGTTTTTAACCACGAATGGATTCATCAACGGATGAATCCTTAAAAGTGTGCTCCGACTGACCTGTCAGCCATAGGCTTGGCGACGGCTGATCGTCTCCGCCGATTGGTTCCGGGGACCGGCTAATCGCCGGCTTGGTTCTCTCGGTCTGCGATCAGCAGACCCACGAAACAAAACCGGAGACGATCAGTCGGAGGGGACGCTCAAAGTTTCGGCCCTTGGCGAAACTGATTAGTGGTTCACCCACTTCCGCTGTTTGCGGTTCTTACCGGTTCCTCAGGAACGCCCGCACCTCGTCGTGATTGCCGATCAGGCAGAGTTCCGCGACGCTGCCCTGCAATTCGAAGATCACCCGTAGGTCGCGTCCCACCCTGAATTCGAAAAGGTTTCCGCCCAGCCGGCGAACACCCAGCCCACGATGTTGGTGGGGGTTGCCAAAAGCCAGGCGCAGTTGATCCGCCGCCGCGGCGAGTTGCCTGCGTTGATCTTCCGATAACTGACGGGCCCGACGTCGAAACTGGGGAGTGAAATCAACCTCTAAGGGCGGCACGGAGATCTCCCTTGTAACGCGTCATCCGCCCGGCCCGGCGGTCACGCGCATTCTGTGCATTGGCCCGCTTCACGAAAGCATCCAGTTCCTTGTCGGTCGCCCCGTATTCGCGCTTGGCGTAGTCTGCATCCTCCGAGAACACGCGCACCGGACGCAGGGCGATGACCTTGTCCCCGCACAGGATGCCGATGTCCTCCCCCGCCGCAGCCTTCTTCAGCCAGTGGGTGAGGTTCGCGCGCGCCTTGGTCGGAGAAAGCGTCGTCATATCGTCGCAATAAAGCCGTTATTGGGTAGCTTTCAACTCATTCCTTGCTGCGGCAATCCACCCCGCCCCGAGTCCGCCTCCTTGAGGTAGGGGCGGTTGCCCCCAAACGCCCTTGTTCGCTGACCTGTCAGCCGACCTGTCCGCCATAGCCTCGGCGACGGCGGAAGCCTTGGCGAAGGCCGATCATCTCCGCCATTTGGCTTCGGGGGCCGGCCAATCGCCGGCAATATAGACTGCGCCCAAAGTTGCGCAACCGCCCGACTCACTTTGTCCAGAGTCAAAACCTGACGTCCTTGGGTAAGTCACCCCAAACCCAGCCTTGCAGTCCACCTTTTGAACCGTAGATTTCTCGCATGACCATCGTGATTGGCAGGCCAACCGAGAAGCAGGTGCAGGAGGAACTCCGCGCCATGAAGCGTGCCAGCAAGCGCGCTTATGCTACTCCTGCCAGCACCCGTGCGTTCCTGCTGAAACACGGTTTCATCACCAAGGCCGGAAAGCTGCATCCACGCTACCGTTGACATGTATGCCTCTGCTTTCGTGCTCGGCTTTCACGGCTGCGACGAAAGCGTCGGAGAGCGGGTTCTGGCTGGAAAAGAGCATCTGTCGCCGAGCGCGAAAGATTACGACTGGCTCGGGCATGGCATCTATTTCTGGGAAAATAGCCCTGATCGCGCCCGACAATGGGCGGAATATCTGGCCAAACATTCGCCCAAAGGGCGTCCGCGGATTTCAAAACCATTTGTGATCGGTGCCATCCTTGATTTGGGAAACTGCCTGGACCTGACGGTAGCATCCTCGCTCTCTTTCGTCAGCAGCAGTTACGAAGACATGAAGAAGGCCTTTGCCACCATCGGCCTTCCCTTGCCGCAAAACGAACCTGGGGCCAAAGGCGACGATGATTTGCTGAAACGAAAACTCGACTGCGCCGTAATCAATCACGCCCACACTTTGCGGGATGGCGATGCCACCCTTAAGCCTTTCGACAGCGTGCGCGGAGCATTTTCAGAAGGGACCCCGCTCTTCCCCGGCGCAAAGATCATGGCCAAAACGCATATCCAGATTTGCGTGCGTCGGGCTCCTTCCATCCGCGGCTATTTCCGCCCGATATTCTGAGCGACGATTTCCTCCCGACCGAGCTGATGCGCAAGAAGGGCAGCCGGACAGGGTCTGGCTTTGTCGTTTGTGGTCGGCACCGGCTCCCATCACCCGAAACAGGAGTTGAATTCAGCCGCCTCCCGACGCATCTTGCCCGCATGAAGTCCGTGGTGGTCAGCAATCCGGAAATCCTCAGCGGCACGCCGGTGTTCGCCGGGACCCGCGTGCCCGTGAAGAACCTCACCGACTATCTCGAGGGCGGCTCGACCATTGACGAGTTCCTCGACGACTTCCCTTCCGTCAATGCCCGCCAGATCGAAATCTACCGCCGGATGACACCTGCCCAGCGCTTGGAGCAAGCCATGCAAATGAACCGGCAAATGCGGGAACTGATGGACTCGGGCCTGCGCACCACTCAGCCGCAGCTTTCCGCGATCGAACGCCACCGTGAGATTGCCCGTCGGATCCGCCATGCCCGAGGCTGACCTGATCAGCCTGTTTGCCGCGCCCTTGGAGAAAGCCGGCCTCGCCTACATGGTGACCGGCGCAACCGCCGCTATCCTCTACGGCCAGCCCCGCACGACCAACGACCTTGATGTCGTCATCGAATTAAAGAGTGCCGACCTGCCCCGGTTGCGCGAGGCATTCCCCAAAAACGATTACTACCTGCCGCCCGACGAGGTGATCGAAGTGGAGTTGCGGCGCGCACAACGCGCCCACCTTAACGCGCTTCACCACGACTCGGGCTTCAAGGCCGACCTTTACCCGATGGGGACGAACGCCCTGCACCACTGGGCTTTCCCGAAACGGCGGGCGGTTCCCCATGGCGGCCAAAGCATCAGCTTCGCCCCACCCGAATACGTCATCCTCCGCAAGCTGGAGTATTTCCGCGAAGGCGGCTCGACCAAGCACCTGACCGACATCCGAGCCATGCTCGACGTAAGCGGCGACGCCATCGACCGGGCCGCGCTCGACGAATGGATCGCCCGGCTCCGTCTGCAAACCGAGTGGGCGCGAGCTTCCTCCCCTTAACTGTAGGAGCCGGCCTCGCCAGGCGGGTCAATTGTCGCGGGGCGAGCCCAGCCAGAGGGTCAGCCCATTTCCCACACACAGCTGTTGATCGAGTGCAATTTCGACAGTTCGACTTCCGATCGATGAGTTGACAACCGGCGACGCCCGGGCGGCTGGGAAATCAACTCCCGTCAGGGGCGGATTCAGGACGCCCTCGACTCGTGACTGACAATATTCGCCGTCACCCACACCAGCAACACCCCGCGGCCAGATTCCCGGTAACCTTTGCCCGGCGCTTGGGTTTGAGTCCCGATGCCCTGCCGCTTTCCTCCTTCCCCGCCAGCCAGGCTGGCAGCAACCGTCATCTTGATCACGGCCCTGCTGGGCGGCATCCCGCCGCTACCGGCCCAGACCGGACCCGGCGGCACTCTGCCGGCCGCCGAACGGGACGCCGCTCTGGCGGAGATGGCAAGGCAACTTGAGTCCACCTATGTGATCGCAGATCTCGCCGGGCGCATGAACGCCTTTCTGTCGGACGCCTTGCGCGACGGCGTCTATGCTCCATTGGATGCAGGGGAGGCCTTCGCCGCGCGAGTAACCTCGGACCTGCAGGCACTTTGTCATGACGGCCATCTGCGGGTGCGCTTCCACGCCGACCCGGCGCAGGTCCTGCCCGCTTGGAATCATCCGTCGCCGGAGGATGAGGCCCGCCACCGGCGCGCCGCGGTGCGCGAGAACCACGGGTTTGTCCGCGTCGAGATCCTGTCCGGCAACATCGGCTACCTGCGGCTTGATTCGTTCGGCGATCCGGCATCAGGAGGCGACACCGCCGCGGCCGCCATGCGCTTCGTGGCCGGCACCGACGCGCTCATCATCGATCTGCGGGAAAACGGCGGCGGCTACAGCGGCATGGTGGCGCTGCTCGCCAGCTACCTGCTCGGCCCCTTACCGGCCCATTTGTCAGATTTCCACATCCGCTCGAAAAACGAGATCACGCAAACGTGGACCTTGCCCTATGTTCCCGGCCCAACCTACGCCGGCAAGCCGGTCTGCGTGTTAACGGGACCCTCGACCTATTCCGCGGCGGAGAGCTTCGCCTACGACCTGCAGAGCGTGAAGCGGGTGCGCGTAGTCGGTCAGACCACCGGTGGCGGCGCCCACCCCGGGCGGTTCATTCGCGTGTCAGAGCACCTGGCGATCTTCATTCCTGACGGACGGCCCGTGAACGTCGTGACCGGCACGAACTGGGAGCGAACCGGCGTGAAACCCGACGTCGAGGCCGAAACGACCCAGGCTCTCACCCAGGCCCATCGGCTTGTCTTGGATCAGCTCCTGCATCTGCCCCATTCGCACCCGGACGAAGCCGACGAACAACGGAAGGCACGCGATGTATTGCGATAGGCCGATCGAGGACGTCAGCTCTTGGCTAACTTGCCCACCGCGAATCTCGCGATGAGCCGGGCCTGAGCCCGGAGCCATGCCCCGCCAATCCGGGCCTGCAGAATTTGCCGGTGAAGACGGTCCGCCTTGGCACGCCCGCCGGCGAATGCTGGATGCGCCTTCACCGCAACCAGTTCGGCCGGCGCTCCACAACGTGGCACGGCCGATGCAAACTCAACGCACACACCCCCATCCCCATCATGATCTTTCCTGCCGACCCAACCCTCCGTCTCCAACTCCCGCTCGTGGCCCAGATCATCCGCAACGAAACCTGGCTTGAAGCCGAGCGCCGCGGCCACACCGTGCCAGCCGATGACCCCGTGGTCCGTGCCAACGTGTGCGCCGTCATCCTCCGGATCGGCGCCGAGATGCGCACCAGCATCCACCAACAAATCGCCACCGAGGTCACGACCAACACGCCCCTCCGCCGCCTGACTGTCCACCAAGCCGCTTGAGCCGAGCCAAGGCCCCGTCCATGGCTTTGCCCCTTTCCCTCGACCGCGCCCCTACTTCGCCAGTTCGTAGAGGTATCCGACATACGACAGCGCGGCGCCGTCGTAGCCCTGCACCTTCGGGTTCTCCGATTCGATGAGGTAGAATTCGTTCGGCGCGTGCGCGCCGCCGTGGCCGAGTCCGAAGTGGCCGGCGGCGAGGCCGAGCGGCGGATCCGTGAAAATCAACCGATGGGCCGGAAGGGACCGCTTGGCCGTGCCCGCGCCCTCCCGAGCAATTTTTATCGAGGCACGCTACCGGACGCGGCCTCCCGGCTTTCTCCGACAGTGGACGCGGCCGCTCAATCCCGCATCGTGTTCAGCCCAAGGCGGGCGATGCGGTCGATCAATTGCGGGTAGGCCACGCCCGCCTTCAAGGCCGACTGCGCGAAGTCCTCGTCCGGGGCCAGCACGGGGTTCGGATTCGCCTCGATGAAGTGGAGTTCGTTCTGCGCGTTCAACCGCAGGTCCAGCCGGGCGTAGCCGTCGATCGTCAGCAGGTGATAGATGCGCTTGCAGACCGACTCGATGTGCCGCACGACGGCCGGCTCCAGCCCTTCGGCGAAACGGTTCTCCAAACCCCAGCGCTCACGGTAGGCTTCGTCCCACTTCGCCTTGTAAGTGGCGATCTTCGGTTCGTCCGGCGGCACCTCGCGAAACACCAGCTCGCGGATCGGCAACACCTGCAGGCGATGATTGCCGATGAGGCTGACGTAGAGCTCCCGCCCCTCGATGTATTCCTCGGCGATGACGTCGTTGTCCGTATTCTCGTGGAGAAAGGCGACCCGCTCCCGGAACTGCTCGTCGGTCTCCACAAATGAGGCCTGCGAAATCCCGTAGGACGCCTCCTCCTTCAGGGGTTTCACGAGGATGGGAAATTTCAGGCGCTTCGGGCGCGCGCTGCGTTTGCCGCGCGGGATGATCACGAAATCCGGCGTGTGGATGCGGTGGTAGCTGAGGATCTTCTTGGAAATGCCCTTGTGCTTGCAAAGGGTCAGCCCCGTCGAGCCGCAGCCGGTGAACGGGATGTCATTCATCGCGAGAAACGACACGATGTGCTGGTCAAAGGCCCGGTTGTTCCGGAACTGGTCGGCCAGATTGAAAATCACGTCCGGGCTGAAGGTCTGGAACTTCTGCCGCAGGAGATCGAGGTCGTCGAAGATCGCCAGCTGCTCGTGGGGATAGCCGAGTGCGTCCAGGGCGGCGAGCACCGCCGCCTCGGTCTTCCAGTCCGCCGTCTTCAGCTCGCGGCTGAGATCCTGGTCCACCGTCGTCGGCCGCACGGCGTCGAATAGGGTGAGAATTTTGAGTTTCTTTCTCATGGTTACTTGGTGCGTTTGAATTTTCCCGTGAACAGGTAGTTCATCACCAGCGTGGTGATGTAAGCGGCCACCGGCATGTCCGGCGTGGAGTCGCCGGGACCGAGGTGCAGGTCGAGCTGGTCGCAGCGGTCGATCAGGCGGGTGAGCAGCTTGTGGACGCGGTATTTCTTTTCGTTGGTCGACTCGCATACCGCGTCCATCAGGTGCCGGCGCCGCTGGCGGAGAAAGCGCGAGGCCTTCCGGGTCGGGCCGGCATCCGGCGCCCCCGCGAACAGCTGGCGGAGGTCGCGATCATAAAAATCGGGATACGTATCCTCGTTCAGCTTCCGCTTCCGCGCGTAGTAGGTCTTCAGCTTGATGTTGAGACAGTCAAAATCCTTCACGCGGTAAGCCGGCGTGCAGGGCGGCGCCTGCCCGGCGATGGAAGCCATCAGCTCATCCATGTATTCGAGTTTCTGCAGGGCTTTCCAGCCCTTGAAGCGGGCCCGCCAGTCGAACCCGGGCGTCAGCCAGACCGCGAAGGTTTCCGCAAAATCCTCATCCGGGTGGCTCTGCGCATACCAATCGTCGAGGTGCACGACATACGAGTGGCTGTAGGGCCGGGGCCGGTAAAAATCAGGCGTGGCCTCGGCGGACGACTTGCCAAACACCCGCTGCCACTTCCTTTTCCGGGTGAGCTGGTAGGCGTAGGCATAGGCGTGCGCCGCCTCGTGGCGCATCAGCCGCATGAACCACTGCGGGTTGTCGCCCTCGACCTCGAGCATCATCCTCGCCTCGAGCTTGCGCAGGCGCTCATGCGCCAGAAAGAACGGCACAAAGATGGCGGGAATGCCGACAGGCACGAACCACTCGTCGCCGATGTGGCACGGTGGATGGAAGGTCAGGCCTTTCTGGGAAAGCTCATCGTAGAGCTGCTGAATCAGCGCCTGGAGCGGAGTCCCCTGAAGCGTCAGGCCAAGTTGGGAAATCTTCCTCTCAAGCAACAGTTCATCATCCAGCTCGTGCCATGCGGGGGATTCCATCGGCGCACGCTAACCCGGATATCCCGCCGCTAGAATCAAATTCGGGCGGAAACCGGCCCGGGGCTTTGTGCTCCGTCGCCCCAACCGGGCGTTTTTTCAAATTCGCATTTCGTGGGCCAGCGAGCTCGCTCGCGCTTCGACCGCGACCCGCCAGCGGGCTGCCTACCGCGGCTGGAGCGGACAAGAAGAATCTGGAAACCCGCTCCAGCCTGAATATTTCCCAACCCCGGCTAATCGAAAAGCACCGCGCTACTTCCAAACCACCGGCGTCTCGACCGGCTGATGTCGAACGGGCTGAACCATTGACCCGGCTGCGAAAGCGCGTCTACTCCACCCTGCGCATTCCGACAAAACACGGGGAAAACCGGCCCCGGCGAGCTTCGGGAAGGCGCGACACCCGCCCGGTCAGCCACCCCTCTCCATGACAACCCCAACGGCAGCCGGCATCAGTTCGGATCCGGTTGCGCTGCTGGTCGTCCACGGGATCGGCAGCCAGGAGCGCGGGGAGACCTTGCGCGAATTGCTGGGCGGACTTCGCCTCGCCTTCGGCGATCAGCTCATCGTCCGGCAGGAAACCGAGGATCACGCGGTGCTCGACGGCATCGGCCGCCCGGTTCACGTCTTCGAGGTATTCTGGGCGGACCTCCTGGGCGGTGAGGCCGTCAGGCGGTCCTTCGATTTTCATCGGATCTTCGAGGTGGTGTGGTTCCCCCTGCTCAATCACCGCAGCGGCCGGCTTTCCCCGGCGGCATGCTCACGGTGGCGGGTTCTCTGCTGGACCGCCCTGCTCGTCCCGCTGAGTGTCCTGCTCCACATGGGATTCTGGGGCGCAAGATTCCTCGCGACGATTCCCACGGGCATCCTCCGCGCGCTCCGCGAATCGAAAACTAAACCGGCAGACCGGACGAGAGCGGGCGGGTTCTGGCAGGCTTTCCAGGCGGCCCGAAGGGATCGCGACGAACAGCGCACGATGCTCGACGACCTCATGGACCAGGTGGCGGGCGATGTTTTCAACTATGTCCACGGCGTCGCCCGGGCTTTCCCCGAGGAGCACGAACGAAACCGGCAGTTGATCCGCAACGTGGATGAAATCCAATCCCGGTTCATCCGGACGGCCGGGCGCGCCGCCGATCTCGGCTGCCGGGAGATCCAGGTCCTCGCCCACAGCCTCGGAACCGTGATCGCATTTCTCGCCCTGTGCCCGGTGGGCCGGTCCGCGCGCCCTGGTTCCTGCCCCGCGCATCTCAGCCGCTTCTATACGATCGGAAGTCCGCTCGAGAAGATCCGATTCTTCTGGTCGCGACTCGTCGAGAATTCGCGGGGCGGGCCCGCCATCGTCGCCGGGAAAGCGCTCATTGCGGAGGGCGGCGCGAATGCCGGCAGGTCGGCCATGCAGTGGGACAATTTCTACAGCCGCCTGGATCTTGTCTCCGGCCCGCTCCGGGATTTTCCCGGCTGGCCGACCCCGACCAACCGGCCGGCGCAGGGACTGGGGGGCCTGATCACAGCCCACGCGGCCTACAATCGAAACCCGGCGTTCTTGGCGCTTCTCGCCGAGGGCCTCAACGGCCAGCCGGTGCATATCCACCTTTCCCTGGCCCGCCGTCTGGGAGGTGGCCTGATGGCGGCTCTCGAGAACCTGATCCTGCCGGCGGTCCTCGTCGCGCTCGCCGTGCTGGGACTTGCATTCATGACCGGCACCGCGTGGTTTTCCGGCTGGTTGTTTTCGCAGCCGCTCGAATGGCTTGATTTCGGCGCCGGGGCGCGGGGTTTGCGAACCTACTTCGTAGCCTCGTTTCTATTCGTGATGACGATCGTGGCGGTCGCGCTCGGCTGCAGCAGAGCCAGGGAGCTCCACGCCCGCTTCTGGCATCCGAAGGACCGGTCGGCCGGGGTCGGGCACTGATGGTCGCCTCCCGCCTCTTTGTGACCTGCCCAAGGGAAGTGCCTCAGCCGTTGGGTTCCTTGAGCCGGGCAGCGTGCCCGGCCAAGGCTTTACGGCCGGACCGAATTCTGCATCATCACGAACCGGGCCGCCACTTCCTACCATGATTCCAGCCCTCCTCACCCTCGGGCTCATCGCCATCCTGGCGATCGCCCTGGTGGCTTATGTCTCCCGTTCGGCGAAGCGCGGTTCAAGCCCGGGAGCCAAGTCCGGCAACGGCGATCCCGGTTTATTCTGGCTGGGTGCGGCCGGAGACAGTGACAGTGGTCATCACCACTCCGGCGATTGCGGACACACCGACGCCGGCGGCGGGGATGGGGGCGGTGGCGACGGCGGAGGTGGGAGCGACTGAGTTCCTCCCCCTGGCCCGCGTTCGCCCGCTCAAAAGTCAAAACCTACCTGGCCTAATTTGATTTGGCCGAAATCGCTACGGCGCGACACCGCACCGGTACGCTGGTTGAGGATCGCCTGAGCGACTTCCGGCGTGGTCACGCGCAGCAGATCGGCCGGCTCCGCCTCGGTGAGCACGTGACGCTCGGAGCCGAGCCGGTCGACGATTTCCCCGGCGGAGCGACGGACACCAGCCGCATCCGGTTTCCTTTCCTCCGTCGCGGCGATCACGTGACTCAAGGGCTTCAGTGCCTCAAACGGCGGAGCGTGGACCGGAGTCACGGGCCGCGCTCGCACGCCGCGCAGCTTTTCCAGGCGGTCGCGTGAACCGGTGGTCAGCTTCTGGCCGCATTGCGGACAGGTTTTGGCGTCAAACCGCTCCTGGCAGTGGCTGCACCAATTCAGGAAATAGCGGGTGAGTTCGAGGGGAAATTTCAGCGTGCCGCGAATGTGGACGCCGGTGCCGGCGCGCAACGCGGCCATGAGCGGATCGTAGCCGGGCTCGATGTCGAGCAGGGTGCATTCGCGTCCGATATTTTCCAGCGAGTGGGCATCGGAGCACGAATAGAGTCCGAAACGATCCAGGCCCGGCACGCGGCGGCACATGGCCGGATCGGAGGTCAGCCCGGTCTCCACCGCCCAGAGATTCGGCAGTTCGTCGCGATAAACCTCCTCGACGGCAACCTCCCCGCCCACCACACCCAGGACCGAAAACCAGGGATTCATCACGTGCGGCGCGGCGACGTGAACACGCTCGAAGTTTCCCGCTCCGCGCACCAGATCCCGGGGCGACAGCGCGAGCGTCGGCCGGCCTTCCTGCAAATCGCCGTGCTTCGCAACGCGGACCGCAAATTCCCGCGCCACCTTGAGCGAGGGAAAATACACCAGCTGGTGCATCCCCTCCATCGCGTCCTTCCCGGACGAAACGCAGTTCACCTCCGTGCTGAGCACAAAGCGCAACGGACGGTGCAGATGCCCGGGCAGGCGCGCCTGCACCGCCTTTTCGAATGCCGGCGTCAGCGCCAGCAGGCCGGGTTCGGCTTCGACGGTGTGCGCCTCGATTTCCGCGAGCCAGTCCGCCTGCAGGCAGTCGCCGGTGCCCAGCAAATCGACGCCCTTGCGCTGCGCCCACAGCGCGATGTTTTCCATCGTCATCGCCGGCGACACCCCGCTGGCAAAACGGGAATGGAGGTGCAGATCGGCGGCAAAACGCATGGCCCCACCATAGCCATCCCCGGCAAAACTCAATCACGTCCGCCGCGCGCCGGCCCGGCCGCCGGGTCCCCGGGGCCGTCCGGATTGCCGGACTGGTCCGGAGCCGCGAAGCCCCCTCCCCTTTGATCCGGTTTCCGCCGCCGGTGGAGGCCCCCCCACGAAAGCAGGAGATTCCCATGCCCAAATATGGCCTACGGCGGCTTCAAGGTCATCGTCGAAGGGTGAGATTGCCCGGCCCGAACATTGGGGGTTGACGGCGGCGAAAGTATACTATTGTAGTAGGACACTATGGAACTACTGGATAATGCTTGGACGATCGAATTCCACTCCGGCATTCCCGTCTACCGGCAGATCATCCACCACGTGCAGGCGGCGATCACGGCCGGCCGGCTCAAGGAGGGCGACCAGCTGCCCACCATCCGGGCGCTGCACCAAAAGCTCAGTGTCAACCCCAACACGGTCGCCAAGGCCTACCGCGAGTTGGAACACCTCGGTCACATCTCGGCCGAGCGGGGCAGCGGCTGCTATGTGACCATTCCGCCGGACGCGCCAAAACTGTCGGCCCGTGAAACCCGGGCCAAGGTCGACGAACTCAGCGCCCGCTTCGCCGCCGAGGCCCGCAGTCACGGCATTCCCCTTGAACAAATCATCCGTCAGTTAACCCAACAAAAATCCCATGTCTGATCCCGGCAAAATCAAACGAAGCTGGCTGCTGTTCACCACCTCGCTCCAGGTCATCCGGCAACACCGGAAGCTGTTGCTCTTCCCCCTCGTGACCTCGGTCTGCTCCGTGGTGACGATGCTCTTCTTCCTCGCCCCCGCCCTGCTCTACCCGAGCGGACATTCCCTGTCGGAGCTGGCCCACTGGGAAACGCTGGGGCGCCAGTTTGGCCTTGAGTTACAGGGCTCCGGTTCGCGCGTGCGTCCGAACGGCTATTTCTACGGCTATCTCGCCATCGTATACCTGGTGTCGATGTTCCTCGCGACGTTCTTCAACGCGGCTTTCTACAACGAAATCCTGAAGGCCCTGGCCGGGGAACCGGTTTCCGTCCGGGCCGGCTTGCGCTTTGCCTGGTTCCGGGTGCGGTCGATACTGATGTGGAGCCTGTTTGCGGGCGCGGTCGGCCTGGTCATCAAGGCACTGGAGGAACGCTTCGGCTGGGTCGGACGCTGGGTGATGCGGTTCGTCGGCGTGGTCTGGAGCGTGGCTTCGGTCTTCGCCATCCCGGTCCTGATCCGGGAAGACGGCACCAATCCGCTCGCGATGCTGCGCCATTCGGCGGCGACGCTCCGGAAAACGTGGGGCGAATCGCTGGTCGGCTATGTCGGCGTCACCGTCGGATCATGGCTCATATTGCTCGGCTCGATCGCCTTCCTTGCCGGCGCCATCGCTCTGTCATTGCTGTTGAAATCCCCGGTGTACGTCTTCCTGGCCATATTTGCGTGGCTGGCCGCGATGTTCCTTCTCGGTTACCTCGTATCGGTGGCCGGGCATGTCTATCGTTGCGCTCTCTACGTCTATGCCTCGGAGGGTGTCGTGCCGGCGCCTTACACCCCGGAACTCATGGATGCGGCCTGGAAGGTCAAAAAGCCTGACCCCTCCCCCCGGTGATTGAGGCCGCAGCCGAGGGCCTGAAGGGCGCGACCGTCGTGTTGCAGGCCAGCGCCGTGGCGGCGGCCCAATCGCAGATCACGCGGTGAACCCATCCGCCTTCAAAGCGCATGTCCGGTCATTCTGATCCCGCCGCGGCGGGAGAAGAAGCCGGCAGCCGAACGCGCCGGCGTTTGGCCGCGCCGTCACCGGCGCAACCGACGCGCAGCCTCCACCCTCAACCCTCCGGCGGATTCACCGCGAGAAGTTCGACTTCGAAGATTAATCCGGAATGCGGCGGAATCTTTCCGCTCTGGAGTCCTCCAGACCCCAGATAAGGCGGGATGAGGGGTTCGGCCGGCGTTCGTCGAGTTTGCGCAACAAGTCCGGCAGGGCTGAACGCAGGGGTGAGTCCACGAGGAACTCGTCGGCGAGGGTCTTCGCGCCACGCGCCCGCAGGCCGGCATAGACGTGCAGTTCAAACTGAAGACGCAGTTGCGCCTCCGCCTCGGATAACCCGAGGGCGGCGAGCAAAAAAAGCAGGGCTTCGATAGTGGAGTATTTTCCGCCCTCCTGTTGGGCGCGCAGCCAGTAACGGCTCGGGCCGGTCATCGGCAGCTTGATGCGGCGGCCCCAGTTTTCCACGACCGGCAGCATGGCGGCCGCTTCGCGCCAGCTCCCGTCGAGCAGCAGCACCTGCAGGT